>Ga0209403_10007152_pt1 | contig 11084 bp, 9 predicted proteins | sample ArcticOcean_MG_C_8_FD_187440 | JGI IMG/M metagenome (GOLD analysis project Ga0209403, IMG submission 187440) | Marine microbial communities from western Arctic Ocean - ArcticOcean_MG_CB11_86 (SPAdes) (version 2) | ecosystem: Environmental > Aquatic > Marine > Oceanic | place: Arctic Ocean...
GTAAACGGGACTGCGACTGTCACCCATGTCATTACGAGCAATGTGACGCATGGGGACGCCGCAGACTTTTCGACACCGGCCTCACAGGAAATCGTCGGCTATCAGGCGTCACGCGCTACGGTGGTGAGCAGCATTACAGCCACCGGAACACTGACACTTCCAGCCGCCGGCACGGACATGCGGGTCATCCTCAACGGGACTAGCGTGATTGCGCTGACTGTCCCGGTCCCAACCAAGGACATGGATGGCACTGTGTTGATGATCATCGGTAACGGGGTCGCAGCACATACACTCACGTTCACGGGGGGTCTGTCTGGCGCAGGCACTTCTTATGACGTGATCACAACCAACTCAGCCGCTCCGATTGCCATGCAAGCAGTCGCAGCAAATGGCCTGTGGAACTCGTTCGTCGCGACTCCCATGTCAGGGACGGTCACGAACATCACGGGCGGTGTAGCGTAATAATACGTAGGGGGGGGTCACAGAACGTGGCTCCCCTCGATTTTTCAATGAGGATTACATGGCGATTATCCAGAACCCCGATACAGAATATTCGCGAGAGCTTGCGAAGTGGAACACTCCTAAGCAGCAGGGCGGTCTTGCTCCTAATGGATTCCAGCCGTATCCTTCAATGGTCTACAAGGCATTTGCTAGAGAGAATGGCAAGGTCATGTGTGGCGATCCACTCGCAGCCGTAGGCGATGCCATCGGGGAAGCCTTCTCACGTTCGTGCCAGCTTGTCGTGAATGATGCAGAGGGTCTAGATAAAGCGATTCGGGATGGATGGTCGAGAGGACCGGACATTGCTATCGAGAAGTATGAGCAGGACATGCGGAATGTGGCTGATGTCACTGCGAGGCGTCACTTCTCAGATCAGAGCATGGGAGAGTTAGCGAAGAAAGAGGCCGTATTGGCCGACAACGCTACTCATGAGCAGGTTCCATCTGTCCCTGTGCCCAAGAAACGTGGCCGTCCGTCAAAGACGAAGGTGAATTAAATGTCGCAAGCGAGCGGTACCTACAATAAGTCGATTGTCATTACGAAGAGCGATACGGTGAACTTCGATGGAAGCACCTACGCATCGAATGCCGCAACGAAGGCTCTACCTGCTGACGCTATTTTCGTTGGTGGGGCTGGAGTCGTCGTCGCAGTCTTTGAAAACGGCAGTATTGCTCCATTTACAGTCCTGGCAGGTGCGGTGCTTCCGCTGAAATGTATACGTGTGAATTCCACGGATACAACTGCTACACTTATGAATGCCTTGTATCAGGTCTAAATAGATGACGGTGAGCGACCTCATTACTGGAGCCTTGCAGGATCTTCGCGTCCTACAAGTGGGAGAGGTGGTATCTTCAAACGACGCCTCTTTTGCACTAGAACGTCTGAACGACTGGATAAATGCTCTCGCCACTGAAGGTCTGACGGTCTATACGAACACACGTACGATATGGACCCTCTCTACAGCGACGAGTTACACGATAGGAAGCGGTGGGGCCGTTAACTGTGCTAGACCCACTGGTCCTATGGATATTGTCGACATCGGATTCCAAGATACTTCAGTGTCTCCCACCATTGAATACAACTTGGGTCCAGTCCTGACTGATGACGCCTGGGCCGGTATCGCCCAGAAAGAACTCACGTCAGTGTATCCGCAAGCGTGGTATTACAATCCTACGTGGACAGCGGGCCTGGGCTTGTTGTATCCGTGGCCGATCCCGACGAGTACGACATTGCAAGGTGTGATCTATGCACCAACGCCTGTGTCCGAGTTCTCTGCTATTTCAGAAACCATTGCTCTTCCTCCAGGGTATCGGAGGTTCCTTCGGACAGGATTAGCCAGAGAGTTGTCGAGTGCTTTCGATGCCGCACTGACACAAGAGATGCAGATTGCGGCCATAGAGAGCAAGGCTGACGTGAAGCGTGCCAATATGAGGCTCTCGGACATGTCCAGTGGCGTTGCGGGTATTCTCTTTGGTGGAGCAGGCCCACACTACAACATCTTTTCGGATAGTTAGACATGTCTCAATATCCTGGATTCGTATATGGCTCCAATGAGTCCCAGAGTCCGTGGGCGGATTGCGAGAGAACCGTCAACTGGTATCCAGAGCAGATAGAGTCCGCTGCTTCGCCTTACAGGTCCGCGCTGTATCCCTGCCCTGGTCAGAAAGAGTATGTAACTGTTGCAGATGTGAACTGTAGAGCCTTGTTCTCAATGGATGACAAGTGCTTTGCGGTCATGGGGGCACATGTCTATGAAGTCCTCGTTACGAACAGTGCTTCCATTGTCACGAATGGCGTTGTCGCGAATGACCCCAACCCTGCTGGTATAGCTAGTAATGGCGATGCCGGTGGACAATTGCTCATTGCCTCTGGCACGAACGGGTATTTGCTGACCATTGCGACGAATACGCTATCTGCTGTCGGGAACCTGGCCGGTATCACCACAATGGTCGGTATGATCGATGGCTACTTCCTGGCCTTCAATAGTGCGACCTCTCGGTTCCAGATTAGTGCCCTCAACAATGGCGCAAGCTGGGACATGACGGAGTTCGCCTATAGGAGTATCGCGCCCGATCCCTGGAGGGCCATGGTCGTAGATGGTAGCCGTCAGATTTGGCTTATTGGAGAGCAAACAGGTGAGGTCTGGTACGATGCCGGAACCAGCCCGTTCCCATTTCAGCCGGTTCCAGGGAGTGTCTTCGGCTACGGCACCGTCGCTCCTTATTCGGTCAAGCTAGCCGCAGATAAGATGATCTGGTTGTCAAGGACGGCGAATGGTGCGGGTATTGTCGTGGCAGCGACGGGTTTAGTTCCTGCACGCATTAGTACCTATGCGATAGAGACAGCCATTGCGCGATATGTTCGCACGAGCAAGATTACTGACGCAGAAGCCGTGGTCTACAGTAGCCAAGGTCACACCTTTTATTGCCTGACGTTCCCTTCAGCAAACGCAACATGGGTCTACGACCTCTCTACGGGCCTCTGGCACGAACGCGGCGTCTGGGACACATCAACGGGCAGCTATGACTTTTGGGGGCCGCGCAGCCACTGTTACGCCTTCGGAAAGCACATCGTAGGAAACAGAGAAGACGGCATACTCTGTGACATGGATACGGAACACACAGAAGAGTGCAACGGGTCATTGATCCGTCGTTTGCGTATTCCCCCTCCACTCTGGTTAGGTCCAGGAAGGCGCATGTTTGTCTCAAGGCTCCAGCTACTTATGCAGCCTGGACTGGGGACATCCTCCGGTCAAGGGGTTGATCCAGTGGTTTCCCTTCGTACTAGCACCGATCTGAGAACCTGGAGTAATCCACAATCGGCTTCAGCGGGGGCGATGGGACAATACAGCACGCCTATTTACTGGACAAGGCTGGCGAGTAGTCAGCAGATGTGGGTTCCTGAAATCGTAGTGTCTGACCCGATTCAATGGAGAATTGTGGGAGCCTCAGTCGAGGGCCGGAACTTCCAAGGGCAGGGGGTATGAATGGAGAACCTAGCCCCGACACCGGACTTCCTGGTAGAGCAACCCGTCACGAACAACAGAATCACAGGACGAGTCACGCAAGCCATGCGGTATTGGCTGCTCTCACTCGCGGATCGGGTGAATGCGTGCCCCCAGTTGCTATCGACAGTCGCAGTGACGGGGAAGACCGCAGCGATCAGCGCGACAAGCTTCGACATACTGTCAGTCGCACCGGGGGTGTACCGACTCTCAATGGCCGCACGGATCACGAGAGCAGCGTCAACCAGTTCGTCCCTGACCGTCACCTTCGGATGGACGCAAGCCGTGTCATGCACGACCAGCAGCGTAGCGATGACGGGAAATACGACAGCCACGGTCGGGAGCCTGACGATACTAGTGAGGGTGGACGAAGGAAGCACGATCACATATGCGACTTCGTATGCGTCGAGCGGGGGGACCACGATGCAGTATCGGATCGATGTGATGTGCGAGCAAGTGGTTTGATATCCCGTCGTTTGCCTCCACGAGACTGGCATCGACTGAAAGGTACCTTGCTTGGGGATGTATGGCCGTCGCTGAACACACGCCGTGATCGCGTCATGGTCGTGGAACGAGATGGTGATATTGTGGGTTGCATGGTATTCGCGCAGGTATGGCACGCTGAATGCGTATGGGTTCACCCGAAGGAAAGAGGTCGAGTAAGTGTGGGGCGGAAACTTATACGTATGTTCAGGGATACTGCCCGTAACATTGGGGCCAGCGAGGTGGTTATGATGGCAATGGATGCTGTATCACGAAGACTCTGCTCTAGGTTAGGCGATACGTCGACGCACCTTGACTGCGATCATTATGCGGTCAGCGTAGAAAGAGAATAAGACATGGCCTGGTCAGATAGTATGAATGACGGGACTGGTAGGCCGTATGGTAGTCCCCCTAGCTATGCGGATAGACCGCTTAGACCTTTGCCTCAGTTACAAGGAGGATTCCAGCCTAGCAATCTCTCCATGCCGGGGTCACCACCAGTATCGCCAGGAGCAGGAGGACAGGAAATGCCAGGGGCAATGATTGCAGCAGAGGGTATTAGAACTGCGTCGTCTATCTTCAACGCAAAGAATCAAGCGAAGGCAGCGAAGTACAGTGCAGACACGCAAGCAGAGGCAATGAGGTCGGCAGCGAGTATGAATGACGCCGGGAACTTACGGCAGCAGCGATACTTGGAGAATAAAGACTACATGGAGAATCTCATGTACAACAAATCTCTTGAGTATAAGGATCGCAACGACCGACTAACCCTGAGCGACGATTTCGCATCAAAGGGGGACCGGCTCTTTAACGATTGGTCTGCTAGGAATCCTGCAAGGAAAAACCAGGATAGCATCCGCGATATGCTTGGTTACGGAGACACATTCGCCTCCCAACAGATTGCCGCACCACGTCAAACGCCGCTCGCCTACCGTCCACCCCTGGAACTTGTCGAGCCAGTGAATGCGAGCATAGATCCAGCCACCAATAAGCCGTGGACCGTTGATCCCCGAGGAGGTCGCAACTATGGCTAATGGAGAGATTTACGGTCAGGGTGCCCCCGGTTACGATCAAGAACAGCAGCGCTACCCTGACAGTTCTGATACCACTGAAGAACCGGTAGGGACAGCACCGCCATTAACAGAACCTGATATATACAGGAAGGAGAATCATACAACCAGGCTTCGTCAATGGTTCTGGGAGAATCTCTGGAGATTGCCAACCGAGCAAGAAGATGCAGATCTTACCACTTTCTTAGATGGGTCAGACAAACTCCGGCGGGCTTTACCTCAAGAAGTCTTCGATGACAACATGGCTAAGGGCTTCGGCAGGAAAGATGAAGTCAAATTCGTAGGAAATTATCACTCAAATGGCAGTGCGAAGAGGGATGGATACAAAGGCGAAGAGGTGCGTACACAGAAATCGTCAGTCCCTATTGAGGGGTGGGGCGAATCTGGAAAATATGCATGGCAGAATAATAGCAACAAAGGGGGACCTCCAGACTTCTTTAAGGTTATTTCTGACTGGCAGAATACGCACCAAGCCTCTGACCCCGATATCCCAGGACTCGTAGCTCAACTCACCAGTCAAGGCATCACAGGCGTCACACATCCGGCCCATGCTGCGAATAGCACCGGGTTAGCTGGAGATAAAATCAGATGGAACGGTAAGGACTACGACATCATTAGAAGCTGGGCACCAGGCGGACAAGGGGATTGGCAAGATCCTATATGGGACGATGGGACCACTAGTGGTGATGACACGAAAGACAATGTAGACATCACAAAACAGCTAAGCCTGAGAGACCTTGTCCCTGCGCCATCAGCCCCAGGTGCGATCACAACTCCGCAGGGACCGATCAACGCACCTGAATCTTACTCACCCGGCTCAGCCTTTAAGGCTCCCGACTATGCCTCTCCCGACCCGTACGTCGCTGGCACCTACGACCAAGCGCCCGATTTCAACCGTCCCGAATTTACGCCAGCCGTCCCGTTCCAACGACCTGAATTCAGTGCTGCTGTTCCATTTACGGTTCCCACCGCAGAGGACATGGGCCAAGACCCAGGCTATCAGTTTAGAGTATCAGAGGGACAAAAGGCATTGGAAAGATCGGGGGCAGCGAGAGGCGTATCCCGCACGGGTGGAGAGTGGAAAGCCATAACCGACTACGGGCAAAATGCCGCATCACAAGAATACGGGAATGTATACGGACGCAGTAAGGACAGTTACGATACGAATGAACGTAATCGTCGAGATGCCTACGAGATGAACTACGGAAATTCTCTCAATGCGTACAATACGAACGAGGCGAATCGCGCTGGTGCCTATGGGACGAACTATGGGAATGCCTATAACGCCTATAGGACAAATGAGGCGAATCGCGCTGGTACCTATGAGTCCAATGAAGCACAGCGGTTAGGTGCCTACGGTATGAATAGGGATGAAGCATTTAAGCAGTATTCTACCAATGCCTACGCTAATAACGCGTATAACGATGAGAACGCCAGAAGGTCTGCGTATGCGAACACATCGAACAATCAGGCGTGGGGACAACAGCAAGACTTTGCAGCGAGTCAGGCACAATCGCAATTCTTGAACGACTTCATGACGCAGCAGGCCAATGAGAAAGCTGAGCGTGCCAGAGAGAGGGATGACCTTATGCGGGCGATAATTGCCGCAGGGATTGACCCAAAAGTCGCCGTTTAGTCGGTAGATTCTTCTTACATAGGTGATACATATGCCACCCTTTGAGTACAGCCCTTACCGTAACCGGTACGTCACAACCATCGCGGATCTCATTGGAGGCGGCGACAGCGCAGAGGCTCAATCCTTAATCGAGATAGCCAGGCTCAAGGCTGGAGAGAAGCAGGCAAGGGCGAGGGCATGGGGCGGTGCGGTAGATAGTATTGGTGGTCGAGTAAGTGGGGCTATAGATGAATACAACTCTCCAGAGGCGAAGAACAGAAGAGAGATCGAAGAGGCTATAAATTTCGTCAAAGAGAGGGAAGCAGGCACAAGGGACATCACTGACAGCATATACAATGCGAGGTCAGGAGTCCCTATGGAGGATGCAGTCGGAGATACGCCTAGATTCAACTGGCCGTCCACTGTAGCCACAGATGCCATTCAGACGCCAGAGACTCCTCTCGGTTCTGATGATAAGGCTGTCCCTCCGTCGGACTTTACCAGGGGAGTCCTAACAGTAGAACCACCACCGACTACTGCCGGTCCAGTAGCTGTTCCTGTCTCGGACAGCATGTCTCAGCGTCGAGACGTTTTACGAATGATAGAAGCGTCGAGAAGTCCAGAAATTGATTTCGACCAACCGTGGTCACCCCAAGACGGCCGTACCAGCGCACCAACTACGGAGAATTCCGGCATGTTGCGTTCTCTTCTTCCACAACCACTCAGAGAAGTGAGCCTTAACGAGAATGCACGACCGCGTAATGCGATAAGTGGTACGACAATCGAGGAGACAGGAGATGTCACTGCGGCCCCTGTGGTCCCTCCGCCTGGTCGATTGGGTGACATGTCGGGGATCATCAATCCCAATGTAAGTCTTCCGCTGGCCGAAGGTAGATACGACCCTGAATTCGGAGCCTTGGATTTACCAGGCAAGGCACCCTATGTCCCGGCTAGTATTTCTGAGGAAACCAGACAAGTGGGCCGATACATGACCGACAAAGGATTATTCAATCCTCGGTTGGCCGATGAAGATATGAAGGCTGGAGGTATTAGCCCAGATATCAGAAACCAAGTCTTGGGAATGATGCAAGAAACCAATGCCATCCTCACTGACTTTGATTCGCTAACGGAGAAGGGCGATGAAGACGATGCAGTCCTTGTAGGGAGACTCGCTGATCAAGCCCTGAAAATGTCTGCTGGGGCTGGGATAGACCTCCAGGCGTCGATAAGTGCCAACTTGATTCCGCTGGAGAGAGTGTATGGGGCGGAGATGGTGAATGAACTTCGGGTGGGGTTACACGATCTCACGGAAGATCAGCAAAGGGGCTTCCTCTCCCGTCTCATTGCTGACGCTGAACAGATAATCGGTCCCTTGGAACAAAGCCGGACCTCATCCTTCTCCTCACAGATAACCGGAGAATCACAAGACCCTTCCCGCACTCCCCTAGAACGGGCTGAGCAGAACCTCTTTGATGCCAAAACTGAAGAAGAATATGAGTCCGCGCTTGTAGTCCTTGATGACCTTACCGGACGTGGATATACAGAATGGCAGAAGAAAAATATCAATAGACAGCAAGATTATGATGAAAAGGTGGGAGATAGACGACTGGAATTGGATGCATTAACCATTAGCATAAGTCAGGAAGAACTGAATCTTGCTCGCCAAGAGGATAGAGCCCAGGGAAGAACAGATGAAGAGTTAGAAGAAGCACTAACGATAAAGGCAACACTCATCGACGTAGCGCGGAAGCTTTTCGACAGTAAAGGTATTGATTATTTTGGCAAATATTACGGTCCAAGGAAGCACTTGCCCTGGGGATATGACGAACGGGTTAACTCAGAGGCATTGCTTGGTAGGCTCACCGCTCTGGCGACAGTAGGAAACCTAGATAAAATGACCGGTGTATTGTCGGAATCCGACATCAAATTGCTTACAAACATCTCAACGGACTTGCATTCAGGCATGTCAGCAAAGCTAATAAAAGAGAGACTGGCAGAGATAATCAAGGTGGCTTCAAGGGAAAGTTCGAAGCTTGCAGAACAATTAGGAAGTACTACGGAGACGGATGTGGAAAGTTTATTGGACTCATAGTTATGCCGAAGAAATACTCATTGCCTGAAGGCACAGACATTGAAGCTCTTATTGATGACCCGCGCCTCACGGACGAAAAAATAGCCCTTCTGAGTAGTAAATGGCAAGATCGCATCAAATTAGCCAAGAGAAAAAAGAGTGATCCTAACGCCGAGGAATACGACCGGTGGAGGATGATGGGGTTTCCTGATGATCCAGAAGTCGCCCCGACATTTGTCACTCCAAAGCAATGGCACGAAAAAGACATTTCAGAGCATTTCGGAGAGGCCGTTGATCGGTTTGCAGAGGAGAACAATCCTGTCACCATAGCTAAAGGTGTATGGGAGGGTATCAAAGATCCACTTTTGGTACCGAAATCCGTCCTTGAAATGCAGTGGAGCGAATTCAAGAAGGCTAAGAAGGCTTCAGAAGATGGCAGGAGTGGGGAGATGGTCGGCCATGGCTTAGCCGCTGCTGTCCCATTGGTAGGCCCACTGGCGGCGGATGTCGTAGGCAGGGTAAGTCAGGGTGAATTTGGAAGTGCAGCTGGCACTGCGGCTAGCATTCTAGCTCCTGGCGCGGTAACTCGACTCGGTCGCAGGATTGGCGGAATAAGTAAGAGTACTAAACCTCCGAGTATTTCCGATAAGATCGATCTAACTTTGGCACAATCCTTAGAGGCGAAAGGGTCACCATTGGCTTCTGCTATTGGTAGGGCTGAGTCATTACTTAGGAAGGTGATACCCGCTGAAGGCACATTCGGACGTAAGGAGCATCAACAGTATTTACAGGCCAGGGAAGCAATCGAGGACATAGTAGCTAAGGTTTCTGGCAGGCCGGGGGAGCAAATCGGCGCTTATCCCCTTGGCAAGAAAGCGATAGATGCCCTAGACGTTGCATTCCAAGATAAAAAGGATCAAGCAACTCGCCAGTACAATGATATAGCGGCAAGAACAAAAGAACAGTCTGTTAACAAGTTGTCTCAAGAACAAGGACCGTCCCTTTCACGTCCGCAACTCAATAAGCGGATCTCCAAGGATCAATGGGAAGGCGTCTCATCTGACATCGAAAGTTACGGATTGCTAGGAAAAGAGACGGCTCCTCCCCAATTAGTGAGGACAGTAACTAAACCTGCATTAGAGGTCAGTACCAGGAGATTTTCCGATTTCGCTAAGGATGAATTAAGGAAAAACGAGGGTGTGTTTAGAGTTGGAGGTGGTGGACCTGACTCTTCTAAGGTCGCGGCCCTACTGAAAAACATAGCGGAATACCCTAAAACGATGGCTTACGATGATGTCCGTAAATTACGCACGGGTTTCATGGAAGCCACACGCGACAAGTCGGCAGCGGTCATGGGAGGTACATGGTCTGGACTCAATAAGAGACTGTCCCAGATGTCCTCTGAGGTACTGGAAGAAGCTGCTAAGAAGAGCGGTGATAAGAACCTATTGAGAGACATAAAAAAGGCGAACGCTGACTGGAAATACATGGCTAACACGTATGATGATTCACTGATATCCAAGATCAGGGAATCAAGTCCAGAGAATGTCTTTGAATTGTTTGGCAAGGGTAGTATCGATGACCTCCTGTCCATACAAAAAGAACTGCCTGTAGAAATATGGAATGAACTTCGCTCAAAGTTGCTATCCGAGGCTTTCGATAGAGCTACTTCAGGAGAAACAACCAGCGTACTTGGATTAACTGACGACGTGGCGGCGATGTCAGGAATAAAACAAGGTAATAGAGCGGACGTGAAGTTTAATCCAGCGAGTATGGACAAATGGCAAGAAAACGTCATTGGGAAAGATCGGATCAGCAAATTATTTAGTGACGCAGAGCAGACCGAGATCAATGCTATTATAAAAAGGTCTAAGCAGGTCTTTGGCCCTGGATCACAGTCTGGAAATGCCCTTGCGTTTCTAGCGACAAGCCTGAACGTAGGAATGCTAGTTGGTGCATTCTCCAATCCTGCCATTGCGTTAGGAACCGCTGGAGGGACTTGGGTTCTCTCTAAGATGATGACAACCAAACTCGGTAGAAGCCGATTGCTTGATGAGCTTGGCGAACTATCTCGGAGAAAGAACGCCCCTGGCGTAGCATCAACCCTGTCCCTACCGGTTGCGCCGGATCGCTTTAGAGGCCAGGAAGAGCGCCCCGTCCCGACTATGGGCGATATAATACGGTAGCCATGATTATGGGATCTCCAGAAAGCGATAGGAAACTCTTATGGCAGGCACGCTAACACCGACCCCGTATCAGACCGTGCTAGACACGACCGGCGTAGCCGTGCCCGGCGCAAAGATCTACACGTATGTCTCAGGTACGACGACGAACGCCACC
>Ga0209403_10007153_pt1 | contig 11083 bp, 9 predicted proteins | sample ArcticOcean_MG_C_8_FD_187440 | JGI IMG/M metagenome (GOLD analysis project Ga0209403, IMG submission 187440) | Marine microbial communities from western Arctic Ocean - ArcticOcean_MG_CB11_86 (SPAdes) (version 2) | ecosystem: Environmental > Aquatic > Marine > Oceanic | place: Arctic Ocean...
AAGACCGGGCGAGAACCATCGGTGAGGAATTCCCCATGCCAGCGCTTAACCTGCTGCAAATTCTCTCGGTATACGCGGCACTTCTCAGTCTCATTTTCGTGGCCCTCAGCGTTCTGACGATCCGCGCCCGACGCGATGCAGGCATCGCGCTCGGCACCGGCGATGACGAAGCGCTTCTGAGGCGGATGCGGGCGCACGCAAATTTTGCCGAATATGTGCCCCTGGCGTTGATCCTGATTGCCGGCGCCGTGATAACCGGCTCGCAAGCCTGGTTTGTCCACGCCTGCGGCGGTGTCCTGATCGCCGGGCGGCTGTTCCATGCCCGGGCGCTCTTCACTGCGGTTATCAAATTCCGCGTCTATGGCATGGTCGCGACTTTTATCGTCATCATTGCCGCAAGCTTACGGATATTGGGCAGCTTAGCGCCTCAGCTATAACGCTCTTCAAACTCGATGATGTCGTTAAAGCCCATCAGATCGTTGAATTCACCGAACGGAAACAGGTCGACACCGCCCTTTTCCGCATCGCCGTGCTGCTTCAACGCTCCATAAACCGAATTGAGCGCGTGACAGGTGGCAAGAAACCCGGCCGCCGGAAAGATCGCGATACGGTAACCGAGAGCGGCAAGCTCGTCGGGCTTCATCACCGGCGTCACGCCGCCATTGACCATATTGCACAACAGCGGCACGTCAGCGCCGAAGCGCGCACCGATATCGCGCATTTCCTCAACGTCGGCGGGCGCCTCGTAGAACAGAATATCGGCGCCGGCCTCGACATACATTTCCGAGCGGCGCATCGCCTCGTCTCGGCCGACGGCCTTGCGGGCGTCGGTGCGCGCGATAATCAGCGTGTCATCGGAAAAACGGCTGTCGAGCGCCACCTTGATCTTGCTCACCATTTCTCCTGCCGAGATCAGCTTATGACCCGTCAGATGGCCGCATTTCTTCGGGAAATCCTGATCCTCGATCTGGATCGCGGACACGCCGGCGATTTCATAGCCGCGGACGGTCTCGCGCACATTGACCAGACCTCCATAGCCCGTATCGGCATCAGCGATCAGCGGCGTCTGCGTGCCGCCGGCAACGCGTCCGGCACGCGACACCATGTCGGTATAGGTCGCAATCCCCGCGTCGGGCAGCCCCAGATGTGACGCAACGGTGCCCGAACCGGTCATGTAAAGGGCGTGAAACCCTGCCCGGTCGGCCATCTTTGCCGAGATCATGTCATAGACGCCCGGTGCGACGATAAACTCGCTCCCGTCCCGGAGTTTGGCGGCAAGTGTGGCGGATTTCGATTGCATGTTTCAGGCTCCTGGTGGCGACAACGGACAAGAAAAGATAGAAATAAAACGAGGACGTTTACCGGGCCCGGTAAGGTGGAATGCCCTGATCGGGCAGCCAGATATCGTCCGGCGGCGGGCCGGACTGCCAGAAGACATCGATCGGAATGCCCCCGCGCGGAAACCAGTAGCCGCCGATCCTTATCCAGCGCGGCTCGATCACACTGGCGATACGGCGGGCGATCATCACCGTGCAGTCCTCGTGAAACGCTCCGTGATTACGAAACGATGCGAGGAACTGCTTCAGCGATTTGGATTCCAGGATCCAGTCGCCAGGAACGTAATCGATGACCAGATGGCCGAAATCGGGCTGGCCCGTAACCGGGCAGATAGAGGTGAATTCCGGGCAGGAAAACCGGGCGACGAAATTCGTATGGCTCTGCCCGTTCGGTACGCGCTCAAGTACCGCGTCTTCCGGCGATTCCGGTATTCCGCTATCGCTACCAAGCTGTGTGAGGTTTTCGTACCTGTCGGTCATGCCATTTTAGCTTCGAGCACCCGGTGAATTTCGGCGGTCCGCGCGATCAGCGCAGCATCGTCACCGGTCCGGGCCGCTAGCTGCACCCCGACCGGCATTCCGTTCGGCCCCTTGGCAACCGGCAGGGTAATCGTCGGGCCATGCATCAGGGTCCACATGCGGTTGAACGACGACATGGTGACGTTGACTAGATCGGCCGGCGCCTCGCCACCGGTCGACGGCGTCAGCAGCACCGGATATTCGTCGTAAACAATTCCCAACGCGTTCCGGGCGGCGGACGCAGTGACAACGGCGTCGGCGTATTCCTGTTCTGACCATATCGATTTTCCGGTTTCGCTGTTCCACGCATTCATCTTGTCCATGTGGTCGCGAAACTCATCGGCAAGCGCGTTCTTGCCTTCATAGTTGGAAATCACCCGGAACGGATCTTCGATCGTGTCGAATTCGGCCGGCAGGTCGATATCGGAAACGTCGTACCCGGCGGCCGACAAGGCCGAACCGGCGCTTTCCAGCGCGGCGCGGGAACAATCTTCGGCGTCCGACCACATCGGCGTCCGGCAGAGGCCGATTTTCGGGCGGCCCGCGTCGTCAGGCACGGCATGGCCCGTTACGGCGCCATAGAGCAGGCCTATATCGGCGACCGATCGGGCAAAATAGCCGAGCGTATCGAGCGTCTTTTTCAGGGCCTGGATGCCGGCACGGTCGAGACCCTCAAGACTGGCCTTATAACCGACAACGCCGCAAAATGCCGCCGGCAGAATGACCGAACCGCCGGTCTGTGTGCCGTTGGAGAGCGGTACCATGAAATCGGCGACCGCCGCCGCCGATCCGCTGGACGACACGCCGGGGGTTCGGGTGGTGTCATGCGGGTTGCGGACGCCGACCGGCAGCGGGCTGGCGAATTCGGTGGTCGTGGTTTTACCGAGGATCACAGCACCCGCCGCGCGCAACGCGGCCACGCAGGCGGAATCGGTCGCGGGCCGATGACCGGCATAAATCTCGGAACCGTATTCGGTCGGCATGTCGCTTGTATCGAGCACATCCTTCACCCCGACCGGCACCCCGTGCAGCGGCCCGACCGGTGCGCCCGCCGTGTCACAGGCGCACGCTTGCGCCAATGCCAGATCGGGGTCGACGAACCGCCAGGCATGGAGCTCGCCGTCATGCGCCTCTATGCGGGCAAGGCAGTCGTTTACAAGGGCTTCCGACGTGATTTCGCCTGCCGCGATTTTTGCGGCAGCCTCCGTTGCGGTGAGAGTGTTCAGCGCGGACGGGCCGGCGTGTACGAGATTGCTCATATCGATCAGTTCTCCGGGTCATATGTGTTAGCGCTAACATACGGGTCCCAGCACGGCTTGTAACGAGGGCTGGTTCTCGTGGCGGGCCAGTCGACGAAGGAATTTACGCCGCAAGTCGGCGTTATGCCCCGGCCCGCAGTTTGAAACGCTGAATTTTACCGGTCGCGGTTTTCGGCAGCTCTTCGACGAAGTGGAACCAGCGCGGGTATTTGTAGCGCGCCAGTCCGTCCTTGCAGTGTTCGAGCAGCTCGGCGGCGAGGTCGTCGCCCGCATCGCCATGCTCTTTCAAGATGATATGGGCTTCGGGCTTGACCAGTCCGTCGGCGTCCTCGCGCCCGACGACACCGGCTTCAAGCACCTTCGGGTGGTCAATCAATCTGGATTCGATCTCGATCGGCGAACACCAGATGCCGCCGACCTTGATCATGTCGTCAGATCGGCGTTATAGACGTAATAGCCGTCCTCATCCTGAGTATAGGTATCGCCGGTGTTCAGCCAGTCGTCGCCCAGCATTGTCTGTTCAGTGCGCTCCGGCTGATTCCAGTAATACGCCGCCATCGACTGGCCCTGTATCCAGAGCCGCCCGACATCGCCCCGCGCCACGTCATTGTCGTCATCATCGACAATACGCGCCTTGTAGCCCGGCAGCACATTTCCGCTGGTCCCCGGCTTGGCGTCTTCGAGCCGGTTGGAGATAAAAATATGGGTCGCTTCGGTCGAGCCGATGCCATCGATGGGCGGATGCCCGACCATTTCCTTCCAGCGCCGGAAGATCGGCGCCGGCAGGGATTCCCCGGCAGAAACGGAAATCCGGATGCTCGACAAATCCGGGGTTTCCGTTTCCATCGCCCGGCATTGCGCCGCGTACAATGTCGGCACCCCGTAATAGATCGTCGGGCGATATTTTTCGATGATCCTGAACGTCATCTCCGGGGTCGGGCGTTCGTCCGACAAGACCGTGCAGGCGCCATAATTCAGCGGAAAATTCATCGAATTTCCGAGGCCGTAGGCGAAGAACAGCTTCGCCGCGGAAAACATGATGTCGTCCTCGGTGATGTTCAGGACGGGCTCGGTATACAGGACGCTGTTGACCAGCAGATCGCGCTGGCGGTGGATCGTTCCCTTGGGCCTGCCCGTCGACCCCGACGAATAGAGCCAGAAACAATCGGCCATCGCATCCGACGGGTGTGGATCAAGACGATCCGACGCCGCGGCGATCAGTTCTTTGATGCCACCGTCGCCGTCGGTTCCGGTCACGAACGGAGGTCTGCGGGATGCGCCGGCGAGGGCTGGCTCAATCTCGGCGGCGAATTCGGGCGAATAAATCAGCGCCGCGCATTCGGAATCGTCGATCATGTATTGATAATCGCCCGACCGCAGCAACGTATTGATCGGCACCGGAAGTATACCCGCCTTGATCGCGCCGTAGTAAAGATAGACGAATTCCGGGCAGTCCTTGACGATCATCAGCAGACGCCCGCCGGGTTGAATACCCGAAGCCAGCAAAGCATTTCCACAGCGGTTCACACGTTCTGCCAGCTCCGCATAGGTGACCTGCTCGTGATCGGTGATATAGGCAAGACGCTGGCCGCGGCCCTCGTCGAGATGCCGGTCGATCATGTGGACGGCAACGTTGAACGATTCCGCGAACGTAAACACCGGCGCGTCGCCGGACCGGTCGATATGAACCGTATTGGGTTCCATCGGTCACTCCCTCTGATCGTCTCCGGCCTTTCGGCCGCTGGTGCCTACATTCATACCGTCCGGACGCAACGGACGGAAGCAGGGCGGATCGAATTTCCGCCCTTTGTCACCCTAGTTGAATTTGACGTACTCGTAATCGAAGGGATGGCCGTGGATGCCGCGGGTCGGCGGAGAAATCCAGCCGGCTATTTTGCCGTGCTCATAGCAGGGTTTCATCAGCGATTTGACGAATTCCCGGTCCTGTTCGGTGGGCAGCCAGGAATCGACATTATGGGTCCAGTCTCCGTCGCCGATCACCTTGCCGTCCGGCGACACCTTGACCTCTGAAAAATTGCCGATGGCCCGGTGAAACCCGCGATGCGGCAGCGAGAATCGGAAATCGCGACCGTGCTTTTCGATCACCTTGTTCCAGCGGTTAAGGCCCCGCTGGCAGTCGTCGATATAGTCCTGGCGAAGCTTTTCGTTGATCGACGTCAGGGCCGGCTGATCTCGTTCAACGATCTTTTCGCCCTCCAGCATCAGAACCGGATACTTGTCGTTCACCAGGAGATGATCGTCGTCGATTTTCGCTTCGTGGAAACGTCCCTTCAGGCCCTGGGTGTAATAATTCGCGGCATTGGTCGAAAGCTCCTGCCCGAACAGATCGACCGACACCGAGTAATGAAAATTGATCCATTTCTGCAGCGTTTCCAGATCGACCGCGCCAGCCTGGCGGACGCGGTCGGGATCATCGGTGCCGATCTCGTCCATCACCTCGCAGGTACGCTTGACGATGCGCATGACACCGGATTCGCCGACGAACATGTGATGCGCTTCTTCGGTCAGCATGAACTGGCAGGTCCGCGCCAGCGGATCAAAGGCGCTTTCGGCGAGCGAAGCGAGTTGAAACTTGCCGTCGCGGTCGGTGAAGAACGCGAACATGAACATCGACAGCCATTCCGGGGTCGGCTCATTGAAGGCGCCAAGAATACGTGGCCGGTCTGCATCGCCGGAATGCCGTTCCAGCATCGCCTCCGCTTCTTCGCGGCCATCGCGGCCGAAATGGGCATGCAGCAGATAGACCATCGCCCACAAATGACGGCCTTCTTCCACGTTGATCTGAAACAAATTACGTAGATCATAGAGCGACGGCGCGGTCAGGCCAAGAAGCCGCTGCTGTTCGACGGACGCGGGCTCGGTATCGCCCTGGGTAACGATCAGGCGACGCAGCGTAGAGCGGTATTCGCCGGGAATTTCCTGCCAGACCTGCTCGCCCTTGTGATCGCCGAATCCGATCTTGCGATCAGGTACTGGTTCATTGAGAAAAATGCCCCAGCGGTATTCCGGCATCTTCACATAGTCGAAATGGGCCCAGCCATCGGCGCTGACGTCCACTGCCGTCCGCAGAAGCACGTCATAACCCTGCGAGCCTTCGGGACCAAGCTCGTCCCACCAGCTCAAATAGTTGGGCAGCCAGGATTCAAGCGCGCGTTGCAAACGCCTGTTTTCCCCGAGATCGACGTTATTGGGAATCCGTTCATTGTAGTTGATGGACGACATATTTTTGTCCTCTGATTTCGTATTTTGCGATACCTGCGCGACGTCTTGGATCGGCTCGTCAGATGCGCTGCTTGTTGTAGGAAGCCTTTTGTCCGGACCCGTATACTTTCAGCGCTCCGTCATCGCCGGCAGCGTTGGGCCGCTGGAAAATCCAGTTCTGCCAGGCAGACAGGCGGCCAAATATTTTCGTCTCCAGCGTCTCCGGGCCGGCAAAGCGGAGGCTCGCCTCCATGCCGGTCAGGGCATCGGGCGAGAAGCTCGCGCGCTCTTCGATGGCGATCCGGACCTCATCTTCCCAGTCGATATCGTCCGGCGTGAACGTCACCAGGCCAAGTTCATCGGCCTCGATTGCCTCAACTCGCTTGCCGATCTCTTCCCGAGCCCGGTCGACCATCGACGGATCGCCGAGAAACCGGTGCTCAAGCCGCGTTAGCCCATTGGGCATGACCAGCGGGCCGAAATTCATGCCGGTCAGAACAACTGTGGCCGGCGGGAGGTTCGATCCTTCAAAAGCGCCGTCCAGCATGAACGACCGGTCGGCGGCCAGCACCAGTTCAAGCAGCGTGCCGGTAAAACAGCTGCCCGGTTCCACCAGCGCCACGAGTGAGCGCGACGAGACATCGATCCGTTTGAAGGTCCGCTTCATGTAAAGCGTAATCTCGCGGACCAGCCAGTGATCGGCATTGTCGACAAGCGCCTTGTCCGCAGCCTCGACATTCGCGGAATCGCCTTCGGTCTTGAACACCCAGGTGCCGATTTCCTTCTCGTTGACCCGCAATTCCATGATTGCGTCATCAAGATCGCGGGCCAGCGCGAGCGGCCAAAACGCGACGCCCTGTGCCTCGATCCCGGCGATATCTGTGGGCGGTGCTTCCGCCGGCGCCTTGATGGTAATCGTCGCCATCGCCAGTTCCCGGTCAAGTTCAACCGTTATGTTGTCATAAACGATGCGGGCGTCCTCGACCGACCGTTTCAGCGGCGTCAATACCACTCCCTTGGCATCCGCAGGCCGGTCGCTCACGCTGGCGAATTCTGCCGCGCGGGCGGCGACGTCTTCGTCGAATTTCGACCGCGGAACGATCTCGTCCACCAGGTCCCAGTCGGTGGCGCGCTTGCCGCGAATGCCTTCGGACGTCGTGCAGAAAAAATCGGCACGGTCGTGGCGCACTTTGCGCTTGTCGACAAGCCGGGTGAGCCCGCCCGTCCCCGGTAGCACCGCGAGCAACGGCAGTTCGGGCAACGACACTGTCGATGAGCCATCGTCAATAAGCATGATGTGATCGCAGGCCAGCGCCAGCTCGTACCCGCCACCGGCGCAAGCCCCGTTGACCGCGGCCATGAACCTGAGACCGGAATTGTCCGTCGCGTCTTCGATCCCGTTGCGGGTTTCATTGGTGAACTTGCAGAAATTCACTTTATGCGCATGGGTCGATTGCGACAGCATCCGGATATTCGCACCGGCGCAGAACACGCGCGGTTTGTCCGACGTAACGATGACCGCGCCGACTTCGGGATGTTCAAACCGGAGACGCTGAACCGCATCGTATAATTCGATATCGACACCGAGATCATAGGAATTCAGTTTTAGCTCGTAGCCCGGAAACAGCGGTGCGTTTTCATCAACGTCGAGCGCCAGACGGGCCACGCGGCCATCCACCGTCAGATTCCAGTGATGGTATTTATCCGGGCTTGTCCGGAAGTCGATCCGCGGTTCCCCGGCGGCGGTTTTTTCTGCAGAATCGGTCAACATGTGGCCTCCAGTTAGATCCCGTCGGTGGGGAAAAAAGGGCGAAAATCAGGGAAAATTCAGGTTTCCATCTCGCCCTTAATAATACTGACTATTTGGATAGTATGTTAAAAGTGTGAAAATTTCAAGCGAAAAATTGAAAATTTATGCGGTTTCCGACGCCAGTTTGAATAGATTTGCCGGTTACGCTGAATCTGGTAAATTCGCGCGGCGATCCGTTCGTTTTGACATCTAATTAATAATTTGCGGCGATCCGCGGCAGCAGGCGCCGAACGCCGGACCAAACGGGAAAATGGCAGAAACACCGATCAGACACGTCACGTTTTCCGCATGGATGGAACGGAACGCGCGGGACTGCCCCGACAAGCTCGCGATCCGTTCGCTCGAACAGGGCAAGGACATCACCCACGGCGAGCTGCTGCGGATGGCCAACCGGATCGCAGGCTACTACGATTCGCGCGGGATCGGCCCCAACGACCGGGTGGCCCTGTTCTCGAACAATTCGATCGAACACCTGATCGTCTACCTCGCTTCCCTCGCCTATGGCTGCACGATCTGCACGATCCATGTCGAGATGAATGCCAGCTATTTCGAACAGATTCTGAAGGCGATCGGGCCGAAAGTTATCTTTTGCGAATCCGATCTGCCGGTGCTTGAAAATCTTACCGCCAAAATTCCCGCCGAATGGCATTCGCTTGGGGACTGGAGCCCTGACGGCGGCACCGGCGCGTTTGGCGAATTCGCCAAATTCGCCGAATTCGACGATGCCGCGTTCGATTGGCAGACCCCCGACCCGATGGACGATGCCTCGATATTCTATACGTCGGGCACTTCGTCTCAGCCCAAGGGCGTCGTTTGCTCCTACGCCGAACTCCACGGCAACACGGCGCCCATAGCCGACGGATTCGGCGTGACTGCGGACGATGTCCTGCTCGATTACCGATCAATGAACTGGATGTCGGCACAGGTCCTGTCGGCACTCGGGATCGTCGCAAGAGGCGCGACGCTGATGCTGGCGCGAAAATTTTCGGTCAGCCAGTTCTTCGACTGGGTGAATGGCAATGGCGTCACCATTGCGGCCGGCAATCCGACAATCATCAACATGCTGGTAAACCGGGAAGCCGGTCGGGGACGAGATGCCGCACCGACCCTGCGGTTTATCACATCCAGTTCCGCCCCTTTGCTGGTTTCCGAATGGCAGCGGTTCGAGGAAACCTTCGGTATCCTCGTCTGTCAGGGATACGGCGCCAGCGAGGCCGGCTGGATCGCCGGCAGCCACGAAACGTCACGGAAAATGGGGTCGGTCGGGCGGCCGCTTCCCTATCAACGCCTCACCATCAACGATAGCAACGGCACGCCCCTGCCGCCGGGTGAGATCGGCGCCATCCAGATCAACGGAAACCCGGCGGGCCGCTACCGGTATCTCGATGAAGACGGGTCGATAACGATCAATGCCGAAGGCTCCATGCTGACAGGCGATTTGGGCTTAATCGACAAGGATGGATTTCTCTTTGTCACCGGGCGCGAAAAGGATCTGATCATACGTGGCGGCGTCAATATTTCACCGCTTGAGATCGACAATGTAATCCTGCAGATGCCGGGTGTCGCCGATGTCGCGACCGTCGGAGTGCCCGACAGCATCTATGGCGAACAAGTGATCGTCTACGTCCAGGCGCGCGACGGCATCGCGCTGACCGAGGCGGCGGTAATCGAACAATGCGGCCATCACCTCGCCGACTTCAAGATGCCGCAGGAGGTTATATTCCGCGACGCGCTGCCCAAGACCGAGCGCGGCAAGATGGACCGAAACGCCCTCGCCGCCGAATGGAAGACTGCACAAGCCACCGCGAAACTATCGGCATCGTAGCGGCCGGGGTTAGGTCCCCGCGCCGATAAACGCCATCGCCTCGACCTCGACCAGCGCGCCGGGCCGCGCCAGGGCGCTGATGACCACCAGCGTGGAACACGGCATGCGACCGGAAAAATACTCGCTCCGCGCCTGCCCAAATCCGGGCCGGCTGTCCATGCTGGTAAGATAGACGGTCAGTTTGGCGACATCCTCGATCCGCCCGCCGCACCCTATGACCAAATTTTTGATCTGTTCCAGGCAGGCGACGGATTGTTCATAGGCGTCGCCGCTTGTATCGCTGGAAATCATTCCGGACAGGATGAGCTGGTTTCCGACCATCAGGGCGTTGCTGTAGATATTGCCCGCCGGTTCGGGAACACCCGGCACCGAAACTTTCGTAATCTTATCCATTTGTCTTCTCCCTATTCCGCCGCGTTGGCGTGTTTCTTCAATAATTGCGCTTGCTGCTCGGCTTCGTCCGCCATCAGTTTGCGGACACGGGCGACGCCGACGTCATGACCATACAGGTATTCATTCCGGTCGGCATCCGCCGCCATCCGCTCGGCGACCAGACGGTCCTGTTCCAGCACATGCCAGTGCCGTCCTTCAAGCCTGTTTTTGTATAAAAACCGCCACGTGTCGCGCTCCCACCCGGAAACCTTGCGGTGGCGCCAGAAAAAACAGGCGCAGGACGCGTCGTCGATCGGCGTGATATGGAACACAATACCGAAACTACCACCTGGACCGCCGGTATCGGGATACGGAATTTCCAAGCATACGGCCTGAAAATCTACATCGTACCATTCGGACCAGTCGAAGTTCACGTCCTTCTGGCCCTTTTTCTCGAACATAAAACCGGTATCGGTCTTACGGGTAGTAAATTCCGCCTCGCTCGTGCCCTCGGCCATCGAATGGGAAACCCGGTGCAGGAAGGCGCCGTGCATCGGGTCCATGTTGTTGTCGATCATGTAGCGATAGGGGCAACGCCATTCGGCATAGGCGAGAAACGCGTCATAGGTTTCGCTCGTCAGCCGGTCGGGGAGCGACAGCGGCGCCACAGCGGTGCCCAACCCGTCGTCGAGCCAGGCGTAAATCACGCCGCGATGTTCCTCGGTCGGATAGGTCTTCA
>Ga0209403_10007154_pt1 | contig 11082 bp, 10 predicted proteins | sample ArcticOcean_MG_C_8_FD_187440 | JGI IMG/M metagenome (GOLD analysis project Ga0209403, IMG submission 187440) | Marine microbial communities from western Arctic Ocean - ArcticOcean_MG_CB11_86 (SPAdes) (version 2) | ecosystem: Environmental > Aquatic > Marine > Oceanic | place: Arctic Ocean...
ATCCGGGAATTCTGCAGATGTTGAATGTGAAGTATCTCATTTCAGTAGAGCAATTTGAGCATCCATTATTTGAGTTAGTTCATGAAGGGTCATTGTATGTGTCTGACAAATATGTGAATGCATATGTGTATCAGTTTAATCACTTTGAAAATCGTTTCTTTTTTGCAAAAAAAATATCAACTTTGGAAGTAGAAGAAATTTTCACCCAAATGAAAACACCCGGATTTTCACCTAAACTAAATTCATTTATTACTGAAATAATGCTAACCTTTGAATATGATGAAACTGCAAAAGTTGAATTACTACATTGGTCTCCCAATAGAATTAAAATTAAGACAGTTGCTCAATCCCCTCAATTTTTGGTTATGAGTGAAATTTATTACCCCAATGGTTGGACCATTGATGGGCTTTCAGAAATGGAGATTCTTCAGGTGAATAATGCATTACGAGGAATCATGATCCCTAAAGGTGAGTTTGAATTTGAAATGATTTTTGCACCAACCGATTTAAAATATGGAACGATATTAACATGGTTTAGTTTACTCCTCATATTTGGGCTCATTGTAGTGCCCATCATAAAGAAAAAATGAAAGAAAATCAAACTTCATCAAATATTAAGTTGGGCCTTTTTACATTGGCACTGATCATTAGTAGTTTAATCTTTTGGGTCAATCGCCAAATGGTTACACAACTAAGATTAGATGCACAAAAGCAGGTTGAGTATTTGGCACAAGCCTACACGAAAGCCATTAATTCTTCTGATGAACACGAATTGCAATTTGTCCTTGATGTGGTACTTCCATCCTTGAATTTCCCCATTGTGATTACCACCAGTAAAGAAATTTATGCCACCATCAATTTAGAAATTCCCTATGATGAAGGCTCGCCTCAGTATAATGATGCTGTATGGGTTATTATTCACCGAATGGATGATGAATTTACTCCCCTTAAAATAGTGTGGGAAGATATTGAAGTGGGTGATATACACTTTGGTGATCCTGATATTGTGGGGAGAATACGATGGCTTCCCGTTATGGAATTATGTTTAGCATTATTATTTATACTTCTCTCATTATGGGGGATGCGATTGATTCGTAAGAGTGAAAAAAATTCAATTTATGTGGGAATGGCTCGTGAAACAGCACATCAATTGGGAACGCCCATTTCATCACTGATGGGATGGTTTAAACTCTTGCAAGAAAATCCTAAAAATTCAGATGAAATCATGGACTCCATTGATGATGACATCCATCGTTTAACGGAAATTTCGGATAGATTTGCTAAGATAGGGTCTAATCCTAAAAAAGATGATATTGACATTTGTAAATTGATTCAAAATATTGCCCTCTATATTTCACATCGAATATCTGATCGTTCTAAGATTAATATCAACACCAAAATCCCTGAATCAAAATGGATATTGGGTGATGAAACGCTATTGTCATGGGCATTTGAAAATTTAATTAAAAATTCAGTGGATGCAATCGAGCGAGGTGATGGGGATATTGTAATAAAATTAATCTCCATCTCGAATAATCAGATTCAAATTGATATTATTGATTCGGGAAAAGGAATCCCCAGAAAAGATAGGTCTAATGTATTTAAACCAGGATTCAGTTCTAAAAAACGAGGCTGGGGATTAGGCCTGAGTTTGACCAAGCGAATTATTGAAGAATTGCATCAGGGTAAAATATTTGTGTTAAGGTCACAGCCGGGCGAAACGGTGATACGTGCAATATTAAATTTGAAATAACGCTTTTGTAGATGCAATTAATACGACTAAATTTCGCGTCTATTTAAGTGTTAAGGAATTAGGATTATGGCTAAAGTTTGTGATATTTGTGGTAAGGGTCCAGCAACGGGTAATAATGTGAGTCATGCTAATAATAAATCTCGTCGTCGTTGGTTACCCAACTTACAGAATATTCGTGTGTTAATTAATGGTGTTGCGAAGCGAGTTAAAGTGTGTACAACCTGTATTCGTTCTGGTAAAGTTCAAAAAGCCGCATAATAAATATTTATTAAACCTACATGAAAAAGCCCCCTCATTGAGGGGGCTTTTTTTATTAACAAAGAAAGTCATAGGAGAGACCATCTTTACACCATATTGAAATCTATGTAATGGCTACGCCTATGTGATGATGGGATTAGCTCCGTCTATTTCGAATAAATGCAGGCACATCTAAATCCTCACCAAAGGTAATAACTGGTTCTTCAGGTTTCGATGCATTATTATCCACAAAGGTTCTATTCTCATTTATTGTAGTTCGATCATCATCACTTACATTTGATGGTTGTACGAATGAGGTTGAAAAGTCATTATCTTTTACCTGGGTTGACTCTGCAATGAATCGTGGGGGAGTGTCTGCATCCATACTTTTGTTGTATGGATTATTGAATGGAGTGTCAATTTTAGTATCTATTTCATTAAGACCCGTGGCAATTACAGTGACTCTCACTTCATCGGTAAGGCTCTTATCAATCACACAACCCAAAATCACATTGGCATCATCACCTGCTTCTTCATAAATAATACTTGAGGCATCATTTAGTTCGTGAATAGTCATTTCTTCAGGGCCGGTAATATTTACCAATAAACCTTTAGCACCATTAATGCTGGCGCTTTGAAGTAAGGGAGAATTGATTGCCTGTTGAGCCGCTAAAACAGCACGCTCTTCACCATGTGCTATACCCGTGCCCATGATGGCATCACCCATATTTTCCATCACCGTTTTAACATCGGCAAAGTCAAGGTTAATAAGCCCAGGGATATTAATTAGGTCTGAGATTCCCTTGGTTGCTTGATGCAGCACACTGTCCGCTAATTTGAAAGACTCTTTAACGGTAGTTTGCGTATCAGTGATTTCAAGAAGGGTCTCATTAGGTATGGCCAATAAGGTATCGCAGTTTTTCTTCATGTCTTCGATACCAATTAAGGCACGTTTCATTCGCTGCGGACCTTCAAACTTAAATGGCTTGGTTACAATACCCACGGTAAGTGCACCCATTTCTTTGGCAATTTTTGCCACTGCGGGTGCAGCACCTGTACCGGTTCCACCACCCATACCTGCAGTAATGAATACCATATCTGCCGTTTCAAGGGATTTGATAATAACTTCTCTATTTTCTTCAACAGCTAGGTTACCGACTTCAGAATTGGCACCAGCGCCTAATCCCTTGGTCAGTTCTTTACCAATTTGAAGTTTGCACTGAGAATTATTAAATTCTAAATCTTGTGCATCTGTGTTTATGGCAATGAATTCAACGGCATTCATTCCATCTACAATCATGCGGTTTAGTGCATTACCACCACCGCCACCTACACCAACTACAACTATTCTTGCTTTTTGTTCGGCCAAATCGCCTGGTTCAAATAACATGATTATGACTCCCTTTTGTTTTTGTTAATTTTAGTACCAATTGTTAAATAATTTTTTTAGTTTCGAATAGAAATCTTGAAAGATGGATGTGATACTCTCATCTCCATAGTCTAAATCTTCCCAATTCTGAATTCCATATTTAATGAGTCCCACTGCAGTTGAAAAGCGTGGATTATTAACTTTTTCTGAGATTCCACCTTTGAGTTCAGGCATTCCAATTTTAATCGGTTGCTTGAAAATATCTTGGGCCAAATCTTCAACATGTCTTAATCGCGATCCACCCCCAGTAAGTACAATGCCAAAGGTATTTTCACCGTGATAATTACTCTTATTAATTTCATTTTTGGCTAATCTGAAAATCTCATCCATCCGAGGTTCAATAATAGATGCCAACTGATTCTGTGATACCGTCTTAGAATCACGTCCACCCGTACCCGCGATAGTAATATTTTCTTCAGGGTCGGCCAATGCTGTTCGGGCAGAGCCATGTTTACATTTAATTAATTCTGCCTGTTCTCGGGTGGTTTGCTGTCCATAGGCAATATCATTGGTGATATTACTGCCCCCAATGGGTATAGCTCCTGCATGCATTACACCACCATCACGATAAACAATAACATCCGTAGTGCCACCGCCAATATCAATGAGTACTACACCTAAGTCACGTTCATTAATATCTAAAACAGAGTAGGCAGATGCTAATGGTTCCAACACAAAATCAAGAATTTCTACACCAGCTTTTTCCATGCATGTGCAAATATCTTTTTCAGTATTTATTGCACTGGTTACCAAGTGAACCTTAGCCTCTAAACGATGGCCTGAAAGGCCTTGTGGGTTTTTAATGCCACTGCGATCATCCACTTTAAATTCTTGGGTTAACACATGTAAAATGCGTCTATCTGGAGATAGATTGATTGACTGAGCATGCTCTAATACACGTTGAATATCAGACTGAGAAATTTCCTGTCCCATAGGTTGGCGATTATTATTTTTGTTTACGGTAATTACCCCAGAATAATTGATGCCCCGTACATGGTCGCCCGTAATACCCACTAATGCTTCTGTCACTTCATGGTCAGCTTGCTTTTCAGCTTCGTGAATTGCCGCAGAAATGGAGTCCACTGTTTCAGCGATATTAATAACCACACCTCGTTTAAGTCCAATGGATGGGCTTTTTCCCACACCCATTATTTTAATTTCATCTTTATTGGACCATTCAGCAATCACCACTGCAATTTTGGTGGTTCCAATATCTATCCCGGTAATGATTCTTTTTTCATCAGTCATTGTTTATTCCTAATCCGGTTATTTTATTGATTCCATGCTTTCATCCCACCTTCAACATTGATTGCATAAATTCCATTTTCAATGAGAATCTCAGTTGCATGCTTTGATCTGCTTCCACTTCTACAAATTACATAAATAGGAGTGTTCGAGGCATTTTTTAAATCTGTAATTGCCTCATTTATTTTTGATAATGGTCTGTGAGTTGCATTTTTGATATGGCCCAATGGACCATAGAATTCAATTAATGTTCTTACATCAATTACATGGATTTTCTTGTTGTGTGAATATATATTTTTAAATTCCACTATGCTTACAGAGGAATACATTATTGATGAAGTACATGAAAATAAATTCAAGGTTAAAATAAATGTAATCAAAATCGATTTTATATAGTTCATTATTTAACTCCTATTCTACCAAGCATATTTGCTTCATTAAATTCATTATTATTTAATAGTATCATGGTTTTAGTATTCACGTACGATAATTTGGTTGTCAATTTTTAAATTGATATAAGAATAGTCATTTAATGACCGTTTATTTTGGAGTGTATTTTGAAATTCCTTTAGAATACTAATTTTATAGAGGGCTTCATTATCACCTAAATCTATTTTGGTGCGTTCATCCGTAATCAATGAGAGATTATTATTATTGTATCTCACTTCACTGAGATTTTCATATAGTTCATTATGGATTATCTTCGATTTGTTTACAAATCGTAGCGCCTTTGTCAATTCAAAATCACCCAGTTTTAAAGGGTCATTAGTAGCGAAAGTCATAATTGGCACCGGGAAGAAATTAATAGCTTCATTGCTGGCTAATAATGGAGTTTGCTCTACATCAAAAAAATATTTCTCATCATCTAATAACACCAAGATGACTGGTGAACGTTCCAGTACATGAATCATCAATGTGGATGGAAGTATTCGGCTTACCTTTACAGATTTAACAAACTCAATTGATTCCACATTATCTTGTAACTCACCTAAATCGTGTGAGAAGATTGATTCTCCAGTATCCATATTCATGGCATCCAGAATAATATTTTGCTTCACATACTTATTGCCTAAGACAACAACCTTTTCTTGCGAAAATAGGTTGATATGTTGTGTATAAAGCAGAGAACAATAGAGAAGTATCACTAATATTATTGAATTCAATGTGATGAAAGCATAGTCCTTACATATTTGTAAATATTTATGCATGGACAAACTCCTGTTGAATGACAGAGGAGAATCCAAGCAAACGAACTTCTAATTCTAATTTTACATTAAATTGTGATGACACTTCTTTTTGAGCCATTCGAATGAGATTTAGAACATCTTTAGCCAAAGCACCTCCCAAATTCACAATAAAATTAGCGTGTTTTGGAGAAATCTCTGCATTGCCTTCACGCAATCCTTTTAGCCCAGCCTTGTCAATAAGTTGTCCTGCGGTAAACTCTGAGCTTGGATTCTTAAAAATACTCCCCGCAGATCGAAACTTAAGGGGTTGATTATTTTTACGTTTTTGAGAAGCCAATAACTTTCGCTCACGAATATTTTCTGCAGTTCCTTTTTCACATACAAATGTTGCATTCACTAAAATTTCATTTTTAGGAAATGTTGAATCGCGATATGAAAATTCAATATCATCATATGAATATTTTTTAATTTCTCCTGACATGGTAATCGTGGTTGCAGCGGTGAAGTAGTTAGAAATTTCGCTACCATAAGCACCCGCATTCATGATTAGAGCACCACCTAAAGTTCCCGGAACCCCAATAAGGCTTTCTAATCCTTTGATGTTTTGCCCGATGCAATTTTTTACCATATTGCCCAGCATTACGCCAGATTCTACGCTGATGATACCATCATCACTAATATCTAATGACTTAAATGTTTTCTGTAACGAAATGACCACCCCATCAAATCCATCATCACTCACTAATAGGTTTGAGCCAGACCCAGCAAAGAAAACGGAAATTTTATTTTTATAGCAATAAGATAGTAGTTCACATAACTCTGATTGAGAGTTGGGATAAACATAGCATGCCACATTTCCACCGATTCCAAAGGTGGTATGTTTTATCATGGGTTCATTTAACAATGGTGGATGTGATAATAAGTTTATCATATGATTTATATCAGCATCTTTCATGCATCCAATACCTGTGCCATGGGTTCACATTGTCGCCAAATATGGCCAGCACCCATAGTGATAATCATATCTGAATCTTTTGCGATAGATTTGATGAGAGGAGGGATATCATTCACATCTGCCACAAAGTGAACATTTTCATGCCCCAATGATTTGATATCATCAATCACCAGTTGACTGGTTATTCCTTTCATTGGGAATTCACGTGCTGGATAAATATCGGTAACAATCAAAATATCGGTATCTAAAAATGCCTTGGCAAATTCCCAGTGAAAATCACGTGTACGTGAGTATAAATGAGGCTGGAAAATAGATATGACTCTTCTGTCCCACCCTGAATTTGCCGCTTGCAAAGTGGCTGAAACTTCGGTAGGGTGGTGAGCATAATCATCAATAATGAGGATATCATTTTTAGTGATATGTTTTATTTCGAATCGACGTCTAACTCCTGTATAGCTGGTAACTCCATTTTGAATTTTAACAAATGGCACATCTAATTCCAATGCCATAGTAATGGCACCCAATGTATTTTGAATATTATGCTTTCCGGGAAGATTGAGTTTAACTTGCCCTAAATTTTCCCCAAAAGCAATCACATCAAACTCTGAAGCTGCAGAATCATAATTAACGTTTATCGCTTGATAGTCTGCATCTGGTGAGAATCCAAACGTAACGATGGGGCGCTTAATGAGGGGAATTATCTTCGTAACATTCTCAGAATCTATACATAGTGAAACAATGCCATAAAATGGAGTGGCATTACAAAATTGTGCAAATGTATTACTTAAATCTTCAAGATTTTCGTAGCAATCTAAATGCTCTAAATCTAAATTGGTAACCACACACATGGTGGGTTGTAATGTGAGGAAACTTCTATCAAATTCATCGGCTTCGACCACAATTATATCACCATCCCCGGAGATGGCGTTGGTTTGAAATTTGTTAACAATACCACCAATCACAAGGGTGGGGTCAAGGTTTGACTCGGTAAGAATTGCTCCTAAAATGGATGAGGTAGAGGTCTTACCATGGGTGCCTGCAATTGCAACACTTGTAGATTTAACCTTGAGTAACTCGCCTAACATTTCTGCTCTACGAATCACAGGAATATTTTGTTTGATGGCTTCAACTATTTCAGGATTATCCTTTGGTACAGCTGATGAGTAAACCACAACATCACTATCCAAAACATTTGAACCCTCGTGACCCTCATAAACTTGGATGCCTAATTCTAATAATCGGGTCGTTTTTTCAGATAATGTACTGTCAGACCCACTAATTTGAAAACCCAGTTTTTGTAGGAGCTCAGCCATACCACTCATGCCGATGCCACCAATACCTATAAAATGAATATGTCCTGTTTTTCTAAACATTAGGCGTAGGCTAACTCCATTATTTGATCACTAATTTCTGTAAGTGCCTTTGGAAATGATAATCGTTTTGCATTTTCTTTTAGCGATTTCAATTTTAGATTATTCTTAAATAATTCAATAATAGCTGTTTCAAGGAATCCATCATTCATTTCTGTTTGACTGATGCAAATAGCAGCATTTTTAATAGCCAATGATTGGGCATTTTTAGCTTGATGGTCTGCGGTTGCAAGGGGCAAGGGGATGAGTATCATTGCTTTTCCGCAAGATTTTAATTCTTCAATAGCCAATGCACCCGCTCTTGAGATAACAATATCAGCAGCAGAATAGGCATCACTCATATGGTGAATGAAGGGTGTAAGTGTAACATTTGGATGATCAATCTCTGCATTTAGCCAGTCAATATCACCCGTTCCCGTTTGCCATAATAGCTGAATATCCTTCTCCACATATTCATTATAAATTGTTGAAAAATGAACATTGAATGGGTGTGAACCTTGACTCCCACCTAAAATGAAGATAACGAGTTTATCAGGGTTAAATCCCAATTTTTCACAAGCTTCTTTTCTATCTATTAATTTTAAATCTTTACGAATTGGATTTCCTGTCAATAAAGCTGTTTTATTCAAATATTGTTGAGCTGCTTCGTATGCAATACAGATAGTATCTACTTTATGGGAAAGTTTTCGGGTTGTGATTCCTGGAAATGAATTTTGCTCTTGAAGCAATGTTTTCTTTTTTAGCAATAATGCGGCCAATAGAGGAAGTCCAGATGCATATCCGCCTGTACCTACTACAACTTGTGGATTAAACTTCAAAATAGTGAATACCGATTCTATATATCCTTTAACAAATTTAAAGGGGAAAAGCAGATTCTGGGCAATTGATGCCAATGAGAAAGAACGTTGAATCCCACGGATATTTAGTAATTTCATTTTTTCATTTCGTTCACGAAGTTGTTTGGCTTCGATACCATAAGTTGAGCCCATGTACATCACATCTATACCTCGTGCCTTCAACTCATCGCCAATAGCCAGAGCCGGGAACAAATGCCCTCCCGTTCCACCACCTGCAATAATTACACGTAGTTCAGACATTGATCATCCGTTTTTGATAGGTAGTTGAGCCATGAGATGCTTCGCGAGCGATACTCATGAGTAGCCCAACAGCACCTAATGTGAAAATGGTATTTGAGCCACCATAACTGACAAATGGCATCGTTAAACCCGTATTTGGGGCAAACCCAATCACATATGCCACATTAATAAGGAAGTAGAAAATCACATTTAGGATAATACCCAATGCAAGGAAGAGTCCAAATCGATCTGGGGCAATTTGTAGAATTCGTATTCCATTATGAAAAATAATGCCAAAGAGCATAAATAGAACGAGTACACCTACAAACCCATATTCTTCACCTAAAATTGCCAATATAAAATCAGTATGCGCTGCAGGAAGATGCCCATTTTTTAGGCTACTACTTCCAGGACCTTTGCCCAAGACCTCGCCACTACCCATTGCTAAGAGTGAAGCACTTTGTTGTTGGTCTTTATTATTTTCGGTAGATTCTACCCATGTCATCAATCTGTCCATTTGATAGGTAGATGTTACAATTTTTAAACTTAATGCAAAGATAGCGATAGTGGCTATTATCGTTAAATATCGTGCAGACACTCCACCAATGGCTAACATGGTGAAAATTATTAACCCAATGATAAATGTTGAGCTTAAATCTGGTTGTCGAAGAATTATGAGTAAAGTAATACCAACAATCGGAGAATAATTTTTTAATAAAAATTTCCAATCAGAAATTTCACGCTGATATTTATCTAAAAAATAAGCCGTATATATGATGAGCATGATTCGTGCAACGTCAGAAGTCGTTACCCAATTTTGTCCTGCAATAATGAGGGTTCGACTGGGCTTGTTGGTAGGATTTAGTATAAATGCCAAAATCATAATCAGCCATGTGATTCCGATAATTCCAGGAAGCATGAATTTTAAATTTTTATATTTAAATCGGCTGGCCACAAAGTATAAACCACCACCAAGCATTAGCCATTTTACATGCTTTATGAGATAGTGAGCATAGTTTTGGAATTTCATAGTGGCAGTAAATGCCCCTGCACTATACATAACTAATGTGCCAAATCCGATGAGTACAATTATTGCACAAATAAATACATATTCTGGAGACCGACTGCTATTCATTGATTTCTCTTAGAGAATTCACTAATTCTTTGAAGCGATGTCCACGCATTTCATAATTATCAAACTGATCAAAACTGGCACATGCAGGAGATAGGAGAATAGTGGTATTGTTTTCAGAAACTTCTACAGCTTTCATAATTGCATCTGCAAAATTATAGATTGCATAAGAATTACCGTGACTTGAAATATGTGAATAAATATTTTCTGCGGCATCACCATAGCATATTATATGATTAACTCTTCCATTCATTGATTCAAGTAACTCTGAAAAATCAGTCTCACCTTTATCTTTACCGCCTAAAATAAGAGTGATATTTTCAAAACTATTGATGGCAGCCATTGTTGATGCAATATTGGTTGCCTTAGAATCATTAATAAAATGAAGTGGCAATGGCGACTCAATTGGCTCCATCCGATGTTCTAATGCTTTAAAGTTTCTAATTGCATCACCAATATGAGAATCATCTATTCCAAATAAATTGGCCATAGTTGCCGCTGCAATTATATTTTCAATATTATGTGGACCTCTCAATACTGTTTCGTCCATATAAAAGAGAGTTTCAGGATTATCCGTACCTCCAGAATATACTTTTTCGCCATTTACATGGTAGTTCACCTGCTGGTTAGTCAATCGGGAAAATAACTGTGTGCGATGTCTATCCCTGAGAGAGGTTTCCAATGCAGGATCAGCTGCA
>Ga0209403_10007163_pt1 | contig 11077 bp, 12 predicted proteins | sample ArcticOcean_MG_C_8_FD_187440 | JGI IMG/M metagenome (GOLD analysis project Ga0209403, IMG submission 187440) | Marine microbial communities from western Arctic Ocean - ArcticOcean_MG_CB11_86 (SPAdes) (version 2) | ecosystem: Environmental > Aquatic > Marine > Oceanic | place: Arctic Ocean...
CCATCCTCCGCCACCTGTTCTGTCAGGTAGAAGCCAGCCTGTAGGGGCCTTTGAGTATTCGACGCATACGCATCGGTGTCGGCGGGTCCAAATCGATCTACATACTGTGCATTTCCTATTGGATGTTCTGGTCCGTGAGTAAATTTCTTAACTCTATGGGTTATGTCAATGTGTGTATATTTATTAAGTTTAGCGGCCAAGAACATGTCATATCCATAGCCATTACTGACCATGATATCTAGATAATTGTGGAAGGGAGAATCTACGACGCCGTGACTTCCAAATCCTTTTGTTTGGGAAAGTTTGGACCTCGCAGCCTCATAAAATTTATGAAGTTCAGGTGCGGTGGGATTTAGAGGAAACTTTATGCCAAGAATATTATCTGGAACATGATGCTCAATAGATCTGCCTAAAATAGCGATGCCACCGTGGGCTGTCTTAGTAATATCTGACATAGCAGCACCCGCGACGGCCTTTTTATACTCCTCTGGTGAGGCTCTGTTAGTGTCTCCTAAATAAAAAAGCGCCCTTTCTCTTGGCGGGGCACTATATATAAAACCCCCCCAACTGCCTGAGCCTGTGCTTTGCACCTTAACATCCACAGAGGGATTGACGGCCATAGCCAATTTCATGGACGAAATAAATTCTATGAACTTATCTTGATTTGGGGCAACTCCTCGGGGCAATGGAATGTCGCCGGGTTTATTCTGAGATGCAATTAGTTTCCCCGGCTTACCAAAGCTATCTTGTCTGATACCGGGTATAACCCCTGCATGTGTGTCGAACCCTAATTTGGCTGCCATAAAGTCGGGATGGATTTTGACCGTTTTAAGCAGAGGGAAGGATTTCTTTTTTCCAAACAACACATCAAATGTGTCCGTACTCAGTTGTTTATGGGTATCAATATCGAAATGTGTGGCGGCTTTTGCTAGGCTATGAACTATACTAAGACCCACTATGTCATCATAAAACGTGCTTGTAGCCAACTTTTCTACACGGGCTCTTATGATGGGTATAACTTTAGCAGCTTCCGTCGACCCCTCAAACTCCGACATAAGATCCTTATACGCAGAGTTTGGCATAGTTCTAAAATTATACAGCACCTCTCTGATGCCATTTACATACGCCTGTGGATCAGAAGTATACGCGGGACTAAAATACTGTTTTGCACTACTCTTTGGATTGCTCATAAAATCTTTAAAATCCTGCTGTACTGTTCCTGCCTCATAATCTTTTGGCCCCCCCTGTGCCCTATATCTTAAAGAGCCCCCAAGATCTATAGGTGAAACTACTGATGATGAACCTCTAAAGGATATGTTCTGAACATTAGTGCCATCAATGCCCACGACATCAAAATCTTTTAGTATGGCAGCTAGTACATGTATTCTTCCTGCCTGTTTAGCTTCTGAAGAGCCAACTGCAGCATTCATCGGAGTAGCATTAAAATCTATAGGTGACATATTTACCATCTGAGATCTGATGGCAATTTTACCTGGGGTACCTTCTGCATTAACTATCTCAAATTGAGGGGTTGTGTTGCCCCCTAGCTGATGTATTCTAGAAGCTAGTACCTCCGTTACGGCCTGTTCAGGATCGTCATAGAATTTTATTAGATAATCTATATTGTCTTCTGTATTTCTGTAGATTGCCCCAGCAGCAGATCCCCCTGGTTTTTTGCCTACTTCTTTGTATAAAGCATTGAAGGAGCCTTTGGGAGGAGCATTCAAAGCGTCCGCAATATCGGCAGCCTTCATCGCAGCGGCGTCCTCTGGAGTCGGAGAACCGATTGGCAGCGGCGGATTGGCTGATTTAAACATCTCATCGGTCTGGGCATCTACTTTATTAAATTTAATCGCCTCGGACCATGTAGTGACATCTTGTAGTATGAGTAAGTCTCTAGCTTTACCTGCCTGTGTCTCAGTCCTATTTATTGAAGACACTGCCTCGAAGGGGCTTTTCCATATGAGCTTCTCCGTTTCGGGCAAATCGGGGTTCAGATCCAACTCGCCCTCATTCTTAAGGCGTCCCACGAAGAATGAAGACTTAGATCCGGCAGTTCCTGGATAGGCGGTGGACAGGCCCCCTATTATTTCGATATTCTCTGCCTTCGCCCCCGTCTCTTCCAGCACCTCCCTTAGTGCCGTCTGTAAAGGAGTTTCCCCCGGCTCTGGGGCCCCCTTCGCGTAAGTGTAAGCGTAGCCTCCGTAGTTGTTCTTTGGCTTCCTTAAAAGAACTCTACCTTTACTATCTAGAAGAACTATACCGTAGCTATCTGCTTCAGGTACGGAGAACTGCAACGCTGACGTGGGGCTGTACGTTTGTGCCTCACCGGGTAGTGCTTCCACTTTTTTAGCAACGGCGGATATTGCCAAGTTGTCTCCCGCTGGCGTCGGAGGAAGCCCTAATCCGAGATCTCCCATCTGGGCACTGATGGATGGGGGAGGAGGAGGAGGAGGAGGAGGAGCCAGGATAGCCTTACTAAACCACTTCTCCGCTTCAACGATATCCTTAGTGACGCCGTAGCCGTAGTCGTACATCACACCAAGATTGTACTGCGCAGACGCAAGCCCCTGCTCAGCAGCCTTGCGATACCACTTCGCCGCTTCAGCATAATCCTGAGTGACGCCGATACCGTTGTCGTACATCGCACCAAGAGTGTCCTGCGCCTTCGCATTTCCCTGCTCAGCCGCCTTGCGATACCACTTCGCCGCTTCAGCATAATCCTGAGTGACGCCTTCGCCGATGTCGTACATCACACCAAGATTGTGCTGCGCCTTCGCATCTCCGTCCTGAGCCTTTTGCAGGAGCGCCTCATCAGCATCTCCAGGCAGAGGTTTTACGGAGGCTTCTGCGGAATCAATGTCCACACCTACTGCATCAGGGTCACCTTTAGTAGGCTCCAATCGTGCGGCGAGTTTCTTCTGTGTCTCAGGCTGCGCACCGCTGATAAACTGACGAACCTTCTGCTCCGTCTCTCTGCCTTTTGCAAAAGAGGCGCGAACTTTGTTTAGGAATCTGAGCGACTCCTGAGCCGGAAGATAAAATACCAGGGCTTCCGCCACGTTACGTGCCCGGTTGGTGTATTCGTTATCTTCTCTATCCGTAGCAAGTAGGTCAGCAATATCGTTTAATAAATTGGTACTTTTAGGATCGTCACTCTCAGATATATCTTTGATAAGATTAAACATGTTCTGATCGTCAGGGGATAGGCCCCCAAAAGAAAGAAAGGCGTCCGCACTGGCAGTGGCGAGAAGAGGACTGGCCCCCGTAACCACACTCAATATACGGGCAAATCCTAGAGCGGGCACTACGAAAGCCCCAATCTCCCCAGCGCCCTGGGCAATCTCAAATGATTTACGACCACGTTCGTCGTCGCCCATCGCCCAAACTTTAAAATCACCGAATTGCTTGTCGGCTTCTGCAAAGAATTTGTCTACTTCTTTTTGTGGTACGGCACCGAAGAGAGCAGCAAAATTTCCCCCCATCTTACCTATGCCTTTAATAAGCCCGAAGGCTACGGAAGTGGGTAGCATGTAAGGGGACGATTGCAGTACCTTCCACCCGTACTTATTATCGGCTTCCGTCCACGTACCTAGCGCACTATCCGCAAACCTAGTCAGGCCGCTACGTCTCTGGTCGTACATATCCAAGGCCGTCAAGGGGGGGCGACCTAGTCCTTCTGGGCGAGGGACCGGAAGAGGAGGTGACCTGCCCTCGAGGGGACGAGGAAGAGGAATGGGAGGAGTGGCCATTACAATTTGTCCTTACGCGAGTCAGCTTGTATTCGCGACTTCAAACTCAGTAGATGGATAAGGCAAGCAATGTGCCCCTGGTGCCGGTATATTTCTTGAAGATCATTTGCAGAAGATAGATTGAGCAGTGCCTTCTCCTTCAATTCTTTCAAATATGTTTCATACCTATCATACGGCTCCCCACTGGTAACCATAGGCTTCAGATCTACGTACTCCATTTATATCCTGCTCATTTCAATGTCTGCAATAACTGCATCTATGTTCTTCCTCCAGTAGTTCAGAAATCTGTTAACCCTAGGATAGAAAGGGTGAACATCAAGTGTCTGCCACTGAAACTCCTGAAGTATACTAGTGTAGTCCGGCATATAATAAAAAACACGCAATAGAACGATGTGCTTCTTGTCTATTATAAGTAGCATACACGCTACTGCAACATACCCGGGGGCAGACCCGCATTCATAGGTGCTTGCTGCTGCTGCTGCTGCTGGGTAGGCTGCGGGGGAGGCGCTGGTGGGGGTGCGCCTACGGGGGGTTGTCCCTCCCCTGTGAACTGCGCCTCTCCTGGCAGAGGGACGCCACCGACGCCTATGTTGCCACCTCCGGCACCTGTCAGGTCACCTGGGGAAGGAACGCCGCCAGCGGGGCTCTCAGGGGCCATCTGCTGCATCAGGTATGCTTGACGAATCATTTCCTCCGGGGTATTGGTTACTTTATTAGGATCTAGGGACATGCTCTTTGCGATCTCCCGTATAATGAAGGGGAATTTTGCATATGGAGCCAGGATAGGGTTGCTGGTAATCTGCAGGAACGACAGGAGCCTCTGAGAGCGCACTTCATTCTGCATAAGGCTGTCTAAGCCCCGTGCCCGGATCTCTAGATCCCCCTTAATGTTTTCGTTGAAATTGAATTGCATGTTAAAGGCGAACATCGCCTCACCCAACGGCTGTAGCAGATAGTCATCGAAGTTCTTTACGACCGTCTTAATAGAACCAGCGGCTGCGCCCATCAACATGGAGATGCCAGCGGCGGTTCTGCCCACTCCTGAGACGCCTGTCTGGCCGTGTGAGAAAGAGGGGATGCCAGTAGACTCGTCGGCAAGTACACGAGCCTTATCGAACAACTGCATGTTCTCAGCAGAGACGTTAGGGAACTTGGTCCCAAAGATTGCCTGACCCGGAGCGCCACCCTGACGCCGGAAGACCTTACCCGGATACACGGTGAGGTCCTGACCCGGTACTAGGTTGGTTTCGTCCACTTCAATCAGCAGATTACCTGACAGAACTGCATTATCTACAGCAAGACGCATGAAACCATTCATGAGGGTCTGCGTATCGTCCATATTCTCGCCAACCCCGATGCCCCAGAAGGAGTACGGGTTTACTTCGTAGGGAACAGCGGCGAAAGGTAGGCGGCGGGGCAGGAAGGGGTTGAGCACAAACCTTAGAACCTCACCATTACACACCCACACGTTTACATGCAGCTCGTCCTCGTCCTCATACTCACTGGGGATCTCGATGCCAGACTCTTCCGCAATCTCCCGATCCATGACCCCCCAGAATTCAAGGGCTTCAAACCGGTTTCCACCGTAGTCATTTGCATTCCCGCCATTGGCTGTTTCTAGGAGGTCGCTCTCCCACCATTTGACATCATAGTTCTCGCCCAGGTCCAGGGCTTCCTCAATAGCGGACTCACGGAAGAATGGACGGTTCTTCAGGGCCCTCAATTGGGAGCGAGTCAGCTTATGGCGCTCAATGACGTAATCACAATCATCAACTGTGGAAGCATTGGGGTCCGGGTACAAGTTCCACACCGACACATACGATATTTCTGGAACGGTCTTCTTTACTGGGGTGTAATTACCCTCTTCATCCCACTTCGCGTACTCTTTCGTAGTAGCAAACGGGCCCTTGACCACACCAGTACCAAATAGAGAGCATTCAAACGCCGAATGCCGCAGATGTGTGGCCCCTTTAGACTCCTCTAACTGGTCTTTGATCTGTTTCTCCATCATCTTGGCAGCAATCATGGCTGGATGGTACGTAATGGAGGTCTGCGTGATCCCCGGGCCCTCTGTAACGGGGATATCTTCTAACATTTCCCCTAGGGGGCCCAGTCTCTCAGCCAGGAGACTATCCATGGTGGAACCAGGGGGCAGAATTCTACCATCGCCCTCATATCCGACCAAATCCAGCGGAGCTTCTGGAATATCGGCGTCCTCGGACATGGCGGGGTCAAAATGTACGGATTCAGCGACGCCTTCGGGCAAAGCTGTGGGGTTGATGGTGAGAGGAAACTCATTATTAGCCAGTAGAACGTCCACAATCTGGCTATAGGCCGCTAACACCTTAGTTTTTGTCACTTTAACGAATACTCGCGACTTCTCAGTCTCCAAGAACTGCACATCGGCGCTATATGTACCCCGATAATTCTTGTACGCCTTAATCCAACTGTTCTCATCCGCGTATCTGGCGTCTTCTGCCCTACTGTACTGTTGATTTACGTAATCTGCGAGGGCATTCGTGGTGGAGTCCGCAGAGCCCCCCTCAGAGTCGTCCATGTAGGAACTCTCGTTGGAGTCAATGCCGTGTGCGTCTTGTGCCATGCCTTACCTTTCAGTATCCGAAAACAGAGTCAGAGGGTTTAAAAGAATCAGTAGGGGAAGTAGGTGACCCAAAATCAAATAGGTTCCTATGGACCGGCCTAGATTGGACCCCGTACCGTAGTGCATCGTAAAGATGGTCTTCTGAGTTCGTATTAATATCTTCTGGATTCTTCTTATCCACCGGTAGTATGGGCAATTGCGATATTAAATTGGTGCAATTATTAAATATCTGAAGACCCGGAAGATCTGTGTCCTCATCCACCTGTAGGAGCCTGTGTATCTCGTTCTTACTACTTACCCGGCTTCCCCTGCTCCTATCAGACGGGCGAAATCTGCACCCCTCTAAGTTCATTTGTTCCGCCAAGCTAGGGCCCGTGTCTCCCCTCTTATGCCAACACGAAGAGTCTAAAACAGCGTAGGAGATAGCGCCGTCGTCTTTCTCTATTTCCATAATAGCCCGGCCCAAATTTACGGCCAGCACCTTACTTACGTACAGTTCCCTATATATGACCAAGGTATTGTCTGGGGTCACTGCAAACCATAGAACTGCAGAGTAGGAGCCGTACCCGTAGTCACATGCTCTAAATTTACGCCACCCAGATGGGATCTTATACGGATCAATTACGTGAATACTTCTATCGAACTCCGTGAACGCGGCCCCCTCCGCCACATCCCAACTTCCGTATAGAAGCTGCTTCCTCTGAACTTCTGGAAGCGACAGCAGCATTGTCTCATATTCGCCCGTATTAAAAAGATACGGATTATCTTTCAGGCTGGCAGGAATAAACAAGCGCCTGAAAAGAGGCTTACCTTCTCTGCTGTGCCCCTTCGGGTATTTCAGCACGGTACTGGATTCTATGTCTGTAGCCCAAAAAGGAGCATTGGATGGGCTAGGATCAATGAACATCTTTTTAACCCACGCATGTCCCGGCCCTCCCGGGTTAGTGGTGGCCCGCATATATACGGGGATGTTGGGGTCCGTGGATCTTAGGCGCGATCTAAGATAGTCCCACGGAAACGGCGTCGGATATTGCGTAAGCTCATCAAACCCCACAAACGTAAAACTCTGGCCTTGGTATCGAAGCACATCTTTGTCTTGCTCCAAGTATGTAAGCCAAATTCTCGCGCCCGAAGGAAATGTCCACTGAGACTTACGCTCAGACCACTTGGCCCCTGGAAAGGCCTTTGGGTATACCTCACTAGATTTATGTATCAGCTCCCTAAGTTCATCGTTAGTCCTTCGTAGGATTAAGGCAGAATGCCCGGCGTAGCTACAAAATCTTAGGGGGTCAACCAGAAGAGCAAAACTTTTCCCTCCGCCCGCGCTCCCTCCGTACAGCACTTCCCGCTCAGGGGAGGTTAGAAAATTCTCTTGTGGCCCCGGGTTTGGTCGAAATACAACGTGCCTATTATCCTCCTCCTCCCCCACCTCCCCCTTCGACGGGGGCGATAAGGATGTCGTCGGCCCAACTGGTGTCGAGAGGATTGGGCTTTTTACTATCCGGGACGTAGATGATGCCTTCTTGGATACGCCTTTCCGTTTCCGCGTACTCTTTGGCTTTGGTGGCATAATATCGGAAGAGCTTTGCGACATTGGTTCGTTTCTTCTCCTTGGTTATTAATTTGTGAAGAGCCTGGAAAGTGATAGGCCTACCCGTCTTGACGGACAACCACGCGGACACCTCCCTATAGCTGCACGTCTTTAAATATGCCTTGGCCTCCACCAGTCTATCCAGATGTTCGTGGATCGGAAGAAGAACTCTATCGTCGTCGGGGTCTTGTTTATATCCAAACGGTATCTGGCGAGATCGCCTTACAATTGGTGTCCATCCTCCGCCGTCGCCATCACCCATCGTAGGTCACCCATCATCGTGGCTGTTGTTGTCGGGCTTCTTAGGGGGCATGATGAATAGGCCACCCGAATCTGTTTGAACAGACACCCTCTCTGTTTTCACGATGCCGGTCCTGTCGAGGATCTCACGAGCAGCCGACAGCCTATCCCGGTTGCCCAAAGCAGTAGGGTCCGTAATCACGCCCGTCATTGCTACGGCAGCGAGGGGGCCGTTGGCAGCTAAGTAAGTCTGGGTCAGTTCAATTATCTCTTCCCTCAAGGAGGAGACAACCAACATAGGCTTCGTACCTTTGCTGTAACCAGCCGTATCCATAGCCGCCCTAAAGTTGCCATTGGCTTCCTCAAACAGCGCGTCTAAGAACTTCTGCTGTTTATCGCTTAGTTCTCTTTTTTCTACCATTAGTCATCATCTCTTTCTTCTGGATAATACCTTTTCTTGTCCGCTTACTATTCTTATATTCCTGGGCAACCCTGTTAGCACGGTCTTTCTGTTTTTTACTGGTGGGGGAGGCAAGCCCTCCTCTACGTAGATCAGGTCTCCCATCGGGATGATCGGTTATCTCTAAGTGCTGCAGAGAAATTGCTGTATCCCACGCAGACCGGACCCTTTCTAATAAACCCAGTGGCTCCGTGCGGGAGCGGGGCGGCGGTTGTCTTTCTTGTGGTGGATGGCCGGTGTCCAGCAGTGTCCCTTCGCCCTGGTCCGATGAGAAGGAGTAGGAGGGGGAAGGGGAAGGGGAAGGGGAAGGGGAAGGGGAGGGGCTCACTGATGGGCGTGGTCGTTGTTTTGCTTTGAGCTTCGCCAGAGCTGCTGCTTCTGCTTGTCGTATAAGTTTCCCCCGGGCTACTGCTTCGCTTTTTATCTCTGCATTGTCTGCCTCAACCTTATCAGCCCGAGCCGCCGCCCGGTTCCGAGCCGCCTCTCTCTTAGCCGCTGCTCCTCCTCCTCTTCCACCACCACGCCCAAGCAAAGTGTCAAGGGTATTTCTCTCCTCGCCTTCCGGCCCCATCTCACTGGACATCCAATTGGCAACCTTTGGACCCCATATAAACCACGCCTCCGCTAATACTTCCATGGGGGCTAAGAAAGGCCGCTGCTGTCGCCACTTCTTAAATGCCTCTTTATCAGATGATCGCCTCGAACGCATCTACGCCCTCCTCTTCTTCATCGTCATCATCGTCGTCATCATCGTAGTAGTAGATAAGATTGCCATTACGATTTGTGTACCCTTCTAAGTACAGAGACTCCGCAACCTTTCCCAATGGGAGAGTGGGGTCTGATAGGCGAAGCTTAAGGGCTATCCATATGTAATATACGTCGCTGGTTGGGAGATCTATAGGGTCAATCAGTTCACCCGTTCTCAACGACCAGTAGAAGCGTTCTAATAAGAGTTTTCCCGTATCTTTATATAGTTGTACGGATTTTATGTTATTTGTCAAGCTATTTTTTGATGATGCCACGATAAATCTTACTCCTTGCAGTAGAAATCAGTTGACAAACATGTCAACGTGTGGTATAACAAGTATAACGTATGCGGGGGTAAACCTATACACTATGATGTCTGAGTGTATATAATAATACGCGATATTGCAAGTGTTATTTATCAATACCGTTGTGAGGGTGGTTGATATATATATAAGTGGTTGACAGTATGTATCCCCTATCCTGTGCGGGAGTCATACATGATAACCCATACCACCCCAGTGGCCCTGGCACCCCCTATGCGCTATATATAAATAATAACACACCCCCCCCCCTATATATATTTCTCTGTAGATGCTGGCCAAGGGGCTGTGTTGCTGGCTCCCCACGCTATGCTGATGCGTTAAACAACGCCCGTAGCTATATGCGTGTGATATATCCCGGAGAGCGCCCGGCAATATAGCATACCCCCCTAGGGTAGGGTGACGGTATTCAGCCGGCGCGTTGTCTGGTACGGCGAATTAAAATACGATTGGCTATTGACAGTGCTGGCATGATGCCATTACCGTGATGCCAGTTACACAACGTGTATAGAGAGGAGTACGACATGGAACAGCAAACATTCAACGAATTGGTAGCTGCTCAGATCGAAGCCGCCCTTGCCGCTGGCGACACTGCTCTAGCCGAGGAACTGGCGACGGTGATGGCGGTGGTCGTTGAAGCATCGGCGACCCACAAGCAGGAGGATGGACTATGACCACATTTTATCGAGAGATCGTCCGGCAGTCTCCCGACGAAGAGAGCCTGTTTTACGCGATGGCCATTGATCCAGACATGCCATCATGGGAAATAACTCAAGTCGCTCTGGAGATGCAGGACGAGGCCGCCGAGGGTAACCCCGTTCGATATAATCAAACCACTCTAGTGGCACTCCCAGGCGATATCCTATATAGCCGAGAGGATGATATGACATACGCTCTGGTTCTATTCGATAATGACGATGTAGCGCTGTACGTTCGGGAGGGGGCTGCATCATGACCACAACGACAACGCGATACTACACCTTGGCGATCTGGGCTGAGGGCGTCTGGTCTGCACAGTTTGGCTCATACGATCTGGACGATGTGAGAGATGAGCGGCGGGAGGCGCATGGTCACCCGCGCGGTCCGGTACCATATAGCTGGATGGCGATTGTCCACTCGGTAGATGACTGGCAATCGACTATCGATGCCGATATCGCCAGCCTGAATAGGGGGGGCGTATCGTGATGGGCGGTGAGATTGCGGCGGTATTGATAACCGGCATGGTGGCGATCGCCGTATTCTGGTTGTGGATCTTCAACGTGACTCTGGGAGTAATGTGATGAAACTATTAGATACATCTGGCGGAAATATGAAGTTAAGAAAGAACAATCGGGACATAAAGCTACGGGTAGCTGGCTTATCGCT
>Ga0209403_10007164_pt1 | contig 11077 bp, 6 predicted proteins | sample ArcticOcean_MG_C_8_FD_187440 | JGI IMG/M metagenome (GOLD analysis project Ga0209403, IMG submission 187440) | Marine microbial communities from western Arctic Ocean - ArcticOcean_MG_CB11_86 (SPAdes) (version 2) | ecosystem: Environmental > Aquatic > Marine > Oceanic | place: Arctic Ocean...
CGAGTTTATCGATCGAGGTGAACAATACTCGAGCATCGCCCACATTGTCTTTGCCAAACTTGGGCATACGCGTGTGCATGTAAGGACGGTCGTTGGCGCCGTTGGCCAAGATGCCATCGAGCCATTTGTCGGTCAGCTTGGCGCCGACTCCGCTGAGGTGGGGTGGAATACGACCTTCGTCTCCCATTTCCTTTTGCGTGCCTTGGAAAAGTTCGTTGCGCCCTTCTTCGACTCCGCCAACCTTGTCTCGTTCGTGACAACTGTAGCAATTAAACGTCACGAACTTCTTGTGGATCTTTTGGCTGGTATCCAGCTTCTCTTTTTTACCTGCAATCGCGAGGGCGAGCGTTTTTCGTTGCCACGCGTTAAGTGAGAAATTCGGAGCTTTCCCCGTCGTTTCCGCTAGGCATCCTTTGCTCGAGTCGCACGCTGCCAGTGGTTTGGCTTGAAGTGCTTGGTCTTTGTTCAATTTGTGACAGTTGTTACAGCCCATTGTGCCGAACATAACTCGACCCTTTGCTGCCAGGTCGGGATTAACCGTCAGCTTCAAGTCTTCTTTTTCAGGCGGCGCTTTCACTGTGGTCATGGCTCCAGCGATTGTCTGCTTCGCCACACCTGGACCTTCGTACAAAGCTTCCAGCGATTGATCGCCACCTTGCTCAAAGTAATCGACGACGATGGCGTGGTAGCCTTTTTCCAGTTTTACTTTTCCGCTCTTCACTTGATGAGGATGAATGCCGTTGGCGTCGGCCACGACTTTGCCATTAACTGACAACTGCGAGCCGTCGTCGGAGCCAACATAGAAGGTGTATTCACCAGCTTCCAGGATATCGATGAATCCTTCAAATCGCAGTCCGAAATTGTCGTCGCGTTTGCGAGGACTGATATCGATCTTCGTCGTGCCGCCCACTTCTTTCGCTGTTTCCTTACTGAAGTCGGGCATGCTGCTCCAACTGCCCTCGAAGTAGCTGTATTGAATATTGGCGACTTCGGGTAAACCCTTGAGCAAGTAAGAGGCGATATATTTTGCTTCGCCTCCACTCAGATTCAAACTCGGCATCCGGCCAGAGGGACGGGTGTGAAGCGGATTGTGAACGAACTCGGTTAGGCTGGGGAGAGTGTATTTTTCCAGCAGATTTCCCAATGGCTTGGAGGTGGCCAACTTCGCAGCTCCTTCTTTTTGAGAACCGTGACAAGCGACGCAGCCAACTTGGTGGAAGAGTTTTTCGCCGTAGGAGTGAGCACCGATGCTCGGGAACTGTTGTTCGGGACCCGCTGGTTTTAGCGAGACTAAGTAATGAGTCAAAGCTTCGGCAGCAGCTTTTGCTTCTGCAGGAGTCAGACCGCTCAATGCATTTGGCATCGTAGTGCCCGGCTTGGTCGCATGCGGATTTGCAATGAACTTCTGTAAATAGGCCGGTTTGATTCGCGTACTTACGCTCGCCAAGTTCGGTGCAGCTTTGTTTGAAATTGAGTCCGAGCCGGCGTGGCACGAAATGCAATTCAATTCGCCTGCCAGAATATCCGCCGCCACGACGCTCGGGTCGCTGGCCGCATAAAATCGCTCGATACCTGGAACCACTGGATGAGCTGCTTGCAGGTTTGCACCACCTGCAGCAACAATTAGAGTGACCATAACAAGCACAGTGACGATTGTTTGAATTGCAGCCGCTTTGTTGAATTTCGTTGTTGGAACGAGATTCAACGGGATGCGAACGAGAAAAGCTGGGAAGCTCATCATGGGGTCCAATATCAAACTGAAGGATTTGGCGAGGTTTTGCGGGTTGTCGAGGGGCAGTAATATATTTATTGCCGTTGATGCGTTTGTCAATCCTTTCAAGGAAATAGATTGATTGTTGAATGCCTGGATTGGTGTAAGCTCAATGGGCTAGTCAACGAATTTCGATGGACTAGTCAATAAAATATCGAGTGCGAGAGAACAATGTCAGAAGTTCAGCCCGGTTGTCAGTTTGCCAGCGACAACGCTGCAGGCATTTGTCCCGAAGCATGGGACTACTTAGCTCAAGCGAATACGGGTTACGCAAAGCCGTATGGCGACGATCCATGGACGTCCCAAAGTACCGAATTGGTGCGGCAATTGTTCGAATCGGATTGCGAAGTTTTCTACACCTTCAATGGGACGGCAGCCAATTCGTTGGCGATCTCGTCGATGTGTCAGTCCTATCATTCTGTTGTCTGCAGCTCGATTGCTCATTTGGAAACGGATGAATGCTCGGCGCCCGAATTTTTTACTGGGGGTGCAAAACTTTTGTTGGCCGACGTCGACGAGGGGCGTATCCGTGCCGATTCGTTGACGAAGATTATTCAGCGGCGAGACGACTTGCACTTTCCAAAAGTCAAAGCGTTGAGTTTGACGCAGTCGACGGAAGTTGGAACGCTGTATTCGGTCGCGAATCTAAGCGAACTTTGCGATATCGCTCGCGGACACAACATGAAAGTGCACATGGATGGAGCGAGGTTGGCAAACGCAATTGCGGCGCTGGATGTCGCTCCGAAAGAGTTGACGTGGATGGCGGGTGTCGATGTCGTTTGCTTTGGTGGGACGAAGAATGGTTTACCGATAGGCGAAATGGTGATCTTCTTTGACAAATCTTTGGCCGCTGAATTTGAGTATCGCAGCAAACAGGCCGCCCAATTGGGCTCGAAGATGAGGTACTTGACCGCCGGTTGGTGCGGGATTCTAGAGGACCAAGTTTGGCGAAAGCATGCGAGCCATGCGAATTGGGCAGCGAGTCGATTGGCACAATCGCTACAGTCGATTCCTGGCGTGGAGTTGGCATTTCCCCAACAAGCGAATGCTGTCTTTGTGAACATGCCCGACACCGCCATCGAAAAGTTGCGTCGTGACGGTTGGACCTTTTATACGTTTCCCGGTTGTGGTGACGCCCGGTTTATGTGTAGCTGGCGAACGACCAAAGAGGAAATTGACGCCTTCGTCGACACCGCGAAAAAGGCGTGCGAAGAAGTTCGTTGATATCTAGAATTCCACGGAAACAAATCTTTTCATCTCAATGTTTTGTAAGCTATATTTTCTCGGTGTTTTTACTTTTGCCTTGCGCACGACGACACGTTTGCGCGGTATCAGAGGCGTGAATTCCGAGGGAAATCGAAGTTATGTCGAGTAAACCTACAAAGTATCGGTTGTTGACACGTAGTGATTTTGATGGCCTAGTATGTGCCGTTCTGCTACAGGAGATGGGCATTCTTGGCGAGATCAAGTTTGTTCATCCTAAAGATGTGCAAGACGGAAAGGTCGAAGTCACTGAGCAAGACATTCTGACTAATCTTCCCTATGTTCCAGGATGTTTTCTCTGCTTCGATCACCACGATAGCGAAGAAAAACGTCTCGGTCGGACATACGACAACCACATTCTCGAAGCCCATGCGAAATCGGCAGCTCGCGTCGTCTACAACTACTATGGCGGACGAGAGAAGTTTCCTGAAATCAGTTCCGAAATGATGTATGCCGTCGACAAGGCGGATTCGACTGACTTCACGCGAGAAGATGTGCTCGATCCGCAGGGATGGGATTTGCTTTCCTTCCTCATGGACGCTCGTACTGGACTCGGACGTTTTCGTGAGTTCCGCGTGTCCAATTATCAATTGATGATGGACCTGATCGAGCACTGCAAAGAATACACAATCCAGCAGATCTTGGATCTACCCGACGTTCAAGAACGCAGCGAGTTGTACAACGAGCACACTGGGAAATTCATCGAACAAGTGCAGCGGCAATCCGCAGTCCATGGCAACTTGGTTGTGCTGAATTTAAAGGATGAGGAAACGATCTACACGGGCAACCGATTCTTGATCTACGCCCTCTTCCCGCAATGCAATATCTCCATGCATGTTCTGTGGGGATTGAGGAAACAAAATACGGTCTTCACGATTGGCAAGTCGATCTTTGATCGGACTTGTTCGACCAACATCGGAGAATTGTGCCTCGAATATGGGGGCGGTGGACACGCTAACGCGGGCACTTGCCAAGTACCCAACGAAGTCGCCGATGAAAATCGCAACGAATTGATCTCGCGGATTAACCAAGACGCCGGGATTTTCGCCGAAGTCAGTTAGTCCCTCAGATAACGACATTCCATCGATAACAACACCATGCCCCCTGGCTTGCCGCACGCAAGCCAGGGGGTTTTCGGTTGCGTCCAGTCTGAATAGATCTAGCCAACTCCACAGCGAGTATCTCCAAGCTCGCATCTCGGGCCCAGTTATCTTCGCGTCGAAAACGACCCGCGAGAGATTTCCAAGGGTTTTTTTGACGCCATCTGAAGACTTTGGTGACATATAATCAGTGGAGCCAGCGAAACCCCAAAGGAACTTGGATGGCAATAGTTGAACAAACCGACCCCGGCGACATTAAACCTAGCGACATTAAACCTAGCGACATTAAACCTAGCGACATTAAACCTAGCGACAGCGAACTAAACGACAGGGAACTAAACGACAGGGAACTTCTTCACCAATTTGCGCAAAGCAAATGTCAGAAGTCGTTTACCGAAGTTGTGAAGCGACATGGCGGATTGGTGATGGGCGCTTGTCGACGCCTCTTGCCTCGTTTGCAAGATGCGGAAAATGCATTTCAAACCACTTTTCTCGTCTTGGCCAGGAAGGCCAGTGCAATCAACTGGCAAGAAGACATTTATCGTAGGCACAGCTGCCGCCTGTTTGTTAGCAGTTACTGCATTCTCTGGCGGACTCGGATTTGGACCGGGGGAAGCGACGGGACAACAACGGAGCGCACTCGTCTTACCCGATACCAATACCGACTCGAATTCGCAGCCATTAGAAAGTGTCGCTTTAGATCGTGTCGCATTAGAAAGAGTCGCTTTTGTGGAGGTAGCCGCAGATGTCGTAAGAAAGCCTCGACGCAGCCCAAAAATGGTTGGGCAGTCCGGGGTCGTTGAAAAAATTCAGCGTGAACTGGATTCCGAAACTACGATGGAGTTCATCGAAACACCGCTTTCCGATGTCGTTCGTTATCTTAATGACCTTCATGGTATTTCGATTCAACTCGATCAACGAGCCATGGATCAAGCGGGGTTAACTGGCGATCTGCCGATAACTCTGAATTTGAAAAACGTGTCATTCCGTTCCAGTTTGCGACTGCTTCTTCAGCGATCTGGCAGAATTCGATCGACAAAGATAGTTGACGAGCTGTGAAATACGGGCAGCGAAACCGTGGCAGCGAAACCCGTGGCATGGCGTTCCAGGTTGCCTTCTTTACCGCGAAGCGGTTACCCAAAATAGCCCAGGGTCAGATCCACGAGCGCAGCGAGTTGAGCGCCACCCTGGAAGGCATGTACTACTTGACTCAAGAGGCCATATAGATGGGAACGAGCGCGGGCGTCGATCGGTCGGCAGAACGTTTGGCACTGGTCGACATCCGCGTTTACAGAAGCCGAAACCAAACGGCGAGAGGACCTCGAAAAACGCACTGTTGCGACATGGTCTCCGCCATTTTGCGGCCCGCGTTGTTTCGGCCTCTGATGCCTCGGTCGATAACCAAAATAGATCGTTCGGCCGAGGAATTGTCGTGCTTTGATACCCAGGGTGGCGCCCAACTCGCTGCGCTCGCAGAGCTGACCCTGGGCTAATTTGGACAACCGCTTCGCGGTAGGGAAACTGGTCGAGCATTTGTTTTATGTCGCCAACCGCGGCCATCTTCCGCTGAAAACCCAAACTCTCTTCCGAAACTCGATTCTTTCGAATTTTCCGTGCAAGGTATCATCTGTTGGTCCGTATTTGTGCTGGCCCTGCGTACGTTTAACGCCTCACATCGCTCCGTTGATTTCGTCTGAAGTCCAATCGTCTCTAGCGTTTATGACGGCGAATTAAAAAGGGAAAACGTGTACAATCAGAGGCTCAGAACACGGTGACAGCTTATTTTTACTGGCTACGACGCGCGTCAATTTCATGAATACATGTCCTTCCGAAGAACAATTGCAACAGCTGCTCGACGGTTTATTACAGTCGACGGACGAATCTCCCGTTCATCTTCACGTCGATACATGCGCCGAATGTCAGCAATATTTAGAAGCGATGACTTCGGCCGACGATCTTGTCACCGGTTCGAGTCCAAGCGATAAAACGTTCGTCAGTCCTTCGGAGTTGACCGCGTTGCTTGGAAAGCTTCGAGACCAGTTGCCGACTCCAACCAAGGTGGAAGTCGCCATCCGCGACACACCTTTGGTCACTCGGCAAATGGACCCCGGTGCCCCGCTCGATATTTCGGACTACCAGTTACAGCAGCCGATCGGTTCGGGCGGAATGGGAACGGTCTATCAAGCTATCCAAAAGAGCATTAAGAAATCAGTTGCAGTCAAAGTGCTCCATCCTGTCGATGACGACTCGATCATCGAACGATTCTTGCAAGAGGCTTGTGCGGCGGCAAAGCTGCACCATCCGAATATTGTTCCGGTTCACGGATTGGGTCGGACGGAGGACGGCGGTTACTTTTTGGTGATGGATCTGATTGTCGGCGAAAGCTTGGATAGGTATGTCCGCCACGTTGAAATACCATCGAGTGAAGTTGCCAGTATTGTCGTGGCGATCGCGAATGCAGTTCAGCATGCGCACGACAACGGTGTTATCCACCGCGATCTGAAGCCCGGTAATATTGTCGTCGACGAACAAGGCAATCCGCTAGTCACCGATTTTGGAATCGCCAAGATCTTAGGTGCTGCAAAGACCAATATTTCTCGCGCCAATCAAGCTTTAGGAACGCCCAGTTATATGGCGCCGGAACAGGCGGACCCTCGACTAGGTGCCGTTGGCCCCGCGACGGATGTTTATGGATTGGGTGGATTATTATATTTTTTGCTTACGGGCAGCGATCCGTTTTCCTGTGCTGACGCTGGCGAAATTGAGATCATTGCCAAAGTAATCTCTGACCAATTACCGCCAGAACCACGAAGCGTCAATGAGAAGGTGCCGGCCTTCCTAAACGAAATTTGCATGCGGTGTCTGCAGAAATCTACGGCCGACCGATTCCCGCGGGCTGCGGACGTCGCTACTGCTATCGAACAGCAAACACTTGCGATCGCCCTTCCAAATGCGAATCCAGCGGATTCGATTAGAGAGTCCGCGAAAGGGGAGTCCAAACTACCAGAGACACAAGTTGCTCAACGAATTGCCATCGTGCATCAACCGAACAACGAAAGCGATGCTCAGCTTGCTCGACAACTGAGCGATCATTTTGGAACGGCGGGATTCGAAGTAACCATGGACTCTGGAACGGGCGTCGGACTGCAATGGGCTCAGCAAATCGAGCAACGGATCCGCGTTTCCGAAGTAGTCGTCGTGTTGCGTTCTGCCGATGTTGCCAACGACGAGTTGGTAACACATCAGGTGCAAATCGCGCGACAAGTGGAGGCGACTGAAGCGAACTCGCCTCGAATTATTGTCGTGAACGTCGATCACGATGAGGCGGCTGTTGGCGACTGGATAGCGATTGTGGAAAACGCCACACTCGTAGTCTTCAAAACAACCGAATCGGTAATAGACCTGGCCGATGAGATCAAGCAATTACTTCGCCAACAACCCAAACCGTTACCGCAACCCAATCCGGTCTGGCGGCTCGAACCTCCGTTCGGTGCGATACCGCTCGATTCGAGTTTTTATCTACAACGGGAAGCGGATAGTGAGTTTGAAACGGCTCTGGCCCGTCGCGATAGTATTGTGCTCGTTCGCGGTGCTCGACAAATGGGCAAAACTTCTTTGTTGGCGCGAGGTTTGCGGCGAGTTCGGCAACAGGGAATGCACGTCGTACTGACTGATTTGCAGAAGCTCAATTCAACGGACCTACAGTCGCCCGAAACATTGTTTATCGCTTTGGGACAATGGATCTGCGACAAGCTTGATCTCGATACAGATCCACTCGATGTTTGGAATGAACGACGAGGTGCGAGCGTCAACTTCGAACGATATTTGAGGCGCGAGGTTTTGGGCAAGCTCGACGCGCCGCTAGTTTGGGGATTGGATGAAGTCGATCGATTGTTCCCTTGTCCATTCAGTAGCGAAGTGTTTGGGTTGTTCCGATCATGGCATAACGAGCGAGCTCTCGATCCGGATGGTCCGTGGTCGCAAATGACCATGGCTATCACCTATGCCACGGAAGCTCATCTATTCATCACCGATGTGAATCAGTCGCCATTTAATGTTGGCACGCGGATTACTCTGCAAGATTTTTCCGCCGAGCAGGTTATCGAATTGAACGGCCGCTACCAGAACATCTTATCGGAAGAAGATGTCGTGCAGCTGCATGCTCTGGTCGCTGGCCATCCGTACCTCACCAACCGCAGCTTGTTTGAAATCGCATCGCGAGGTATGTCCTATGGCGAATTCGAGCCGCAGGCGGAGTTGGAAGACGGCGTGTTCGGCGACCACCTGCGTCGGATGTTGGTGTTGCTGGCGGAAGATCAGCCTCTTTGCGAGGCGCTTCGAGTCGTCTTGGCGGGCGGTGAGTGCCCCGACGCCGAGAGCTTTTATCGTTTGCGAAGCTCGGGAATTTTGTCCGGTGAGTCCGCCGCTATAGCGCGTTTGCGTTGTCCCCTTTACGAAACCTTCTTGGGGCGGCATCTGCAATGACCATTGAACAACGATTCTATGTAACTGGAGGAACGATGGGGTTTGATACTCCATCGTACGTTCCGCGGCGAGCAGATAAAGAACTACACGAACACTTGTTGGCCGGCGACTTTTGTTATGTTCTCACTTCGAGGCAAATGGGCAAGTCGTCGCTGATGGTGCAAACTGCAAATCAGTTACGGCAAGCTGGAGTCACTGTTGCAGTTGTCGACTTAACCGGGATCGGGATCGGTGTTTCGCCAGAGCAATGGTACGACGGTTTTTTATCGAGTGTTGCTCGACAGGTAAACCTCGAAGACGAAATTGACGACTATTGGAATGACAGTCAGCGCTATGGCCCGATGCAGCGGTGCATGGGCGCGATCCGCGAAGTCGTTTTGCCCAATTGCCCAGGTCGACTCGTCATATTTGTCGATGAGATAGACGCCGTTCGCAGCCTACCGTTCTCGGCAGATGAATTCTTTGCCGCGATTCGAGAGTGCTTTAATCAACGAGTCGACGACGCGCAACTGAAGCGACTAGCGTTTTGTCTGCTGGGCGTGGCAACTCCCTCCGATCTAATTCGCAGTGCCGAGATGACTCCGTTCAATGTCGGCACTCGGATCGAACTCCACGACTTTACGCAGTCCGAAGCCTTGCGTTTGGCCGAGGGATTGGGAAAGGATTTGGAAACGGCGGAAGCGCTCCTGCGTCGAATTCTCTGGTGGACTGGCGGGCACCCATTTTTGACTCAACGTTTTTGTCAGGCTGTTGTAGAGGACGGGACAATCGCGACCGCGGATGAAATTGACAGCCTTTGCCAACACGAATTCCTTAGCCACGAAGCTCGGCAGCGCGACGACAACTTGGCATTTGTCCGCGATCGTATTCTGCGCAGTGATGTCGATATTGCTTCACTACTCGATTTATACGCGAAAATCCATCGTGGTGATCTAGTCAAAGATCAACCCGACGTTCGTATCAGTGCATTACGCCTATCGGGAATCATTCAAAATGATGGCGAACAATTGAAAGTTCGCAATCGGATTTATGAACGAGTGTTTGACGCCGCTTGGGTGCGGAGCAGCATGCCGGATGCGGAATTGCGGCGACAGCGGGCCGCCTTTCGTCGCGGCTTGTTGCGAGCGACTGCAATTGCATCGATCGTGATTCTCGTGCTGTCCGTATCGGTCGTTGCCGCGGTCGTGCAATGGCGGCGGGCCGAGTCGAATCGGTCAAGCCTTGAGAAGACTGTTGGAGACTTGGAATCGACGACGCTCGCATTGAAAGAGACCGCAGATGATTTAGAAAGTTCTCGCGATAAGGAGCGGAATCTTCGCGTCTTGGCGGATGAGCAGGTCGAGGAAATCCAGTTGGCTTTGATGGCCGCTGACAGTGCTCGATTAGCCGAGCAAGTTCAAAGGAAGCTCGCCAGCGACAATCTTGAACTCGCCAAAGGCGCGCTGGAGAAGGCGGAAATCGCTGCGATGAAAGCGCGCTTGGCCGAAGCCGCGGAACGTAAACTCCGCGCGCTGGCCGACTCCAGCCTGGAAGATGCAAACACGGCAAAGCGATTGGCAGAACAACAGGAAAAGATTGCCAAGATGGCTCGCGATGCCGAAGCGAAATTGAGACAACTTGCCGACCGCCGTTCGCAAGAAGCTATCCAGGCTCGGCAAACAGCCGAAGCCGCGAGTCAGTTATTCGCCGAGTTACTTCCTTGGCTGCAAGAACACGCCGCCGAGGGAGTCAAGAAATTGGCCGACTCACTCGTTCAGCAAGGGAAGCACGACGATGCTCTGATGGCCTACGTCGGATTTGTCGATTTAGTGCTCGGAGAAGAACAAGGCGTCGAGATCGCCAAATTGTTGCAGTTGAGTTCAACGGATTTGCGACTCTTGAATCTCGATCGAGATGTTTCATCTTCCCGTATTTCCGTCGAGCCTAGTGTGATGTATCGGCTTGTCTTGTTGCCCGCCATCGAGTTGGGAGAGCGGTTATTGAAAGATAGCGGAAGCCCAGCAGACGAGCAGGCGAAAAAACATCGTGTCGTCATCGCGAGGTTGTTCGCGGCTAAGGGGTCCCTCGAAGTAGCTGGCTGGCCCGACTCACAAGCTCTCGTTCAGCGATTGCCACTAGCGATTAATTCTTACACTCGAGCAATCGAACTGGACGAGACGCAATCGAATTATCATATCGGTCGGGCTTGGGCGCGGTTCCGTTCGGAGGCTCGCGACTTCAATGCAATCCATTTCGACTTGCAAAATGCGATTACTCAGTTTGACGATCCGCCGGAATCGCCTTCGGCCAAGTTGAACGATCGAGAGAGAAGTTGGGCCGTACTCCAATACGCGTACGGTAATTGCTACGAGTTTATCGCCGATGGACGGGATTCCGCTGAAGCGTTGGCGATCTATCAGCAAGCTGCCCAGGCGATAGAAATTGCTCGCCAGTTTGACTCGTCGGATCCGCAATTCGC
>Ga0209403_10007168_pt1 | contig 11070 bp, 10 predicted proteins | sample ArcticOcean_MG_C_8_FD_187440 | JGI IMG/M metagenome (GOLD analysis project Ga0209403, IMG submission 187440) | Marine microbial communities from western Arctic Ocean - ArcticOcean_MG_CB11_86 (SPAdes) (version 2) | ecosystem: Environmental > Aquatic > Marine > Oceanic | place: Arctic Ocean...
CAATTGCGATTCGTACAAGTTCAAATACTCGCCGCCCTTGGCAAGTAGCTCCTCGTGGGTACCACGCTGATCGATGTTCCCGTCCTTGAATACCAGAATCAAATCGGCGCCACGTATCGCGCTCAAACGGTTGGTGACCACGAAGGTCGTCCGACCCTGCATCACCTCTTCCAACCCCTCTTGAACCAAGTGCTCCGTGTGGGCGTCCACGCTGGAAGTGGAGTCGTCCAGGATCAACACGGGCGGGTTCATCAGGAGGGTCCTAGCAATAGCCAGTCGTTGCTTCTGCCCACCGGACAGACCGCCTCCGCGTTCACCCACCACCGTGTCGTACTGATCCGGCAACCCGGAGATGAACTCATGGAGTTGGGCGATGGACGCCACCTCCCGGATTTCCTCGTCAGTGGCATCGCCTCTACCGTACGCGATGTTCTCTCCGATGCTGGCCGTATGGATGAACACGTCCTGCTGCACGATCCCAACGTTGTTGCGAAGGGACTCCAGCGTCACGTCACGGACGTCGATACCATCTATGGTGATCGAACCCTCTGTAGTGTCATAGAACCGGGGAATCAGGTGAGTGAAAGTAGTCTTGCCGCTACCCGGCTGACCCACCAGTGCGATGACCTGTCCTACCTCGACTTCAACATTGATCTCGTGAAGCGCTTCCGTCTCGCCATCGTAGGACAGTGAAACGTTGTCGAATACTACCTTGCCCTTGACGCGTTTCATGAGCTTGGCGTCAGGCTTCTCGTCCACAGGGGATTCCCAATCAAGAATCTCGAAAAGTCGTTGCCCGGAAGAGGCAGCTCGGGAGAAGCTGTTGACCATAAAGCCCATCATCCGCACTGGCTGCGTCAGCAGACCCATGTAGAAGATGAAAGACGTCAGTTCACCTGGCGTCAATCCAGTGTAAACGACCGCCCCCGTAACTTCATTAATGACCCTTCCGTCAATGACCGCTTGTCCACCCACCCACAGGATGGCGCCAAGGGCTGCCAGGAAGGCAAAGTTCATAACGGTGAAGTTCTTAGCCCACATCTTTTGGGCATCGTAAATCGCTTCCCGCACTGCCAACGCCCGTGTACCAAACTTATTTTCCTCGTAGTCCTCCGCAGCAAAGGCCTTGACTACCCGCATCCCGGACAGATTTTCCTGGATGGTGGTCACCATCTCTCCGGTTGCCACCTGCACCACCATCCACTTCTTCCGAAGTATTCGGCTGGTAGTTATAGCCCGCCATGCCATGAAAGGCACAAATGCCAGGCTCACCAGTCCCATCTTGACGTCTGTTAAGAGCATGGCAACGGCAATACCTATCACCATGGCAACTACAAAGCCAAACCGGACAGCGCCCATGTTGATAAACATACGCACGCCCTCAACGTCCGCCGTTGCGCGGGACATCAGGTCGCCGGTGTTCTGTTTGTCGTGGAAGGCAAAACTCAAATGCTGGAGTTTGTTGTAGAAGGAGTTACGTATGTCATAGGCGACCTTCTGAGAAGTCGATTCCGCGAAAAAGGTCTGACCAAAGGAGAACAACCCTCGAGCCGTCCCAGCCAAAAGCAAGGCAATCGCAATGTTCCAGAGCCCTGAAACGTCGCGCTCTCCTGAGTCCAGGACATTGGTGATGCTCTCGCCGATGAGGTAAGGCACGGCCAACGCCGTTAGTGCCGCGCCAATGACTGAGATGTACCCTAGTGCGAGCCGTCGTTTGTGCTTCTTGAGGATGAGTTTGATGATGCGGATGATAGTTGGCATAATTACTTCTTAATTTATAGTCAGATAGGGCGCATGTCAAATAAAAGTTAAGGTTTCGAGTGGACTAAGGTTTCGAGTGGACTTAAGATACTGCCAGCGTCACACGGAAATTTACGGGGAGTATCGGCTACCCCGGCTTACTCGCCATCACGATCATGCGCCGAGAACCATTGTTGTACGGTTTTGACTCATAGTCCCCGTAGACCGCTTCGAACGCAAACCCCGTGTCGGTCAGCATGCCGGTCAACTCCGCCAGTGTGTACAGTCGGATGGTCAGGCCGTCCGAGGGGTGGCTGGCACCGTCAGGCGTGGTGACCACAAAGCTGTTATGGATCGTCCCCCTCGCCAGATTGAGTTCACGATGCTCCTGATACACGGTGCCGTTGGGGTGAACCTTGCGTTCGTCCACGAGGTTGTTGGCCACAACCCAGTCCAGGTTGATCAGATCGATGAGGAACCTACCTCCCGGCTTCAGCACTTTCGAGACCTGGTGTAGCATCTTCATGTCCTCGTCGCCCGAGTCCAAATACCCAAACGACGTAAAGAGGTTCACCACCGCATCGAATCGCGCCTCAAAGGGCAGTTGGCGCATGTCGCTGTGCACCAATTCCAGCTCAACACCCGCCGACGCCGCGTTCATCGCCGCCTGGTCCAGGTACTGCTGGCTTAAGTCCAACCCGGTCACCTTGAATCCCGCTTTGGCCAACAACACTGCATGTCTGGCATGGCCGCAGCAGAGATCCAGAATCTCCGCGCCCGGAGACACCCCAAGCACTTTTTGTACGAATGCGGTTTCTACGACGGCGTTCTCCAGGGTGATGGTCTCGCGATATGCGCCCAGATAGTCGTCGCCGAAGAACTCCATGTAACCGGGGACTTCCAAGTCAGCCATCAGCGTCGGCCGGCGGCGAGTTTCTTTGATTCAGGCAAGGAGCGCAGTCGCAGCATCGCCACGGTTCCCAGGGCAGGGCCGATGGCTAGCACCGCCCACGCGATACCCCAGCCAAAGGTATCCTCAAGCTCCGGCACCAGCCAAATGGTGAACACCGTGAGCGCGAATCCCAACCCCGTTTGGAATGTCAGCGTGGTGCCGCGGTATTGAGGCTCGCTTAGCTCCGTGATGGCTGTGGAAAACTGGGCGGAATCAGCAATGACCGACGCTCCCCAAACGAGGGCGACCACGCCGATGACCAGCCCCCACTCCATTGGCAGGAACCCGATGAACAACGCAGAGCCGCCGCTCAACACCATCGCCACACTCGTCACCAGCGTCCTGCCGTACCGATCTGCAGCCAGCCCACCCAGCACGCTGCCAGCCGCCCCGGCCAGGAACACCGTGAACGCCAACGCGCTGGAGAATGCGATGCTACCGCCAAGGATGGTTCGCGCGCCGTACACCGCAGCCAGGTATGCGCCAATCCAGGCCCACATGGCGTACAACTCCCACATGTGCCCCAGATAACCCAACAAGGTCAGTCGCTGACCACGATCGGTAAACACGTCAAACATGGTTTTTGGATTGAACCGTGCGCCACGAACATCGAAGGGGCCGTCCGCGCCGAAGGCCAGCACTAACAGCCCGCCTGCTGCTGCGAGCAATGAGCTTCCATACACCGTGATCTCCCAGTTATCCACAAAGACTGAGCGAAGCAGGTGTGGCGACCCCGATCCGATGGTCAAAGCAGCAATCATGGCTCCCAGCGCCGCACCACGTCCGGACTGGAACCAACCGGATACGATCTTCATTGCCGTTGGATAGACGCCAGCCAGGGCAACGCCTGTCCCAAACCGGACAAGAAACACCAGGCCAAACCCGTCCAGCGGCACAACGCCCAGATTCAACAGTGCGCCGACCCCGGTGGCGACTGCGAACAACACTCGTGCGGGTATACGGTCGGGCAAGTTCAAGAATGCACTGATCAGTGTGCCGACCACAAACCCAAGCTGCACCGCGATGGTCAGCCACGAGAGGTCTGACGTAGAGAACCCCTTCTCGCGTTCCAGCGCAGGGCCGATGGCATTGGTGCTGAACCAGATAGAGAGGGCAAGGATAGTGGCAATGGAGATGACGGCAAGCACTCGCCCACGGCCACCAGCTGCGTCTTGTGCAACGCTATTTGTCACCTAAGCCATCTCCTGATTATTTGCATGTCATTCTGAGCATATCTGAGCACTTGGAAGTTGCCAACCATATTATGAACACCATCAGGGCATTCAGGTGCAGGACTCGTCCTGCCCTGGTGCGGTACAATAGATGTCAGCGCTTCCAACCAGATTATTATTCCTATCTGTATCATTGTGTCTCAAGGGGAGTGAGCAACGTGATAACCCTGGAAGGAAAAGGTGCCCTAATCGTCGGCGCAAGACGCGTCGGTGCTATCGTCGCTCGACGATTAGCGGAGGAGGGCGTCAACCTTGCTATCAGCTATCGCAACTCGGTTAAAGAAGCAGAGAATTTGCGAGGTTCTGTTGCCGGTATGGTCCAACGCACGGCCCTCATCCAGGCAGATCTTTCCGTTGAAGCAGACGTCGAAAGTATGGTGCGAACAGCTACCAAGGAGCTAGGCGATCTCAGCTTCGTGCTGAATCTGGCCTCGGATTATCCTCGAAACTCTTTTGATACACTCGATTCAGCCGCTTGGGACACTGCGATGGCCACCGCCAAGGGAAGCTACCTGCTGGCCGTTCATGCAGCACGATCCATGGCGAATAACCCCGGACCCACACGCGGCCACATCGTCTTATTTGGGGATTGGGCCGCCGGTGAGACACCCTATAATGATTACTTGCCGTATCTCACATCCAAAGCGGCTGTGCACTTCATGACACGGGCATTCGCCGTGGAGCTTGCCGCAAAGGGGATCCTTGTCAACGCCATTGCGCCGGGCCCCACGATGCGACCACCGGACATCAGCGAGGCTGTCTGGGAGCAGGCGGTCATCGCACAAGCGCCATTGAAACGAGAATCGTCTGCAGACGAGATAGCCGAGTTGGTGGTCACCATGCTGCGAAGCGAGACCATGACCGGTGAGACCCTGCGAGTGGACGCGGGAAGACATCTGGCTGGGCCAGGCATCCAAGAGTAGGAGAAATCCATGGCACGTCACAAGGTCACCAAAACCGTAGACTTCTGCTACGGCCATCGACTCTTAGAGTACGATGGAAAGTGCAAGCACCTCCACGGCCACAACGGCCTGTTGGAGGTGGACTTGGAAGCAGATTCTCTGGACAGTCTGGGGATGGTCATGGACTTTACGCAGGTGAGAGACGTTGTGAAAAATTGGGTTGACGAGAACCTTGACCACAAGATGTTGCTCCGTCGCGACGACCCTGTAGCTCCCATACTCAAAGACTTGGGAGAGCCGATCTACCTCCTGGATGACAATCCAACGGCAGAGAACATTGCAATGCACATCTATCATCAGGCCCGAAGTCAGGACTTGATGGTGGCAGAAATCCGGCTGTGGGAGTCACCTTCCAGCTACGCCACGTATAGGGAGGGCTAATTGGTAGACTCTATAGCGGTTCTAGCCAGCGGGGGACTCGATAGCTGTGTCCTCATAGCCGATCTTGCAGAAGATGCAAAGGTATCACCCCTCTATGTCCGCAAAGGGTTGGCATGGGAAGACGCGGAGCTTACAGCCCTCGTATCGTTCATCGAGGCTCTTGGCAACCCTAACGTCAGTCAAATCACTACGCTCAAGGTACCCGTCAAAGACGTCTACGGAGAGCACTGGAGCGTTTCCGACCAGGGTGCACCAAGTTACGATGCCCCGGACAGCGCCGTTTACCTACCGGGCCGGAACGTAATCCTTATAGGTCTTTCGGCAGTGTGGTGCAGCACTCATAACACCCACCGCATCGCCATCGGATCGCTGGGGGGGAACCCGTTCCCGGACGCGACCCCTATGTTCTTTGAGAGCTATGCAGCATCGCTCAGTCAGGGTCTCTCGCATCGCATCACGGTGGAGGCTCCATTCCGTGGCATGACCAAGGCGGAGTTGATCAAGACCCACGGCCACTTACCTCTGGAACTCAGCCTGACCTGCATGGCCCCCACGAACGGTGGGCATTGCGGTAACTGCAACAAATGTAGAGAGCGGCAGGAAGCATTCATTGAGGCCGCTGTTGAAGACCGCACATCTTATGCCAAAAGGCAGGAACAGTAATGGAACGATCGGAACGGCTGGATAAGTTGAAGCCTCTGCTGCGACAGGTGCTGGAGTTGCTTGGCGAGGATCCGGGGCGTGAGGGCTTGCACCGCACACCGGATCGCTGGGCTGACGCGCTGCTGACCTACACCCAGGGCAACGGTGCCGATGCTCAGGAGCACTTGAAGGTCATCTTCCAGCTTGATGAGGACGACTTCCCTCTTGGCTCCGACGATATGGTCATCCAGAACAACATCCAGTTCACATCGACTTGCGAGCATCACATCGCGCCCTTCAGGGGCGTGGTTCATCTGGCCTACATCCCAAACCCGGGCAGTCGCGTCATTACCGGACTTTCCAAGCTGTCCCGTGTGGTGGACGTCTTCGCCCGCCGATTGCAGGTGCAGGAACGCATGACTCAGCAGATCGCTCGCGCCATCGATGAAAGCTTGAACCCACTGGGCGTCATCACCGTTGTGGAGGCCGTGCACTACTGCATGATCCAGCGAGGCGTTGAGCAGCAGGCCAGCACCACCATCACAACGGCAAGGCGTGGCGCATTCCTGACCAATCCAGGGCTGGAGTCCAAGTTCCAGGACTACCTGGGATTACGCGCCGGCAACGGCATCGTCTAAGCACCAGGGCTAGCCCTGGACCCACATTGCCTTCGGCGGGTCAATACAAGAATTCCGTGGATAGGCTATGTCCCATTCAACGGCAATTACCAGGGAGGCCCGTGAGCACATCGCAGACAACCAGGAAACCACGACTCTTCTACGGCTGGTGGATCGTGGCTATGGCCTCTGTGCTGGGACTCATAAACGTCGGTGGCACAGGGTTTACCGTCAGCGTCTTTCTTGACCCTATGCGTGATGATGTCGGCTGGAGTTCCGGCGTCGTGTTCGGCAGCCTCGCTATGCGCACTATGGTGGGCGGTCTGCTTGCAGCCTTCGCCGGGCCGCTCGCGGAACACCGATGGGCGCCAAGGGTCATGATGCCTATAGGCGCAGTGCTCCTTGGCCTCTCCTTCATCATGGTCAAATGGGCTGACAGCGCCTTTGAGTTCTTCTTCTGGTACGGGATTGTCGGCGCTGCAGGGACAGCCATCGGCAGCATGGTGATTATGGAATCACTGGTGGTGAAGTGGTTTGTGCGACGTCGCGCCCAGGCGATGATGTGGTTTCAGGTAGGCCCACCAGTGGGGCCGCTCTTGTTTCCCGTCATGCTCACAGGTCTCATCGCATGGCTCGGCTGGCGGGACGCCTGGCTGTGGACGGGCGTCGGTACTCTGGCGCTCGTGCTGCCACTCACATTTTTTGTCCGCTCCCGACCCGAGGACATGGGCCTTCTGCCCGATGGTGACGTCCCTGACGATGCTTCTGCAAACGTTTCCGGGGCGGGAAGCAGCATGAGTTCGGTTGAAATAGAGAAGCCCTTCAGTTTCACCCGCAGCGAGGCACTGCGAACAAAGGTGTTCTGGATGCTCACCCTGGCCATGTTTGTGGGCATGTTCGGGTTTCCAGGGTATCAAGCCCACTGGATTCCCTATTTCAGAGAGGTGGGATTTGATGCCAAGACCGCAGCCTTCGGCGTCTTCCTATTCGGCGCGTTCTCTGTCACATCGCGGTTCGTCTGGGGTTATTTCTCTACCACGGTACCGATCAAGCCACTGTTCACTTTTCAGATAGCCATATCTGCATTGGGCGTCATCCTGATGCTCGCCGTGCAGAATCACGCAACACTGGTGGTATGGGCTGTATTCCAGGGCATGACCATGGGCGTGTTCTTCCAGCTTCAGGCCATCCTGGTACCGGCGTACTTCGGTCGAGAGCACATCGGAGCTATACGGGGCATCATGTGGATGCCCATGACCATTGCTGCGGGTATCGCGCCCCTAACCATTGGATGGCTCCACGACCTTCAGGACTCCTACACCGGCGGGTTTTTGCTGGTCATGGCCTTCTGGATTCTTGCCTCCGCATTGGTGTTCGCCAGCAAGCCGCCCAAACGACCTAATGCGGAGGGCCACTAACGGCATCGTCTAGGTAGGTTTACGGCCTATAGCCTCACCCCAGGCCACCCCAGCAAATACGCTGGGGTCACTTTCCCAGACAACAACTTCTTCCCGCCACTTATTCACTTCCTCCTGGGTGGCAATGCCTAGGGTTACGATAGAGTCTGCCATCGCTGGAGCTAAGACGTAGTCGAACATCATGTTTTTAAAACCAGGCGTATCTGCATTAGAGCCAAAAGACTCGAATGTCCCCGCAGATTCGATATCAACAAACCCTGCTTCGCTAAATCTACCACGGAGCTCTTTGCCTAGTTGAGAATGGCCTCCGTTCGCCTCGAACAAGCGGAAAATCATTGGCCAAATTCCGTTCAAAATCGTCTTCGGTTCTATGAACGATGAGTCACCGATAAAATCCCCCACTCCTATGATTCCACCGGGCTTGAGTACACGTTTGAGTTCTGCCAGGGCCGCCATCGTGTCAGGAACATGCATGAGAAGAGCGTAGCAGTGGGCCGCATCAAAGAAATTATCTTCAAATGGGAGTTTTGTCACATCACCTACATGGAACACCGCGTTCTCATGTCCTCCGGCTACCGATGCGGCTCGGGCTATGTCGACCTGTGACGCTTCCATGTCAACACCGTGCAGCTCTCCCGGACTGATCGCTTCCGCTAGACCCATTGAGATTGTACCGGGGGCGCAACCAAAATCCAGAACGCGCATGCCGGGTTTCAGGTGAGGAAGTAGATATGCAGCATTGGTCGCGGCGCTCCGACGTTTAAGGAGCGTCTGAAGCACATCGTCATACCCCATGGTGTAGTCAGGCGTTGCTGTGTCTTTTTGGTTGTCAGCCATAATTCCACCTCCCCTTCGTCACTCTTCACAAATCACGCGGAGTGTCATACCAGGTTAAGAATATGTCAAATTAACCCACTTTCAATCATTGGTGCATAAAGAAGAGGCCTCTCCAGTGGAGGGGCCTCTTTAACGAATCGCACGTAACAGAGGGCCCTAGGGCCCTGGCCTTAGCCCAGAAGTGCTGTGACCTCTGCCACCTCGTCGGCGGTGAGCTTCCACTCAGTAGCTTTAGCGTTGGCGACAACCTGCTCCGGCTTCGTCGCACCGGCGATGACGCTGGGGATTGTGGGGTTGGCCAGCAGCCACGCAAACGCCAACTCCGCAGTGGAGTGGCCTCGCTCGCCGGCAAAGGAACCCACCTTACCCAACATCTCCCAGTTGCGATCGCTCATGTAGCGGTCTTTGAACATCGGTGTCTTGGCAAATCTGGTGCCCTCCGCTGGGTCAGTGCCCTGGGAGTACTTGCCCGTCAGGAAGCCGCCGGCCAGCGGGAAGTAGGGGATAACGCCCACGTTGTACTTCGCTGAGAATGGAACTGCCTCCGCTTCAACGTCCCGCACCAGCATGCTGTACTCAACCTGCAGGCATGAGAACTCGTACAAGCCCTGGCCCCGTGACGTGTGGATGGCCTCTGCAAGCTGCCACGCGGTGTAGTTGGACGCGCCGATGTAGCGCACCTTGCCCTGATGTACCAGGTCATCCAGCGCCCGTACGGTCTCTTCGATGGGCGTGTTGGGGTCCCAGCGGTGCATGTAATACACGTCGATGTAGTCGGTCTGCAGTCGACGCAAGCTCTTCTCAACCTCGTTCATGATGTGCAATCGAGATGCCCCGCCCATGTTCGGTTTCGCAGGCGGCGTTCCGGGAGGGCCACCGGCCACGTTGAGGCCGACCTTGGTGGCGATGATCATGTCCTGCCGATGTCCGCCCTTGGAGATGACCTCGCCGATGATCTCCTCCGACTTCCCAGCCGAGTAGGCGTTTGCCGTGTCCAGGAAGTTCACCCCGGACTCCAGGCACTGGTTCAACACGGCCTTCGACTCCTCGAAGTCGCTGCGACCACCAAAGTTGTTCGTGCCAAGCCCGATTGTCGATATCTCCAGGCCTGTGTTGCCAAGTCGTCGATATTCCACTATTGCCCTCCGGGCGTGTTTATTTGCTGAATTCTACTAAGATATTCCTGGCGCTTCTCTTGTACCATCTTTAACCATTGTGAGGGAAGGGTCCAGGCCTGCCCCGGTTTATCGGGGGCCATACCCTGGGTTGCTTGCTAGCTCTTGCAGCGCCTCGCCGTCAATTCGGAAGGTGCCCCAGGGTGGGATGTTACACCGTGATAACAACCTTCCCTTGGGCATGACCTTCCTCCAGATAACGGATAGCCTCCTTGGTCTCGCTTAACTCATAGATCCTATCAATAATCGCCCTGATTTTCTCGTCTTCCAGGAGGCCTTTCAGGGTATGCAGATCATCGTTGCTTAGTCTTGTATTCACCAAGACCATCTTCTTACTCATGAACAGTGATAGCAGGGATGCCACGATGACCCTGGGCAAAGGTTTAATCCATCGTCCTGTTGGCATTCCTATCATGAGGTATTTCCCACCGGAGACCAGGGAAGACCTGCACATGGACAGTGAATGATTTCCCATGTTGTCGAATATTAGGTCATAGCGCCGTTGGCCCTGCGTGAAGTCCTCCTGGGTGTAATCGACAACATGATCAGCGCCGATCGACCTCACCATGTCTACATTCCTTGTGCTGCAGACGCCCGTCACCTCGGCGCCGAACGACTTGGCTATCTGTACCGCGAATGTCCCAACTCCGCCTGATGCACCGTTGATCAGGACTTTCTGCCCCGGTTGAATCCTTCCCTTGTCGCGCAGACCCTGCAAGGCAGTGCTTGCCGCCATATATACGGCAGCGGCTTGTTCAAACGTGGTGATGTCCGGTTTATGAACCAGTGACTCTTCTGAAACGCATACATACTCGCCGAAGGATCCCTCGCCTTTGCCAAAGACCTCATCACCCGGCTGGAACTGTGTCACCTGCCTGCCAACCGCCTCCACCTGCCCGGCCATATCGACTCCCAAGCAGGAGGATTTTGGTTTGCGTAGCCCTGATATCAAACGCATGAAGCGCGGTTCGCCCCGCATGAAGTGCCAGTCATACGGGTTGATAGACGCTGCATGGACCCGCACCAGCACGTCACCATCGCCCACTACCGGTATGTCGATGTCCTGTAGCTCCAACACATCCGGTGACCCGTATTTATGGTAGACGATTGCCTT
>Ga0209403_10007170_pt1 | contig 11069 bp, 10 predicted proteins | sample ArcticOcean_MG_C_8_FD_187440 | JGI IMG/M metagenome (GOLD analysis project Ga0209403, IMG submission 187440) | Marine microbial communities from western Arctic Ocean - ArcticOcean_MG_CB11_86 (SPAdes) (version 2) | ecosystem: Environmental > Aquatic > Marine > Oceanic | place: Arctic Ocean...
TCGGAGAAAATCAAAAATTCACCATGGCATCCGCATCCGCAAGCCGCAAGTGCGATGTCAGCAAGCGTGGGTTCGACAAACAGAGAGTCCGGCTTCGGAGAATTTGCTGTGCTGGAGTTTTCGGGGAGCCGCGTCCTGTAAATACGGGTGCGCCGCCCCACACTGCCGTTTCTTCATTACTGATGTTACGCAGAGCGTAATATACTGAAATAATTTGAAATAATTTATTTTTATCACATGTGACCTCTGAAATTCATCGACTTTCTGAAATTGTGTGGATTGTAAACCCTTGAAATTTATAGAGAAATGATACAGGTCAAATTAAATGAAAAACTGGTTTTATTTTTAATCAATTATTTCAGAAAATTGTATTCTGCGTAACATCAGTTCATTAGACTTGCCCAGAAATAACATTGTGAATCTTGAACAAGCTGTTGCTCCTTTGCGTATGTGTTTAGCGACTCAAGATTTTCTTCCGGTTGCCGATGAGTGAAGGCATGAGCCACGATTCCGGCGAACTGCGCCGCACCCGGGAGCAACTGCAACAAATCATCGGAAAGGACTTTCTCAGTGTTCTCGTCAGCGACGGCCTCCCATTTATGACGAAGCCTCTCCGCTTCAGCAAAAGTGTTACTCCCACCACCTCAAGGCCGTCTCAAGAGCCCTCGACTCCCATCCCCGAAACGGGGAAGGCTTCCTCAACGAGGTGAAACTGATGTGCAAGTCTATTGTCCAAGTTGATCGTCAGAATTTTGCAGAACTGCCATCGGCACCACATGGTGCTGTGTTGCAAGCACGGCGGGCAGCGTCACTTCCAGCAATTCCAAGTCGTCCGTGCCGCCTGTGAGAGCGTGACGAGACTGCGCCGGAATCACACAGGAAGCTCCGGCTTCGAGCCTATGGGCACCGCGTCCTGCGACGGTGAGCGTGATTCCACCCGACAGCGTGAACAGGAAGCAAAACTCCCCGCTGTGGCTACAGATTTGTGGAGTGGTGTTTTCCACGGGGCGAACCACCTGTACTCCGGCAAGTCCATTTGTCGCGGCACCGATCCCGGTGTCCCGGAACTCAAAGCCCTCGATACGCCACGGATGCCATTCCGCTTGGGCCACTTGATGTAACACGAAACGCTGACCTCCGAAATCCCGCTGGGACTGCACTTCCGGAGTTGGTAAGTCAAGTTCGGGATCGGCCCAGGTTTCGTGTTCGGCAGGACAACCGATTTCGATGACCTCCAGTCCGGGGGAGCTTTCCAGCACACGGTGCCGGATTTGCGGAGGTTGTAGCACGCAGTCCCCCGCCTGCATCACGAAGGGCGACCCTTGATCTTCGTACACCAAGCGCACCCAGCCCTTGTAGCAGTAGATCATCTGAAAGCGGATCTTGTGGAAATGAGTGTAATCCGGGACAGGGCCACCATTGGGAATGCGGATGTGCGAAGCAATGAAGCGCCCGCCTTGGCGATCCGGAATGAGGTCGCGGTACTGCATCCCCGCACGGCCCACCTGCCATTGCGAATCGTCGCTGATCCGGCTGCACACGAACGACTGCTGTTCCGGAGGCAGCACCAGCGGTGGGTTTGCAGCAACGAGTTCGATGCGGGTGCCGTTGGGGGCAGTCAGTTCGGAGGCACCGTCTGCAAACTCAGCAGGATTTTTGCAGAGCAGGCGCAAGATTCCGGGAGTGCCGGAACCTCCGCGTTCCAACCGGAGACGCACACCATACCCGCTGATCACTGCCACTGCCGGGGCGTCCGCTGGAAAGATAGTGTTGACCCGGAAGCCAAGTCTCTCCGTGAAAAACTCAAGAGTCGGGTTCAATTCCGCACATGGTAGCACGATTTCTGCGGCTTGGATCGGGTTCTCAGGGTTCACGGGCATGGTGTGGTTTGGAATTCGCCCAGAGGGGGAGTTCTGCTAACTCTTGCCGTTGGGTTCAATTTGAGTCAATCTGAAGCAGATCACTGCAAAAGTGAGACTATCATGAAACTTGCGAAAATTTCAAGAGGACTGCTTTTGACCTCCAGTCCAATGCCTCGATGCACCGTTTGCTTCATTTTCTGATGAGGACATTACGCCTTCAGCTTTGTCTGCTGCTGGGGCTGGGTTTTGGAGTTCCGGACGGGCGGGCGCTTTCGCTCTACACGAACCACCCGACGGTGGCGGAGGCGTTGACGAGCGCAGCGGAGGAAATCAGCGAACTCGCGAAGGATCCTCTGCGGCTCGCCCCACGGGTGGCGGTGGTTGATCTCGTAGAACGTCTGCATCGGGAACGGAATCCACTGTCCACGATTCTGGAGCAAAGACTCGTACAAATGCTTGAAGAACGCTTGGGCCAACAGGCGGTTCCGTTCATAAAACTGGAGCAGTTGCGGGCTGAGTGGAACAGCGCCTTTCCCGGACGCAGCAGCCAGCAGTTGGTGGAAGACCTCGCCGGTCAAGCCGAGGCCGACTGGATGATCACGGGAACGCATCATCAGGAGGAGGGGGTTCTGAAAATCTCGCTCCAACTTTACGAGTTGGCGACCGAATCGGTCCTTTGGCAAACTCTACTCGAAGCTCCGGTTGCAAGAGTGGAAACCAAGCCTCTCGAACCTGCAGAAACCACCGAAGCCGCTCCGTTTGCTGAAGCCGTTGACACTGCGCCTGAAGCCACTGTGGAACCTGCTCAGAATTTTGGGTTTGTCGCTGAGGGCATTGACGAACCGCTGGAAGAGGAAATTGAGGATCCGTTGGCAGCAGAATTCGCGGGCGAGAGTTTTGCCGAACCTCAGCAACTGGCGCTGGTCGAGCCTCCACAAGCTGAAGTCCGGCTCCCTCCAGAGCCGGTCATTCCGGAAGGCATGCGCCTGATTGCTGGTGGGGAGTTCATCATGGGCAGCAGCACGGGACGTGCGGACGAAACTCCGGATCATCGGGTCGAGGTCCGTCCATTTCTGCTGGGGCAGCATGAGGTGACAAATGCCGAATACGCCCGCTGTGACTTGTGCGAACGCGGAACCGGAGGTTTTGACACGACCGCTTTTGACCAGCCTGCGGTGTATGTTGACTGGAAAAACGCGCAGGCGTACTGCAAATTCCGAGGCTACCGCCTGCCCACGGAGGTCGAGTGGGAGTACGCTGCCCGTTCCGGAAGTCCTGGACCTGACGCTTTTGGGGGCGATTCCGTGTTGCTCGGCCAGTACGCTTGGTTTGCCGAAAACACTCGTGACGCAGGCCGTTGGTCCGCTCAACTCGTCGGGCAAAAACTCCCCAACGCCTTTGCATTGCACGACCTGCACGGCAATGTTCTCGAATGGGTGGCGGACTACTACGCGCCAGACTACTTCTCCCACCTCGGCCTTCCGGACAACCCGACGGGGCCGGATGCTCCTGAGCGCGCAGACTATCCCCTGCGCGTGGCGCGTGGCGGTGCGTGGGACGGACTGGACGGAGCCGGAGCGCCGGAAGGTTTGCGCCCAGCCCGCCGCTATGCCTTTGCACCGTGGACCCGTTCCTTCCGGATTGGTCTGCGCTGCGCTGCCGACTGGAATCCTCCCCAAGAAATCTACCCTGCGTTCGGAGGAGCGCAATGAACAAATCGTCACACCCCGACCCTGCCGAGCAGGCGCGTCTTCCCCGGCCAACCCCGGCTCCGGACGGGGCGAAGCAACCCTTGAGCGAACGGCCTCCCTCCGTTTCGAGTTTTGAGGAAATCCTGCCCTTCCGGACGGATGCCGAACTCCGGGAGCGTTACCTCAATTTCTTTGGAGGGCTGCGACTTGGCAAACTGCTGGAGGATTTCGACCTCAGTGCTGGCCGAACGGCCTACAACCATGCACAGGGCTGGGAGCGCGGACTCACCATTGTCACGGCAGCTTGCGACCGCATTGACCTGCTGGACGAGTTGCGCAGCGACCGTGACCTGCGGGTGCGGGCTTCTGTGAACTGGACGGGACGTAGTTCGATGGAGGTTGGACTGCAAGTCGCTTCCGAAGACGGCAATGGCGGGTGGCAAGCTGTGGCGCGGGCGTACTTCATCATGGTGGCGCGACAGGGAGAAACATCCGCCGCAGTCAACCCGCTCGTGCCAAAAACGGACGAGGAGCACCGACGTTCTCAGGAAGGAGAGCAGCGCCAGCAGCAACGGCGGGCGATGGCACAAAACAACTACCTCAAGCATACGCCCACCGCTGAAGAGAGCGTCCGGCTGCACCGGCTTTTTCTGCGCACAAAGCATCAGCAAATCACCGGGGTTCCGATGCACGAAACCCAACGGCAGGCGACACTGCTGATGCACCCGCAATCGCGCAACATCCACAACAAGATTTTTGGCGGTTACCTCATGCGGCAGGCCTTTGAGTTGGCGTGGAACATCACCTACCTGCACTGTCGCTGCCCTCCGCAATTTGTGTGCATGGACCACATGTATTTCTTCCAGCCTGTCGAGATTGGTGCCATCCTCTCCTTCACTGGATTCGTCATCCACACCGATGGTCTGCACCTCGTCATTGAAGTCACCACGGAAGTCATCCACCCCCAAACGGGTCGCACCCAGACCACCAATATTTGCTACTTCACCTTCTCCGCGCTTGATGATTTCGGACAGCCACAACCGGTGCCGATGGTCATTCCCCACACCTATGAGGAGGGGCTGCGCTACCTTGATGGCGCAAAGCGGTTGCGGCTGGGGGAAGAGCTGCGCCGGGCCAAGGGTGTGAGGAGTGCCAGTAAAAGTGAGACTCCTTAATTAGTCCGGTGTAGCTTGTGGTTGGCCATTTGCCACTGCGCCTAGTGCTTTGTCAATTACAGTAAAATCCATTAAAATCGAACACTATGAACTAGCGAATAATCTAATAAATATTGTTTAATATAAATAAATTGGCTGTTTGTATCCTAGTAAAAATGTGTCCTAGAACCAGTAGCTTTGACTATAATATAGGCAGAACACTAGCGGTGCGCTCCTCAAACTCGGAATCCGGAAAGCATTGAGGTGAGGGGCCGATACCGTCACACCGTGATGAGCAGGTTGCCAAACGTATCAACGGCAACCGTGTTTCCGGGTTCCACCACGGTGGTGGAGTCCAGTTGCTCGATGATTGCTGGTCCTTCCAACGTGCCTTCCAGCGGCAGGTGTTCACGTCGGTAAATGGGTGTGTCGCAACGGCCCTGCTCGAACCACACGGAGCGGGTTCCGATGCGGCATTCTGCGACCGTGGCTTTGCGTTCGGAGGCTTTCATCAACGCCAAAAGCGGCACGTCCTTGCGGTGGCCAATCACAGCAGTGTGCAGGTTCACCAACACGGGGCGGATTTCCGGAAGTTCCACGGCAAAGCGGTTCCAGTAGGCTTTTTCAAAGACCTCATGCAGTTGCTCACGCGCCACTTTGGTGGAAGCAAGCGGGACGGTGAGGATGTGCGTCTGCCCCTGAAACTGCATGTCCACGTCGTGGATCACTGTGAGTTCTTCGATCTCCACGCCTTCACGTTCGATGGTCGCTTGGCCTTCGGCGATTTGCCGCTCCAGCGTTTCCTGCACGAGCGCCATGTCCACGAGGGGCAGCGGCGTGTTGAGGGTGTTGACGTAATCGTGCCGCACGTCCGCGACCACGCAACCGACCGCGTTGGTGATGCCCGGACGGGACGGCACCAGCACCTTGGGAACCCCAAGCTCACGGGCGAGTGCGACGGCGTGCAGCGGCCCCGCTCCGCCAAAGGCGAAGAGCGCGAAATCGCGGGGGTCGTGCCCGCGAGCCAGTGAAACCAGCCGCAGCGCTTCGGCCATCTTGATGTTGGCGATGCGCAGAATCGCAGAAGCGGCTTCGTCCACCGATGCCATGCCGAGCGGGGAGCCGATTTCGGACATGATGCGCTCCCGGACGGTTTCCAGCGAAACCGGATGGTCCACCGCCAAGAGAGCTTCCGGATTGAGACGTCCCAGCACAAGGTTCGCGTCCGTGATCGTCGGGCGCGTCCCGCCGCGTCCGTAGCAGATCGGCCCCGGAGACGCGCCTGCGCTTTCTGGTCCCACCTGCAACAGGCCCGCTTCATTGATGGACGCGAGGCTGCCGCCTCCGGAACCGATGGTGTGGACATCGACCATCGGAACGTGGATGGGCATGGCGTATTCGATCTCCAGTTCTGAACTGACCTGCGGGATGCCCCCCGTGATCAGGCCGACATCGCAACTGGTGCCTCCCATGTCATAAGTGATCACATTCGGAGACCCCGCCTTGCTTGCCGTGTAAGCCGCCGCCATCACTCCGGAAGCGGGGCCGGACATCACCGTTTTGACGGCGTCCTCCGCAACAATTTTCGAGGAAACCGTGCCGCCGTTGCCCTGCATCACCAGCAAGTCCTTGCGGTAGCCCTTGTCCCACAACTCATCTTGCAGCCGCGTGATGTAGCGGTGCAGCACGGGCTGGATCGCAGCGTTGATCGCTGCGGTGGTGCCACGTTCGTACTCGCGGTACTCCGACATCAAGGCACTACCCCGCGTGATGAAACCGTTGGGCCATTCCTCCCGCGCAATCGCCTCAGCCCGCCGCTCGTGTTCGTCGTTCTTGTACGAATGCAGAAAGTGAATGACCAGCGACTCCACGCCCGCCTCCCGGAGTTGCCGGGCGGTCTGGCGCACCCCGTCCTCGTCGAGTGGACGCACCACCTCGCCGTCGCTGTCCATACGTTCTGTGACTTCCAGCCGCCACTCGCGGGGAATCAGGCACTCGAACTTGCCCGTCATGCCATAAGGCTTGGGGCGCGTGCGGCGTCCCAACTCCAACACGTCCCGGAATCCGGCGGTGGTGATCAAGCCGCACGGACTGACCTTGCGCTCCAGCAGGGCGTTGGTGGTCACAGTCGTGCCATGAACGATGCTCTCCAACGACTCTAGCGACGCGCCCGTGGACTCAATCGCCGCAAGCACCCCAAACGCTTGGTTTTCCGGGGTGCTGGACACCTTAGCAATGCGGACTTCGTCGGTTGCGGCATCCAGCAGGATCAAGTCCGTGAAGGTGCCGCCGACGTCAACTCCGATAATTTGGCTCATGTCTACACGATTTCAGCGATCAGTTTGATGAGGTTTCAGATCTTCAAGCGGGAGGATTTGCTTGCCATGACGGATCGTCAGAAGGTTGACGACTTCTCCGTCCAACCGCGGATTCAACTCGTAAGTGCAACACCCTACGAATCTGAAACGATTGGGTTTTTCGACCAAGCACAAAACAACCGTCAGGATAAGTATCTGAAACTAAAAGATAAAATAAAAATGTCATTGAGTAACATACTGAAATTAAACACTATCAATGTGTTGCACTTACAAGTTGAATTCAGGCTCTGCGTAACATCAGTAAATCAAAAAGATAATCTACTGAGTCATTGCTTGCAGCTTCAAATCACCACCTGCTCCACCAGTTGCGCCCCACGGGAGGCCATGAAGTAGAGGCCCATGTGGTGGGTGGGGGCTTGCGGGTGGCTGGCACTCGACGGCAATCCGATGTCCTCCGCCACATTCCGGGGCAGGCTGTAGGTGGAACAACCCTTGTCGTACACCACCACCTCCTTGAGGCTCGGGACCATGCCGTGGTTGCGGGCCGAGAGCAGGGTCAGCACGAAATCCATTACGCAGATGTCCGTGCAGATGCCCACCACCAAGACGTTTGCCGCCTGATTCGCCGCCGCCCAGTCGATGATCGCGTTGGAACCGTCCGGCTGGAACGCGCCAATGAAGCCGTTGATGCAGTCCTTGCGAACCAGCGTTGCCTTTGGTTCATTCTCCAGCCACTTGAGTTCCGGAACCAGTTCCTCCTCGCCACTGCCACGTTCGCAGTGCGGGGGATAGGGCGGCTCCGGCTTATCCGGATCGTGGGTGTCGAGCAAGGCCAGCACGGGCATGTTACGTTCGGTGAAGGCGTGGGCGAGCCGATTGGTTTCAGCAACCATCGTCGCAACCTGCTCATTCGGAGCAGGCGGAGCAAGATTTCCGGCCCCGACCGTGGCAAAGCCGTTGACCTCGTCCACGATGATCAAGCCGTACCCCTGACCATCCCCGCTCAAATCCAAAGCAGTTTTGGCAAGCGGCATGGCTACGGCCATCTGTTGCAGCATTTCTGTTTCTGACATGGGTTCTTCTTGGGTTGGCAATTTCGGCTGTAGGCCGTGAGCGAGTGGTTCCATCGTAAATCAACGCCGCACCCCCACATAACGGTACAGGGGTTCGGGGTCGGCTTGCAATGTCTTTGGTGTGGATTCGTGCGGGATTGCTCCATTTTCCAGAAAAATGACGCAGTCGGTGACACCGTCTTTGGGCTGTGGCTGCTCTCTGCCCCCGTGGCGAACTAGGCTCCGTTTCGCAACCTCCGGCTTGAACATCAATGGCTTCCTCAGTACGATTGCGGGTAGGTTGCTTTGTCATTTTTTAAGGGTTTAGGAAAGAAGAACGATGCTGCTGGAAGGTTTGAAGCTAATGGGAGTCGGCATGACTACGGTCATGCTGTTTCTGCTGTTGATGATCGCGTGCATTGGGCTAGTGGCGCGGTTCACCCGCAAGCAGTCTCAATTGGAAGAAGCCGCACTGGCGAACCAACAGGTTGCGGCAAGGCCCCCTCCTCCGCCAGCAAAGCAAGCTGCCGTTCCGGTGGAAGTGTTTGCAGCGGCCATCGCTGTTTATGAGGAGGAGCGCAAACAACTTGTGGCTCCAATCTGAAGCAAGAAGGAATGCTCATGGCCAAGAAAGTCGTTCAGTTCATGGACACGTCCTTCCGGGACGGGTTCCAATCGGTGTTCGGGGCGCGGGTCGCCACGGCGGATTTCCTGCCTGCGTTGGAAGCAGCGGCCGCGGCCGGAATTCGGCATTTTGAAGCCGGAGGCGGGGCGCGTTTCCAGAGCCTGTTCTTCTACTGCAATGAGTCGGCGTTTGCAATGATGGACACCTTCCGCAAAACCGTCGGCCCGGAAGCAGATTTACAAACGCTGGCACGCGGCATCAATGTCGTGGGGTTACGGCAACAGCCCCGCAGCATGATTGACCTGCACGCCAAACTCTTCAAGCAGCACGGCATCACCACCATCCGCAACTTCGACGCGCTCAACGATCTGCGCAACCTCAAGTATTCCGGAGAACGCATCGCCGCCCACGGGCTGCACCATCAAATCTGCATCACGCTGATGGATCTGCCGCCCGGATGCGAAGGGGCACACACGCCGGAGGACTACCTCCGGATGCTGCGGGACATTCTTGATTCGGACATCCCCTTCCACTCGATCTGCTTCAAAGACGCAACGGGCACCTCCAATCCTCGCAAGGTGCATGACACCATCAAGGCCGCCCGCAAGTTGGTTCCGGAAGACATGATTCTGCACTTGCACACTCACGACACCGCAGGCACTTCGGTCAGCCAATACCTTGGCGCCATCGAAGCCGGAATTGACCGTATTGACTTGGCGATGAGTCCCGTCAGTGGGGGCACCTCGCAGCCGGACATTCTCACCCTCTGGCACGCGCTCAAGAGTACAGACTTCACCCTCGACATTGATCCCGAGAAGATCATCCGCGCCGAGGAGGTTTTCACGGAGTGCATGAAGGATTACTTTGTCCCTCCAGAATCCCGCATGGTTTCGCCGTTGATCCCCTTTTCGCCAATGCCCGGCGGCGCGTTGACCGCAAACACGATGATGATGCGCGACACTGGAACCCTGCACCTCTTCCCACAGGTGATGAAGGAAATGTCGGAAGTCGTGCGGCGTGGCGGTTTCGGCACTGCGGTGACTCCAGTTTCGCAATTCTATTTCCAGCAGGCCTACCTCAATGTCACAGCAGGCCGCTGGGAGAAACTCAACCCGCAGTATGGCAACATGGTGTTGGGCTACTTCGGACGCACTCCAGTCGCTCCAGACCCGGAAATTGTGAAACTCGCCTCCAAACAGTTGGACAAGCCTGTTTTCACCGGAAATCCGCTAGATCTGCTTGACGACGATCCGGCCCAAGTGGACACGCTGTTGCAGGAAAATGGCTTGGAATTAAGCGATGAAAATCGTTTCATCGCTGCAAGTTGTGAGGAAAAGGGCGTGGATTACTTACTCGGAAAAGCCAAGCTGATGATCCGCAAGCAGTCGAACGCAGCACCAGCGCCAACCTCGGCTCCGGAGGCAGCAAGCCAAGTTGCGGTATCCCCGGTAGGACCACGCAGCTACACGATCACTGTGGAAGGCCGCGCTTACCAAGTGCAAGTTGCCGAAGGCACAGGTGCGCTGCAAGCAACTCCGGCCTCGTCCAGTCCAGCAGTGGCTCCAGCCGTTGCAGACACTACAACCGACGTACCCGCCCCGACCCCCGGAAACATTGTGCACATCGAAGTCGCGCCCGGAGACTTAGTGGAGGTCGACCAAACCCTTCTCGTGCTGGAGGCGATGAAGATGGAATCCGAGGTCAAGTCGCCGCAAGCCGGAACTGTGCAGGCCGTCCATGTCAAAGCCGGAGACGCCGTCCGCACCGGGGATCGGCTTGTGAGCTTGGCAGGTTGAACATAGCTTTCGGTTCTTGGTAGCTGCTGCCGCCTTATCATTTAATTGCATTCCATCACCAACCCATCAAGAATTCACGAATTCAATGGCCGATTTGACGTTCAGGGTTTAACAAGCTTTGACTGATAAGGTTTTGACGATGGAGTCCCGTAGATGGATTTGCTGGCCGAGCCCCCCTTCTTGTTGGATTTTTTATCTGGGCATCCATAAAGGAAAAAACTGAGTACTAGAGTCAGGATCAAGGATGTAATCGTTGAATGGGTCTTCATACAATCTCCATTGATTGAGGTTACGAGAACTACATCATGCCACATTTCAGGCTGAAGGTCACTGGATGGAAAGGCGAACCGTTCCAGCAAATGGAGCAACTGACCGAAAAGATTGGCCGTGATGGTCTTGGCGAGGTGTCAATCTGACATCGTCACTGTTGACCGTGCAAACGCAGGGGAGCCGAAAGAAATCAAAAATCAACGTAACTATTCAGGTCTCAAGGAGGGTTGTTTGAGTCCTCAGATGTCCAGTCCCATCAGCGGATCATCCCCATTGAAGGTTGCTTCGAGTGAGGGCAGTA
>Ga0209403_10007176_pt1 | contig 11065 bp, 9 predicted proteins | sample ArcticOcean_MG_C_8_FD_187440 | JGI IMG/M metagenome (GOLD analysis project Ga0209403, IMG submission 187440) | Marine microbial communities from western Arctic Ocean - ArcticOcean_MG_CB11_86 (SPAdes) (version 2) | ecosystem: Environmental > Aquatic > Marine > Oceanic | place: Arctic Ocean...
CCCGCCGATGATGGCCGTCCTCGCCCGTAAACCGCGCAAAGGCCCGACTAAAGCCGAGGCAAGAGAACAAGCGGCCCAAAGCGCTGGCGATTAGGGGCCAACCGACCAAGCGGCACCTCATTTTTAAGAAGCCCTCAAGCGTCGGGCGCGGGCATCCGCCCGCTTGGCTACCTCGCGCATGCTCGGGCGCGAAGTCTCGCTTGCCGGAATGCTGGTCGCATTCCGGATTGGTGGTTCCGCTTGGCTGTTAGGAGCATGCTACCGCGCGGACCCCACCAACAACCCAACCAAGCGAAACCACCAACCGGAATGCATCATGCATTCCGGCAAGAGCGCCAAGCCAAGCGCGCGGATGCGCGCGCCCGGCAGGGTCTAAACAAAGAGCCCGCCCGAGTTAATACGAGGTAGCCAAGAGCGCGGACGCGCTCGCCCGGCGTCTGAGGGGCCGATACAACGGGTCTTTCTTAAGACGCGTCGGTACTAAGCCCCCTTCTGGCGCTCCGCAATACCAGCCTCGACAATCGGTAAAACTCTTTTGACAAACAGGTCCTGGGTCTGCATCGCCTTGTGCGCCGGGATGCCGCCATAATGGGCGACCAGGATGAATTCCTCGAACGGCACTTTGTCATAGAGCGTGAGAATTTGAGCGGCGACCTTCTCCGGCGTGCCGATATACATGATGCCGAGATCGAGGATGTCCTGATAGGACACATCGCCGAGACGGAGAAAATCATCACCGGCATAAAAATCGAAACCGCCGGCCCGCATGCGCGCCTTGACCTCTTCGCTGCGGTTCATTTCTTTCAACGGTGAGACGTTATATTCGATGAACCGCAATGCATATTCTTTCGCGTCACGCTCCGCCCGCTCCTGGTCTTCGTCGAGATAGAGCGTTTTCAAAAACGAGACATGCGGCGTATTGCCGGCCTTAGCGCAGGATTCGAGATAGATGCGGTGCGGCTCGATGAAGATATCGTCGGGCGTCGGCGCGCCGAGCACCACATTCCAGCCACGCTCACCAGCCTGGGTGAAGGTCTTGGCACTAGTGCCAACCTGGTAGATCGGCGGGTGAGGTTTTTGGATGGAGCGCGGTACAATCGAAAGATTGTCACATTGGTAATATTTACCGTCGAAGGAAAAGCGCGCCTCAGACCAGCCCTTGATCATGATGTCAATACATTCATGAAAGCGCTCGAGGCTCTCTTCGTAGGGCACATTGGCCGGCTCCTGCAGCCAGCCATGGCCGCGCCCGATGCCGACTTCAATGCGCCCGCCGGTGAGAATATCAGCCTGGGCGATCTGGCCGGCCAGCACCATGGGATTGTGCAGCGGCAGGGTGTGGCAAAGCGTGCGAAATTTGAGGTTGCGCGTACGCTCGGCGAGCTTCGTATAGAGCGGCAGCGGCGCGCAATTGATGGCAAATTTTTCAAAAAATGGATGCTCCAATGTGGTGAACACATTGAAGCCAAGCTGATCCGAATGCTCGGCGCAACGGATCACATCATTAAACAGCTCCGTATGATCAGTTCCCGGCGGGCATTGAAATTCGGTGTAAGTTCCCAGACGTAATTTTGCCATGATACTCCCCCTGCTTGGCTTGATTGCGGCGCAGTGCAACGGCATCGCTGCCTACGTTTCCAGTCCGCATTATAATTGTGGGTTGGTCACACTACTGTTAGGCCGGTACTGCGGCAACTCGCGCTAAAGAGATATCGGCGGCAGGCATCCCCACATCTTCCGCCGCATCCAAGAGGCTCAGCCAGGTTGAGCTTGGCAATGGCACGCCGTTGGCCAAGCGCTCGACCCGATTGCGCTGCTCCATATCTCCCGGGCACAACACCTCGCCGCCCACTTCCACCGGATTGGCCGAGCGAAAGAACGCCACATAATCTTTAAGCTCAGCGGCAAAGCCTTCTGCGCTATTGAGGAAATCCGGCGCCACATAAATCGACAGCATGCCATTGGCCAATTGCTTCACGCCGGGCTTGGAGCAACCCGAGCCGGTCAAGGCGCCGGCCAAAATTTCACACATAAACGAGAGGCCGGAGCCTTTATGCTCGCCCATGGCGCGGATCGCGCCGGTGCCGGTGCGTACATCAAGTGGCTGGCTGCTTTCACTCACGCCATAAATCAACACCGGATCGGTGGAAAGCGTGCCATCGCCATCGACCAACGCGCCTTCCGGCAGCGGCTTGCCACCGCCATGGGCGTTCAGCACCTTGCCTTCGGCAACAATCGAGGTGGCAAAATCGAGTATCAGGGATTCGCCCTCGGCGTTCGGGATGCCTATACAGACCGGGTTGGTCGACATGCGCCGCTCAGCGCCGCCAAAGGGTGCCACCAACAGGCCAAGCCCGGAGGTGTTGACGAAATGAATAGAGATCAAACCCTCCGTCGCCGCCATCTCGGCCCAATCGCCGATACGCCCGAGATGGCCGGAATTGCGTAAGCCGATCAGGGCGACGCCATTTTTACGCGCCTTTTCCATGCCGAGGCGTACCGCCTGCGGGCCGATGGTCTGGCCGAAGCCGAAATTGCCATCAACCACCGCCAGCACGTCATTGTCATTAACTACAGTGATCGTCTGATCGCGCGTAATATTGCCTTCGCTCAGCCAATGGAGATAACGCGGCACCCGAAGCACGCCATGGCTTTCATGGCCGGAGAGGTTTGAGGCCGTCAGATAGTGGCCGATGCGCGCCGCTTCTTCTGCTGAGCAACCGGCGGCAGCGAACGTATCCGTGACGAGTTGGCGTAAAATATTCGCCGGAACGCGGATGCCTTTGTCTTGCATATTCATCTCTCGCTCAGCTCTTGCCGCGTTCGCGCGCCAGCATTTCAAGAAGCGAGACCAGCAATTGATCGCGCTCCTGGGTCAGGTCTTCGAGCGAACGGCCCGCCGCTTCAGCCATAACGCCCTCGACCAATTTTTCCGCCGTTTCGCTCGAAATGCTTGGCGCTTTGCCGAGATCGGCCCACCAGGATTCAAGCGCCGGCCCGAAATGCTCGATGGCATGGCGAATACCACCATCGCCTCCGGCGAGATGGAGAATGAGATTTGGCCCCATCAGCGCCCAGCGCATGCCGGGCCCGTAGGAGACGGCAATATCCACGTCTTCGACACTGGCTACACCGGTATCGACCAAATGCACCGCCTCGCGCAACATGGCGGCCTGCAGGCGATTGGCGAGATGACCGGGCACTTCACGGTTGATGCGGATCGCCTTCTTGCCGCAGCCATTATAGAAATCGAGCGCCCAATCAACGGCAGCAGCATTGGTCTCCGCACCGCCGACCACCTCGACCAGAGGCACAAGATGGGGCGGATTGAAGGGGTGGCCGATGACGTAGCGCTCCGCCCCTTTGCGGCCAATCTGCAGATCGCTGATCATCAGGCCGGAGGAGCTTGACGCCATCACCACATTGTCCGGCAGCGCGCCATCCAGGCGACTGTACAGCTCAATCTTGACCTCAGCATTCTCCGGCCCGTTTTCTTGCACAAAGTGGCAATCGCGCACCGCCTCCGCCGGATCATTAAAAAACACCATGCGGCTTTCATCGACGGTTTCGGGCGCGCCCAAGCGGCGCAATGTCGGCCAGGCCGCGTTGATAAAGGCGCGGGCGCGATCTTCAAAACCGGGTGCCGGGTCCCAGATATTGACGGCCAGGCCATGCGCCAGAAAATGCGTTGCCCAGGAGGCGCCAATGGTGCCGGCGCCCAGAATAGCGACGCGCTCAACAGCTTCTTGTTTTATTAAATTCATTTTTTCTCCCTTAACCCAATATAGAATTCAAGATAGCAGAGCAGCGGCGCTTTCACCGGCAACTCGGCCCAGCATCACCGCCGTCAATAAACCATTGCCGGAAGAGTACCCCCATACCTCGGGGCCTGAAACTCCACAAGCCGCCCCGCCGCCGGCAAAAAGATTGGGCAAGGGGGCGCCGCTTTTGTGCAGCACCCGGGCCGCCGTATCAATCGCCAAGCCGCCCTGGGTGTGAAACAGCGCCGCGCCGACCTTGATAGCGTAATAGGGCGGCGCCAGCGCCGGCTTATCGGTGAAATCCCGGCCAAAAGGGTCTTCGGCCAAGCCTTGTGTCTGCGCCAACGCGGCGCGCAAATTCTCTTCTGGCAAATCGAGAGATTGCGCAAGCGCCGCCTCATCCGCAGCCATTTTCACCGCACCCGCCGCCTCGGCCTGGCGGTAATCCTCAAATTCCATGGCCATTTCGTGGACGCGCGCGTCATAGATATCCCACACTTCCGCGCTCGGCTGGCGCAGCACATCAACCGCATGCTCCGAATAACCCCGGCTCTCATCGGCAAAGCGCATCCCCGATACGTTGACCTGAATTCCACCTTCGCGCATTATCGCCCAGGTGATCAGGATGCCGTGCGGCACCGCCACCGAGGCATGCCCCTGATAGGCACCCAGATGCCGGACCTCAGCGCCGAGCCCCTCGCCCCAATGGACGGCGTGACCGCGATTACCGCCATGGCCAAAATAATCCGCCGCGGCAATTTCAGGAATATAGCGGCGCACCATTTCCGCATTGCCGCCGAAACCGTTGCAGGCCAGCACCAGTGCCTGGCAGCCGAGGCGCTCTTGGCTGCCGTCCGGGCGCCTGTAACCGACGCCCCGGACGCGGCCATCGCCATCGGCATAAAGCGCCGTAACTTCAGCGCCGCATAGAATATCAACCTCCGCCGCTTCGGCTGCCGCCAGCATGCGCGCCATCAGGGCAGCACCGGTGCGCTCCGGCACCGCATGCATGCGCGCGCGGCGCTGGCCGGTATAGAGGAAGCCTTCAATCAGCACGAACGGAATGCCGTGGCGATCGGCTAACCATTCCAGGGTCGGTGCGGATTTATTGCAGCACAGCTCAACAATGGCAGGATCGGCCAATTGCTTGGCTTTAGCCTGAATATCGCCGGCCATCAGCTCGAGCGTATCATCAACTCCGCGCGCGCCCTGCCAACGGGTGGAAAAAGCGGGAATAAAGCCGGAAGAAAGCGCGGTCGAGCCAGCCGGCGCCGCGTCCTGCTCCAAAATCAGCGCCGCCGTACCTGAACCCTTTAAGGTCAGCGCTGCCGTCAGGCCGCAAGCGCCGCCGCCGATGATAACCACCGGAAATTCCGTGTCGAAACTTTCACCTTCAGTCGGTTTTACATCCATTGTTTTCGCCCTTCACCAACCCTATGCTGCAGCGCAAATCCGCATGACAGGAGAGATATCTTGCGTTTCGAGGGAACCAAATCTTACGTCACCACCGAAGAACTGAATGCCGGCGTCAACGCCGCCATAACATTGGAGCGACCGCTCCTGGTCAAGGGCGAACCCGGCACCGGCAAAACCGTGCTAGCGCACGAGATCGCCGAAGCGTTGGATGCGCCACTGATCGAATGGCATGTAAAATCGACCACCAAAGCGCAGCATGGCCTTTATGAATATGACGCGGTAGCGCGCTTGCGCGACGGCCAACTCGGTGAAGAACGGGTCAAAGATATCGCCAACTACATCGTGCCGGGCAAATTATGGGAGGCATTTACCGCCGAAAAGCGCCCGGTTCTGTTGATTGATGAGATCGATAAGGCGGATATCGAGTTTCCCAACGATCTATTGCTCGAAATCGACCGCATGCAGTTTCATGTTTACGAGACCAAACAGACCATCAAGGCAACCCACCGGCCAATCATTCTGATCACCTCCAACAATGAAAAAGAACTGCCGGATGCTTTCCTCAGGCGCTGCTTTTTTCACTATATCCGCTTCCCTGAACGCGACACCATGGAACGCATCATCGATGTGCATTTCCCTGATATCAAAAAGCGCCTGGTGGCTGCTGCGCTCGGCATGTTTTATGATATCCGCGAGGCGTCGGGCCTAAAGAAAAAGCCCTCTACTTCTGAGCTGTTGGATTGGCTGAAGCTGCTGCTAGCTGAGGATATTACGGCGGAGGATTTGCGCGCCACGGAATCCTCCAAGCTGATCCCGCCGCTCTATGGCGCGCTGCTAAAATCGGAGCAGGACGTGCAATTATTTGAACGCCTTGCCTTCCTCAACCGGCGCGAACAGCGCTAGGACGCTTAGTCCGTGTTCCAAAACCTCTTCCGTGAATTGCGCCGGGTGCAGGTGCCGGTATCGCTGCCGGAATATCTCGACCTGATGGCGGCGATGGATAAGGAATTGGCCGATTACAGCGTCAATGAATTCTACTATTTAGCGCGCGCTTTATTGGTCAAAGACGAGCGCTATCTCGACCGCTTCGATCAGGTGTTCGGCCATGTGTTCAAAGGGCTTGAGCGCGTTACCTCGGAAAATGAGGAAATGGAAATTCCCGAGGAATGGCTGAAGCGCCTGGCCGAGCTCAACTTGAGCGAAGAAGAGTTGGCCAAGGTAGAGGCGCTGGGCGGTTGGGATAAACTGATGGAGACCCTGCGCGAGCGTATGGAAGAGCAGGAGAAACGCCATCAGGGCGGTAGCAAATGGATCGGCACCGCCGGTACATCGCCGTTTGGCGCCTTCGGCTACAATCCGGAAGGTGTGCGCATTGGCCAACATGAAGGCCACCATGGTCGCGCGGTCAAGGTTTGGGACAAACGCGAATTTCGCGACCTCGACGGCGACGTAGAGCTCGGCACGCGCGGCATGAAGGTCGCGCTGCGGCGTCTCCGCCGTTTCGCCCGCGAAGGCGCGCTCAATGAGTTGGATATAGACGACACCATCCAATCGACGGCGCGCAATGGCGGCTGGCTTGATCTCCGTATGGTGGCCGAGCGCCACAATGCAGCCAAGGTGTTGCTGCTGCTTGATGTCGGGGGCTCGATGGATGCCCATGTGCAACGCTGCGAGCAGCTGTTCTCAGCCGCGCGCAGTGAATTCAAACATCTCGAATATTTTTATTTCCACAATTGCCTCTATGAGAATGTCTGGCGCAACAATCACCGCCGGCGCACCGAGCAGATCCCTACCTGGGAGCTGATCAACAGCTATAATTCAGAATATAAAGTGGTGTTCATCGGCGACGCCCATATGAGCCCCTACGAGATCGTCTATCCCGGCGCCGGGGTGGAACATTTCAACGAGGAATCCGGCGAGGTATGGTTTCGCCGCCTGCTGCGCGCCTTCCCGCAAGCCGTCTGGCTCAACCCGCTCCGCCAGCCCGGCTGGCCGAGCAGCCAATCGATCAAAATGATACAAGAGCTGATGGAAAACCGCATGTACCCGCTAACTCTAGACGGCCTCGACGCGGCGATGCGCGAACTCAGCAAATAGATAAACTGGATAGTTATTTGCGGTGCACCCGTTTTTGGGTTGGCCCCTCAAAGGCCGGGCGAGCGCATCCGCGCTCTTGGCTTACCTCGTATTAACTCGGGCGGGCAGTTGCCCTTGCCGGAATGCTGGTCGCATTCCGGAGGGGTGGTGCCGTTTGGTAGAAAAATAAGAAAGGACATTAAGTATCCAGCTTACTTAATTACGACCCCGGGCCGCGTCGGCGACGGCGAGGATGCGGTACATGGAGCGCAGCACCGGTTTTTCGATCAGTTTGTTGTCGATCAGAACGAGGCCGGAATCGCCTTCTTCGAAGGCTTTGATGACGCGCCGCGCGTAATCGATTTGCGCCTCGCTCGGGCTGAAGGCTTCATTGAGGGTGGCTATTTGCTTGGGGTGGATGGCGCCCTTGCCGGTGAAGCCGAGGGCGGCGCAGCGCTCGGCCTCTTCTTTCAAACCGGCCATGTCTTCGAGGTCGAGAAACGGCACATCGATCAAATCCAAGCCGGCGCCGGCTGCGGCGTGGACCAATTGCGAGCGGGCGCGGAAGAGCGGCTCCCAGACTGGCTCAACGCGCAGCTCCGCCGCCATATCGACCGCGCCGAACAATAACGAATCAATGCGCGCGCTGGATTTGGCAATATCATAGCAACGGTCAAGGCCGTCATTGGTCTCGATGATGACGTGCAAGCGGATATGCGCGCAGCTGTCGATCAGGAGCTCATCAATGAGCTGAATTTCCTCGGCTGATTTCACCTTGGGCAACATGATCGCGTCCGGCGGCGTATCGGCAGCAATGATGGCGCTCAAATCCTTGAGGCCGTCGGCGCTCCGGATCGTGTTAATGCGGACGACGCATTCCACGCCGCCCGTCTCCCGCATATCGGCAAAGAGCGCCAGTGTTTTCTCGCGCGCTTCATCCTTGTGCTGCGGCGCAATCGCGTCTTCAAGATCAACGGTGATAATATCTGCGCCTGTACGCAGCGCTTTTGGAAACATGTCGGGCCGATTGCCTGGCGTGAAGATTAGGCTGCGGCGCGGCTGAACCGCCGAGACTTCGCTCACAATTTGAGCACCTTTCCCGGATTCATCAAATTCTGCGGATCCATGCTGCGCTTGATCATATGCATCACTTCGAGCGAATCACCATGCTCGGCCTCCATATAGTCCATCTTGCCAATACCAACGCCATGCTCGCCGGTGCAGGTGCCGCCCATATCCAGAGTGCGGGCGATCATGCCGTCATTTACTTTTTTGGCCCGGGCAAGCTCGTCAGCGTCGCCCGGCGTCAGCAAAAACCCAACATGAAAATTTCCGTCGCCGGCATGGCTGACAATCGGCGCCAATAAATCATTTTCATTAATTTCGCGCTTGGTCTCCAAGAGGCATTCCGCCAGGCGCGAGATCGGCACGCACACATCGGTCGCCCACACCATGCAGCCGGGCTTGAGGGCGAAACAGGAATAGAGCACGTCATGGCGCGCCTGCCAGAGTGCGTTGCGTTCCTCGGTGGTTTTGGTCCAGCGGAAATCGGCGCCGCCGAACTCGCCGGCAATCTCGCCGACCAATTGTGCCTGTTCCTCAACGCCGCGCTCGGTACCGTGAAATTCGAACAAAATGGCGTTGCCGGACGGATAATCTAGTTTAGAATAGCTGATACAGGCGGCCATCTGCACATCGTCGAGCAGTTCCATGCGCGCCACCGGGATGCCCGATTGGATGGTCAGCATCACCGTGTTGACCGCGCCTTCGAGAGTTGGGAACGAGCACATGGCGGCCGATATAGCCTCCGGAATTCCGTATAGCCGTAGCGTCACTTCGGTAATGACACCGAGCGTCCCTTCAGAGCCAACAAACAGGCGAGTGAGATCGTAGCCGGCGGAGGATTTCCGCGCCCGCCCGCCGGTCTTGATGATCTTACCGTCGGGCAAAACCACGGTCAGGCCGAGCACATTTTCCCGAAGCGTGCCATAGCGCACCGCATTGGTGCCGGACGCGCGCGTTGCCGCCATACCGCCCAAGGTCGCATCAGCGCCGGGATCAATCGGGAAAAACAGGCCGGTATCTTTTAGATACATATTGAGCTGCTTGCGCGTCACCCCGGCCTGGACGGTCACATCCAAATCCGCTTCGCCGACGCGGACAATATTATTCATCTGGCTGAGATCAATGCAGACGCCGCCGTGCGGCGCCGTGACATTGCCCTCGACCGAGGTGCCGACACCGTAGGGGATCATCGGCATACTATGGATGGCGCAAATGCGCACGATCTCGGCGACTTCTTCGGTGCTGTGCGGGAACGCGACGGCATCCGGCGGCATCGGCGTATAGACGCCGCATTCGCCGTTGGCGTGCTGATCACACACCGCGTTGGAGGTGGTGAGGCGCTCTCCCAACAATTGGAAAATCTCACTAATGGCGTTTTCACGCGGAAGGGATTGAGTTGCCATGGCCGGGTTCCATCAGTTTTGCCTGTTGCAGGCGGGGATTATACTTGTAAGCAGGCGCTAATGTTAAGCTCGTAGAAGCGAGAAAAAAAGAGGGAATGAAAGTGTGAGTAAAGTAACGAAAGAGCTGCGCGCCCTGATTGCCGGGGACGGGCTGGTGCCCATCGTCGGCGCCTATGACGCTTTATCAGCCCGCCTAGTCGAGCGCGCCGGCTTCAAAGTTATGCATGTGGGTGGTTATAACCTCTCAGCCTCCCATCTCGGCCTGCCCGATGTTGGCTATCTCACCCTCAGTGAAACGGTGGATTTAACCCGGCGCATTGCCGCCAACACAATCCTGCCAGTGATCGCCGATGGCGATGACGGCTACGACAATCATCTTAATATTTGCCGCCTGATCCGCGAATTGGAGCGTGCTGGCCTCGCCGGGGTGCATATCGAGGACCAGGTCTTTTCCAAGCGCTGCGGCCATATGGCGGGCAAGCGCCTGGTGACGGCAGATGCTTTCGTCGAGAAGATCAAAGCCGCGGTCGATGCCCGCGAAGATGGCGATTTCACCATTATCGCCCGCACCGACGCGATTGCCGTGGAGGGCTTCGACAAAGCCATAGAGCGCGCCAACCTTTACAGCGAAGCGGGTGCGGATGTGGTGTTTGTCGAAGCGCCCGAGAATGAAGAACAGGCCGCAGACGCGGCCGGCGCTCTATAATTAGTGCTATGGCGGCAAATCGCCTTTGCTCTCAGCCGATGAGGTCGCCGCCATGGGTTACAAATTTATCCTCTTTACCGATACACTCTATGCGGTTTCGAAAACCCTGATCGAGCTTTATGACGAGATCAAAAATAGCGGCACCTATCTTGGCTATGGCGAGCGCATGCTGCCGTTCGACGAATTCAATGAATTGCTGGATCTAGAGAAAGTGGCAGCGCTCGATGAAAAATATGGCGATTAGCGCGCCGGGTTTTCAAACAACCAACTATGCGCCGCCTGGTGACGTTTCTCGAACGCCGCTATTTCCTCGCTATGCGCCAGGGTCAAATCAATATCGTCGAGCCCATCGAGCAGGCGGTGGCGGTGGGCCGGATTAATGTCAAAGTGATAATGCGCGCCGTCCGGCCCGGTTAATTTTTGCTGTTCAAGGTCAATGGCGATTTCGCTGCCGGGTGTTGCCCGCAGCTGGCACGCAGCCCGGCCGCAAGCGCGCTGCTGATTTGCAGGGGCAACAAGCCGTTTTTTAGATAATTGACCAGGAAGATACTGCCAAAAGACGGTGCGATAACGGCGCGAATGCCGTAATCTATCAGCGCATAAACCGCATGCTCACGCGCCGAGCCGGAGCCGGAATT
>Ga0209403_10007177_pt1 | contig 11064 bp, 9 predicted proteins | sample ArcticOcean_MG_C_8_FD_187440 | JGI IMG/M metagenome (GOLD analysis project Ga0209403, IMG submission 187440) | Marine microbial communities from western Arctic Ocean - ArcticOcean_MG_CB11_86 (SPAdes) (version 2) | ecosystem: Environmental > Aquatic > Marine > Oceanic | place: Arctic Ocean...
GGTTCGTGGGCTAACACGAAACGCAGGCTGCGCGTGTCGAACCGCCTGGGAAGCCCCCCAAAAACTCGAAACGACAACTTTGGGTTCAGGCTGGTGATCCGGGAGTTGAATCATGGCTGACGGCTTTTCCTTGGTGGGGAAAAACCTCACGCGATCCTTCGACAAGAAGACGATTTTCAAAGGCCTCGACATCGCCTTGGAGCGTGGTTGGTTCGTAGCGCTCATGGGGTCTTCCGGATGTGGAAAATCCACGCTGCTCAAAATCCTTTCCGGTTTGGAACCTCCAAACGAAGGGGATCTTCTCGTAGCCGGAGCACAGGTCTGCCGCAGCGGGAAATCTCTGATGAATGATTCGCAGTTTTCCCGATTTCGCCGAGAAAAAATCGGCTTCATCTTTCAATCGCATCAACTCATTCATGAACTGGACGTTCTGGAAAACGTGATGTTGCCGTTACAGCTTCAGGGTTGGAGCAAAACTCAGGCACGGAACCGCGCCGCTGAGATGCTGGACCGTGTCAATCTACTTTCGGAATACCTGCATTACCTCCCAAACCAACTCTCTGTGGGGCAGCAACAGCGCGTCGGCATCGCCCGTGCGCTGATCCATCGACCGGAGATCATCTTCGCGGACGAACCAACGGCGAGTCTCGACGATGAGAACTCGGAGCAGGTGATGCAAATGATCCTAAGTCTCCAAGAGGAGTACGACACCACCGTCTTGATGATCACCCATGATCCCAGAGACACCAAAAACCTTGACAGGGTGATTCGTTTTGTGGAGAGTTCTGGGAGATCACCTTGGATCTTGGAGATGGAGGCTCCCAATGACTAAACCGGACTCACAGACTAAGCAACCTGCCGGGAGCGTGCTTCCTCTGCTTCTTATCATGATTCTCGCTCTCGCGGGATTCTGGTGGTTTGCCCAGCAACCCCAGCAGGAGCCAGTCCAACAAGTGGAAGAAGCCTCGGACGATGCGGTTCCAACTCCCCTAACTCCGTTGGAAAGGGTTCAGCTGGAAGAAGCCTCGGACGATGCGGTTCCAACTCCCCTAACTCCGTTGGAAAGGGTTCAGCAGCGAATGTCCTGTGTGGGCTGCGATCTTCAGCGGGCCGACCTGCAAAACGCAGATCTGAGTCGGCTTGACTTGAGCGAGGCCAATTTGAGTCAGTCTCAACTTGGGGGAGCAAACCTACAGAGTGCGAATTTGCGAGGAGCGAAACTCAATGAGGCAGATTTGCGGCAAGCAAACCTTGAGAGTGCTAACTTGAGGGATGCCAACCTGCGTTGGAGCAATCTCCAGCGGGCGAATTTGAAAAACGCGAATGTGGGTAATACAGATTTCCGAGGAGCCGACCTTTCGGGGGCCGTTGGAGTGAAGGGAACAACCTGCACAACTGAAACTGACCAAACCTGTTTGGAGTGAGTGATGAGACACCATCGTTTATTAGAATTCACGGCCTGCCTGCTTGGGGCAATGTTGCTTTGCTCATCCGGGCAAGCCGAGACGTACACGGCGACCCGCATGAAAATTCAGCCGGAGTGGAAGGTGGAGTTCAAGGGTGGGGCTGAACTCAGCTTCATGCAAGAATCCTCCGGAATCCGCCTGCGCTGGAAACCAGGATCGGGTTCAATGCGCTTACCAGGGGCACTCATCCGCGCTGCGGGTGGCTTGGGGGCACTGTCCACAGAAGTTTTTGAGCGCTGGAGCAAGAGTGAGCATCAGCGTGAACAGAAAATATGGACCAAAGCAAAAAAACGACATGAGTCGTCGGAGCAAAAGCGAGTGCTCAATGATCAAAAAGCCTATGACGCTGAACTCGCAAGGCTCATGAAAAAACTTAAAACAGCACTTGTGAAATGGGAGGAACTCAAAGCCAACTTCGAAAACCAAGCAAAACAGGAGTATGATGCAGCAATGCAGGAGTGGCAGGAGGACAAAGACGGGTTGCTGGCTGACTACGAGGAGCAAGTGAAGGAATACAGAAAGCAAAAGCAAGAGTACGACAATGAAAAACGGGAGGATCCTGATTGCGAAAATGCAACTTTTTTTGCTTGCAAGAGACCCGTTGCTCCGCCTGTTCCAACTGTTCCAATGGCCCCCGAACTCCAACAGTTTTCAGAAAAACGTCCTCAACTCGTTGAGCCAAAGCCGGTCGTTCCTGCGCGGACATTCACCAAGCCCGTTTCTCAGCTAATCCGCGATCCGGCCTACCACCTGCTCCCTCTTGTGCTGCATGTGACTAAAGCAGGTTGCGCAGGACGCTTCAGAGTTGCGGTCAACAGCAAGGCAACGGACATCCGCTGGGTGGAGGCAACGCCGGAATCCTACAAAAACCCCAGCTTTCTCGCCAATCCTGGCCGGGTGAGCCGCTGCACCCTCAATGACCTGATCCGCAAGCGGCGTCTTATTTCCATTGAACACGACCAAGGGCGGTTGAGTCATTTAAGCTATCAGGGACAAGCCCTAGCAGTGCATCGCATCCACTCTCCTGCCGTGCGTGAACTGGAGCAGGGCATGGCCGCACGAGTTTGGCAGGTCAAAAAATTGGACTTCAGCAAGGAGCCGATTGAGGCAGTTTATCGCTTGCAAAAGGGACGTGCCAGCATGTTTGTGAGCTACGAACACAAAAAGCCGAACGTCACGAAGACCACCACGACGCTTCCGGACAGGTTGCTTGATCCGAATGTGAAGGATCCAGTGCTGCAAACCACAAGAGTGGAGTTGTTCAAAAAATCCAGGTTGGGCGACAGAACTTTGCCCTTGATACGAAGGCTTTACGCCCACCCTCCTAAGGACAGCCCAAAGAACTGGACTCTCCTTGCAAACATCGGTCACACACTGGTAAACAAAAAAATCCTTTACAAGATTGTTTTGGATACAAGAGTTGGTGGGGTGCCGGATCGCAGGGAAATCAACAATGCGGGAAAACTCGTCGCCAATTTCACCAGCTTGCTGTACATGGCCTCCCGAATGGCTGCACAAAAGGACTCATGGGAATTAGCCTACCTGCAAGGTGCGACCGTGCTGCAAGGGGAGTGGAGGCCGATTCGTCCAGCGGTTCTCAAAAACAGGGGGCGAACCCTCAACATCCAGGGTTTTGAACTCACGGTGGATGGCGGAAAACGAGCCACCTACCATGTTGGCGTTGGGGATGAAATCCTCTACCGGGTTGACTTGCACCACCTAAATGACGCACTTGTTTTGAAGGATATCACTTCGCCGACCATCCTCAAAAACCGAGCTTGGAAAAAAACTCTGATCCAACAGCACTACCTTGAAAAATTAAGGAGGTGAAGATGATCCAGAAAGGACTAATGATCCTGACAGTTGGGCTGCTGGGTGCCTGTCAAACGTCTCAGGTTGCTACCATCCAGTGTTCTGCTGACATCCCGGTATGCGTGTGCAACCCGGATGCCCCCCAATGTCGTGACCGGGAAGTGGAGCAACCCAATGTTTTCACGGATCGGGGACGGGTGCAGCTGGAGGTTTCTTCCCGCAGGGCAGATTTGCCTGAGTTGGATCCGGAACGGCTCAGAAGGCTTTACACGAAATTGCAGACGGACATCCGAAACCAGGGCGGCAGAGATTACATGGAGTTTCATGTCAAGTGTTCCGGAGACCTCTGTGGAAGGTATCCGGGGGTTCAGGTGGATTTGCGCGAGTTGTTAGGTGCGGAACCCACCCTGGATTATCAGGGGGATGCCGAACTCGCATCCTTGCGCGTGGATTACAATATTGCCCGTGAAGCCTTGCGCCTCAAGGCCTACCGGGTGGATGGCCAAATGAACACCACGATGGTCTCCACCCAGCAAATTGTCTTGGAGAAGCAAAAGGCGCAACGCTGGGCTAAGGTGAAGATCCCCATCGCCTCATCGGACTCAGAAGCCGACTCGGAGGCGGGCAAATTCATGCAGTATCGAGTGCTGCGTGAAATGGTTTCCAAGAAAGAGTACGCCTCCTTGAGGAATCTGCCCGGCCCGACCGAGCAGGAAAAGGATTTTCCGATGGAAGGACTGTTTTATGAAGAGGCCGCCCGTTACTGCGCCAATGATCCGGACAACGTCAAAGCCGCGCTTCCATCCGTCCATGTCTTGGAACACGCGGTCAGGAACGGGTTGATCGTGGGTTCGCTCTACACCCCCCGTGAGATGGTGCGGTTGACGAACCCAATGGCTGCCAATGAAAGTCTCTTGATCCGTGAGGACTTAGATCTTTTCGCTTTTGACCGACACGCAGAGCAGATGCTGATCTTCAACTGGTCAGATGGCAGCTACAGCACCGCCAAGCAATCCTACCGTCAGGACAAAATCGGTTTTCGTTGTGCGGTCTTGGAGGAGGTTGCAAGCGTGGAGGTTGAAGGTCTCGACCTCGATGCGTTGTTGGAGGGAGATGATCTTGAAGAAAACCTTGAAAAGTTGCTGGAAAATGACAACTGATCTAAGGCAGGGAAACGGCCTGCGGCCCCTAGGATGTGTTTACCGAATCATCCTCCTGCTGGTGGCGTTGCTCCAGCTTGCAGGAATCGGGTATGCCCAATCGCCCTTCTGGATGGAAGAACACAAAGGAAGTCTGCCGATGTTTTTGATGGGGCCGGTCTATGAGGCCGAGATTGAACCGGAGCAAAACCAACAAGCGTTTGAAACGCTCAAAAGTGTCTTGGCGAGCTTGACGGGCCAACCTCCTTCGGAACTGCCGGAAACGTATGCCGGTCTTTGGCCGCAGACTCAAATCATCCGCTTTGTGCCGGGCTATCGAGACGATGAGGAATGGGGGGCCATCAAGACTCGTGTGCTTGCAGGGGGAAAGATTGACCCAGCAAGCTTGGGGGCCATTTTGAGTACCAATGAAAATCGCGGGGTGGGGATTCACATGACGTTCCGAATTCCCCCGCCTTCGACCACGGGCGGGAGGTGGACTCTGGAAGGGTATCGCCATTTCAAGCTGAATGCCTCCGGGAGTGGTTCTGCCGAGTGGTTTTCGGTTGCGCTGGAGCAAAATAACTCTGCCGCGTTACGCAGGGAAATGCTGTGGCAAATTGTGCGTCCTTCCCAAGAGGCTGTCTGGGATCAGAAAGTTGGGGAGCTTGGGAAGCTGAAATACTGGTCTCCATCCGCCATGGGGACGTATCAGGTGCCAACGGGCTACCTTGTCCCCACAGGTCCAGTCAGTCCGGGGTTTCTCCGCTTGTCATGCACACTGGGTAGGTGTATGGGGGCTACAATTGGTGATGGGAAACATGTTTCCAGAGACGTTGCGAATCAGATTTGTAAGTCTCTCGGAACGGATTTGATCAGTAAAGATCAGCACCTTGTCTTGATTGAGGACGGACAAATATCACCTGCTCAGAAAGTCTGGACAAGCAGATCAGGTCCAGTGATTACCTACTCCAAAGCATTAAACCACTGGAAAATTAATAACACCTATGCTTCTGAGGGTGAGGTTTGGTGCACGGCGGCTAAAGGGCAAAGGCCGCTGAGCCTCAGGGAATGGCCGGGCAACACCATTGTGCAGAATCTGGTGTCTCATACGGTCTACGTTTATCGAGCCAGCAGTAGATCAAAAGGGCAAATGGTGTCACTCGATGAGGTTCTGGCTCGCACAGGAGATACCACCGATGGGGTCACAACTTTTCAGATTCTCGGAAATTGGCTGCTCGCGGCAAAACTTACAACGGATAAAGCGGTCAGCATAAAAAATCAGGTCATTCGTTATAAATATGGGTTGAAACTCAGCAATGTTGGGATCAGTTTCAAGGTTAAGGATACTTGGAACGTTGTTGAATCATTAAATGAGCGCTTGAACTCAATTGGATGGGAGGGATCTAGATGTATTGACTCATTGATATGTCCATTTATTGGAGTGGGAGTCGTATTGTCCTTTGGACTAGAAACAAGTCGATATTATAAATCAAATAATTACAATAAATACATTACTTCAAAGCTAGTAAAAGGGAGTGGATATTACTTAGAAACAGGATCTTTTGGTTTCTTGATTTTTCCGGGTTTAATTTATGAAACAAAACTTGGATGGTGGAACGGGACCATCACCGAAAATTCAGATTACTCAAATTATTCTTACAATAAAACTTCGAAAAAATATGAATATAATTGTACTAATCAAACATCAAGTAAAACTTTGTATTCAAATTCAGGGGTCTGTAAGATTAATCTTAGTTCATTCTATTTTGATGCATCAGGTGGTTACTGGCTGAGTGACACATTAAGAATAACATCAGGAATTAGAAAATGGTTTGGAGCAAAATCGACTTGGGGAGGTGTATACGAAGTGGGAATAACTCAGGATACTACAGTAAATTTTGGTGCAACATTCATGTTTGGTAATGATTAATATTAAGATGCTAATCCGTAATTTACTGGTAATGACGTTACTACTGTTTGTAATAGTCTCGACATCTTACGCACAGTTCCGCACGTTGAACTTGCTGGCCACTACTCCTTTGACATTGGATCCCAACACCAGATTTCAAAAGACCGTGCCGTGCCGAAAGCTGGACGTGACGCTTGTTGAGATTGAAAAACGGCTACTCAAAGAAGGGAAAAAATTGACGACGGCCAGAAACAAAAAAGAGATGCAAGCCTACCAGAAATTGGAAAAAAGATACCTGAAGCTCGTTAAAATCAAGAAAAAATTAAACAGCAAGCGATTAAGTAGCTGTGAAACCAAAACCTCCCGCAGTACCCGTGAAGCATTCAGGGATTTGACCCGCCTACTCAACTCACAATTGGAGCAACGTGATGTGCGAGCACAAATCCACTCTTATCCTTTCATCTCCGAAATCTCCCAAACACAGAACGAAAAATCAATTCTGATCTTGAATGAAGGAGACAGTCCCATTTTCATCAAGGACTGGCTTCGAGAGATTGATGAGCAGCAGGAGAAAATTGTTGAACTAGCCCGGGGGGGGTTTGAGCGCATGAGAACAGAACGAACAGAGCTTGCTCAGGTAAAAACCCCTAACCCACTCCAAGAGAGTGCACTCGGCATGGACGACTTGGGTGAATCTGGGAATCTTGATGATCTTGGAAGTTCAGGAGATTTGGATGATTTTGGAACTGGGAGGAGTTCAGCTGGAGGTTCCCTTTCGGCTTACACGATTGAGCGTGATGAAAACCTCCGGCAACAGGTCCGCATTCTGTTCGACACCAAGTTGACAGATGAGGAGCAGCAATTTTTCCCCGATCCCCTCAATGATCCGGAATCCAAGGAACCTCTGGAGTTACTGTTTCTGCATTATTATGTGATTCGACCGACTCCTGATTCGGTAGGACAGGAAATCCAGTTGCACCTTTTCATACTTGATGCTTCAAGGGACTACACCCTCTACAAGAAAGCCACGGCTCCCCAACCCTGGAAAAACCGAAGTGCCGACTACACTGGTGCCGTGGGTCGGGAGCTCAGTTTGTTGGCAGAACAATTCGCACAAGTCGCCAATCAATAGACATGAAAACTTTGCTCTTGACCCTTGCTGGATTGCTTTTCGTCACTTGTGGCTTGGCCCAATCCGATTTTTCCAGTTACCAAAAGCGTGTGCTGGACCGGGAGCAATCATTTGAAAGTTTCAAGGCGTCCATTGTCTCCCGCTGGGGGCGTTATGAGGAAAGCACCATCAAAAGCCGCTTTGATTATTCGCAGGATGGCCGAACCCGGCAGCAAATCAACTTCAGCGATGATACCCCAGAAGACGGGTTTGTCGAGTTTGCGATCGTGGACGCCAAAAACTCAGGCGAGGCACAGAAACGGTTGCTCGACAAACTGGGAGAAGCCCTGAGTGAGCAGGCAGGAGAAATCCCGATATTGGAAGATCAGGTGCTGCTTGACGGGCGAACCCTGCAAAAACAGCTTGGGAGCAAGGAGCAACAGAAACTGAAAAAACAGGTCAAACGCGAAGAGATTTCCCTTGGACTGAACCGCACCAAGACGATCTACATCGTGCGGTTGCCGCTGGCCCCCGATCACGTTAAGCGCAGGGCAGAAAAATACCGGAAGCTGATTGAACAGTACGCCAAAGAGTTTAGGGTGCCGACCTCCCTAATTCTTGCGATCATCCACACGGAATCCTGGTACAACCCCCACGCCAAGTCCGGTGCGCCGGCTTATGGCCTGATGCAGCTGGTTCCAAAATCTGGCGCCCGCGACGCCTACCGCCGTGTGTTTCGGAAGGATCGGGTGGTCGAAGCGGATTATCTCTACGATCCTGAAAACAACATCCGCTTGGGCGTGGCCTACATCAGAATTCTGTTGGATCAACTCAACAAAGTTGAAAATGAACGGTCTCGCATTTACTTGGCCATCAGCGGTTACAACACAGGACTTGGGAATGTGAGCCGAGCGTTCATCAAATCCCGCAAGCTGCGCCGGGCGTTCGATCCCATCAACCAGATGGAACCCGGCTCCATCTACAACCATTTGAAACGGAGGCTGCCCTATCGAGAAACCCGAGATTACCTTGTCAAGGTCACGGATCGCATGGACACCGTGTACCGTCAATAATCAACCTCCAACGAAAAAGAGGGACCATGAAAACCAACCCATTGCTGTTCATCTTCCTTGGCTGGATGCTGATCGCCTTCAGCCCGGCGCTTTCTGCCGAGGAGATCACGGTGGAAGCCGAGGGATCCGCCCGCTACTACACTGGCGAGGAAGCGGAAGCCAAAAGAAATGCCCTGCGCGAGGCGCAGCGCAATGCCGTCAATCAGGGGGCCGGAATGTTGCTGACTTCGGAAACCGAAGTCCGGGATTTTGATTTGGTCAGTGATCGCATCCTTTCAAAATCCAAGGGAATCCTCAAGAACTACGAGATTTTGGAGGAAGGTCCGCAAGGCACCGAGTACATCGTCAGGATCAAGGCCACCATCGACACCGAGGTTTTGGAGGGCGACCTGCGGACCTTGCGGACCATGCAGGAATTGACCGGCAGGAAGACGATTGTGGTGTTCTACAACTCCAAGGTTCAAGGGAACCTGCCGTTCAACCCGAAAAACCCGGATGATTATCAAGTCATCAGCAATGCCATTTCAGAGGTCAACTCGGTGTTGATCGCACGACGGTTTGACGTGATCGACAACGATTTGGAAAAAGTGTTGAAGGACACCGAAGACATGCTGCTGGCAGCGGACGCAGATTTCAAAGAGGTGGTTTCCCAGAAAGCTGCGGATTATGGGGCACAGTACTTCATCACCTTCTCCGTGGTTCTGGACATTGAAAAAGGCAAACGCATCAACGAGGTTCGCTTGAATTGGATTTCGAAGCTTCAGAACACCACGACCGGGTCCATCGTTTCAGCCAAGTCGGTCACCTCGATCAAGAAATCACGGGAGGACTTTGCAAGGGGAGCGGACTACTACTTTGCAGCAGTCAACCAATTCCGCACGGTGGCGCGCACGATCACCTCTGAGATGGCAGATGATTTGACGATGCATCTCTATGAGTGGCTGGAAGACGGAATGCCCGTCGCGCTGCGTTTCACGGGGGAGAAATCCCGGCATGCCTCCTCCTTCTTACGGATGTTGCAAAAGGTGGAGGGGGTCAAACAGGTGAAGACGATCAACCGCAGCGGCAAAGAGATGGAACTGCGGATTTACTACACGAACCCCGACATTGATACGCTCCTGAACACGATCGAGGAAATTTTCTACACCAACCGGGACTTCAAGGGCTTTGAGTTGGAGGTGTCGAAGATGGCCGACAAGATCATCTTTTCCATGCAACGCGAGGAATGATGTCAAGGCTGTTGCTGTTGATTCTCACAGCCCTGTGGTGGGGAACGACGGCAAGCGCAGGGGGGTGTCCAGAGAAAAAAGTCACCCTTCCGGCAGGAGAGGTTTTCACAGGTGCCCCGGACAGCCCCTTTCCCGACTCAAGGAGGAGAGGGCCGTTTGCTCTGGAAGGTTTTCGGATTGACCAGACCGAGGTTTCCGTTGGACGGTTTGTTGCCTATGCACAAACCAAGCAGTGGGGGAAAACCATACAAGATTTAGTGGCGGATGCACAGAGTTATCCTTGCCGTCCAGCCCGTGGGGTGACATGGGAGATGGCTCAAGGGTTTTGTGAAGCCCAAGGAGGGGCACTGCCCTCCGAAGTGCAGTGGGAGTATGCGGCGCGAATTGAAAGTTTGGGGCAGGGTAGCCCTCGGTGGCCCGCCAAGGGCGGACCCTTGCCCTTAACACCGGAGCAAGTGCTGGCCCGTGCCGATGCACCCCTGAGCCACACTGAAGAGTCAGAAGTTGAGGCAATCAATTTGGATGCGTTACTGGAGGGGGAGAATCTTGAAGAGAATCTGGAAAAGCTACTGGAGGATACCGAGTCGGGTATCGAAACCAGCGTTCTGGCAGACTTCATCCAACCGAATTTGGTTGATGTCCAAAATGCTTACCAAGGCCCCAACCAACTTCACGGCATGATCGGGAATGTCTGGGAGTGGACTCAAGATTGGTACTCTCCCATTATAAAGTTGCAGGGAACCTCCAAAGCTGACGGTTACTGGAAAGTGGTGAGAGGAGGAAGCTTTCAAAACGCTTCCGTTGACAACCCCAACGAGCAAGCCACGCTGCTCAACCCGACGATCCGGAACCCGGTCAAACCCACCGCAGAAGTGCCGCATGTCGGGTTCCGTTGTGTGTATCCGTTAACCCGAAGTGCCCCGTGAACTCTGGAGCCGCCATTCTGGTCAGCACCACGGCCCGGCTTTTTCGCCGGAGTCGCTTCAATCTCCTGCTGTTGGCAACCGTCAGTTTCGTGGTCTTGATTGGTTTGACGGGCATCCGCCTGCTCTATCTGCATTCGCTGGGAAGCTCGCTTTCGGAAACCTCACCTCACCTCACCCTGCTTGCGGTGGAACGACACACTCCAGAACACCTCCAAGCGGATCGTGAGACCATTGCTAAGCGTGGTGAGGTGGAGGCGGTTTCTCTGATTAAAACAGGCAACCGACGCTTAGGCTTGGAAGCCATTGGAGTGGGGAGTGGTGGAGAAGCCCACCAGTTCGATTCCCATGTGAAACTGGTTGGTCTGGACACGGGGGCATTCCCCTTTCCGATGCCCT
>Ga0209403_10007178_pt1 | contig 11063 bp, 15 predicted proteins | sample ArcticOcean_MG_C_8_FD_187440 | JGI IMG/M metagenome (GOLD analysis project Ga0209403, IMG submission 187440) | Marine microbial communities from western Arctic Ocean - ArcticOcean_MG_CB11_86 (SPAdes) (version 2) | ecosystem: Environmental > Aquatic > Marine > Oceanic | place: Arctic Ocean...
TGTGCTGGTGGATTAAGATCTGCGTTGGCTGCGAAATCCCTAAAAGAAATGGGCTTTGAAAAAGTTTCACACATAGACGGTGGCTTTAGTTCAATAAGTGAAAGTGACTTTAAGATAGCTTAGGCTAATCTTCAAACTTTAAAATAAAAATCAATTACTTTAGTCATATAAATTAATTCTTTTCGCGTAAAAAATTCTTATAATCCAATAAAGAATTAAGCCAATAGGTCCGATAAAATAAATCATTAAAAGTGGAAAAGCCATCAGAATTTTATTTATTCCAAACTTTTGTGAATCTTTTACAACCCACCCTCCACAAAAAAAATTCATAGCTAAAAAATGTACCCAAAACAAAATTAAGAAAGATTTATCTGTAAATAAATTGATAATAGAATCTAATCCTAAATAAAGTTCAAAGTTTTTAAAGAAATCATAATCTTCATTAAAGAGCATGTAGAGCAAATAAACGTAAGTTAAACTTAAAATAAAAACAGGAAAAATTGATGTTGTAAAAAATCTACATATTTGAGATTGAGGAAAGACTATTAACACCAGCCAAAAGGGCAAAACCCCCAAATTTAACCATAGAAAAATCATCTCTATAGTAAAATATGTAGAAATTTGATCGATCATTTTTTAATGTATTATATTACAAGATAACATGATTCCCATAAGAAATAGAAAAAAAACATTAGAGGTTACAATGGAAGAAATGCGAAACTTTTCTTTTGTCTATATTAAAAAATACGCTCCTTCCAAACAACAAATAAGAACTTATTTATTAAAGAAATATCTTAAAGCAAATGTGCCTAATGTTAAAAAACAAGATATCACAGACCTTATTGATATTGTTTTAGTAGATCTTGAAAAAAGTAAATTCATAAGCGATAAATTTTATTCTGAGAGCAAGTCACGTAGCTTAATCCAAAAAGGTAGCTCTATAAATAAGATAAGATATTATCTAATGGGAAAAGGAATTAACAATACTTATATTAAAGAAACACTGGAGAAGATTAAGGAAGATAATTCTGATCAAGATTTCTTCTCAGGAATTAAAGTTTGTAAGAAAAAAAGAATTGGACCTGCAAGAGCAGAAGATAATAGACCTTTGTTTTATAAAAAAGATATTTCTCTTCTTGCAAGAAATGGTTTTGATTTTGAAACCTCAAAAAGAATAATGAATATTGATCAAGCAGAGTATTTAAAGATTATCAAACTACTTTGATTTTTTTTTCTCTTCTTTAGCAAAATGATTAACTATGTTTCTTATATAGTTTTTAACAAATACAAAAACTAACAGACCAAATATAGATACAGAAACTATTATAATTAAGATTATTCTTAGTTGTTCATCCATTAGAGTATATTTTTATTTTTTAAAATTAGACTTGGATTTTTTAAATCTTTTTTTCCATACAATATCTCATTACCGTCAAAATCTGTTACTTGTCCACCTGCGTGTATAAGTATCGCATGCCCAGCTGCTATGTCCCATTCATAAGCTCTAGGCTCAGCAGCATAACCATCATATTCACCTGAAGCAACTACACAAAATTTTAAAGAACTTTTCATTCTAATATTTTCTGTAACACCTATATCTTGATAGATTTTTTGAATTTCCGGTTTAATCTTATTTGAGTAAGAGATAAATCTAATTGGACCCTGTTTTTTATTGTTAGAGTTGCCAAGTTTTATAGTTTTCCTATTACTTAATTCAAACGCGTTGTCGTCTCCATAGGAATAAAACATTCTTTTTTTTGCAGGTGCATTAATTAATCCTGCAACTGGTTTATTATTTATAATTAAGCCAGCATTAATAGTAAATTCCTCTAGATCATTGATATAGTCATAAGTGCCATCAATAGGATCAACTAACCAAAAATCTTTCAATTTTGAATTATCTTTATTATCAGAACTTTCCTCTGATATGATTCGGATATCAGGGGTTACTTCAGAAATTTTTTTGGTAATAAATTTGTTAACTTCTAAATCTCCATTACTAACGGGAGTATTGTCAGGTTTAATTTCCTTAATCAAACCCTTTTCTCTAAGAGTAAGTGATAGCTCTCCTGCTTTTAAAAAAGTATCTATTAAATCTTCAACAATTTTTTTTATATTCATATTTTCATACCTTCTTTTCAGAGAGTTTTTCTAAGTATATTAAGCTTGAGTTAATAACTTTTTTTCCTACATTTTCAAAATTTACAGTTACTTTGCCATTTATAATAGATTGAACTTGCCCAATACCCCAGCCTTTATTGTCTGGATTAGTGACTTTGTCGCCTGGTTCATAATCTAAAATCATTTAATTTACTTATAGTTAATATACTAATAAATATCATCAAATATGACAAAATTGAATTCAATTGGAATAGCTAAAGAACCAAAAGACACTTTAATTGTTGTTGCAATGTCTGGTGGAGTAGATTCTTCAACTGTTGCAGCTATGATGAAGAGCGAAGGTTATAATGTCATAGGTATAACTTTAAAACTTTATAATGACAATAAAGAGACAGCTTCATCCAAACAGTGTTGTGCAGGTCAAGATATTATGGATGCTAAAAGAGTAGCTGACAAATTAAAAATTGAACATAAGATACTTTATTACCAAAATAAATTCAAAGAAGGTGTGATCGACAATTTTATTGATAGCTATTTAAATGGTGAAACACCCATACCTTGTGTTCAGTGCAATAAGACAGTTAAATTTACAGATTTGTTTGAAGAAGCAAAAAAATTAAAAGCAGATGCTTTAGTTACAGGTCATTATGTAAAAAGTATTACTGAAGAAAACAATACGGAAATGTACCGAGGAAAAGATTTAAATAGAGATCAAAGCTATTTCTTATTCAATACAACAAAAGATCAACTAAATTTTTTGAGATTTCCGTTAGGTAATCTTCTTAAAAATGAAACTAGAAATATTGCTAGAGAACTTGATCTTAATGTTGCTGATAAACCTGACAGTCAAGATATATGCTTTGTGCCAAATGGTGACTACGCATCAGTTATAGAAAAATTCAGACCAAACTCTTTTAGCAAAGGAAATATAAAAAACATGAAAGATGAAGTGATAGGTGTCCATGATGGAATTATTAATTATACAATCGGCCAAAGAAAAGGCATTGGAATTTCAGATAAAAATCCTCTGTATGTAATAAAAATTATTGCAGACAAAAATGAAATTATAGTTGGTGCTAAAGAGCACTTAGTTAAAACTAAAATTAATTTAAAAGATTTTAATATCATAACAAATGATCAAAATGACTTTACAAAAGAACTATTTGTAAAAGTGAGATCCACTGGAAGATTAATTAAAGCTAAAATAGATATTACCAATACTTCTGCAAATGTTGATTTGTTAGAAGAAGAACATGGAATAGCACCAGGACAAGCATGTGTTTTTTATTCTAAAAACGATTATGGTTATAAGGTCTTAGGTGGTGGTTGGATTAAAAGCTAATATCTACTAGAATTAAATTATACTAGAAAAATGAGTTTATAGTTTATTTGTTTTTAGCTTTTCTTTTAGCTCTTCTTTTTTTAGAGCCCTGTTTTCTTCGACCTCTATGTTTTTTTGGGTAACCCATACTATCCTATTTATAATTTTATTGACGTTATTCGAGGGATATAGCATTCTCCTATTAACTTATCAAATTTTTTATGAGCAAATCATTCAAGACTTTTCTTAAACATACAGCAAAAGATTACCATAATCAGTCAGTTAACCCTCCTGTAGTAAGAGCTTCGACTATTATCTTTAAATCCATGCAAGATATTAGAAAAATGCAGAATAAAGCCAAAAAAAATCCTACTGGAGGTCATTTTGACTACGGAAGACAAGGCACGTCTACCACTCATATTCTTTCTCAGATATTAAAAAAAATGGAAGAATGCCACCATGTTTTTTTAACACCAACAGGGTTTGGTTCAGTTTTTTTATCAATTTTTAGTGTGGCTCGACCTGGTGATGAAATAATTGTAGCTGACCCGACATATAACCCTACAAGAATTTTAACAGAAGATTTTTTAAAAGAATTTAATATTAAAACAACTTTTTATGATCCACATGATTTAAAAACTTTAGAAAAAAATATAACAAAAAAAACAAAATTAATATTTGTTGAAAATCCTGGTAGTAACTCTTTTGATTTTCAAGACTTAGGCAAAATTGTATCAATTGGAAAAAAAAATAAAGTTTTAACAGCCATAGATAATACTTGGGGAACACCATATTTTTTAAAACCTATTAAATTAGGTTTTGACATGTCAATTGTATCAGCAACAAAATATTATTCAGGTCATTCAGATGTGATGGGTGGAAGTTTAGCAGTTAATAAAAAAGTTTTCAAACAGGTAGCAATGACAAATAAGGTAACTGGCTTAAGACTTAGTCCTGATGATGCTTACTTGATAACAAGAGGATTAAGAACTCTTGATGTTCGTTTAGATCAACATGAAAAAAATGCTAAAGAAGTAGCTGAATTTTTATCTAAGTATCAAAATATAAAACTTTTATATCCACATAAAAAAGATTCATTTAATTTTAGAATGTGGAAAAAATATTATTCTGGTGCATCAGGACTAATGGGACTTAAGGTTAAATCAAAAAATAAAAATTCAGTAATTAAGTTTGTTAATTCTTTAAAATTATTTGGTTATGGATATAGCTGGGGTGGCTTTGAAAGCCTTGCTTTATATCAAGATAAACGAGAGCAAGGTAACCGACAGTATTTAAAGTTAGCTAATGATGAGCACTTAGTAAGACTACATATTGGTTTAGAGGACCCAAAAGATCTAATCGCAGATTTAAAAAAATCTCTTAAACATATTAAATGAATTCAGAAAAATTTATTAAAAATAAAACAGCTTTAATTACGTTGATAGCAGCCTGTGTTGTTGTTTTAATTTCACTTGGAGTTAGGCAAACTTTTGGCCTGTTTTTCATGGATTTTAATAAAGACTTAGATATTTCAATAACTCAATCTGGATTAGCAATAGGTATTCAGATGTTAATGTGGGGATTAACAGGTCCTATATTTGGAGCTATAGCAGATAGATATGGTGGACATAAAGCAATTTGTTTAGCTTTTATCTTTTATATATTAGGAATTTTTTTTTTATATGCAGGTCCAAATACTGGAATTTTTTTTCAATTAGATTTAGGAATTTTAGTTGGAATAGGGTTGGGAGGAACTGCAATAAGTATTCCAATGTCTATTGTTGGAAAACATTTCCCATTATCAAATAGAACTATAGCGATGAGCATTGTAACTGCTGTTGGTTCTTTGGGTTATTTTATATCTCCGCTTTATACAAGTTATTCATTAATTAAAAATGGATGGGTGGATACATTATTTGTTTTTACAATTTTTCTATTTATTGGATTTATAGTCGCTTTTTTTGTCAGATCTCCTTCTTTGGCACAATCCATTGAAAAGCCAAACAACCAAAGTGCTCTTGAGGCATTAAAAGAGGCTTTTAAAAATAAAAGTTACATATTACTTGTCTCTGGTTTTTTTGTGTGTGGTTTTCATATAACTTTAGTTGGGACACACGTCCCAAAATATGTGATTGATAGAGGTCTAGAAAGTTGGACAGCAGCAACAATTTTATCATTAATTGGTCTTTTTAATATATTTGGCTCTCTATTAAGTGGATACCTTTCAACAAAAATTAGTAAAAAAATTATCTTAAGTGCTATTTACACATTAAGAGGAATTTCAATAATATTATTTATTTTTTTACCAGCAAGTAACATTAATGCATTTATTTTTGGTGCAAGTTTTGGTTTTTTATGGCTGTCAACAGTACCTGCAACAAGTGGAATAGTAGCTCATATGTTTGGAACAAAATATCTTGGTATACTTTATGGAATAGTTTTTTTAAGCCATCAAGTCGGGTCTTTCTTTGGTGCATTTCTAGGAGGATTATTTTATGATCTTTACGGCTCATATGATTATGCTTGGTATTTAGCAATAGCTTTATCAGTTTTTGCGGCAATAATACATTTACCAATTAAGGAAGAAGCAGTTTTAAGATTAAAAACAGAATAGAAAATTGAATAAGAATAATTACTTAATAAATTTAAATAATTCAAAGAAACCCTTCATAATTTACAAATCAAATAACGGGTTTGATTTATATACTGATTTTTCTAAAAAAATTATTTTAACAAATAAAAATATTGAAAACTTTATAAATCAAAATACGAAATTGAAATCTAAAAATAAAGAAACTGACATATTTATTGGTTTTTTTGGTTATGAAATTTTGAACAATTTAATAGGAGTTAAGGTAAAGAAACAGAAAGGTTTAAAATTTTCGAAGGGTATATTTTATAAACCCGAAACTAAAGTAAAACTTCCAAACAAATTAAATTATAAAAATTTAGAAATAGTTAAGTTCAATAAATCATTTAAGATAAATATAAGCAAAGCTTCTTATAAGATTATTTTTGACAAATTTAAAAAGAAAATAAAATCTGGCGAAACTTATCAAATAAAAATCTGCACAAAGTATAGTAATAAAGCACAAATAGATGCTTTAGATTTTTTTTGTAGACTTGTAAAAACGAACATGGCTCCTGAGGCTTTTATGATTAAAGATAAAGATTATTCAATAATAAGTTGTTCACCTGAAAATTTGATAAATAAAAAAAATAATTTTATAACAACGAAACCTATAGCTGGAACTTTAAAGAAAACAAAAAAACTTAATAAAACTAAAGCACTAGCTTTTTTTAGAAAGAATTTAAAAGAGACCAAAGAACATAATATGATTGTAGATATGGAAAGAAGCGACTTATCAAAAATTTGTAAAGTAGGGACTGTAAAAATTTTAAGGAAAAAAATTGTTGAAGAGTATAAAGATCTTTATCATTATGTAAGTTTAATAGGAGGCAGACTTAAGAATAACGTGTCATCAATTGATATCATTAAAGCTATGATGCCAGGTGGCTCTGTAATAGGTTGTCCTAAAATAAGTACCCTTAATTTGCTTAATAACCAAGAAAAAGAAAATAGAAATATTTATACGGGTAGCTTTGGTTATTTTAAATTCAATGGAGATATGAGATTCAATATAATTATTAGATCAATCTTAAATTATAAAGATAGATCAGAGATTTCTGTAGCGTCTGGTGTTGTAATTGACAGTAATGCAAAACATGAATTTAATGAAAATTATATTAAAGGTAAGGCGCTAATGGATCTTTATAAATGATTTATATTATTGATCACCAAGACTCGTTCACTCATAATGTAGTCCACCAATTTGAGAATTTTGATAATGTAGTGTGTGATAATTATAATCAAATTAATAATGACAAATTAAATAGATCAAACGTTATTGTTTTATCGCCAGGTCCAGGTTCTCCAAAAAATTATCCAATTAGTTCAAGTATTTATAAAAAATTTAAAGGAAAAAAGAAAATCATTGGCATATGTCTTGGTTTTCAACAGATTTTGTACTGTGAAAAAGGTAAAATAATTGAACAAAAGAAGATCTATCATGGATACCAATCTAAAATAAAGGTAACTAGTGATAATTCATTATTTAAAAAAAATCGTAAATTTAATGTTGGAAGATATCATTCTTTAAAACTAAAAGAGCCATTTGCTGCAAAAAATTTTGAAATTACAATGAGGTGTGCTATCTCAAATACAGCAATGGCAATAGAAAATAATAAAGAAAAAATATACGGCTTTCAATTTCATCCAGAATCTTTTTTAACTGAAAATGGTAACTTACTTATTAAAAAAATCTTATCAGCATAAAACACTCAAAGAAATTAATTTTAAGGATCTTTGGGGGGACAAAGGTGTGTTTACTACCATGCGGATTTTAGGGAAACCCGCTAAAATTATTTTTTTTAAAAAACACATTAAAAATTTAGTTAAATCATTAAAGATTTATAAATTAAATAGAGTTAATATTGAAAAAGATATTCTTAAGTTAATTAAATTAAACATTGATAAGAGTAAATCTTATAATCATCTTCTTAGAGTTGCTATAAATAAAAAAATAATTTCTATCTCTTTAAGAGATAGAAAAACACCTACGTTAAAATTTAATTTAAAATTGATAAATCATAAAAGAATTGATCCAGAGCTTAAAAATTTAAAATACAAATTAATATTAAAATATTTATCCAAGATGGACAACACTACCTCAGATGTAGGTTTATGTTTTCAAAAAAAAATACTAGAAAGCGGAACTTCAAATATACTTTTTATAAAAAAGAACAAAATATATTCTCCTTCAAAAAATATTTACAAAGGTATCACTTATGATTTCTTTAAAAAAAAATTAGGTAAAATTAATAATAAAGAAATTCTAGTTAACACTTTAGTTGATTATGATGAAATTTTACTCATAGGATCTGGAAAAGCTGTTACTTCTATCGAAACTATTAATGAGATTAAATGGAGAAGAAAAAACTTAAAATATTATAAAATACTTTCTAAGTTTTATAAAAAAGAAATTTCAAAGTGTCCAGTTTATAGATAGAGCTTAATTATGAGAGATCCAAATAATCCCTGTTTATTTTGTAATATTAAAGAGAGAGACTTGGCTGATGAAAACACATTAGCTTACGCAAGTTATGATACCTATCCAGTTTCTGATCTGCATTGTTTAATTATTCCAAAGCGTCATGTTAAAGATTATTTTGAATTAACTAACGATGAGGTTATTGCCTGTAATGAACTTATAAAAAAAATTAAAGAAGAAATTGTATTTAAAGATTCTTTAGTTAAAGGTTTTAATATAGGCACAAATGCTGGAAAAGTTGCAGGACAATCTGTTTTACATTGCCATATTCACTTAATTCCAAGAAGAGAAAGGGATGTCGAAAATCCACAAGGTGGTGTAAGATCCGTTATTCCTTTAAAACAACATTATAAACGTAAAGTATAAGTTGTATTCTTAAATAATAAAATGTGCCTATATAACGGTTGATCTATCATTTTATCTATATTAGAAACAGTCAAAAATTAAGTTTGATTCTAGAGGCTAATAATATGATAACTGTTAATCCATTTGCTATTCTTGCTGAAAATATACCTTCACTCTTTTTACAAGTTTTTGTAATTGTTATGGTTACATTAGTCATAATTGGAACGTTAGTTGATATTATTCATAAGAAAAATGTTAAGTATTTTTTTAATAACGCTAAAAAGGCAAAATTATCAGCAACTAAAGATCTTAGTGTTGGAGAAAGAACTGGTGTAGTTCTTAAAACAATCGTTAATGATATTGCAACAACAGCCGAACTAGGTGCTGGCAAAAGAAGAGTAGCTCATCTTTTAGGAATGTATGGAACTATTTTGTTTTGGATAGCTTCGGTAGTAATGATTTTTTGCTACACATCAAATGATATAGCAACACCTAATATGTGGCCAATAATGTGGCATGTTGGCGCTGTAATGACTTGTCTAGGTGGTTTTTGGTTTTGGCTTTTTTTAAGAGTTGATGTGCTAGCTGAGGCATATCCTTGGTATAGAATTATTAAAGCTGATTTATTTGTATTAGCCTTACTAGCTTGTTCAACATTTGGTTTACTATGGTCTTACACTCAATCTTTAAATTTAGAAAATAGATGGGATGATAAAGTATTTTTAACTTTATATATTATATCAAATCTGATTTTATTTGGTGGTGTGTATTGGTCAAAATTTGCACACATGTTTTATAAACCTGGTGCTGCTATTCAAAAAAATTTAGCTGATGCTGATGGGTCAAGAGATAATCTTCCTCCATTAGCTGATGCTCCTAAACAATTTGGCTTAGGTATTAAAAGAGAAGAACCAAAACACTATTAAAAATTTATGATTAAAAATAATTTAAAGAAAGAGGTAAAATAATATGTCAACTTTTGTATATATGACTAGATGTGATGGATGTGGTCACTGTGTAGATATTTGTCCATCGGATATCATGCATATTGATGAAAATATTAGAAGGGCAGTTAATATTGAGCCAAACTTTTGTTGGGAATGTTATTCTTGTGTAAAAGCTTGTCCAAATCATGCAATAGATGTTCGTGGATATGCTGACTTTGCTCCTATGGGTCATAGTGTTAGAGTTAGACGTGAAGAAGAAAAAGGAACTATTTCTTGGAAAATTAAATTTAGAAATGGAACGACAAAAGATTTTGTATCGCCAATTACAACTAAACCATGGGGTAAATTTATTCCTAAATTAGCTGAAGGTGAAAAACCGAACGAAGGTGAAATCAATTCTCAGAGACTTTACACTGAGCCGCAAGGATTAAATATTGATGGTGAATTACCATCAGTACCAAAAGATTCATTTAAAAAAGGAGTTTATTATTAATGGCTAGCCATAAAACACATTACGAAGATTGTGATGTACTTGTAGTTGGTGGAGGAATGGCTGGAACTGGTGCAACTTTTGAAGCCAGACACTGGGGAAGAGATATGAAAATCATTTGTGTTGAAAAAGCAAATATTGATAGAAGTGGAGCAGTTGCTCAAGGTCTATATGCTATTAACTGTTACATGGGTATGCAATGGGGTGAAAACCAACCAGAAGATCACGTAAGATATGCTCGTAATGATTTAATGGGAATGGTTAGAGAAGATTTAGGTTACGATATGGCTCGTCACGTAGATTCTGCAGTTCACATGTTTGATGAATGGGGTTTACCAATGATGAAAAATGAAAAAACTGGTCGTTATCTTAGAGAAGGTAAGTGGCAGATTATGATTCATGGTGAAAGTTATAAGCCAATTGTTGCAGAAGCTGCTAAAAAATCAGCTGACAAAATTTATAATAGAATAATGATTACTCATCTTTTAATGGATGAGGCTCAAGAAAATAGAATAGGTGGAGCTGTTGGTTTTAATATGAGAACTGGTGACTTCCATGTATTTAGAGCAAAAACAGTAATCGTTGCTGCCGGTGGAGCATCTCACATTTTTAAACCAAGAGCGGTTGGAGAAGGAATGGGAAGAACTTGGTATGCACCATGGAGTAATGGTTCTGCTTATGCATTACCTATTGCTGTTGGAGCTAAAATGACACAAATGGAAAATAGA
>Ga0209403_10007180_pt1 | contig 11062 bp, 14 predicted proteins | sample ArcticOcean_MG_C_8_FD_187440 | JGI IMG/M metagenome (GOLD analysis project Ga0209403, IMG submission 187440) | Marine microbial communities from western Arctic Ocean - ArcticOcean_MG_CB11_86 (SPAdes) (version 2) | ecosystem: Environmental > Aquatic > Marine > Oceanic | place: Arctic Ocean...
TGTAGCCCTGGTTCTCGTGAGTTTCGTAGATCGAGTAGGCGATCCCTACCGAACCGGTGTCGTCAGGTGGGCCACTGACACCTACCGAGCCAAGCACATCCCTGGTTTCTTTATCGAAAAACAGCTAGCCCCACCACCCGACTTGATCAGGTTGATATTTCATTCGCTGAACCACCGCAGGAAGGAAATCGTCCATCATGGGCGGAACTTGAAACGGGTTAGGAAACTTGAGTCGGAATTCCGTGTTCAGCGTCATGTGATCGCGCGCTATCATCCCCTCGGCCATCTCAGATGTGAGAGGGGTAACGAGGGTTCGATCAGTCTCGAGTTGCTGATGTAGAAGCATGCTCATACTCCGAGATTAGCCTCGCACACGGTTGCGCGCGAGCGGGATTGCCATACACTTCCGGTGGCTGGTAACACCCACACTCTCAGCAGATACCAACTGCAGGCACGAATACTAAATGCAAGATCCCAAGCCAAACATCCTATTCATCCTCACCGATCAGCAGCGTCGAGACTCGATGCGCGCTTACGGGAATAACTGGATTAAGACCCCTAATCTCGACAAGCTGGCCGACAAGAGCTTCGTTTTCGAGAACGCCTACGTGACTCAGCCCGTTTGCACTCCCGCTCGTGCGTCGATCATGACGGGCTTGTACCCGTATGCGACAGGTCTTCAACGCAACGGTATCCCGCTCTCTCGCGACACTCCTACGATCGGTGAAATGATTTCCGACGAGTACTACAACGCTCATATGGGCAAGTGGCATTTGGGCGACGATATGATGGCTCAGCACGGCTTCGATACGTGGGAGGCGGTTGATAATATTGCGCGGATGCAGGTTACCCGCAAGGAGTATCGATACCAGGAAGAGCCTTACAACCAGTGGCTTCGAGATCACGGAGTAGAGCCGCCTTCGATGACGGTGTCGTACGAGGGCTGGGTTGGCGATGCCGAACTTACAGAAGAGCAGACTCAGGCTGGGTTCTTGGGGCATACCGCTTCAGAGTTCATTCGGGACCATCCGGAGGGTCGGCACGCCGATCAGCCGTGGATGCTTTACGTCAATTTCTTCGAGCCGCACCCGCCGTACACGGGTCCCTTGAACGATTTATACGACCCGTCTGAGATCGAAGTTGGACCGGGGTTCAGGAAACGACCTGATTCGGGTTCGCTGGTGAATCGGTTGCGATCGGACTTTTATATGGGCGGCGGGAATAATCCGCTCGGTGTGGCCGGTGGCGATCTTCACGATACAACTACTGAGGAAGGCTTTCGCAAGCTGCGGGCGCAGTACTTCGCGAACGTGACTCTGGTGGACACTCAGCTCGGGGTGATTTTCGATGCGCTTGAGGAGAGCGGGCAGGCCGACAACACGATTATCGTGTTCACGAGCGAGCATGGTGAGATGGCTGGTGATCACGGCATGCTGGAGAAGCGGTCGCTGTACGAAGAGGCTTCAAACGTTCCGTTCCTGATGTACGTGCCGTGGATGAACGACAATCAGCAGACTCGAATTCCAGGTTCGGTTGGTCAGGTTGATTTGGTGCCGACGTTACTGGATCTCTCTGGCAGTGATATTCCCGACCATCTCGAAGGCAAGTCGCTGCGGCCGGTGATGCGGGGCGATGAGGATCTTTCTGAGAACGACGTGTTTATCCAGTGGAACGGTATGGGAGATCGCAACCTTGGGTCGCCTGAGATCAACCGCATGGTGTCGATTCCGTGGCGTGGCGTGGTTTCTGGCGATCGCTGGAAGTTGAACCTTTCGCCGGGGGATCAGTGCGAGCTTTATAACCTGAACAACGACCCTGCCGAGTTGGAGAACCTGTTCGATGAGCCGGAGCACAGGGACCGTGTGCGCGACATGGCAGCGCGAATACGTATCTGGCAGGACGAGACAGGCGACGACATGCCGCTGCCGGCTGTGTAGCCGCAGCCGGGGGCCGGCTCTCTCAGCGGGAGGGAGCTGGGACGCGTAATGGGAGCTCCGATAGTGCTTCAGATCAAGATCTGAATACCGATGAGGGCGGTGGGCGTGGTTACGCCTTCAAGATCTCTCTCTGTCCCAGCACGCGCTCTAGCAGCCGCTTCATGTCTAGTTCGGTGGCGATGGTGAATTGCCTGTCGCAATTGGACACTTTTGACCCACCCTCTAACTCCCTCCCAGCCTGGTAGGGAGGATTTACGCGTCCCGAGCGGAGTCATCGGAGTCGAGGGATCTGGGGTTGGGTCGCGGGCGCTCTCAACGGGCATCACCCAACATCCACCACTCCGCTGAAGGTCTCTCCACTTCGCTTCGCTGCGGTCGAGAAGTGGGTAGTCCCCCCTTCCTCCATCCATCGAGGATCTCTCCACAGGGGTCAGGATATCGGTTGGGGCCGAAGTGTGTAGCCAGCACGCACAGACTCGGTCTCGGTGCTGGCTGGGAAAGCCCAAGACTCGATATATGGCGAGATTAATAGCGATCCCTGCGGCTGCCACGACGCTGATCATCATTGTCCTTCTGATGATCGAAATTGTTCAGCAAATAGTCGGAGCAACGTAGGTTCGGCGAGGCATTAGACCTGAACAGCAGCCATATTAGGCTGTACAGAAACCGCAGGATCAACCGAGGCCCAGTATCGGTCGAATACGTCGCGAGTTTCCACGTAGCTGCGAGCTCCGAACAGTTCGACACGGAACGACCGTACTCGATCTCGGCCGCCGGCGTACCACGATAGGTGACGCTGCATCTGTATGAGACCGACCTTTTCCGGGAAGTGCTCCATGATGAGAGGCATGTGACGGTTGATCACACGGGTCTGGTACTCGTACATGCCCTCTGGTGAGAGGTCTTCGAACGACTCGTCGAACACCCATGGGTTACCCATCGCCGCTCGGCCGATCATCACCGATTCGCAGCCGGTTTCAGCCGCCATCTTTCGGGCGTCCGACATCGATTTCACATCGCCGTTGCCCGTGATTGGAATGTTCACGGCGTCGACGACCTGAGCGATCATCTCCCACTTGGAGAGGCCTGTGAACTGTTGCGAACGGGTGCGCGGGTGGACCGTAATAGCATCGACACCAACGTCTTCGGCCATCTTGGCAACCTCGACTGCGTTCAGGTGTTTTTCGTCCCAGCCGCTACGGATTTTGATCGTGAATGGCACGGTCAGAACCTTACGCATCGCCTCTAGAATTCCGGCGGTTTTTGCAACATCTTTCATCATCGCCGAGCCGCGGCCGGTCTTCGTGATTTTTTGCACCGGGCAGCCCATGTTCAGGTCGATGATGTCGGCGCCCTGGTCCTGCAGCCACTGGGCTCCGGGAACGAGATATTCGGCTTCAGCGCCGAGAATTTGCAGAGCGATCGGCTTTTCTTCTGGCAGGTACTTGGCGATGTCGTATCGGGTCTTGGGATTATTGCGGGTCAGACCCGTCGCATCGATCTCTTCGCTGGTCGTGAGCGCGCTTCCACACTCCCGCGCCACGATGCGGTAGGCGGCGTTTGAAATTCCAGCCATGGGGGCGAGACGAGCCAGCCCTTTTACTTCGACATTGCCAATAAACATGTATTGAGTATACGTAGGGTGGGGGTGGTCGGCGATGGCATGTGTTGTTACCGATCACTGTCATTGCGAGAAGTTCGACGACGTGGCAATGACAGTTGGCGTGGTGCTGCCTTATCTCACCCGCTTGAACTTCTGGAGGCGTTGGCCTTCGAGGACTTCGCCTACGTAGACGTCGCCGTGGGAGTCGGCCCAGATGCCATGAGCTGCGAAGAACTGGCCCGGTTCCTGTGACGGGAATCGACCCCATCGTGAAAGCACGTTGCCATCGAGATCCGCTATCGATACTCGGTTTCGGAGTTCGCCCACGTAAGCAATGTCGTTTTCGTCGATGTAGATATCGGTCGGCTGGATGAAGTCTGTCCACGTACTGCGGTGCGAACCATCGAGATTGAACACCTGCACCCGGTGGTTCTCACGATCGGCAACGTAAACGATGTCTTTGTGAATCCATATGTTGTGCGGCAGGTTGAAATCGCCATCCCAGACACCCGGCAGTCCGTTGGTCTGACCCCACGCGAACTTGTACTCACCAGAATCGCTGTAGACATGCACTCGTGTGTTGCCGTAGCCGTCGGAGATATAGACATCACCGTTCGAAGCGACCGTGGCGTCGGTTGGCTTGTTGAATGGGCCGCCCGTCTCGTCGGCAACGTCTTTGGTGCCGAGAGTCATCAGGTGCTCGCCATCGGTGGTGTATCGCTTCGCAGTGTGATCGCCATTGTCGACCAGCCACAGGGTACCGTCATTGGCGAAGCACATGCCGTGGGCGTTCGGGAAGTTGCCTTCGCCAAACGACTTGATGAAATTTCCTTCGCGATCGAAGACGATTACCGGATGCTCGGAGCGGTTGAAGGCGTAGACATTGTCGTCTTTATCGACGGCCACAGCGGCCACTTGCGTGAACTCCCAGGAATCGGGCAGCTTCGCCCACTCAGGAACCAGCTCGTATACGAACTCTCCTGAACCGTATGTCGAATCTGCCATGAAGAACCTCCGTGTTTTGTGTCGCGCCAATCGGAAAACAACGATGTACTGGTTTGGAGGGGCAGTCTATACGAAGTAGGCCAGGTCATCTTCTGGGTTTGGAGTTATCACGAATGTTGCCATGCGGTTACGAGAAGTATCCACAAAATCACAGCGATCACATACGGCATCGCACCCCATCACGCTCAAAACATGCTGCGTGGCGGAAAATGTAAGAGCCGGAGGTTCCGTCAGTTTGCCAGCCAGAGTACTGGTGAATGGGCTTATGGAGGTTTCGAATGATTGATCGAATTCTGATTCCGCTTGATGGTTCGGTTAACGCCGAAAAAATTGCAGGCTGGAGTGAGGGCCTGGCTGAGGCCTTTGGTTCCCAGTTAATCCTCCTAAGCGTTGTCGATCCTGAAACGGTTGAACGTCCGGACGATGATCCCGGGCGCGATCGTCCTGCAAGAGATGCCCACCCTCTGGATCAACCTGCTGGGAATGTCGAAAGTTCCGGAGGCATCGCTTTTGGTGGCACCATCCCGTTCGGCACGAAGAGTCGAACGACCAATGCTGAGGCCGGGTACGGCACTCAGGCAATTGAGCAAGCAGCCCAGGCTCGAAACTCGTATATCAGCGTTGTCGCGAGTCGGTTGGCGGAACGCGGTTTAAATGTGCGGGCGATGGTCACTATAGGCAAGCCCGAAGACGAGATTCTCAGGGTTGCTGAGGAGGAAGGTGTCGACCTGATCACGATGGCCACTCACCGTGAATCGCTATTGGCACGTGGAATTCTGGGCAGCGTCACAGATCGAGTGATCCATCAGTCTTCTGTGCCGATCCTGACTATCAGGCCTGAGAATGTTTCAGAAACTACACCTCATAAACCAGAAATTGTGCTGGTTCCGTTGGACGGACCAGTGGTATCTGAATCGGCGGTCTCACTGGCGACGAGCATTGCGAAAAAGGCAAATGCCCATCTTCTGTTTGTAAGAGCTTCCAACAATCCTTACCAGAGTGCGATGGGTGATGCTGGGATCTACTACCCGAGCCCCATGTCGTACCTGAAGGCCAGTAATCACGCAGGCGAATATTTGGAGCCGTTCGTGGATCGAGCGAAAAAGCTCGGTGTTTCCGCTTCGATGAAAACTCCGACCGGAAGCGCGGCGATTTGCCTGATTTCGATCGCGAACGAAAATGACAACACGCTGACGGTAATTGGCACGCGAGGCCAGGGTGGTATCAAACGATTCATCGTTGGAAGCGTGACTGACAAAGTAATTCGAAGTTCAGGTAACCCGGTCCTGGTGGTTCCACCGAAACACCCGTGAGCCAGCGTTCAAACTCAATGTTCTAACACAGCGGGGTTTTCGTGCACTTACGCTCCGCCAGTTAGTCTCCAGTTTCACCTGATTCGGGCCATTCGAGGATGATGTATTCGCTGTAGGCGTAACCATCGTCGAAGAAGATGGCGACGTTGAGGGAGTATTTGCCGCCGACGATCATCGGAACGTCTTTTAGGACTACGGTATCGGCATCCCAGTCGAACACGTTTGAGATAAACACGTCGGGCGTGTCTTCGACCTGCCATATCAGCGCTTTGTAGTGCATGTCGTTTGCTGCTTCAGCCGGCGGGCTCCACGTCACGGCGATGTCTGGTCCGTCTCGCCTCCACTCGACCCCGGTTGGGTATGAAATTACGCCTGATTCGTACGGAATCAGCTGCTCGTAGAGGAGCTCGTCGCCGCGGTTGTAGCTGAACACGTAATCGCCCTGCTCGGGTAGTTCGCCGTCTTGAGGGCCGTAAAGCACCCATCGACGTGTGATTTCGCCAGAAAATTCGTTGGTGTTGAAGTCTTTTTCTAGTTCGATCAGGTCGCCTGTTGGTGTGGTGACTTCTACGGATGTCAGGTCAGAAAGGAAGCACGGATCGGTGTGTGATGAGGCTTCACCGCAGTTGACCTTGTACTCCCAGCTTTTGACATCAGGCGCGTGCTGCGACCAGACCTGCGGCCATATTCCGTGCGTTCGATCACCGTGATCGCGGCCAGGCAGTTCGCCTTCTTTAAGCTCGGGTTCAGGGTCGGGATCTGGACCAGGGCCATTGTTCTGCTGGTTGTCAGGTTGGCTCGAAGACTGGTTTTCGGATCGTGGGTCTGCTCTAAAGCCGTCGTCTCCCTCGCCGCAGGCAACTAGAACGAGCAGAAGCAACGCAACGGTACCTGCCAGAATCAACGAAATTCTGCTCAAACGGTTGATGCGTGAAAGTCCCATCCCGGAACCATATTCTATCGACACGCTCGACGAATTAGCAGTTTCGCGACCTTTGCGTCCAAATTCAGCCTGATAGCGTAGATTCTAGTGAGACGGGGTGAGCGAAGGGACGGATTCGTGGGCATCGTAAACAAGGGCTGGAACTGGGCGAACGCAACGCCCCAACGTAAAAGAATGACAAGAGTGGGACTCGGTGTAGCGATTGTCGCTGCGATCCCGGCGATATGGCTGGCGTGGTATCTCGGATCGCCGCTTTTCATCGACGACGTTGCCAACGAGGATTTTCCACTAACCGCTAACGCTACTATTCCCGAGAACGTCACACGTGAAGCCGCCGAAGCAATTATGGCGACCGCAGCGAAAATCGAGTCGCCGATGGACGAGTCGATGACCGACAAGATGGAATCAGCTTCAACTGTCAGTTTGATTTCAGGTTCATTCAGGGACGAGGACCGGCTCCACAAGGGCTCCGGTACAGCCAGGATTTATCGATTGTAAGATGATTCACACGTGCTGAGACTCGAGGATCTGAAGGTCACGAACGGACCCGATCTGCATGTACTTTTGATGGTCGATCCGGAAGGACGCGACAAGTCGCAGGGCTACCTTGATCTCGGCAAGTTAAAAGGCAACATCGGCAACCAGAACTATCCCATTCCAGACGACACCGACATCTCGATCTACAACGCCGTGATGATCTACTGCGAGCCGTTCGACGTGGTATTCAGCACAGCGCCGCTCGGGTAACTCCCTGATCTGATCAACGGCTATCAGATGGGTTTGAAGACCATCGTTCCAATGACGACGAACAGTACGACGAGGTCGATTCGGGCGATAAGCATCGTTCGAGAAAGTGCTTTGCTGGCAATCTCGGAAGGGTCGCCATGCTCGTCCCAGATTTCTTCCTGCTTGCGCATGCGCGGCGACAGGAAACCAGCTCCGATAACTATCGTGGAAGCGGCACCGAGAATCCCGACAATCACGAAGGTATCTTCAAAGTCGTATGGACCTTGAATAACCAGAAGGATTCCAAAAATTAGCACGATCAAAGACGCCGGAAGTATGGTTCGATTGACCACCCAATCGAAGGTTTTCAGCATTGGGCGCAGCAGTTCGAGATTCGCCCTGATAAGCCGAACGCCTATCAGGTTCAGTGCAACACCACCGCCGATCCATATCACCACGGCGATGACATGAACCGTTAGAAGAATCTAGCGAATAGTTACCTCAGACAAGGCCAGCCTCCGGGCATGCGTTTATTTTTGATAGCTCGTGACAGTTCGTTTCGACCACGGCGGGATTCTATTTGGCAGATCAGCTCGCCGCAATACCGGCTCGCCTAAAATACTAACTAGCGGCTTCAGCTGGCTCTGCCGGTTCATCCGTCGCAGCTCTGATCTGTGCCTCTTCCATGTCGGACATAAGGTGCGCAGTAATCGCTTGCATCGACTCAACGTGCACGTGTCCGTTGGCTCCGAGAAGCACCGACAATCGTGACATTGTCTAGGCGCTGTCGGCTTCAACCATCACGATGAAGTCGTACTGCCCCAGCGTTGCGTATCGAGCGAGGAGTTGTGCTCCGGGGACATCGACGGTGTCGCATGCTTCGGCAAAGGCGTGCGGGTTTTCAACGCACGCCTGCAGACCGTCGTCGGTCAGGTTTGCGAGTAGGAAAAACAACATCGCTAGTACTCCAGTGACACTCCCTGATCGTTCAGGAGCATCAGTTCATTCGCTGCGCCGACTGCGGTGCGGTGCGTTGGGGTTGCTTCGACAGCTTCGATTGTCCAAATCTTATCGTTCACGACAGTATCGGAAAAGGTTTGTCGATCAATTCGAGTTTCAGCGGGGCCAAATCCGAACAAAAATTCCCACCTACTGTCTGTTTGCCACATATTTTCGGTGCAGACTACGCCCAGAAATATGGTCACCGCCAGACAAGTGGAACAGACGCTGTGAAGAATGGAGCCTTGATGGACAAGCCGAACATCGTACTAATCAACTGTGACGACCTTGGGTATGGGGATCTGGGAGTCTACGGCTCGACGATCAATAAGACGCCTGCGCTCGATAAGATGGCCGAAGAAGGCGTGCGGTTCACGGATTTCTATGTGGCGTCGGGGGTCTGCTCGCCTTCGCGTGCTGCTTTGCTTACCGGCTGCTACCCGGCACGAATTGGCTTTGGCTCTTTCGATGGTCTCAGGGTTTTGTTTCCGGGACAGGGTCTCGGGCTAAATTCGGATGAAACGACGATTGCCGGTTCCTTGAAGGAAGTTGGTTACGCGACCAAGATCATCGGTAAGTGGCACTGCGGTGATCAGCCCGAGTTCCTGCCTACTGAACATGGATTCGATAGCTACTACGGCCTGCCTTACAGCAACGATATGGGTCGGCAAGTCGAGGATCCTAATCTTGACGACCATGATCGGGCCGAACAGCTGCGAAAACGGCCACCGTTGCCACTCATCCGAGACGCCGAGGTGATTCAGGAACAGCCTGATCTCAGGGCGCTGACGGAGCGTTACGCCGAAGAGGCGGTCCGCTTCATTCGAGGCAACTCGGACTCCCCGTTTTTTCTCTACTTCGCACACATGTACGTGCATCTCCCGTTGTACGCGCCAGAGAATCTGGTCAATGCATCTGAAAATGGCGATTACGGTGCGTGTGTTGTTGGTGTCGACTGGGTGACCGAGGTTCTGATGGACGAGCTCAAGCGGCAGGGCCTGGACGACAACACGCTGGTGATTTTCACGAGCGATAACGGCTCACGATTAGACGACCAGGGCGGCAGCAACGGCGTTCTTCGTGCAAGAAGGGCACCACGTGGGAGGGCGGTCAGCGTGTGCCATGCATCATGAGATGGCCCGGAAAAATCCCGGCGGGCGAGGTTCGCTCGGAACTGGCGACGACTATTGATCTGTTCCCAACCCTGGCCGAACTGACCGGGGCGTCTATTCCGCAGGACCGGATGATCGATGGCGAGGACATTTCTCCTCTCATGTTCACCGATCAGCCGATCGCTTCGCCAAGATCCGAGTTTTTCTACTACGACGCGAACAATCTTGAAGCCGTTCGGGACGGTAAGTGGAAGCTGCACGTGCGAAAAAGTGATGAGGTGATAAACGAGCTTTACGACCTCGAATCGGACCCGGGTGAAACCAGTAACGTCTACGACAGCCACCCGGACGTCGTGGCACGGCTCAGCGCGCTGATGGACTCGTGTCGGATCGATCTGGGTGATGAGATAAACGGCATTGTTGGTGAAAACGTACGGCCGGCTGGGCGAGTCGAAAACCCGGACACGCTCACGCACTACGACCCCGAGCACCCTTACATCTACGCCGAGTACGACAAGGCGGAGCGCGGGTAGCTTCGTTGCGCCCGGTTGCAGCTGATGTTAATCAGGCTACGGGCTCGTATTAACCGTTCGGCTAATCGTCTGCGGAAAGAACGTCCGAACAGCCGCTCAACACGGCGATATCGGCCGGACTCAGGCCTTCGCAGTACTTGGTTGCTGTCTTAAACACCCCGGCCATGGTGCCCCATGAGATGAACAGAATTGCAACGACATAAACCACCAAACGCCACTTGTTCAGGATCGCTCGTGGTTTTGGGTAGATGAGGCGAACCCACCATCGAGACTTGCGCCCAAGACCGGGAGTTCCGGTAAAAGCTGCCCTGACCGCGGCCAGTGCCAGGCCCGTGCTCGCTAGCGTTAGCAACATCCGGTAGCGATGCCCGAATCTTGCCCACCAGGGCAATAGCGCCGCCCAATCTTTGTTCAGATGTTCGAGCGATTTTTTGAACCGTTCTTCGAGCTCACCGCTCTGATACAGCGGCAACCGGAATCTCGGGTCAGCGTCGGAACCGCGCATCAGCTTAAGAAAGATTTTCCCGCTCTGGTTGACGATCTTCTTGAACTGTTTCCAGTCGCCAGACTCAGCAGCTGCCTCAAAAGCCTCGATCTGCTCAAACTGAGTTTTGAGATCGTTTTCGTAGCCTGCTTCAACCTCGTATAGCTCAGTAAGTTTGGAGCTTTGGGTAGATGAATGTGAAATGTTACTTGTCGATAAAGGATGTTAAAAGTGGGGGGTGTTAGAAACGCTTGATTTAAGTACTTAAATTGTACGCATGTCCAATAGAATTGGACGCACTGAATAGCGCAGTCGTGACCTGCCCCCGATAGCGTTACCACTTATTATCTCGGATTCACGACCAGTTGAAGCCTGGGCATGATTGCCTCAGGTGTCGGCGGCCGGTA
>Ga0209403_10007185_pt1 | contig 11056 bp, 10 predicted proteins | sample ArcticOcean_MG_C_8_FD_187440 | JGI IMG/M metagenome (GOLD analysis project Ga0209403, IMG submission 187440) | Marine microbial communities from western Arctic Ocean - ArcticOcean_MG_CB11_86 (SPAdes) (version 2) | ecosystem: Environmental > Aquatic > Marine > Oceanic | place: Arctic Ocean...
ATTAATTAACTCTAACCCTATGATAAGTCAAGATCAACTTGCTCAAAAGTTAGATATTACTCGTTCGTCTGTTGGTGTTCATATTTCGAATATGGTGAGAAAAAACCTAATTAAAGGTAGGGGTTATGTAACACACTCGGAGTCATATGTTTCTGTAATAGGTGGTTCAAATATAGATCTTCAAGGCTCTACTGACAATCCACTTGCTCTAAATGATTCAAATCCAGGTGAAATTTCTATGTCCACTGGAGGTGTTGGAAGAAACATTGCTGAAAATCTATCTCGAATCTCTATCGCCTCAAAAATGTTTTCTTATGTTGGCTCAGATGCTTTAGGGGAGTTTTTAATTGAAAAAACTCAAAACGCTAATGTCGATACTTCTTATATTAAAAAACACAACACATTGCCAACAAGTCAATATTTGTCAGTACTAGATGACAATAATGATATGTTGGTATCGATATCTGATATGAGAATTATCAATGAAATGAGTATCGAAGATATAAAAAGTTGGAATAACACTCTCAACCAAAGCTCTGTTATAGTAGTTGACACAAATATTCCTACCAAAGTAATCCAATACATTACAGATGAATACAGCCATATACCACTATTTTTGGATCCAGTATCGATCGCTAAAGCTTCAAAAATAATTGATATTATTGGTAAATTTCATACCGTTAAACCTAATAGACTAGAGGCCGAGCTTATTACTGGAATCAAAATTACAGATAAGCAAAGCATGCTTAAGGCTGCACAAAACTTATTTAAAAGAGGGTGTAAGCAAATATTTATGACATTAGGGAAAGATGGTGTGTTTTATTACGACGGAATTGAGTATGGAGAATATTGCCAACGAAATACTGAAGTTAATAGCGCAAACGGAGCGGGAGATGCTTTTACAGCTGGAATAGTCTATGGATATTTAAAATTAGATAGTATTAAAAAAACTGCAAAATATGCCTCAGCTGCTGCAGCAATAGCATTAAAAAGTAGAAACACGATTAGTGATGATATGTCACTAAAAAATATTGAACTTATATTAAAGGAAAATAAAATTGAAACTAAATGATTACTTAGATATCCATCCCGAAGTAGAGGATGCGTTAAACAAAAATCTACCAATCGTTGCCCTTGAGTCTACGATTATTTCTCACGGTATGCCTTACCCAAATAATATAGAAACAGCACTAATGGTTGAAGATACAGTGCGCTCCAATAACGCAATTCCAGCAACTATTGCAATAATTAATGGGCGCTTAAAGATAGGCCTTACCAACAAAGAAATTGAATTTTTAGCAACGAATGATAAAGTCAGAAAAATTTCAAGGAGGGACCTTGCTATTGCTGTCTCTAAAAAACTATCTGGCTCTACAACAGTAGCATCCACTATGATTATTGCTAACTTAGCAAAAATAGCTGTATTTGCAACCGGTGGAATAGGTGGCGTCCATAGAGGTGCAGAAAAAACATTTGATATCTCTGCAGACCTTGAAGAACTTTCAAAAACGAACGTGTGCGTTGTTTGTGCTGTACCAAAGGCAATACTTGATATTGGATTAACTCTCGAGTACCTCGAAACCAAAGGTGTACCAGTGATCGGCTATAAAACTTCAGAATTGCCAGCCTTTTACTCATCAAAGTCAGGATTTAATGTTGACTATAGAGTTGACGCAGCACTAGATATTGCAGAAATATTAAAGACAAAGTGGGACCTTTCAATTAAAGGAGGTGTATTGGTAACAAACCCTATACCAATAGCATTTGAACTGGAGTTGGTGATGATGAATAAAGCAATAAATGAGGCGATTATTGAGGCCGATAAAGAAAAAATTATAGGCAAAGAGATAACACCATATTTATTATCAAAAGTCAATGAATTAACTGAGGGTAAAAGTCTAGATGCAAATATAAAGCTGATACAAAATAATGCAGCCTTAGCAGCAAAAATTGCGGTGCATTATATAAAATAAATTGAAAGGTTAATCAAGACAATACTAAAGATTCCAATAAGTGATCCAAAAAGTTACCACCTTTTTTTAATTGCTCAAGACTTATATATTCATTTGCTTTGTGCGCTTGATCAATATTGCCAGGTCCACAGACTAGGGTAGGGATGCCGAGCCTTTTTTGAAATAATCCTCCCTCGCTACCAAATATCACTTTACTGTGAGCATCATTATCAAGTAGCCCCTTTACATAAGTAACAAACTCTATACCTGGATCAGTTAGTAGACCTGGATAAGTTGCTAGCGTTTCAAAATCAAAACCTGTATCAGAATCAATTAAGTGCATCTCAGTTTCTAGATGGTCTCTGGCAAAGTCCTCAATTTGATCTAATAAATACTGTGGATCTTCTTCGTAAAGGTGTCGAATTTCAAAGTCAAACTGACACAAACTGGGTACAATATTGAGCGCCGTTCCACCACCTACAACGCCAGTATGAAGGGTTGTATAGGGCACCTCATAGTCCTTATCAAAGGGTCCATTTTGTGCTTTTTCATGAGCTAATTTTCGAATATATACGATTAATTCTGATGCAAAATCTATCGCATTAACTCCTAAAGGTGATTGCCCAGAGTGACAGGGATGACCTCTTACTTTGACGCGAGTTGCGTGCTTACCTTTGTGGCCAATAACAACCTCCATGCCGGTTGGCTCACCGATAATGCAGCAGCTTGGTTTGATGGGTTGATGTTCTAGTAAATCCAGCATTCTCTGAACACCAACGCATCCTATTTCCTCATCATAAGAGAGCGCTAAATGGATTGGTTTTGTCAGCTCTGAAGATACCATCTCTGGAACGCGACTTAATACTAGCGCTATAAAACCCTTCATATCAGCGCTACCACGTCCATAAAACTTGCCATCAGACTCTGTCAATGAAAATGGATCAGTGCCCCAGTCTTGAGAAGCAACAGGCACAACATCGGTGTGCCCTGAAAGCATCACTCCGCCAATATCTGTTCTTCCAATGGTTGCATAGAGGTTGGCCTTTTTTCCGCTCTCATCATGTATCAACGTTGACTCAACGTTATAACTTGATAAATAGGACTGAATGAATTCAATTAATCCAAGGTTAGAGTTATAGCTGGTGGTGTCAAACCCTACTAATGTTTTTAAGAGTTCAATCGCTTTACTGTCTTTCTCTGATGCTGCAGTGAAGGGCATACTAGAGGTCTCCAGAGACACCATAGCTTGGGGCACTTCTAGGGTCTATAGCGCGAGTATTGTAATCCATCATTTGTTCTTCGTAGTTTCGCCACAGATCAATGAGTTTATTAATTGGCTCCTCATCAGCCCAATCCACTCTTAAGTCAACTAATGGCCAAGAGTGTTCATGTGCAACCTTGATTCCAGACGAGTGAATAGGGCCTTCTTCGCCGCCTGCATCAAGACCAGCTTTTAAGGCCAGTAGTAAACGCTCAGCAAGGTGAAGGTGTGAGTGTTTAGAAAAATTATCAACTATAGCCTGAGGTATTTCAGTACTGATTAATAAATTTCCTGCAGCAATGCAATCATGACCTTGAGCTACTGCGTGCGTACCGAGCGTTTTTGTACCAGAAAAGCTTGAGCTTTGCCCTTTGTTGTCAATAACAGTTAATTGCCGATAATCGATGAATTTGCGGTCCTTAGTAACTATTTCAATTGCTTGTTCGGAGCTTGAGCCCTTAGCAATTAAATCGAGCATTGCATCGCCCAAACTTGGGTCAGTAATATTTTGAGTACTTGCAGCACCAACCCCTGCTCGAACCCAGGGACAGCGACTCGCTACAGATATACTCGAGGAGGTTATAGCTACCCCAACCATACCCGTTCTTTCGCAAAAACCTGCAACAGAAAAAGTCATAACAATATCTCCTTTTAGTTGTCTTTATTTAGTGTTTATTCAGCCTCTGGAATCATTGCCTCAACATCAATTTCCATCAACATCTCTGGTACCGCTAATCCTTTAACAATTAACCCAGTTGAGCAGACATGAATACCCCTAAGCCACCTTCCAACAACCTCGTATACCTCTTCGCGATATTCACGCTCAGTGATATAGATGGTCACTTTGCAGATATGCTCCAACTTAGAGCCTGACTCTTCAAGCAGAACCTTAACACAACTCATCGCATTTTCTGTTTGCGCTCTAGCATCTCCAACGCCGGTAATATTGCCATCCAAGTCAAAGCAGGTTTGTCCTCTTAAAAATACTCGGTTTCCAGCCCTAACAGCCATACAAAGGTCGTTGTCCATGCCCTTACCTGGGTACATTTGTGCGGTGTTAAATTTTCTAATTCTTTGGTGTGTCATTGTGTCTCCATTATAAATCTATTTAGTTCTATGTGTTTTATAGCTTTGAGGCACTTTCTGAAGCGTCAAAGTCGAGATAATTGCGTCGCAAGGCTATCTGGTCAGTGAGAAACTTAGCGTCCTCCCAGACGCCCCAGATGAACGATGAACCTCGACGTGACTGCCACGGCAGACCAAGAAAATAAACCCCCGACTCGCCTGAAATACCACGCTCATGTTTCGGCTTACCTTTTTCATCTAACGCGTCAACCTTTAACCAGCTGTAATCAACATCAAAACCTGTTGCCCAGACAATTGAGTTTATTCCAGCTTCTTTAAGATTCAGCTCAAGAATAGGATCAGTCACACATTTTGGGTCTGGCAGCACTTTGCGGGCTTCAGGCTCTTCTGGAAAGTTTAGACCATTACGGATCACATAAGCGTCAGCTTGGTCAAGTAGTGATAGGGTATATGCATTTCCGCTGGCAATATTTTTTGTAAGATCAGAGGCAAAACCCATCATATTATTTTTAAACGACTGTGTTCTTCCTAGTAGGGTAATTCCCTGTCCAGCGAGACGACGAAAATCAACCGTATGTCCTCCGTGAGCACCACTCACCGCTATGGTGACATGTTCCATCTCTGGATCCCTGGTGATCGCCTCCCATTTACCGAGAACACCAAGCCACCAGACGAAATCACGTCCACGATAGCTTCGCGGAGGAAGGTCGTGTGGGCCGACAGAGAGATAAACAGATTTTCCTGCAAGTAAAAGCTCATCAGCGATCTGTGCACCTGATGATCCTGCTCCTACAACCAGAACTGCGCCCTCAGGCAACTGCTCAGGATTGTGGTAGTCTTTTGAATGGATTTGTGTTATTGCTTCATTTTCTGGTACAAGGTCTGGAATCAAAGGGCACTGAAAAGGTCCTGTAGCGGCAACCACATTGTTGGCTTCGATTACACCGTCTGAAGTTTCAACACGAAATCCTGGGCGTCCATCATTCCTTTTAACTTCCAAAACCTCGACACCACAAATAATTGGAGCTTTAATCATGTCAGCGTACGCAACAAAATAGTCAGCAACTTGCTCTTTATTAGGGAATCCATTGGGGTCAAAATCAGGAAATTCCATATTCGGAAATCGATCATGCCAGGCCGGACCATTAGCAACCAGAGTGTCCCATCTCTCTGAACGCCAGCGCTCTGCAATTCTGCTTCTCTCAAGAACGAGGTGAGGTATGTTTGAGTTGCTTAAGTGCTCACTCATTGCTATTCCTGCTTGCCCTGCACCGACTACGAGTGTGTCTATTTTTTTAGTCAACATTTCATGTTCTTTTTTATCTTTTAACAAATTTTTAGCACTTAGAAACTCTAAATAATCACTTATAAATAGCCGTCATTCGATAAATCGCTAATTGTTTCAATGATACTTTCTCGCAAAATATTTACCATTTTATCAACCTCTTTTCGTGTCATCACGAGTGGAGGAGATAATACATTCATATGCGCTAAAGGCCTAACTATAAGACCACGATCTTGACAGTGGTTGGCGATACGTGTGCCAACTTCAGCATCTTCATGAAGAAGCTCTTTTGTTTGTTTATCAGCAACATTTTCAATGCACATCATAAATTTTCTACCACGCACCTCGCCGACAATATCGAGGTCTTCTAGAGTTTTTAGTTGCCTCTCAAAGTAATCACCCACATCGTTTACATGTTCACACAAATTCTCTCTTTCAATAATTTCAATATTCTTTAACCCCGCCGCACAGCAAACAGGATGACCAGAATAAGTAAAGCCGTGAGTAAATAAAGCACCTTTGGCCTGGGGGATACTAATAACATCATAAATATCGTCTGATAGTATTGTTGCGCTTAGTGGTAGATACCCGGAGGTTAAGCCTTTAGCGCAACTGATGATATCTGGTTGTAAATCAAACTCATCTTTAGAGGCAAACATATGGCCCAATCGACCAAAGCCTGTAACCACTTCATCAGAAACATAAAGAACATTATATTTATTACAAACCTCTTGGGTTTTGCGGTGATAGCCAGGTGGCGGTACAATAACACCGCCGGCACCCAGTATTGGTTCAGCAAAAAAAGCGGCAACATTATCAGCACCAAGCTCTAATATTTTGTCCTCCAACTCTTGCACTTTAGAGTCACAAAAATTCTCTAAACTCATATCATCAGAACGTCGATAGGGGTTCGGACAACTAATATGATGAACCATTTGATTGTCAACATCAAAACCAATATGATCAAACTCAATACCAGTAATTGACATTGCCATATAGGTGCTACCGTGGTAACCATCAATTCGACTGATAATTTTCTTCTTAGTTTTTTGCCCCAATTGATTAAAATAAAAGTGAATAATGCGAACAGCCGTATCGTTAGCTACAGAACCCCCACAACCATAAAACACATGATTTAAATTTCCTGGTGCTAATTCTGCAAGTTTTGCAGCTAAAGCTGCAGCTGGAGGTGTAGTGTGATGTCCAAAGGTAGAAAAATAAGGAATACGCCGCGCTTGCTCGGCAATAGCATCTGCCATCTCCTCACGACCATAGCCGATATTTACACACCAAAGACCTCCTATGCCATCCATAAACTGTCGTCCTTCGCTATCAGTCAGGGTTATTCCAGAACCGTCAGTCAGAATCAGCGAACCTTCATCTTTAAAGGTTGAAAAGTCGGTCCATGGATGAATAAAATGATCTTTATCTTGTTGCCAAGTTGTTTTGGTTTTAACGTCCATAGTGAATTCTCCAAGTTTTTAATCTATAAGGTCTTCTTTTAGTACTAATCCGTTCGCGATATATATTTAATATTGAAAAGTGCCATACCATTCTGGATAAAAGACAATAGAAGCTAATACAAGTACCTGTATCAATATAAAAGGTATAACGCCTTTATAAATATCTGTCGTTTTTATGTTTCTAGGAGCAACCCCTTTCAAATAAAACAAGCTGAAACCAAACGGTGGCGTTAAAAATGAAGTTTGCAGATTCATAGCGATTAGAATGGCAAACCAGATAGGGTTAATGCCTATAGCATCTGAAATTGGTACCAAAATTGGAACAATAATATAAGAAATTTCAACAAAGTCTATAAAAAATCCTAAGATCATAATAACGAGCATTGCAATTATAATAAAGCCCCATTTATCACCCGGCAAGCTGAGCATAAAGTTCTCAATTAATAAGTCACCCCCGGTATAGGTGAAGACCATAGAGAATGCAGTTGCACCAATCAAAATACCAAAAACCATTGCCGTTATTTTTACCGTTTCCATAGAAGATTCCATCAACATTGAAAAGGAAAATTTTCTATATAAGAGTGCTAGTATTACGGCACCAACACAGCCAATAGCGGATGATTCTGTAGGGGTTGCAATGCCTGCAAAAATAGAACCTAGAACAATAACAATTAATGACAAAGGCGGAATAATTGAAAATAATGCTGAAATGACTTGGCTTTTTTTAGTTTCGCCTTCTTGCCTTTTAATTCTAACTGCTGGTCCGATCTGGGGATTCAAATAGGCTGCTATCAAAATATAAACTGTATAGGCTGCAACCAGAACTAGACCAGGAAAAAGTGCAGCTTTAAAGAGGTCTCCGACAGGCACATTAAAGACGTCTCCCAATATAATAAGAACAATAGAAGGTGGTATGATTTGACCCAAGGTTCCTGCTGCACATATGGTTCCAGTAGCTAATCCTTTTGAATAGTTATACTTCAACATAACGGGCAAAGAAATAACGCCCATAGCTACAACACTGGCACCAACTACCCCTGTAGATGCTGCTAATAAAGAGCCGACTAAAACGGTACTGATTGCTAAGCCGCCTCTAATTTCACCAAATAGATAACCCATAGATTCAAGTAGGCGTTCTGCTAATTTAGTTTTTTGCAGAATCAAGCCCATTAATATAAATAAAGGAATTGCCATTAAAATGGTGTTATTCATAATGCTCCAAATACGATGAGGCATCATCGCAAACATCATCAAACCATTATCTATACCGTCAACCAATAGCTCGCCATCGCTAAAAGCTTCAATGATGCCAGCAGCTATACCAAAGAATACCGATACTGCTCCAAAAGTAAACGCAACAGGAAAGCCAATAAATAGCATCCCAAGTCCAGTAAAAAACATTATTACACCTATCATGAGTCTGAACTTGAGTTGAGTCGTTTTAAGAGGTTATAGTTACGCGCAAAATAACCAATTGACATGAATATTAAAATAAAAAACGCTGTTGGAATTAAACCCTTGATAATAAAACGATAGTGCAGTCCGCCTGGATCTCCACTCTGCTCCATAAAATTGTAGGCCTCTGCAACAAAGCCAAGTGAGCCGAATGCTACTAATAGGCTAAGTGGTAGAACAAATGTAATGACACCAACCATATTGATGATGGCTTTCTTTTTTGCACTAAAATTTGTATACAAAATATCGACACGTACGTGACCCTCTTGATTCAGTGTATAAGATAATCCCAACAATATAATTACCGAGAATAGGTGCCACTCCATCTCTTGCAAAGCAACTGAATTGGAGTTCATTAGGTAACGATTCAAGGCATCGAAAGCAACATTGATCATCATTATGATGAGCAAAAACGCAATAACGATACCTAAGTATTTAGAAAATTTATCGCAAAATGATTCAATCCATTGCATTACATTAGCCTGTAAAAATAAAAAAAATGCCCGCGTTTATAGCGGGCATTATAAAACACATAAGATTTAAATTATTCGATATTGTCTTTCAAATACAAATAATCTGACATCTTTGTCCATTCTCGAGCCTTCGCCATAAATTCCGCTTGAGATTCCATAATCTTTTTGAACATAGGATCTCTTGCAGAAGTTTCAGCGATAAGTCGAGCATTAACAGCCTTCATCTCAGCAATTACTTCTGGAGGGAATGACTTAACTTTAATGTTAGGGTAATCCACTCCCATCTTAGACCAAGCTTCGGCACTCATGGCAAAGTTTTCCCAATACATACGCGCCTTGGAATCAACCATAGCTACCTCGACAATAGCCTGTAAATCAGCCGGTAACTCATTCCAAGCATCTTGGTTGATTAAGAACTGCAAGTCTGTTGCAGGCTCATGCCAACCGGTATAGTAATATGGTGCAACCTTATGAAAGCCCATATTAATATCCATACCTGGGCCAACCCACTCAAGTGCATCAATCGTTCCACGCTCTAGTGCAGTATATAACTCACCCGCAGGCAGGTTAGTTACCGCAACACCAAGTTCAGCCAAAACTTCTCCGGCAAAACCAGGAATTCGCATCTTCAGACCTTTAAGGTCGTCAACAGAATTGATTTCTTTACGGAACCATCCACCCATCTGATTACCTGTACTACCACCTTGATACTGGTTAACTCCATGTTTGTCAAACACTTCTTTTGCGAGTGCTTCACCACCACCATAGAAGTACCAAGCGTCTTGCTCAGATGTTGTCATACCGAAAGGCATAGTTGTAAATGGCATAGTATTAATGTCTTTACCTTTCCAATAGTAAGAGGCTGAATGACCCATCTCATACTGACCAGCTTTGACCATATCAAGTATGCCCAAGGCAGCTTTGTGTTTATTTTTATCATCAACACGAATTGTCATTCGACCACCACTCATCGCCTCTACATTTTCAGCAAAACGATCAACAGTCCACGCAAAAGGTGGTAAGCCAGCAGGCCATGTCATCGCTAGTTTCCATTTGATGACTTTTTCATCTGCAGCAATTGAACTCGAACCACTAAAAACGAGTAGTGTTGCTACCATCATAAGTATCAATTTATTTCTAATCATAAGTAATCTCCTCAAATAAATACATCAAAATAAAAAACCACTCTCGTGATGAAGACAACTGATTGTTCCAACTGAAAAACGGGTCACGAAATTAGCACAACAAAAAACAATAGTTTAAGAGCTGAAAAATTGATCAGTTTTTCACCATGAGTAAATTGATTGTATACCTTTTTTTGATTTCACACAACCACTGGATTAGTATGGTTTAAATCTACTCTACTTTACTTTACTTCTTCTGACAATGATAAATAAATTATTCTATGTCATTCATAATAATAAAGCTTTATTTCTGTTATTAATTACTAGATCACTTTCTTGAGAAAAACATACTAAAGACAAGCATAAAAAACAAAATTAGAACAAAAAATCCAAGCAGTATAAAGCGCCCTGAATATGAATCTATATAGTTTTCTTTGAAGATTTCAATATAGCCCTTATCCTGTATTTTCTGATCAATCTCACCTGACTCATTGAGATCTTTTTCAATTTCTTTAAGGAGTTGTTCTAAATCAGCAGTATTAGTCTCAGAAGCTTGTTTATTTTGATTGGATTCTGACAGTAATGAAGCATCGTCAACTACTGTATTGAGCGAATTTAATAGCAATTCCTGATCTCTATCATCTCCTCCAGCAAAGGATAAGCTTATAAATCCAAGAGTTAAAAGTGAGATTAGTATTAGTTTTTTCATATATATATATTTATATCATACACGTATTGTAATTTATTCAAAAATTGTACTTACTTTTAAGGTATTAGATAATTTAATTCTGTTAATATATTGTTTAATTTAATAGGAGAAAATTATGGCAACATACGAATGTGATAATTGTGGAATGGCTGTTAACGCAACTTGCGCTAAATGTGACGAACCTCTAGTAGACGACATACTTACACTGGATGATGGCACTGAAGTCCAGATTTCAAAATGCCCTAACG
>Ga0209403_10007188_pt1 | contig 11055 bp, 10 predicted proteins | sample ArcticOcean_MG_C_8_FD_187440 | JGI IMG/M metagenome (GOLD analysis project Ga0209403, IMG submission 187440) | Marine microbial communities from western Arctic Ocean - ArcticOcean_MG_CB11_86 (SPAdes) (version 2) | ecosystem: Environmental > Aquatic > Marine > Oceanic | place: Arctic Ocean...
GGGAGCTTCCGGAGAGGGCAGCAAGGCGGTTTGGGATTCAAGCTGAAGCTGCACCCGTTCGGTGATTTGCTGTAGCTCCTCAATGCGGAGTTCGAGGTTGCTCACCTTGCCGCGTTCCAGCAGCACGAGCCGCTTGAGTCGGCGAGTTTCCGTGTTTTGTATCCGCAGTTGACCGAGCAGCACCGAGTGGTGCAGGAAAAAATAGACCACGCAAAACAGAATGCCCCACGCCAACGTGAAGAAAAGTGGGACGAAGAGTGGGCGCGTGGAGCGGAAGGTGAGGTTGAGCCAGTCGATGGTGTAAAGCAACGTCACCTCTGCTGTGTTCTGGGTGGCGAAGTCGATGCTTAAGAAGATGAAACCAACGAAGAGGAGCGGCCAGAGGTAGCGCATGGAGTCTTTGTGGAACGAGATGTGGCAAACTCAGGAAGAGCCGGAGTTTCACAGTAACGCCCCGGCTCTTGCTGGTCAAGTGCGGGTTCCTGGAGTGAAGAGGAAGTTTTCCGTGTGGGGCTGTCCGAGCCACTGCACTTCAGATTCCAGCCGAGGGGTTTGGGCGACAACCTTGCCCCTGCGGACCACCCACAGTCGATTGGCGCGTAGGCGAATCGCCTCGATGGGATCAGCGGCTTGCAGCACCACGAAATCGGCAGCGTTTCCGGGGGCGAGTCCGTAACCTTCCAGCCCCAGCACACGGGCCGGGTTGGTAGTGACGGCCTCAAAGCATTGGCGCATCCCCTCGCGGCTGGTCATTTGCGCAACGTGTAGCCCCATGTGCGCGACCTCCAGCAGGTCGGCGGACCCCAGTGGGTACCACGGGTCCATCACGCAGTCGTGTCCAAACGCGACATTCAAACCGGCGGCCATTTGCTCTGGAACGCGGGTCATGCCACGCCGCTTGGGATAAGTGTCATGCCGCCCCTGTAGCGTGATGTTGATGAGCGGGTTGGCGACAACATGCAACTGCGCCTCATGCATCAGCATCAGCAGTTTACTGACAAAGTAGTTGTCCATCGAGTGCATCGAGGTGAGGTGCGATCCCGTCACGCGCCCTTGCAAGCCGTGCCGCATCGTTTCCGACGCCAGCGTTTCCACATGCCGCGAGTGAGGATCATCACTCTCGTCGCAATGCATGTCCACGCGCAAGCCGCGCTCGGCTGCAATCCGGCAGAGCCGCTCCACCGATTCCCTGCCGTCCGTCATCGTGCGCTCAAAATGCGGGATGCCGCCCACCACGTCCACGCCCTTGTCGAGTGCGGCTGCGAGCAATTCCACCGCCTGCGGATGTCGCAGGTAGCCGTCTTGCGGGAAGGCGACGAGTTGCAGGTCAATCAGGGGAGCGATCTCTTTTTGGACTTCAAGCAACGCCTCCACCGCCAACAGCCGAGGGTCGCAAACGTCAACATGCGTCCGGATCGCCAGCAACCCCCGCGCTACTGCGAGTTTGCAGAAGCGCAGGGCGCGGTTCCGGAGGACTTCCACCGTTAGGTCCGGTTTCAGTTCCCCCCAGAGCGCAATGCCCTCCAGCAGGGTGCCGGATTCGTTGAAGCGCGGTTGCCCCACGCTGAGGGTCGCGTCCATGTGGAAATGTGCATCCACGAACGGCGGTGAGACGAGGCATCCGCAAGCGTCAAGCTCTGTGGGTGCGGAGGCTTGCAGTCCGGGTTCGACGGCGATGAATTTTCCGTCACGGATGCCGAGGTCCAAGCCGGTGCGTCCGTCCGGGAGGTTTGCGTTGCGAACAATCAGGTCCATGGGGTTTCCAAAAGGTGCAGAAGCGGGAACCGGGATTATTTCGCTTTTTCTGGAAGAGTTCAAGAGGATGTCACCAAAGCGCCGCCGGAATTGGGGGATTCCAAAAAAAAACGCCTGCGGTGCATTTCCCGCTTTCTCAGGGAGATTGGCTCTGCTATGCTTTCCGCTTCAGTGGTTCCAATTCTTTTACACGAGGGGGAAATCATGGTTACCGCACTCGTCATGTTGAATATTGACCGTCCACAAATCGCCAGTGTGGCGCAAGGGTTGGTGGACATGTCAGAGGTCTCGGAGGTGTACTCGGTCGCTGGGCGCTACGATTTGGTGGCGATTGTCCGGGTGAAGACCAACGAGGAAATCGCCAGCACGATCACCGGGAAGTTCGCCGAATTGGTGGGCATCACCGGGACGGAAACGCTGATCGCGTTCCACACTTATTCGAGGCACGACCTCGAACACATGTTCTCCCTCGGTAACTGAGACCCCCTTGAGCCTGCGTGTCCGGGACGCTGTTGCACGGATGTCCCCCTATGAGCCACCGCAGTATGAACGTGATCCTGCCCGGCAGCAGTTCATGGATTTCAACGAATCGTCTCAGCCGCCTCCGGAATCCGTGACCGAGCGGCTGGCCGAGTTTGCTCGCTCTGGCCCGTTGCACCTCTACATGCAGCACGGTCCGTTGCTGGACAAGCTCTCGGACTACACCGGGGCGGCTCCGGAGAGCCTGCTGCTCACGAACGGTTCCGATCAGGGCATCGAACTGGTGCTGCGGGCGTTTCTCGATCCCGGTGATCACTGTGTGCTAGCGCAGCCGGGGTTTGCGATGTTCCAACAGGTGGCCAACACGATTGGGGCAGAAGTGCGAGGGCCGGTGTTTCCACTGGAGGATTTTCGGTTTCCATTTGCTGAGTTCGTGGCCAGTGTCCAGCTCGACACCAAGCTCATCGTCCTCATCAACCCGAACAACCCCACTGGGTCGGCGGTCACGCAGGAGCAAATTCAGGAGATCGCCCGGCGCTTTCCTGAACAGCCGGTTTTGGTGGATGAGGCGTATTACGAATTCACGGGCGAAACCTGTGCGGGCTTGATCCGGGAACTTCCGAACCTGATTGTCCTCCGCACCTTCTCGAAAGCCTTCGCTCTGCCGAGTCTGCGCGTGGGGTACGTTATCGCCGACCCGGAGTTCATCAAGGAGTTGCGGAAGATCCAAGGGCCGTTTGATGTCAACATGATGGCGGCTGTGGCGGCTGAGGCGGTTTTGGATGAGCGGGAGGAAATGCTGCGGCGGGTGCGGCATCTGATGGAGGAAGCGAAGCCCGCGCTTGAGGCGTATTTTCAGGAGCGCGGAGTGCGTTATTTTCCCAGCAAGGCGCACTTCCTGCTGGTCGCCCCCGACCGTACCCCGGAACTGGTGGAGCATCTCCATCGCAACGACATTCGGGTGCGCCCACAGGGAACACCGCTTGACCACACCTTCCGGATGAGTGTGCAACCTCTGTCGGAGATGCAGCGCTTCATGGGAGTGTTCGATGATTTTCTGGAGGGGCGGGTTTGAAACCCGTCCCTCCGGGGAAAAAAACCTGCTGGTCGGCAAGAAATCTCAGGATCGAGAAGCAATTCTCCCGCCGCCGAGCGTTTGCGAATGTCCTGAATATCAGTGGATTAACTGGAAAGCAGAGCTGCCGCTGAGGATTGGTTCACGATTTGCTTTCCAAAACTTAGCGAGAATTTAGCACGGGGCGATCACTGGTCATGTATCCAAGGATGGATTTGTGTACCAAGGATGGTCCGAGCCCAATGGCCTTTGATCCCCCGTGCTTTTCTGCGAGCGCGTTTTTCAAAAACGCGCCCTCCCTCAATCTTCTGCAAACCGCAGACCACCTCATAAAGTTTTCTGGAAAATGGCTTCGGAGGCTGTATTCTGAGGCACTCCGTCCACGCCCCGTTCCTGACACAGGATTCGGACTTCTGTCCACGTTTCGGCGGGGAACAGGATGTCGTTTTCGCGGACAACCGCTCCAACTCCTGAAAATCCACTGTGGCGCATTCTGTCACTTTTAAGGTTTTTTCTGCGATCCTTATCTTGCTTGGTGTGTCATTTTGCTGTACATTTTTCGGGTTTGCTCCACTAAACCCATGCGCTCCGGAGGGCTATGTCTCAAACCGTTTCAGCACTATCCTCGCGTCTTTCGCTCCGTCTTGATGCGGACGCCAAGCGAAAAATTGAACGAGCGGCGACCTTTGCCCAACGCTCGGTCAGCAGCTTTGTGCTGGCCAGTGCCTTGGCCTCCGCTGAAAAAATCATCGGGGATCACGAAACCCTGACCCTGAGTGACCAAGACCGGGATCGACTGTTCGCGGCCTTGCTGGACCCGCCGCCGCCGAATCGGGCGCTACGGAGCGCGTTTGCTGACCACAGTAATGAAGTTGTTGCGCATGGGGATGCCTGAACCTCGGTATGTTGTAGAACCCCTCGGCAAGCATCATCAGAAATCGGGATTTTCCTGTGGTCAGGAAGCACTGGAGACGTACCTGCTTCGACAAGCCAGCCAGGACGTGAAACGACGACTTGCTCAAGTCTTTGTGATGCGTCCGCTCAACAACCATCGAGTCGCAGGATTCTACACCCTCAGTGCGGCAGTGATTCAGGCGAGGTCTATGCCTAAGGTTTTGGTGAAAAAACTTCCTCAGTATCCACTGCCCGCTGTCTTGTTGGGACGCTTGGCGGTGGATACGCAATTTCAGGGACAGGGACTTGGAAAGCTACTGCTCGTGGATGCCCTCAAACGCGCTTTGGCCGCAAGCCACTCCATTGCCATCCATGCAATGGTGGTGGACGCGAAGGATGCGCAGGCGAAGTCCTTTTATGAAAAATTCGGCTTCATTGCTTTCTCAGATCTCCCGCTCCGACTCTTCCTGCCCCTCAAGTCTGTTCAGCAGTTTGCAGAACCATAAATCGTTTCATTCACTTTGCCGAATGAAACACAACGGCCTCCCGTAGCCATTTCGCCAGTTCGATCCCGGAGGATTCCCAGTCGTCCTGATCATTGAGGGTGGAGCGGAGTTGGTCCAGCAGGGGAGCGTTCCGGGAAGCGGGAGGGGGTTGCAAGTGGTCGAGGGGTAGGAGTTCCGGGTGGGTTTTGGTGAAGGGACGGAGCAGGGTGAAAAATTCATCGAGCAGGTCGTGCGGGGTTTCGGATGCCAGGGGTTGCACCCACGCGAGGGCTTTTCCCGACAAGATCTCCAGCTCTTCGATGGACACTTGCGCATCCTGCGCCTTGCGGATGAGCAGGGTGGGTTCCTGGACTAGCATGTGAAGCTGGAAATCGAGCCAACCCTGCAAACCCTGTTGTTGCGGTTCCGGAGTGTGGCGCCAGTCCTCCAGTGCCTTGTGCAATCGTTGGTACTGCCGGAACAGTCCGTTTTCCTGTCGAAGTTGATCCTGAAACCAGAGTTGCAGCGAGTCCTCCAGTTCTGCGAATTTTTTATTTTGAGTGGCCTCCCAGACTTCCAGCAGCACCCGCTCCACTTCCAGCAGCAGCGTCCGGTAGGTCTGCCCGCTTTCGGAATGCAGCCAACCCAACTCGAAGGGGGGACAATGCAGCCGATCCAGCAACAGGATAGCGGTTTCCAGCAAGTCGCTGGTTTGCGACTGAAGCCAGCGTTCCGGGGAATTCTCAGCCATTGGTTACGGTGGGAAATGGCACCGCGGGAAGCGGCGCTGATTTTCCAGCAAACAGGTCTTCCAAGAGTCGCAGTTCTCCCAGAATTGCGTCAAAATCGGGCGGGACGTTGCGGACCTCCAGCGTGTTTTCCGGAATGTAGCGCAGGGCAGAATCCGGTTCGCTGAGCCAGTGGATCAGCGTTTCGTGGTTGAGCGCGTCTGGTTTGGCAATCTGGAGCCGTAGTTTTTCGCCCCGCAACTCGACCGTTTGCACATAGCGTTCCTGCGCCCAAATCCGAACCTGTGCGGACTTGAAGAGATTGAGCAAGGCTTCCGGAAGCGGCCCGAAGCGATCTTCCGTGCCGTTGCGGAGATCCCAAAGCGTGTCTTCCGCGTCCAGCGACGCGAGGGTTTTGTAGAGTGAGAGCCGCTTGTTGGTGTTGGGAATGTAGGCGTCCGGAACTTCTTGGACGATGGCATTGAAGATCACGCGCACTTCCAAAGTCTCGTCCTGTCCGGCTTCCTGCCGTTGCAAACGCTTGACGGCACGGTCCACCATCTGCGTGTACAACTCCAGCCCCACGCTGGCGATTTGCCCGGACTGCTCGGAGCCGAGCAGGTTTCCGGCCCCCCGGATTTCCAGATCGCGGGACGCCAACTTGAACCCGACGCCGAGGTCGTTGAGGTCTTGCAAAACCTGTAGCCGATCCCGCGCCGTTTGGCTGATGATTTTTTCAGGCAAGACCATCAGGTAGGCGAAGGCCTGCACGTTGCTGCGGCCCACGCGCCCCCGGAGTTGGTAAAGCTGTGCGAGGCCAAAGCGGTCGGCGTTGTTGATGAGGATGGTGTTGGCGCGGGGGATGTCGAGTCCGGATTCGATGATGGTGGTGGAGAGCAACAGATCGTAGCGGCCCTCGATGAAGTCGAGCATGAGCTGTTCGAGTTGATGCTCGCTCATCTGCCCATGTGCGACCGCGATGCGCACTTGTGGGAGGATGCGCTGGAGGTGGCGTCCGTATTCAAAGATCGTCTCCACGCGGTTGTGGACGACGAACACCTGCCCCTGCCGCCGCAGTTCTCGGCTCACGGCTTCCTGAATCACCGTGTCGTTGGTGTGGACGAGCCGAGTGCGGATGGCGATGCGGTCGGCGGGTGGGGTGTTGATGATGCTGAGGTCGCGCAGGCCCATCAGGGACATGTGCAGCGTGCGTGGAATCGGTGTCGCGGAAAGCGTGAGGACATCAACCTCGGCGCGGAACTGCTTGATGCGCTCCTTCTGCTTGACTCCGAAACGCTGCTCCTCGTCCACCACGAGCAGCCCCAAGTCGGCAAACTTCACGTCCTTGGAGAGCAGCCGATGGGTGCCGATCACGAGGTCCAGCTTACCCTCGGCGAGTCGTTTGAGGATGCCTCGTTGCTCGGCTGTGGTTCGGAAGCGGCTCAGGGATTCCACTGTGATCGCGGTTTCCTCAAAGCGTTGCCGGAAGGAGACATCATGCTGCTGAGCGAGGATGGTGGTGGGCACCAGCATGGCGACCTGCTTGCCGTCGCTCACTGCCTTGAACACCGCCCGCATGGCCACTTCGGTCTTGCCGAAGCCGACATCGCCGCACACCAGACGATCCATCGGCATGGTGGATTCCATGTCTCGTTTCACCTGCATGATGACCTCAAGCTGGTCCGGAGTTTCCTCGAAGGGAAAGCCCTGCTCAAACTCCTGCATCTCGTGGGAATCGCGCTCAAAGGCATGGCCGCGCCGCGCCTTGCGGGCCGCATAGATTTCGGCAAGTTCTTCTGCGATGTCCTCCACTGCCTTGGCCACGCGGCTGCGGGTTTTCTTCCACGCCTTCTCGCCGAGCTTGTTGAGCTTGGGACGGCCCCCGTCCGGATGCACATACTTTTGCACGAGGTGGAACTTGCTGACCGGAACGTACACCTTCTCCTCCCTCGCAAAGGTCAGCAGCATGAATTCGTTTTGGATGCCCGCCGCCTCGATTTTCTGCAAACCCCGGTAGCAGCCGATGCCGTAATCGAGATGCACGACGAAATCCCCCTCGTTGAGATCGTCGAGGCTGCCCGACCAACCCGGCATGGCCACGCGCTGCAAGCGGCGCTGTCGGGTCTTTTTCCCAAAAACCTCATCCTCGGTGACGAGTGCAAAACACACCTGATTTTCGGCATCCAGCAAGCGGAATCCGGAGGACACCTCCCCGACCACAATCGGCAGGATTCCAGTGGTTTGCGGATTCCAGCCCCACTGCTTTGCAAGCTTGTGGCTCCAGCCCGTCCCTGCACAAAACTCCGCCCACGGCAAAATCGAAGAAGGCAGCGGTGGACTGTCCGCCCCGGAAAAGTGATCCTGCAAAAGCCGGGATTCCACTTCGAGATCGAACAGCAATTCCCGAAAATGATCGGCCTGTGTCTGCGAACGTGCCGCCAGCACCACCGGAACCCGCTCCGCCTGCCACGTCCGCAGCCGCTCCATCGCGTTGCCGACCGCCGAAAGTGCCTTGGCCGCACGGAAGCCCTCGCGCAGGGAGCTGTTTCCCTGAAAACTGAAACTCTGCGAGCTGGCTCCGGCGAGTCGTTGGAAGCCTGCCCTGAGCGCAGCAGCCAAAGGGTCTGGCGGAGCCTCCACCTCGTGGGCCGAGGTGACACCCACACAGGGCCACTCTTCCAGCAAGCTTTCCAAGTCCGCAGGGCCAAGGAACAGCAGATCCGGATCGAGCGTGAGGCGTCCCTGCGCCATGCTCATTTCGGCTTCGCGCAGCACCTCGTCCCGGAAGAAGGTGGCGTGTTGCTGAAGTTTTGCATCCTCTTGCAACACGACCCGCGTTTTTGGCGGCAGATAGTCGAACACGGTGTCGAGCTTGTGGTAGAGCGCGGCGAGGCTTTCCATCCCCGGAAAAGGCTGTCCGTTGCGGATGGTGTGCTGGGTGGACGAGAACTGGTTGTCCGGAAGTTGTTCTCGATACTGCTCCAGTTCGTCAAGCGCGTGGTCGCACTGCTCCGGACTCAACTGCACCTCCGAGGCCGGCAGCAGCCGCAGGCTCAGCAGGGTGGTTTGCTCGGAGATTTGCGAACGCAGGTCGAAGGGATGGATCGAGGAAATCCGTTGCAATCCGGAAGCATCTCGGCCCCGGAGTTCTAGGCGAAACGGGGTGGACTGGTTGCTGGGAAAGATATCCAGCCGTGTCCCTCGCAAGCAGAACTCGCCACGATCCTCCACTGTGTCCACCTCCACATAACCCAGCATCCGGAACTTGCGACGCAGTTTGTGTTCGGCAAGCGACGCTTCGGTTTTCAGGTCCAGCAGAGCGTTCTGGAATAATTCCTTGGGCAGCACCCGCTGCATCACCGCTTGTGGAGTCGTGACCACAAAGCGCACATTTTCGTGCAGAAGTGCATCGAGCGTTTGCATTCGCTGCCCCACGAGTTCCTTCTGCGGCGAGAAGAAATCGTAGGGCATCACGTCCCACGAGGGGAAGAAGTGCAGCCCGTCCTTCCCGCTGAAAAACGCGAGGTCGCCCAAACAGGATTCCGCCTGCTCAAAGCTTTCGCAGAGGATCAGCAGCGGTTGCTGACGCTGGATCTGAAGTTCAGACAACCACCATGCGGCACTCGATCCGGCCAGTCGGTGGACCTTCAGCGTGTGTGGGATCGTTTTGGAAACGTGAGCGTGAGGCACCGAAAATGCGGAGAAGGCGCGGTAACAGGATTGCTATTGAGTAGAACGCTTGCAGGATAACTCAAACCACAGGCGGTTCAAGCTGTTCCGGGTGGGAACTGCTTGCAGAAACGCTGGAATTGCGTTTTTCGGCAGGTGCGTCATGCTGAAACACAACAATTTTCAGGCAACCAAACCGGAGAAGACCATGCAAGAAGCCGTGATTGTGGAAGCGGTGCGGACCCCGATGGGCCGTTCCAAGGGTGGGATGTTCCGCAACGTGCGGGCTGAAACGCTTTCGGCGACGTTGATCAATGAACTGTTGCGGCGGCACCCGGAAGTGAACCCGGATGAGGTGGAGGACGTGATCTGGGGCTGCGTGAACCAGACCAAGGAGCAGGGTTTCAACGTCGCCCGCTTCACCTCGCTGCTGACGATGCTGCCACACACCGTGCCCGCGCAGACGGTGAATCGACTCTGCGCGTCGTCACTGACGGCAATCCAGCACGCAGCAATGGCGGTGATGGCCGGACAGGGCGAGCTTTTCATCTGTGGCGGTGTTGAGCACATGGGACACGTTCCGATGGACCATGGCGTTGATCTCAACCCTGCGTTCAGCAAGCACGTCGCCAAGGGTTCCGGGATGATGGGTCTGACCGCCGAAATGCTGGCAGTACAGCACAAGGTTTCGCGACAAGAGCAGGATCAGTTCGCCCTGCGTTCCCACCAGCGGGCACATGCTGCAACGGCCTCCGGACGCTTTGCCAAGGAGATTGTGCCGGTCGAGGGGCACGACGCGGATGGCGTCCTCACACTCTGCCGCGACGACGAGGTGATCCGGCAGGACACCAACCTTGCAACCCTTGGCGAACTCCGCCCCGTTTTCAATCCCGTTTCCGGAACCGTCACTGCCGGGAATTCCTCCGCGATTTCCGATGGCGCGTCTGCTGTGTTGCTGATGTCCGCCCAAAAGGCCAAGGGCCTCGGCATCGAACCCTTGGCAAAAGTGCGGGCGATGGCCACCTCCGGAGTCGATCCCGCCATCATGGGCTACGGTCCCGTTCCCGCAGTCAACAAGGCGCTCAAACGTGCGGGACTGGAAGTCAGCGATGTTGACCTCGTCGAACTAAACGAAGCCTTTGCCGCACAATCTATTCCGGTGCTGCGCGACCTCAAGCTGATGGACTCCGTTGATGAGCGCGTCAACCTCAACGGCGGGGCTATCGCGCTGGGGCACCCCCTCGGTTGTTCCGGAGCGCGGATCGTCACGACGTTGCTCCACGAACTGCGAGAACGAGACAAGACCATTGGTGTGGCCACCATGTGCGTGGGCCTCGGACAGGGCGTGGCCACCGTGTTTGAACGGGGATGACCCTCAAGCACATGGCCAGCCGCACAATGAGACTCGCCTACGACCGGAATTCCGATGTACTCTACATCGCGTTTGGACTGCCCCAATCCGGGCTGGATGAGGAGGTGGAACCCGTTTTTTTTGTGACGGGATGAAGCCAACGGCAGCATTCTCGGCGCAACGGTCATGGATTTCGAGCGTCGTTTTTCCGGAAGTTTGGAAACGGTGCTTCCTATCACCTTCGAGGAAACTGCCGCTTGACAGGACTCCGGGCGTTCGATGGTCTCCCTCTGGAGTGTTGTTTCTCTGAAATTCTGGAAAAATCACTGAAAACCGAGGAAAACACACCGGAAAACGCTGTCTATTTGCAAAGTCACAACACTTTACAGGGTGAATTTTGCTGAGAACAGGCACCAGCACTCCAGAGACTGCCCTTGCATCTCGACAGGAGGTGGGTTAGCGTGGAGGCTCATGGTTTTCGATAGTTGCTGCCTTCACTACGCAATGGGGCGCGTGTTTCGTCTATTCCTCACTGGGGTCTTTTGATTGCCGGGATTCTGCTGCCCGGAGTTCCGTTCGCCATCGAGACTGCCCCACGCCTCTCGGACCGAGAGATCA
>Ga0209403_10007189_pt1 | contig 11055 bp, 9 predicted proteins | sample ArcticOcean_MG_C_8_FD_187440 | JGI IMG/M metagenome (GOLD analysis project Ga0209403, IMG submission 187440) | Marine microbial communities from western Arctic Ocean - ArcticOcean_MG_CB11_86 (SPAdes) (version 2) | ecosystem: Environmental > Aquatic > Marine > Oceanic | place: Arctic Ocean...
TTATTTGATAAAACTAAGAATTGAAGCCCCAGAAATACATTTACCTGGAGATTAAAGAATGAAAAATAATTATATTCATTTTTTTATTATATTGATAGTTTTAATAGCTGTGTTCTTTAAAACAATAAATGGATCAAGTGAGTCTAGTGACAAAGGTAAGTCTTCTGTAATGCCAGATATAAGGGAAGCAACCTTTGCAGGTGGCTGCTTCTGGTGCATGGAACCTCCATTTGAAAAGCTGCCAGGTGTCTCAAAAGTCATTTCTGGATATACTGGAGGTAAAAAAGAAAACCCCAGTTATAAAGAAGTAGCAACCGGCTCAACAAATCACGCAGAAGCTATAGAGATTCATTATGACTCTTCTAAAATTTCCTATAACGATTTGCTGGAGGTATTGTGGAGAAACATAGACCCTACAGATGCAAACGGACAGTTTATAGATCGAGGTAAACAATACAGACCTGCCATTTTCTATCACAATAAAGATCAAAAGAAACTAGCTGAAAAATCTAGAGACAGACTTGAAAAAAGCAAGCGGTTCAAAAATAAAATAGTAACAAATATTATTAATGCGACTACATTTTATGCCGCCGAAGAATATCATCAAGATTTCTACAAGAAGAGTAAAGTTCGTTACAAGGTATACCGGATGGGATCGGGAAGAGACCAGTTTTTGAAAAAATATTGGGGCGATAACCTTGAATATGAGGTAACAAAAACCTCAAAAAAAAACAATGCCGGCAGCAAGCAAACCCTTGATACTAAATTTATCAAACCACCTAAAAATGATTTAAAAAAACAGCTAACCCCTCTTCAATATCGAGTCACACAGGAAAATAGCACTGAACCCCCTTATATAAACGATTACTGGAATAATAAGAAACAGGGAATCTATGTAGACATTGTTTCCGGAGAGCCACTTTTCAGTTCTCAGGATAAATTTAAATCTGGTACGGGTTGGCCATCTTTCACCAAGCCTCTGGTATCTACAAATATTACCACCCAAAAAGATACCAGCTTAGGCATAAACCGTGTCGAAATTAAATCCAGACATGCCGATTCTCACTTAGGTCACTTATTTAAAGATGGGCCCAAGCCAACAGGACTCAGATATTGTATCAATTCTGCCTCACTAAGGTTCATACCCAAAGAAAGTCTTATTGATGAAGGCTATGACAGGTTTGCGTCAGTATTTAAATAAGAACCAATAAATGAACCATTTTTGCGCCTATATAATGTAATATCATAGGCACTCAGGGATCAGTTTTATACATTTGTAAACTAACTAGAATTAAAAAAAATAATCAGGTATTTCTTATGGCTAATCGTGGGTCAAAAGGGGAACACTCTTTACAAGAAAAGTTTGGAACTAAGCAAAGTGCTTCTGCTTTTTACGAAAAACAAATGTTAAATCACCTGAATTCTACCATGCGTGATTTTATATCTAAGCAGGAAATGGTTTTCATTGCGACTGCTGACTCTAAAGGCGAATGTGACTGTTCTTTTCGTGCGGGAAAATCAGGTTTTATAAGAGTACTAAGTGAAAAAACTCTAGCCTATCCTGAATATAGAGGAAATGGCGTCATGGCGAGCTTAGGAAATATCCTAGAAAATCAAAATATCGGGATGACCTTCATAGATTTTTTTGAAAACACCATAGGGCTACACGTAAATGGAACCGCACAAATTATTGAGCATGAAGAATTTCTTAAAACCATTAATCTTGATAAAAACATAGAAGATAGAACTCGAGAGAACGCAGGAAAAGTTCCTGAGCGTTGGGTTTTTATCACCGTAAAGGAAGCTTACATTCACTGCTCAAAACACATCCCCCTCCTTAAAAAACTTGATAAAGAAATCTACTGGGGAACAGACAAGGAAGTCTATAAAGGAGGCGATTTTTTCAAAGCCAAAAACTCCGACTGACATTCACTTCCCATTAAAAAAACTGCCCAATACATTTTTATTCGCAGTCTTTTAAAAACCTCCAAGACTTTCAAATAAAAAAAGTAGCTGCTCAAGAAAATATCCAGTCAGTCTATTTAAAAGGCGGTTCTGACTTTCTTTTTATATCCTTCTTTGTTAAGTTCATTCTTCCCTCAATAAACTTAAACTTGTTTTCCACGATTTTCATAGCTTGTTGATTATTCGTTTTTTGCGATAGACGTTTAACAATCACAATTTCTTCAAGAGCCTTTTCCCAATTTTTCATACGCTCATATACACTAATCAAGTTTAAATGTGCCTGCAAATGTTCTGGGTTAATTTCTATCACCTTAATGTAATGTTTAGCTGTTTTTGGAATGTCTTGAAGGTACCAGTACTCCAATGCAATTTTAAAATGAATGCCCTGGTCATCAACTCTTGTTTCAGCAACTTTAAGGTATTGCTCCAGAGCAAGTTCGTTGAGCACTGATTTATCGTAAAGGGATGCAAGGCCGAGTCGAGCCTCATTGTAGGTTGGGTTTATTTCAACTGCCTTTTTGTATGATGCGAGAGATTCTTCCCTTCTATCCCACTCTTCGTAAATCAACCCTTTTTGGTAATGGGCTGGCGCATACAGAGCATTGGCTGCTAAGACTTGGTCAAGAATATCTATTGCTTCATCATAAGCACCTGTCTCTTGTTTGCTAACAGCAAGCTTTATTAACTCAGTAGGGTCCTTTATTTGGCTAGAGCCAGACATCCCTGCCACATTTTTTTTCTGTTCATTGCACCCAAAAAGCAATAAAAGCAGACACAGAAAAAAAATATTAATTTGAATTAACTTAACCATTTTAAATTCTACAATAGATTTTCCCCTCGACTATAAAACTGCAGTCTGGGGGCTAGATCTTATTTTTTTGCTTTAGCTTGTTCTTTTTCCCAATTTTTTGTTGCATTCTCGGCATTCATAATCTGAAAACACTGCCGATTAAGCACCGGGTATAAGGAAAATATCGGAGTATTGAATGGTACAATAGCTCGTTCCTCCCCAGGAAGGAGCTGAAGGTGCATGTTGACAAAATTAAAACTAAGACCTTCCTGCCAAGGTTCTTTTGACGATTCAGCATAGGCAGGTATCTTATCTGATGCATGTGTTCGAGTCATTAAACCGGATCCTCCCTGAAGACCATATTCCTGAAGGTCAGGTGCCCCCTGAATTAAAACGGAAATACGAGAGGAGTCAAACCATACCTTAAAATTATTAACAACCTGCAAAAATGGACCTAGACTCCCCATTCGTTCCAACACTGCTCGAGGATAGCTTAATTCCAGAGGGTTTTCAGGCGAAGGAGCACCAACTTGGTATTTACATTCTCGTTCTTTCACTTGAGATGCAGAGACAAATAAAAGGTTTGGATCTTCCAAGTCTATTGGAAGTACTTGTGCGTCATTGTAACTAATGAGTTTATCCATATCATAAGCTAAGGGGAACGAGTACCCTTCCTTACAGTAAAATACACGTACTCCCGCCTCCAAAGGATCTTCAGGTTTACGTGTAATTTTTAAATCGAAGGGAAGCATTAAATGAAACGCGTTCGTCCGCGAATTCATAAAGGGGGCACAAGCTCCTGGGAATTCGCGGTGCACATCTTTATTATCCGGTTCGAACTTTCTTGGCCCGCCGGTGAAGTGCTGTCCTGCTTTTGCCTCTTTTGTCAGGTGATATTTTTCTTGGTAATAGGCCCCTGCTCTCTTTTGTGCGATATCTAAAATATAATCAGGAACATCGGATTGCACGATAATTAATTGCTTATCCAGAGGCGCGCCTGCTGTCCTCATAGCATCATTATATATGTCCAGTTCCGCCTGAGTTTTGCGTATATCATAATCCAACTGACGTGCAAGGTCTGGGTTCGAATAACTAGTTTTTAATTGCAATTCCTTTGCTTTATTTAAGAGATCAAGTTTTTGAACGTAACGCTTGGGTTCAGGAGCAAATGCCTGGATGATTGCCATCAGAAGATTGAACTGTTCTTCAGGCAACAGTCCCAAGGACTCCATGTCATTTTCCTTGATGAAAGTAAAAGCCAATGAACCAAAGGCCTCTTCTCGACGAAGACTAAGTGTCAAAAGGTAATGAAGGTAACTACGTGCTTCTTTTAAATCAAAATCTGCCATATACAAACCCAACTATTAAGCAACTGTTAATATGAATTGACTAAACCGGTATCGGAGACATGCTATTATACATCGTTTACAAGACTGCCAAAAAAAAATCGAGAGTGCTTTCATACTATTGTTAGATAAATTGATATTAAATACCAGGAAAGAGAATCAAGTAAAGAAAGGCCCCACTGCTTGACATTCAAATATCTATTACAATCATCCGACTCGAACCGCTTCCTTTGGGTTTAGACTTGCCGCAAGTTTTGCAGGATAAAGACCGGCAATGAAAGAAACCCCCCAAAACAAAAGCAGAGAGAATAAAACAAAAGCATAAGGGTAGTGGATTTGGATAGTCCAGCCGAATGACTGTTTGTTTATTACAAAAATCAAAATATAGGAAACAATCGCTCCGGCAACCACGCCTAGAATTGAGCCAATAAATCCTAAGATACCTGCCTCGATAAGAACCATGCGCTTAACTTGCTCCCGAAACCCTCCAATAAACCTAAGAATTCCAATCTCTCTTTTGCGCTCAAGTATTAATGCGATCAAGGTATTGAATAGCCCAAGTAACGCTACGCATCCCGCAATGATTTCCAGCGAATAGGTAATAGCAAAGGTTTTATCAAAAATTTCCAGTACGTTTTTTTTTAATTCAGAGTTTGATCTAATAACCAAATTATAATCTGCGCCAAGTGTTTTTAGTATCTCCTGTCTGACATTTTCTATTTCATTTTTATTTGAAAGATAAATCACGAAGCTATTAACATCGGTATCACTATAATATTTAATAAATATTGATCGATCTATAATGATATATCCTCGCTCTCTCGAATAGTCATAATATACTGCTACAACTTGAAGTTCAGCTGAACCATTAGGAGTCTCCAAATACAAGGAATCACCTATTTCAACCTCATGTTTAAGCGCAAAAGATTCTGAGACAATAGCTCTGTCTTGGCCAATCATCTCTGCAGCTAACTCCTGTGCGCTTGGACCAGACTTTATAACCAAATTACCGTAGCGGGATAGTGCTTTAAAATCACCTGAGCCTAATACGGCCGGTTTATCATTATAACTAATATCTTGAGCACGAAATAAATCCACCGCGGCAACCCCAGGAATTTTCCTTATGTCTCCTACTCTGTCTCCTGGCAATGTGTACTGATAATCGATATCCCTTCCTCCTGCAACTTGGACAAAAAGGTCAGCTTTTAGCGTTTGGCCAATCCACACAATAACCGTTTGTCTAAAACTATGCACCATAATCGACATACTTATAATCATCATGAATGCGATTGCGAGGGAAGAAATTGCGAGTGAATTCCGACCAATATTTTGCGATAAATTCATACTAGCCAGAAAACCCTCTCCACCAAAAAATTTTTTACAAACACCTTTTAAAAGGTCTCTCCCTAAAAGTAAAGCGGACGGAGAAAGAAAAGATACCCCCATGATCACAAGAAATACTGCCAGGAACCCAAAATAAGGAAACCCTCCTATAGGAGGCAATAAACTAAATACCCCCGCCAAAACAAAACTAGCAAGAGCTAGTAAAGTTAGCCTTCTGTCGCCTCGAAATATTTTTACATCATAGCTTCCACGTCGCATAACTATTGTGGGTGACGTTCTAGCCGCATCAATAGCTGGGATAAGAGAAGAAACTAAAGAAAGACCTACTCCAAGCAACAAATAAGGCCATGATTGGCCCCAGTGAAACTCAACTTCCGTTACATAACTCGGAGTATAAAGATTGTTAACTGTTACAGATACTGCATTGAGTGAAAACTTAGCTAAGTATTTCCCTAACCACACCCCAATCACAGAACCTGCCGCACCGATGATGCCGGCTTCAATAAAAAAAATACTGGCAATGAGTAATGGTGTTGCTCCGATCGCACGAAGTGTACCTATCTCCGTCCGTCGACGAACTACTGACAATGCGACCATATTATAAATAAGGTATAAAGCAACGATGAGTGCTACAAAACTTAGGGCAGTAAGATTATACTGAAATGCCTGCAACATTTTTTCTACTTGTCTGTTCTTTCTTTCAGGTCTATCCACTCTAAGAAAGCCAGGTAATACTTCTGAAATTTTTTCGCCCATAGATTCGAAGTTATTTTTTTTGTTTTTAAATTCGATATCAATCCGGTCAAGTTTGCCTATTCTCTCAAAAGCCCATTGTGCTGCAGCAATATCCATAAGAGCAAAGTTCCCATTGAGAGCTCGAGCTAAACCTTTATTCTCAAGAATGGCATTTACGTTGAACTTTTTTTCTATACCGTTAATAAGAAAACTAATTTTATCCCCAGGTTTAAAACTTGTTCCCGGGATAAACTTTTCGGGCAAGACTATACCTTTTGGATCCATAATGAGCGGCAATAACCCCTTAAGATCCTTCTCCAGCGTTTTAATTGAAAAATCCCTGATACCACTATCTTGCAGGAGATCTGTTCCAAGAATCTCTACCACCTGACCCGTTTTTAGCTCAACACCATATCCTTCTATAACTGGATAAGATTTAACAAATTCGCGAACACGTGAAAGCTCCTGAAAATATTTTTCATCAAATGCCATTCCCTCTGCATGAACAACTGCATCGGCTTTACCAAGGACTAGGTTTACACTCTCCTCAAATGATTGGAGTGTTTGCCTATTAGCCAACTGGATACTTAGAAAAACCGCGACACCAATAGCAACGCCTAAAATCGTAATAACCATACGAAAAGGATCGCGTAAGACAGGGCGTACTATCAGTGCCCAAAAAAGATCTTTGAAATAAAAAAGAAAGTCCATTATCAAACCCTATGCTTTGTTCTCAATCTAAAAACAGAAAAGTTGATACACATGATGCTAAAGCGTTTATGCCTTATCCGTCGCAGATCAATATGCTCTGCCGGTAGCTTTTCCGTCACGAATTTCAAAATGACGGTTTCCATAATCAGCAATTTGCGAATTATGTGTTGCCATAACCACTGTTGTCTTAAAATCAGTACAAGCTTTACTCATAAGCTCAAGAATCTTAATCCCGTTTTCAGAATCTAGATTTCCTGTTGGTTCATCAGCCAAAACAATCGACGGTCGATGTACCAATGCTCGGGCAATCGCAACTCTTTGCATCTCCCCGCCAGACAATTCAGCAGGAAACGACTTAGCCCTATGAAGAAGGCCAACATAATTCAAGAGAGATTGTACCTGCTTACTCTCGGTTCTTGCTGAACGACTTATCAAAAGAGGCAGCTCTACATTCTCTTGAACTGTAAGAGTAGGCATAAGATTAAAAAATTGAAATACAAACCCAATTTCCTTTCGCCTCAACTCAGTAAGTTCCTTATCACTTAAATTATTTAGTAGACGGTCATTAAGGTATATTTCTCCTTGATCTGGAAAATCTAATCCCCCCAAACAATTTAAAAAAGTTGTCTTGCCTCCACCACTCGGACCCATTATCGAAACAAAATCTCCTTTTTGAAATTCCAGACTAACCCCCGATAAGGCTGTAACCTTCTCATCACCTGTATAATAATACTTGTAAACATCTTTAAAACGTATAATAGGGGAATGTAACGACATGGCTAAATCCTTTTAGGGAACACAATTAAACATAACGATGTAAGCATAGTAGAAATAAAGCTTCCTCTCAAGTAAGTTGCGCCAGATCGAGGCTTTATGTTATTTATATTTTTTAAAATATTTTAATTTAGAGGTTGAAATGCCAATTTCGCAAAAAATCAGCGATAAACTAAAGAGCTCTTCTTGGATTAGAAAAATGTTCGAAGAAGGTCTGCGTATGAAAAAAGAGTACGGTGCAGAGAATGTCTTTGATTTGTCTTTGGGAAACCCTGTGATTGAGCCTCCAGAAAAAGTTCTCCAGGCGATTAAATTAGCTGCCAACGATACTACTCCAGGACTTCATCGCTACATGCCTAATGCAGGTCTTCACGATGTGCGGAAAGAGATAGCGCGTTCATTAACGATTGAGACAAACTTCACCGAACTAGCAGCTGACCACATTGTCATGGTGTGTGGTGCCGCAGGCGGATTAAATATCACACTTAAAACTCTTTTGGATCCTGATGAAGAGGTCATCGTATTTTCACCATTTTTTGTAGAGTACCTATTTTATTCTGAAAACCATGGAGGAAAAACTGTAGTCGTACCAACAAATGAAGATTTTAGTCTTAATTTTAACGCTCTTCGAGGTGCAATTTCACCAAAAACTAAAGCTGTAATCATTAATTCTCCCAATAACCCAACTGGGGTAGTCTATCCTCGAAAAATGCTTGAGGAATTAGCATCTATCCTTAGAGAATATTCAACTGGTAACAATAACCCGATATACCTCATCTCAGATGATCCATATAAAAAAATAGTTTTTGATGGAGTTGAGACACCTAATATTCTCGAATTATATGAAAATAGTATTTACATAACGTCACATTCAAAGGACCTCGCTATACCTGGTGAACGAATCGGTTATGTAGCAGTGCATCCTAAATGTGCTGATGTTGAAAATCTAATATCAGGTCTTATTTTTTGTAATCGCGTGTTAGGTTTTGTTAATGCTCCAGCATTGATCCAACGAGTTATAAAAAATGTACAAAATATTTCAGTGGATGCCGAGTTTTATAGAAAGAAACGTGACTTTCTTTATGCGGAACTTATCAGTATTGGGTATTCTGTCGTTAAACCACAAGGGGCATTTTATTTTTTCCCTAAATCGCCTCTCAAAGATGAAGTATTATTTACCCAGAAATTAGCAGAAAAAAAAATATTGGTTGTCCCGGGCCGAGGATTCGGATCCCCTGGATATTTCAGAATCTCTTATTGCGTTCCTGACCAAATTCTTGAAGGATCCATCTCTGGGTTCAAACAGGTTTTTAATGATGCTAAGTGAAAAAGTCTCTGCATTTCTTATCTATAAAAACCGGAATATTTAATACGCAACTCTAACTACATCTATTTTTCAAACACCTCAAAGTTATTTATCTCCTGCATACTTCTGATTCTAGTTGTGGCATTTTTGTGGATAAAAGTGAACACTGTTTTTCTATTTAACAATAGCTAATAATAAAATTAACTACTGGATACCTTTCTTCTTCAACTTTATTTTTTGGACACCGTAGCCCTTTCTGCTAAAATTGTTTTTACATTTCGGTATACTGATTATCAGATCAAGAAACCTTTTATTGGATAACATGTTATGGGCTTATCACAAGATCAGATCGCCCGCTATAGCCGACACCTGCTCCTTCCGGAAGTCGGTGTCGAGGGCCAAGAAAAATTATGTAATGCAAAGGTACTTTGTATTGGAACAGGTGGACTTGGATCTCCACTCGGTCTTTATCTGGCTGCTGCTGGGATCGGGAAATTGGGGCTCGTTGACTTTGATGTTGTCGATCAGAGCAACCTGCAACGTCAGGTTTTGCATGGTGAATCCACTGTAGGAAAATTAAAAGTCGATTCAGCAAAAAAACGCCTAGCTGATATTAACTCCGATGTGGAAATTGTCACCTACAACATCCGGCTCTCTTCTGAAAATGCCATGGAAATTTTTAAGGACTACGATATCATTGTGGATGGAACTGATAATTTTCCAACCCGCTATTTAGCCAATGATGCGGCAGTCCTATTAGAGAAACCCTATATTTATGGTTGCATACTCCGTTTTGAAGGACAAGCCTCAGTGTTTTATTCAAAAGAAGGCCCATGCTACCGGTGCTTATACCCTGAGCCACCACCACCAGGTTTAGTCCCAAGTTGCGCTGAAGGGGGAGTACTTGGCGTTCTTCCTGGGATTATCGGCCTCATTCAAGCTACCGAAGTGGTTAAAATTATTTTAGGCAAAGGTGATACTTTGGTTGGACGTTTGATGCTTTTTGATGCACTTGGTATGAAGTTTAGGGAAATGAGATTGCGAAAGGATAAAGATTGTCCAATCTGTGGAGAAAACCCAACTATTACAAAACTGATCGATTATGAACAGTTTTGCGGCATTCCTTCTGCTGCTGAAGAAGACGCTGACAATGCAAAGTGGGAAATTTCAGTCGAAGAGGTCAAACAAAAACTAAACAAACCTGATAGCTTTATTTTGGTTGATGTGCGAGAACCATCAGAATACGATATCTGTCGAATTGATGGGTCTATTCTCATTCCTCTTGGAAAAATTGAGGAGATGGAACCAAAAAACCTTAATAAAATTTCCAAAAACGACCAAATCATACTGCACTGTAAAGCTGGAGTAAGAAGTTTGAAAGCTGTTAAAGCTCTTAAACAAATGGGATTTGAAAATATTAAAAGCATGGCAGGAGGAATTGATGCTTGGTCTGATAGAGTCGACACTTCTATTCCAAAGTATTGAATTATAACTTCATCAATTTCTATTTTTCAGTCTTTTTTCAAACTGATCATTTGTTTTTTTAATGTTACTTGACATCAAACTCTAAGCAGTTTAACTTTGATTAAAGGGCTGTTTCTAGATTAGCAACATCCCAACTTTTAAACACATGACTTTGAAAGGGAACCTTTATGAGTCACTCCCATGATTCTGAGCCAAATTTCGAAAATTTATCAAAAGCTATCACTGAAGCCGTTATGACTTCAGATAAAGTCCGAAGGATAGTTGAAGAAATTCAAAAAGACGAAGACATATGCCCTCAAAGCTTTATGGTTTTAGTGCTAAAAATGCAAGTGCTCACCGAATCACTTGAGTTAAATATTGAAGAAAACGATATAGAAGAAGATACCGTTACTCGAAAAGTAACAAAAAAAAAGAACCCCAAAAATACCCAGTACATTGACGGGGAAAAACTTTCTAAGCATGAACTTGACTTTGAAGAGTTTCGTAGTAAGCAATTCGACTCAGAAAACTGGCTTAAGAAAAACCGTCTTTCCTTTTAAACTTATGTGCTCCCGATTATATTTCACCCCCCGTTAAAGCATTGCCTATGTTAGATGCTT
>Ga0209403_10007191_pt1 | contig 11054 bp, 8 predicted proteins | sample ArcticOcean_MG_C_8_FD_187440 | JGI IMG/M metagenome (GOLD analysis project Ga0209403, IMG submission 187440) | Marine microbial communities from western Arctic Ocean - ArcticOcean_MG_CB11_86 (SPAdes) (version 2) | ecosystem: Environmental > Aquatic > Marine > Oceanic | place: Arctic Ocean...
AACTCAGCATGGGATCTCGCTTGGTCATATCAACAGCAAAAGAACACCAAAAAAGCACTGGAATACATTAAAAAGGGGCTTAAGACAAGAATTTATGATTCTGAAATGAAAGCCAAGCTGTTATTCTGGCAGGGTCAATTATTACAAGAAAGCGGACGTCCTGAACTTGCCGCAAAAAGTTTTAAAAAACTGATTCTTCGACAACCTAACACCTATTACGGAATGCGACTGATTTCTGGAGAAAATATTCCTGAAAGTATTTTGTCAGTAATCAAAACACGTAAAGCAAAACTTTACGCAGAACCAACTGAGAAACTCAACCAGAAAACCAAAGATTTGCTGAAGAGGACAGAGTTCCTTTTTGATATTGCAGAACCGGAGCAGGCACTCAAAGAATTGTTTGCTGGCCTTGGACGTTATAAAAACAGCACACGCAATTGGCATGTGAGTCATCTGCTTCACCGCAGAGGAGAGTATCATTCTGTACTCAGGGTGATTGCCAATTATTATCTGCCGCACCTTGTAACTCTGGAAGTTGGCGAACATCCGCTCTGGGAACTGGCATACCCCAGACCTTACTGGTCCCAGTTGAAGAGTTATGCAAACCAGGCCGGAATTGATCCGTATTTTGCGTTGGCAATCATGCGTGAAGAAAGTCACTTTGATCCACAGGCATTGTCATCAAGCAAGGCCATGGGGTTGATGCAACTCATGCCGGCAACAGCAAAATTCGTAGCACGTAAACAGAAAATAAAACTCAGTGAAATAGCTGAAATCTTTAATCCTGAATTGAATACTCGTCTTGGTACACTTTATCTGGGAAGTCTTGCAGACAGATTCAAATCTGAATTGATTTACACTGCGGGAAGTTATAATGCAGGTCCTAACAATATGCTCAAATGGATCAAGCGCTGGAGAGGAAAATCAATTGACGCATTTGTTGAACAAATACCATTCTCAGAAACCAGAAAATATGTTAAAAGAGTTTACAGAAGCTACAAGCTGTACAAACAAATCTACAGTTCATAAATTTCAGAAAATGACTCATTAACATCATTTATTAATAATCTAAAATAATCTCGCTATCAGGGAGCTTATTCCCTTGATATGTTATGTCCATTGGTTATTATACGCATTTGTCCATTCTTTTAAAATTCCAACTTTTTAAAACACCTTGTTTAACTCACGGAGCATTTTGCGGAAATCAAGTTGGTGATGTCTTTGCAAATTTTTTGCGGTAGCTTCAAATTCCTTCTTTTCAGGAATTTTTGATAGTTGACTGCCGTAAAGAATCATATTGCCTTTCTGATTAGCACGCGCCTCCAGAACTTGGGAAAAAGTTGATTTCCACTGCTCACGCATTTCCTCAAAATCTCCGGTCACTGTCCATAGATTTCCCACAAGCCAGCTGTCATAATGTAGACAAGCTCGTAGTTTGTGTAAAAAATCAATCCGCGTAAGCTCTTCCGGAGCACCATAATCACCGAAAGCATCCAGGATAATGAGATCAAATTTCTCTGCCAGAGTTGGAACAAGCTCAGTTGCGTCTGCACACAGTACACGTAAACGTTTGTCACGAGGAAGATCAAAAAATTTGTGTGCCGCCTCAATAACTCCGGAATTGATTTCGATGATGGTTTGCTGAAGTTCAGGAAACTCACGGTGCATCCAGCGGACAATGCTGCCCCCTCCAAGACCTAAATGCAGAACTGACTTTGGTTCAGGACAGAAAAGCAGTCCCAGCATCATGAAACGTGAATACGGCAATACCAAATGATCCGGACGAATTTTTGAAAATACGCTCTGCATGATATGGTTTCCGAAACGTAATTCGCGACGATCCTCTTTTTCCCAAACCTGAACCGTTAGTCCGGAATCCTTGCTTTCCCAGATCAAACGTTCCTGCTTAGTTCCACTCAGTATTTTAAGAATATTCAAGATTTCAGCTCAAATGTCAAAGGTCAAAGAGTAAAGACTTTAAAATTAAACGGTAGGGTCTGATTAGCACATGACTGACAAAAATTATTACTCCAGCTTTTCCAAATGTGAAACTACGTCCATTTGGCTAACCAGCCATTTTTCATTCCAGACTAAACGGAATATCCCTGTGTTCTTGATCAGAAAACTTGTAGGGGCATCGAGAGAAAGCCCAAGTGTGTGTTTCATTAAAACCCTCACGACACCTCCGTGCGTCACCATCACAACTCTTTGCTCCGGATGTCTGAGACGTATTTCTTCAATGAATTCCAAAGCCCTAACCAGAACCTGCTGTGTGCTTTCACCTTCATCAATCACATAGTTTGCGCCTCCAGTTTTGAAAAGACGATAGATTTCCGGATGTCGTTCCCTTGCTTCAATCGATGTTAAGCCTTCAAAAACACCAAGATTTTTTTCGCGGATACGCTGATCAAACTGCAACGTATCTCCTGAATACTGAGTGATTGCCTCTGCAGTTTGTCTGGCGCGTAAAGAATCGCTGGAGTAAATGTGCTCAAAGGACACGTTTTTCATCCATTCGCCAAGAGCCTGAATTTGCCCCCTGCCGACTGCAGAAAGAGCGCTATTGGAATGTCCCTGCATGCGTAGCTGAGAATTCCACTCAGTCTCGCCGTGGCGTATTAAAATAATTTCAGTTTCTTTCATAATTTATTAATGTTGATTTAATTGTTTATGCTCTTGATATAAAACAGATTTAAATACTTTACTTACTTTGTTCATAAAACTCCTTATCAGTATTCAGCATGGTCTCCAGGTAAATTCTGCAGGCTCATTTGAAAATCCTTAAATAGCTTGTCTTCCTGAAGATGACATTTGAGGCATGCACCCACCCGCCGAATTTTAGCAATTTCGCTTGTGTTAAAGCTACGGTCACCTTTTTTTGCAGACTTTCCAGGCTGTTTTGCATTTTCCGGAATCCAGCCCAAAGGTACACTCCATTCAGGATGTTCTGGAAAAGATGCATGATTCTGTATAATTCCCAATGCCGCGTCATTGCGGTGACAACTTTCGCAGGAACGTACTTTAAGCTGAGATGTATGTGGTGACAAAGAGGCATAATTCTGTTTCCGCACACTCGCTGATTCCGGAGAAGTCTGCAAAATCAGATTCATTCCAGGTACAAAAGGTGTAATACGATTTTTACTAGTTACACCCAAAGCCGGAATTCCAGATTTAACTGCCCAGCGTTTTTCAATCCAGCGTCCGGGAGTACGTTTTTGTTTCAAGTGATCCCACTGTGTTTCTTGTGGATCATATTCTATGTGACAACCGTAACACTGCGGAGCCCACGCTGCATGACAACTGTCACAACTGAGACGTTCATGACCTTTAAGTTCATGCTTTTGGCCTGAACTCATTACCGGAATCTTCATTTTTTTCCCGGAGATTTTACCTTTTAAAAAACGTCCGCCATTTTCTTCCCAAAGATGAAATAGGGGGGTCCCGTTTTTCTCACTGACCACGATTAATCCATCAACAGATGCATGAAAATTGTCCGGATATAATGCGGAATAGAGTGCTTCTCTTGCTTGAAGTTGAGAGAGCGGTTTGCGGAAAAGATTTTTTGCGTGACAATCCGTGCATTGGATGTCCAACTGGGCTTCGTGTCGTTTACCTGAACCCATCACACCACGTACTGTATGACAGTCGATACAGGCCATTCCGGCTTTGCTGTGAACATCAAGCGGAAGTTTTTTTACTAATCTACCGTCCGCAAGTCTACCGAAATTTTCAGAATTTTTCTGCTCGAACTTTTCAGTTTCCGCTAATCCTACGTAATTCAGTGAAATACGTCCTGAGCGACTGTGACAGCCAAAACAACGATCATTGTCCACACGTACTGTAAGAGCGGGATGGGCGGAATCGGTGTGAGTCAGCAAATGGCAGGCAGCACAGCCTCCTCCACGGTCCTGCAAATTTTGCTGATGGTTTTTTCTTGCGGAACCTAAATGGCAGGAAACGCAAAGTTTCCGCAAATAAGAGTCTGCTCCTTTTTCACTTAAGCGTTGGTTTAATTCAGGCTGGATTTGCTTTTTCTGTTTTTCACCAAACACCCTGCGTGTACTGGAGAGCATACCGTCCAGAGTGTTCATCAGCGAATTCTTCACTAGCGGAATCAGCTCTGCATGGCATCCAGATTGTCCGCATGATTGTTCAACTGTCTGCATCCTGCCAGGATATGCTTCTAGATTTTGATGAGCTTTTTCCTTTGTTTTTGCGCTTGCGTTACCAGCATGACAGGACGTGCAGCCTATTTCTGCAGGATTATGAAACGTTGACATACCGCTATTTTCAATATGACAACTAAGGCACTCTTCTTCAGCTGATACCGGTAAGATAAAAACATGATACAGGATCAGCAAAAAGATGATTTTAAGCGCTTTTATCATCGTTCGGATTGTCATGCAGTTTGAGCAATCTCCGCATTTCATCAAGTAAAGTTTCTTTGAATTCCGAGCGCTGTAAACCTATTTGCATTGCAGAAGTCAGAAACCCCAGCGGATCTCCCAAATCATAACGTGTGCCCTCAAATTGGACTGCTGAAACGTGACCTTGTGACGCCATATGGTTGATGGCTTCCGTTTGTGTGAATTCACTTTTTGAGGAGTGGCTTTTGTCGCTGGCTCGCAATGCGTCAAATAGTTCAGGTGTATAGAGGTAACGCCCAAAAGAAACAAAACGGCTGGGCGCAGTACCGCGTGCTGGTTTTTCTACCATTTTATTGACATTCATAATTTTACCGTCACCATCCGGATCAATCACACCGTAACGTGATAATTGATCTTCCTCCAATTCCTGCACACTCAAAACAGTGTTGCCGGTTTTTTCCCAGGTTTCAATCAGTTGTTTAGAAAGAGGTTTTTCACCTAACACGATATCGTCAGGATAGGCCACCACAAAAGGTTCATTATCCACAAACGGTTCCACCAGCATCAGCGCATTTCCTGTACCCATCATATGTTGCTGACGTAACGTGAAAATATTGGCCTCTATCGGTTTGATTACTGCCAGTTTTTCAAATTCATTGGATTGTGAAAATGCGGAAGACAACTCTATTTCACGATCAAAATAATCCTCCATTACTTTTTTTCTGCGTGACGAGACCAACAAAATATCGTGTATCCCTGAATCAACCATTTCCTGTACAATGAAATCAATGGCCGGACGGTCAATCAGCGGAAACATTTCTTTGGGAATTGTTTTTGAGGCAGGTAAAAAACGGGTCGCGTATCCAGCTGCTAAAATTACACCTTTCATTGGTATTTTTTTATTATGTTTTAAGTTTGCTTCAGCAGTCTTCAGTTGTAAGCATTCAGTTCAGACAGTTTTTTATCAGGTTCAATAGTGAGAAATCAACTCAGTTCTTCCAATAAATTAAGCGCGGTTGTTTCGTCTATCACAGAAACCTGCAGTTTTTCCGCCTTTTCCAGTTTCGATCCAGCGTTTTCTCCGGCAAGCACGAAGTCGCTATTTTTGGAAACGCTGCCGGTTACGTTTGCTCCAGCCTGCATCAGGCGTTTTTTCCAAACATCCCTTGGTTCTGAAAGTGTTCCAGTCAGTACAACGATTTTTCCGCTGAATGGAGAGTCGGTAATCTCCAGAATTTTTTCTTCAGCTGGAACAACACCACGTTCTAGAAAGTCAGCAACTCGTTGACGCTGTTCCGCATGCTGGAAAAAGTCAAAAATACTTTCCGCGATTACAGGTCCAATTTCCTCAATTTTCTCAAGTTCTTCTGCAGACGCTGACATCAGCTTCTCCAGAGTACCAAAATGCAGGGCTAAGATGCGAGCTGTTTTTTCGCCAACAGATGCGATACCGAGAGCATGAACGAATTGGCCCAATTCGCATTGTTTTGATTTTTCGATACCGGAAAGGACGTTTTTCGCGGATTTGTCACCCATACGTTCAAGTCCGGACAAGTCTTCGTGTCGCAGTAAATAAAGGTCTGCAGAGCTTCGCAGCAGTTTTTTCGCCAGCAGTTGTTCAATCAGGGCAGGACCAATGGTGTCAATGTCCATTGCCCTGCGAGATACAAAATGTAATATTTGCTCCTTTTGCTGTGCAGGACATTCCTGATTTGGACAACGCCATTCAACCTCACCTTCAGGACGAACAGCCACTGTTCCGCAAGACGGACAAGTTAACGGCGGTTCGATCTTTTGAGCGGCGGCTGAACGTAATGTAGGATCAACTGAAACAATTTTTGGAATTATTTCACCGCCTTTCTCCAGTGTTACATGATCGTTTAAATGTAGTTTGAAACGCTCCACCTGATCGTAGTTGTGAAGAGTCGCACGTGAAACTGTCGTTCCGTTCAGTTCAACCGGATCGAGTATCGCAACCGGTGTTAAAATGCCGGTCCGCCCCACTCCGACTTCAATGGTTCTCAGCACTGTCGCGGCCTGTTCCGCGGTAAATTTAAACGCAGTTGCCCAGCGCGGTGATTTTGTGGTAAAACCCAACTGCTTTTGCTGTTTTAGTGAGTTAACTTTGAGTACAATACCGTCTATGTCATAATCCAGTTTCTCCTTGTGTTCTTCCCAGTACTGGCAGTATTCCAGTACTTCCTCGATTGAACCGACTGTTTTTGTTTCCGGATTGACCGGAAATTTCTGTTGAGACAGAAAGTCCAAATTACCGGCGTGAGTTTCATGGGGAATACCTTCGGCAATTGTGTAGATAAAGACTGCTAACTGACGTCGACTGGTTTCGGCGCTGTTCAGCAACCTTAACGAACCGGCGGCGGCGTTTCTTGGATTTTTGAAAAGCGGCTCTCCGAAAATGAGGCGCTGCTGATTAAGTGCATCAAAACTTTTACGTGGAAGATAAACCTCGCCGCGTACCTCCAAATCACGCTCATCTTTCAGTTTTAAAGGCAGACAAGTAATCGTTTTGATATTCGGAGTAATTTCCTCACCCTCACTCCCGTCACCCCGGGTTACTCCGGCACTCAATATTCCGTTCCTGTAAATTGCAGAAACTGCTACTCCGTCAATTTTCAACTCACAAACGTATTCAGCACTTTGCCCTCCAAGTAGTTTTTTTACGCCTGTGTCCCAGCTTTTAAGTTCGTCCAGTGAATAGACATTTCCTAAACTCAGCATCGGCACGAGGTGTTTCCTGCTTGGAAAACCTGAGTGTGGTTCTCCTTTGATCTGGAGGGTAGGAGAATCTTCGCTTCTCATCTCAGGGCACTGCTTTTCCAACGTTTTAAGTTCTAACACCAGTTCATCATAAGTTTCATCTGTACAGCTATTTCCTTGATCATCTGAGCTTTCCCGGCAATAGTACGAATAGTTGTACTGATGGATCAATGCACTTAGTTGATGAATTCGTGCTTGAGTTACAGAAATGGAAGGCATATTTTAGCAGTATACGAATGCAGAAATTTTTGACAGAATAATAGCTTTTTGATTGGGAGCTTGAGATGTACACTACACTATATAAACTCAGTAGTGAAAGTTCCATTCATTTCTAAATGAGACAGGCTTCTAAGTGAATTTATTTGAACACACACACGAAAAGCAAATCCGTAAAGAAGCTCCGTTAGCAGACCGTATGCGTCCGAGAACGATTGAAGAGTTTGTCGGTCAAAATCACATTTTAGCACCAGGACGTCTTTTACGGCGTGCTATTCAGGCCGATCAATTATCGAGCCTGATTTTTTATGGTCCTCCAGGAACCGGAAAAACTACACTTGCCCGCATAATTGCCAATACAACAAAAGCTGAATTCCTTTCCATAAACGCTGTTTTGTCAGGAATTGCAGATATCCGTAAGTGCATTGAAACCGCCAAAAAAGTACGTACCGAGCAACAACGTCGTGCTGTTTTGTTTGTGGATGAAGTTCACCGTTTCAACAAAGCACAGCAGGATGCTCTCCTACCGCATGTGGAAAACGGTACTGTAATATTAATCGGCGCTACTACAGAAAATCCGTATTTTGAAGTCAACAAAGCACTAGTCAGCCGTTCCAGAATTTTTCAACTTCAATCACTGGATCCAGGCGAAGTTGAGGAAATCATCGAGCAGGCACTGGCAGATTCGGAACGTGGATTTGGTGATAAAAAAGTAGTCATCGAAGCCAGGGCGCGTCAGCACCTCGCAAAAGTGGCTGGAGGTGACGCCAGGGCAGCCTTGAATGCACTCGAACTCGCTGTGTTAACAAGTGAAGCTGACAATGAGGATGTCCTAAAGATCACTTTAGAAGTTGCGGAAGAATCAATTCAGCAACGGGCAGTACTTTATGACAAAGACGGAGACGCGCATTTTGACACAATTTCCGCTTTTATCAAATCGATGCGTGGTTCAGATCCGGATGCCGCTCTTTTCTGGATGGCGAAAATGATTGAGGCAGGTGAAGATCCGCGATTCATTTTCCGGAGAATGCTCATTTTTGCCGGTGAAGATGTTGGAATGGCAGATCCGCATGCTTTGGCAGTGGTTACCTCCGCAGCACAGGCTTTTGATTATGTTGGTATGCCTGAGGGTCGTTATCACCTCGCACAAGCCTGTTTGTATTTGAGTACAGCGCCAAAGAGCAATTCCGCGTTTGCGTTTTTTGACGCAATTTCGGTGGTACGAAAGGAACAAGCTGACGAGGTTCCGGACACTCTCAAAGACGGAAACCGAGACGGAAAGGCATTTGGACACGGTGAAGGCTACCTTTATCCGCACGCATACCGTGATCACTGGGTAGCTCAGCAATATCTACCTGATATTTTACAGGGGCGGATTTTTTATCAGCCGTCGGATCAAGGTTATGAAGCAGCCATCCAGGATGATGTAGCAAGACATCGGGAAGTGCAACTGGCTGAGTTTCTTTCGCAATCAGCGGTTGAACAATCCGGAAACTCAAATTACTGGGAAGCACGAACCATGGGTAGTTCCGGGGAGTTGCTCAATGAGGTACGTGACAGATTACTTAAATGGAGCAAGCTCTCACGTAATACTCTGGCACTTGTGCTTAATGCGGGAGACGGTTTGCTAGTCGGTGAATTTATACGACAAATTCATGAAGAAACTCTTTATGCGCTTGTAGATTCTTCCGAAGAAAAACAAATACTTAGCTCAATGTTTAATAATAATTCTTCTGGAATTAAACCGAATATTGTGCAAGACAGTTCCAGCAATCCGGAGGTATTTAAAATTTCTGCTTTAGCTTTTGAGCGGATAGTTGGACGTAACATCCTCCAAAAACACCAAGACAAAACAGCTTTTCTAAAAACTTTGAAACCGTGGATTTCAACGGAAGGAATCTTTGTTTTTGCAGAAACAGTACCTGCACTTGGACAACGCCTTTCAGAATTAATTCCTGAAGATTTTCTGGAACCGGAATTTCTAAAATCGCTTAAAACCGCAGAAGAAGAAATTTATCACTCTGCAGAAAACGCACGTAGCAATTGGACGCCAGACACTCTGCGTGATGAACTGGAATCCGCAGATTGGAACATCAACCGCTGGCAGGTTAAAGAGTTCCGCACACCAACTATGATTCGGACAACGCAAATCGAACAGTGGTTTGCCGTTCAGCCTGAAAGTAGTCATTCCAGTTACGGACAGCTTTTATCAGCACATTTTTCCGTTAATCAGTTGAATAATCTGCAGGAAACTTTCCGGAGTGAAGTCGCAGGAAAAGTAGTTGAGTGGCGCAGTGTTTGTCTGTTCATGGAATTGTGTACGAAAACGACCAATGACTCTTAAGTGGAAAATGCTGAAAAATATATTCTTCTCTTCTACACTACTTTTCCTGTTGATACTCTCCGGATGTGCGTCTGAATCACAATATATATTTTATAATAAAGGGGTAAGTGAGCAGTTAAAGGAACGGGCACTCAGGCACTGTCACGGTGATTTTAAAGTTTTGCAGGAAGAATATTTTGGACCATACACACGAGCACGTCTTGAATGTAGAGAATAGTTTTTGCAAAATTATCACTCAAATGTGATACTTTTACGTCTTTGTTGATTTTAATATTCTTAAGGCAGTATAGGTAAATGCGTGGTGACATTCCTGATATATTGGGTACGTTCAAAAGCGCTTGGATCGTCACAGTTGATTTGACTCATACTGCCCCGCATCTGATCTATTGATTCATATTCATTTTCCTCCATCCATCTTGCCAAATCCTGCTCTACTGTGCGGATATGGTGAATTCCGTTTTTATAGATGGCAGAAGCCATCATCGTCACGTTTGCACCCACCATCAGCATTTTCAGCACATCTTCAGCCGTTTCTAATCCTCTCACCGCCGCAAAATCTACATCAAGTTTTTTATAGAGTAAACCAATCCAAGTCAGCGGCAGCCGATTTTCAAAGGGTCTGCTGGGCAGATAATGAGGATATATCGAGAGATTTTTCAAATCAATATCCGGCTGCTGGAAACGGTTAAAAAGAACAAGAGCGTCTGCACCTGCCTCAACGATCCGCTTTGCCATATTGCCCAGATTAGTAAAAAACGGAGTTAGTTTCACTGCGAGTGGCAAGCTTGTACAACTACGCACATTTTTAACTATATTCACATATTCAGCTTCTACTTCCTCACCGCTGAGATTCATATTTGTTTGAATTGCATAGATATTCAGTTCCAGTGCGTCTGCACCTGCATTTTCAATTTGGCGTGCATAATTCACCCATCCACCGTCTGAATCTCCATTCAGGCTGGCAATTACAGGAATATCGACTGCAACCTTTGCTTGTTGAATCAACCTCAAATACTCTTCCGGTCCTAAATTTAAATCTGCTGGATCAGGAAAATATGAAAGTGCCTCAGGTGATGAATCTATACCATACGACAAGTAATGATGCAGTGACTTACTTTCAGACAATAACTGTTCTTCAAACAAAGAAGGCAATATAACCGCAGATGCACCAGCATCCTCCATCATACAAATATTATCAATTTCCTCTGCCAAAGGTGATGCTGCAGGTATAATCGGTGTGCGTAGTTTCATTCCTAAATATGTTGTACTTAAATCCATATTTTTCTGTTGTTAAGTTTAGATTCCCGCATTACAGTTAATTGTCCTGTTTTGCTTCAGTAATATTTCTC
>Ga0209403_10007192_pt1 | contig 11054 bp, 9 predicted proteins | sample ArcticOcean_MG_C_8_FD_187440 | JGI IMG/M metagenome (GOLD analysis project Ga0209403, IMG submission 187440) | Marine microbial communities from western Arctic Ocean - ArcticOcean_MG_CB11_86 (SPAdes) (version 2) | ecosystem: Environmental > Aquatic > Marine > Oceanic | place: Arctic Ocean...
AAGTGAGCAGCGCGGCGTGCAACAGCACAAACCCGACCAGTCGGATTTGGCCATACGCGTTGCCGGCTGGCTTGGTTGTTTTTTCTGTCGTCGCCATGTGAGGCACTCGCGGATCAGTTGGATTCGTTGTCTGGATCGATATGTCGGGTGAGGACAACAGCCAGATCATCTTCGTAAACGATCTCCCAGCCCGATTGCGTGCGAACACGATCATCGAGACCGAGTTGCAATTCCTTGTGAACGATGATGGTCGATACGCGATACTTCTTGAGAATGGCGGGCCAACGCGGGTTCGCTCGGGCGACGCTCAGATAATCTCGCCAGACCTGATTCGGCACCACATGGACCGCGTTGGTTGTCATAAACAGTTGCAAGTTGGGTGGTCCGTCGTGGACAAGCCAGTCGCCCCACCATTGCGGGTTCCAGATGCGCCCTTGCGGCGGATGTTCACGTAGATATTTCGTGAGTTCGCGTGGTGTCGCCGAGCTGTAGACCTTGGCCTGCCGGCGTGGTTCTCCGCCCAGAATCTGGTTTCCCATTGGCGAAAAAGCAAACCCGAACCAGAGGACCAGAGCGCAGACGGCTGAGTAAACCAACGAAGGCTGCCGCAGCTTCATGAACAGCGATGTGGAATCGTCAGCGGTCTTATTCGCCTGTGATAGCGGAACCCATCGTGAGAGCAACTCGGCGATGTGTGGGAGCAGGAAGTACGCGTAAACCACCGCATACCAGCCGATCATCCGCACGCTCATCACGACGGAGTAATTGAAAACGGCAAGGAGGACGATCTCACCGGCCCCGATGCGATGTCGGCTATGCCGCAACACGACAAGCATCAACACCCACGAAAAAGCCCATAAGATTCCCTCGATTGAAATGAGAGGGAGTTTTTTCCATTCGAGCACAGCGGCCAGATTTGGGTTGCCGGGGAACATAAATGCGTTGATGAGCAGATCCAAACCGTACGGATTGAGCAGCGTCGCCGCGAAGCATATCTCGGTGAGAACGAGCCAAAACCGGAACCGTTGATCAGTCAACGCTACGGAAAGACTGCGACTTTTCCACCAGACGTCGATCAACCGCCCCGGAACGCGAGCACCGACGATGGCGAGTCCGACGACGAATGAACCATGTGCGTTCGCCCAGAGCACAAACAGCAAGGGAACCGCGATCAAGGCGGGCCAAAAACGTCGCCAGGGAGAGCGGTTTTCGAGCTGCTCGATCGAGAATGCCGCGTCGATCGCCGACATCGCCAGTACGATCACCGCCAAGGCCAAACCCCCGAATATCTCGGTCCGAATCACCGCCATGCGGGTCGATCCCAGCATGAGGACCAGCGTTGCGCCGGCCACCGCGAGTCCCAGGCGTTTGGTTCGTAAGTAGAATGCCCAGGTCAGCAGTGCGTAAATCGATGTGGTCACAACCGCGAACAGGCCGGAAAGCCCCTCGGCTCCGCCCAGTCGGTCTGCCCCTGCCAGGGCGATTTGGCTCAGCCAGGCCGAAGCGATGACGGGCATCCCGTCGGCCAGCGAGAGAAATGGGTCTTCTTGGGGAAGCTCGCCGGCATCCAGTATCCAGTGACCGTAAGCAACATGTCCCCACAGGTCCGTGTGGAATAGGGGCATGTTGTTGATGTAGATGAAAAACGTCGCAACCCAGACACACACCAGCAGGTGTGGCCAGCGGAGAGCAAGCTGTCGATCTCCCAGCCATTCAACGAGTGGCGAGACGTGGACAGCCTCTTCGTTTTGGGTTGTCGTCGACATAATTGCGAGCGCCTGTGCGATGCCGCGTGCTCGTCAAAGAAAGTGAGCGCGCCTGACAAGCTACGTTTACGTTCTCGGCGAACGGAACAGTCCCACCGAATCGATGGTTGGGCGAACTCCAGGAATTCACCAGTCAGAGACCATCACATTGCTTTCTGAAGCATGTGACGTGCCAGCGGTGGCATTCGTGTGAGTAAACGCCTTGAGTTTGAGATTTTTGCATGTGTCGTTGTTGATGGTTGAGAGCGTTGAGTTTGGGGCAATTTGCACAAATCGACGACATTTCCCAGCACTTATAGGTTTGCGAAGTTGGTCGCAAGAAGCTCGGAGCGAGGGATGACTGCAGCGACGGTGTGACGGGCATGGTGACCAGGGAACAAGCGAGTCAGTGCCCGTCGGTTCTCGCGACCTGCCAAACGCGGATGTCCGGTGTCTCGAAGACCAGTTGCAGGGCGTCGCCATGCCGTTTGGCGAGCGGCTCCAGATATCTCGCCAGTCCCGGACCGCTTAAGACCCAGCGCACGTCGTTTTCACGAATTCGCTTCCATTGCTCGGCCGGGTCACAGACGTAATCGTCGAACGGCCCCTGCATTAAAACGACTTTCGCCTGAGGCAGGTAGTAGTGTGTTTCAAGGTCCGACAGCGTGGCGATGACGGGGGCTGGCGAATTGTCTTGGGTACGGATGTAATCGGTGGCTGTCACGATCGCTTCCATCAGCGCCGCTCGCTGGTCTCGATGCAGGGGCGGCCGGTTCAGATTGTGAAGCCATGCCGACAAGGCGACGCCGATGAGAAGACAGACAGTGACAAGTCGACGTTTGGATGTGGTGACCGATTCCTCGTCGCGAACGCAACCACCGAGAGTCTCGATGGCGAACACGTACAGCAACGGCACGATGGGCCATGTGAAGCGGGGGTAGAAATGCGGCCAGATGAAGACGACGCCCAGGTAGCAGAGGATCGTCCAGGCCAGAACGCAGCGGTTTCCGGGAAAACAACGCAACCACCCGACGGTCGCCAGTGCCATAACGGCCAATGTCATCAGCGTAATCACAAGGACGACTGGGCCTGGCTCGGTGTGGACGGGAGAGAGACTGGCAAGCAGATTGGTGAAGTGCTCGCCCGCGTCGCGTAATAGTCGTTCGACGAATGCCAGTGGCAACCATTTTGAACGATCGGTCCCGATGACGAACAATTGGCTAGCGTAGCCGGCGTCACTTGGTGCTTCCGGGCGAGCTCGCAACAGGCTGACGACGACCAGATAGCAGGCGGGCAGGACGCTTGTCGCGAGGCACAGAACGAGGCGACGTGGCCAGCGAGGAGACTGGCGAAACAAAGTTCCGAGCAATAACCCCGCCCAGACAGCAACTCAACCGGGCGGGTTTTGAATGTCGGCCGTCATCGGCCCAGCCAATCCGTGGCCCTCAATAAGCGAGTCGGCAACGATCAGGTACTTGTATTCGTCGGAGTTGAACAGAATGTCGGTGGACTGTTCTGTAAGCAATCGACCGAGCAGCGCCGCGAAAACGATTACTCCAACCGCCCAGGCGATCCTGTCTCGCTTCGATGTCGCAGGATCAGCATCCACGAAGAGAATTCCAAGAATTGAAGAGGAGAAACGACGCGAGGAGTCCCTCTCGAACGTCGCAGGAAGACGCGCAGGGCAGTCGTCTTTTTCGATACAGTCTTTTCGATCCTAATGGGCCTGTCGAACTCATCACAAGAGCAGTTCTCGGCCGAGTGACGTGGCGTGTTCAGAGTATTTGACATCGTGTCCAGAAGCGATGACGGATTGCAAAGGTCGCCCAATTCAAGGTACGCTGAACCTGCCGAACAGGTTGCGATTTCTGCACAGACGACCGGCACGGCATCTGCAATTGATTGGACAGGGGGGACGGTGCGCACCTTGTAAGGTCCGCACGATCCCTAAATTCATTTCTTAGCGTGGTCGAGCAGATGTCCGTCATGGCTTCGACATCACAGTCGCAAGAAGTTGATGGCTTGGCCGTCACCGGAGCCATTGATGTGAAGCCAGACCTGACTTCAAGCGGTCAGAAGCGGAATCGACTTGATGCTCTGATGTACGCAATTGTGATCGGCGTGCTTGTCGTGACGATGCCGGCGTTGTTCTATCCTGGCGATAACTTTTCGGTGCGAGCCGAGGGGATCGAGCTTTTGACGACCGGCCAATTCGGCATTCCTTTCTCGCGCCGGGCGGAACTGGAAGCCCTAGTCGAAACACGGGGCCAATATTTCTATGAGAACGATACGCGAGGCCGTTTCTTCTCGAAGTATGGTGTGGCCTATACGTTGCTCTCGGTCTTGCCGTTGTCGATCGAGCGTCTGATTTGCGGCCGGTTGTCTCTGGTTCACAAATCGGGTTCGTTACTGCTGCTGCTGAATCTGTGGAGCATCGGCATTTCGTGGGTGGTGATCGTGTACATGAAACGGTTGTCAGCTTGGTATACGCAGCGCGTGTGGCTGCAGTGGGCGTTCGTGATCTCCTCGTGCTTTGGTACGATTCTGTGGTTCTATCTGCGCAATCATGCTCATGATGCCCTTCAGTTGGCAGCCTTTCTCGGATTCGTCTACCACTCGCTTGTGTTTCTGCGAGCGTCGAACGAATCGAATGGATCGACATGGCGTTGGGGGCATCTGGCGACTTCGACAATCTGGCTGGGGCTGCTCGTCCACATGCGGTTTTCGTACGCGCTGTTGTACGCGCCGCTATGGCTGGCGGCTTCGTCGGCCGGGGCGTCCGGTATTGTCTGGAGAGAACGAGTTCGCGCGAACGTTCGTGGTCGGTCAGCGTTCTTTGGGGTTTCGCTCGTGCTCCCGACTCTCGTTGGGTTGGGGGGCCTAATGTGGTTGCAGTGGTGGAAGTTCGGCTCGCCGTTCGATCACGGATACTCCCAATGGATTGAGACAATGCGCGCGACGCGCGCATCCACGCAGGCGACCGAGGCCGCCTGGTATTCGCTGATTTCGGCCAAGCTCGGAATTGTATTTCGTGCCTATCTAACAACATTGGGGAACTACAACGTCTTTACGCATTATCCGCTGATCGCTTTTTCCTTGTTGGGGATTTCCCGTTTTCGCGCTGGAGACCACATTGGTTTCCGGTACTTGATTGGTGTGTTGATGGCGATCCTGATCCCCGTTGTTGCCCTGGGCGGTGGAGGCTACGGGTACGGACCTCGCTATTTGTTGCCGTTCCTGATTCTCGGATCGCTGCCGGTGATCTGCTTGGTTGAGTTCGTAATCGAGAGAGGACAGCGGTGGATACGCATTGCGGCGATCGGCGCGATTGTGGTTGCCGTTTCGATCTCGACTTGGCTCCAGACCTACGCGAATTCCATTTATTGCTTTTCCTTGTTCGGCGTGGCGGAATTACTGGAACCGTTGGCAGAGGACAAAGACTTTAAAGAGTCGTTAGGCCGCTATGAATATACGGCACATGTTGGTCTGCTTAATCGAGACCTAATTCGTTATCGCGACTTGAACGCGCCCTTTGAACCGCTCGAAACCGTTCTGAAGTCGATGCCCTCGCAAGAACGCGAACGGCTGCGGAGAGAACTGCGTTCGCCATTGCTTCGTTTTACAGCGGACAATTACGCGTTCTTCTCGGCGAGGGGAAGGTGACGCATGACCGAATCACGGGTTGGTGAATTGACGGCATGCGACCCCTTCGGTCCTTGGGCTTCGCCACATTGCGCGCGTTGGTTGTTGTTCTCGGTGGTGGTGGCTGCTGTGTTTGGTCCGGGATTCGTGCTGGGGCTTCAGCCGGGGCAGGGCGAGATTCTGGACTTCTATCAGGAATGGTCTTCAGCTCGATGCGTGCTTGACGGGCTGCCGGCTTACATGCCGGTTGAAGAGTCGGTGGTGAAACTGCTCGGCATGAACGTGGCTCCGGGAACCGAACTGGCGTGGAACATCAACGCCCATCCGCCGACATCGATTTTGATCGCGATTCCATTTGCGTTGCTCGACTACCCTGCAGGAACGCTAGCCTGGAATGTGGTCTCTCTGGCGTTGTTGGCATTCAGTCTGTGGCTGGTTGTGCGAGGGTTAGGCATTCGGTTTTCGCCGTGGGCCTTGCTGCCGGTGCTGGCCATCCTGTTGGCTTCCGATCCGTTTCGCCAGCAGATGCGACAGGGGCAACTCAATCTGGTACTTCTGTCGCTGCTGACGGGAGCGTGGGTTTGTGATCGGTCGGACAGGCCGCGTTGGGCGGGTGTCTTGGTTGGCGTGGCGACGTGTATCAAGATCTTCCCAGGGTTTCTGTTCGTCTACTTCCTACTGCGACGAGACGTTCGTGCGACTATCGCCGGGACGATCACCGTTGTGCTGTTGACCGCAGCGACCGTGGGAATTCTCGGAACCAGTGCGTTCGAGACATACGGGACCGAAGTTCTTCCCGGGATGGGTCAATGGAAGGCGGCCTGGAACAATGCATCGATCACTGGTTTCTGGTCGAAGTTCTTCGCGCCTGGTGCGCGAAACGGCACGATGGTCGCGCTGGTTGACAATCGGTTGATCGCACAACTCGGAGCGGCGGCTTCGAGCCTGGTGGTGCTTGCTCTGTTCGCGCGACGTGCTTGGCAAGCAAGAACGCTTCGTGAACGCGATCTCACCTTTGCGTTGTCGGTCACGACAATGCTGCTGGTGGCCCCGGCGACGTGGGAGCACTATTTCCTGCTGCTGATCCCGTCACTGGCGATCGTCTGGGTACGGATGCCTTGCACGTCGGCCAACAGATGGCTCTTGGGGTGTGTCCTGGCCGGACTTTGCTTCCCCATGATTGTGCTGGCGAACCTGTTCGTGCCGGGCGGATTTCATGGCGGTACCGCGGGGCCGTTGCATACTGTGACGGTGCTTTCGATTCCCTTCTACGCATTGCTGGGGCTGTTCGTGTTGTGCTGGCGTTCGTTAGGGGCAAACGAGATCGCCCCGATCCCCCACGCGGCATGAGGCGGCAACACGAAAAAAACGCCGGGAACGTTTCCGTCCCCGGCGTCTTGTGGGTGCAATCTTTGACGACGATTACTTGTCGTCGTCGGTCTCCTCGGGCTTGTCGCCCTTTTTGTCGTCGTCCTTCTTGTCGTGATCGTGGCCTTCGTGGCCCACTTCGCAGCTGTATTCCGTTCCATCGATGGTGATGTGCAGATGGCCGTGGATTTCCTCGATATCTTTGATCGATTCGGGAATTTCGGAACCGTCCACTTCAAATCGCGATGACGTGCCCTCTTTCTCGCCGTCGAACGGCACGGCTTTCAGGAAGACCTCGACTTCGTCGTCGTCGGCTTCAAGATGCAGTTCGAGTTCAGCCTGCTCGATGGGGAATGCATTTTTTAGTTCCGGCCCGAGAATGTAGATGGTCGTTTTGCGGGTCTCTGCGTCGAAGACGAGTTCGCCGTGGTAGGCTTCTTCCTCGCCGATTTCAATGACATGCCCGTCGTGTGGGCCGTGTTCGTGTTCGTGCTTCACTTCGTCGACCACTTTTCCGGGCGTGACCTGTTCAAACTCTTCTTCTGAGTTTTCGCAGCCCAGGAATGAAACCGAGATGGCCAACAGCAAAGCGAGCGGTGTCCAAGTGAAATTGCGCATGACGGGAATCCTTTCAGAGGGTGTGTGTTTCCGAGCCACGGTGGGCGGCCCATACAATAGCTTACGCTGACGAGAGGTCAATCGCGGGAGTCTTCTGGAACTCACTTCAGTCATCGAGTTGACGTCGTCACTAACAACATTGATCCCCCGCGAGCGATCAAAATTCCCCGGATCAGAGAAATCGCCAGTGAAAATGTCCGGTCGCGATCGGATTGTGTTCTCTGGCCGATAAGAACGGCCGTCTCTTATCCGTGTCAATCCGTGCGATCAGTGGTTCGGATTTCTGAAAGGCATGGAGATAAGGCAGACAATTCAAGAAAGTGATTCGTCAATATCCTGCTTCGAGGCTTCGTCTTGAATATAGGATTGGCCGCGGTACAACTTCGATACGAAAATGAACCCGACGGCAGCCACCAGCATGATGGCTGTGAAGAACCAGTAATAACTCGCGCCTTCCAGCCGACTGCTGCCATCCTCGCGTTCGATGAGAAAATTGACCGCCGAGGTGAACGCGTTCCCTAAAGACACCGACAGCAGATACAACGCCATCACGAACGATTTGAGTTTCTTCGGGGCTTGGGTGTAGGCAAATTCCAGGCAGGTAATGGAAACCATCACTTCGGCTGCCGTCAGTGCGGCGTACGCGAGAAGTTGCCAGCCGATATCGGGCGTTTCACCGGCGACAATCCAGGTTTCGATTGTCGCGCTAATCGAAAACGAAACGACTGTGATGAAGAAACCGATCGACACCTTGCGAAGGGGCGTTAACGGAAAGAAGCGATTGATGGCCGGGTAGACCAAGTACGAGAACAGAGGGATGAACACCAAAATTAAGATCGGATTAACGGCCTGGACCTGCGAGGGCAACCAATCGATCACGTGCAGACTCGTGGGCAGCCAGTCTGCGGCGTTCATTGACGACGGAAACCATGTCGTGAGTTCCCAATGTCGGTCCATCTGTTCGGCCTGCTGAACCCAGGCCGATCCGGTTTGGTCGAACAGCGACCAGAAGACGGCTACGAACAGAAACAGGGGCGCAAGGTGAAACATCGCGCGACGTCCTTCGCCACTGAACGCTTCACGAACGGCTGCCTTTCCGCCGGCAGGCACGTGAATGAACTTTGTGCGGCCCAGCCAGAACACGAAGGTGGCGAGCAACATCAAGACACCGGGTAGACCGAACGCGATGCCCGGCCCGTGATTCTTGAGCAGGTAGGGTGTGAGTAATGTTGAAGCGAAGGCCCCCAGGTTGATCGAAAAATAGAACCAGCTGAACACCTTGCTGAGCAGGTGATGGTTTTTTGATCCGAATTGATCGCCGACATGCGCAGAAACGCAAGGTTTGATTCCGCCGGATCCGACCGCAATGAGCGTCAGCCCCAACATCAGCCCGACGCGAGTTTCATCCAGCGCCAAGGCCAGATGCCCGAGACAGTAAACGATCGACAGCCACAAGATGGTTCGATATTTTCCCAACAGTCCGTCGGAAACGAGTGCCCCCAAAATCGGGAAAAAGTAGGCCGAGGCGACGAACAGATGCACGTTCCTCTTGGCCGCCAAGTCGCTCATCACGTCCAGGTTTCCCTGAGCGTCGACCAAGTATTTGGTCATGAAGACGAACAGAATCGTCTTCATCCCATAGAAGCTGAACCGCTCGGCGGCTTCGTTGCCGATGATGTAGGGGATGCCGCCGGGCATGCCTGCCGAGGAAACTGGTGCGGTTTGGTATTTCGAGTCGGCCATGCGAAAACCTTGCCTCTGTCGTTAGCGAATCTCGTCACGCGCGGGGCCAGCATAAACGAACCGCCCCCGTTTTGAAACGAGGGTGGTTTGTTGTTTCTGTAAGGCCGTGTGGCGGCTTACTCGGTCGTCGCTGCCAGCGGCAGCGTCATGATGAGTGTCGAGTGATGACGTTTGATATCGTACTTCTTGCCGTCCTGCGTGCCCGACTTGTCGGCTTCGTCGAGGGTGGCGTGGACGGTGTAGCGGCCTTTCTTCTCGGCGGCGAAGGAGAGTTTGCCCTTGGCGTCGGTCTTCATGCTTGTTCGGAACCCGCCGGGGCCTCGGACACTGACTTTGCAGTTCGGGGCCGGTTTGCCGTTCCAGGTGACCTCACAGGAAACGTTTTGACCTTTCAGTGTGGGTGCGACATCGAAGGCGAGTTTGTCGGAGCGGCCGATCTTGTTCAATTCGGCCTCGGACGAAACTTGGGCGTTCTTGGCGTAGTAATGCAACAGCACCTCGGTCTTGCCGTAGGTATAAACGCCCCACATGGCGAAGCTGTCGATCACGCGGGGAGCGGCTGCGGGAATCTTGGCTGAAAGCCAGCGCTTGCCGGGGGACTTGGTTTCTTCAACTTTGAGAACGGCAGTCTTCGGGGCGTCGATCGTCCGAATCCAGGTGGTGCCTCGCTTGATGAACGGATCGAGGTACTGCCCATCGCCTGGTCCGGGACCGCCTTCAAAGTAAATGTTGACTGTCCCGTGCATTCCGCCTTTGGGAGTGATGGTGACCCACAGGTAGTGCGCACATGCCGAGGAAATTGGCAGTAGCACCAAGGCGGTCAGGCAAACCGTGCGTAATGCGTGTCTCATCGAGCGTCTCTTGGGCTGGGGCTGAGGTGGAATCGTCTCGGATAAGTGGCTACTTATCCTAGCTGAGATGACGCTTAAATGCACGGACTCGGTCGGGAGAGACGGCAGAGAGTTTTCGCCACGGGGAGAACGTGGGCGGCGCGCCAGGAAGATGAGTCTGGCGTGATCGCGCGCTATCGCTGCGGGGGCGCTGCGGCCTTCTTCAGCGAAGGGGCGGCCGGCTGCTTCCTGGGGACAAGCAGAAAGAGAACTTGCAGTTGGCGACGTTTTCCGAGGACCGCCTTTTCAGCTTCATCGGCGGCATCGGAAGGGACTGGTGCCGTTGGGGCCGGGACAGTTGCGCTGTCGGCCTGCTCAAACGCCGAGCTGCGTCGTTGTCGAAACTCGGCGGGGCGTTTCGCGAGTTGTTCAAAGACCGTGCGAGGAAGAGAGAGTTGAAGCTGTTGCGAGATGCGGTCGAGTTCGTCGGCCGGTGACGATTTTTTCCCGTTCTTCTCAAATCCCTTCAGTTCCCGGGAGTCTTTCGCCTTCTTGTTTGAAGTGCTTTTGCCCTCGCCAGCCAAGAGTTTTTTTCTCTTCAGGCGGGGTGGCAAAGTCTTGTCGGCCGGTTTGGAAGCCTGTCGCTTGGTGTCGGCGGACGGTTTGGCTGTTGGTTTGAGGGAGTACCGGGCCGCGGCAGTGCCTTCACCCGGTAAGACAGGAGCCGCTGCGCCTCCGAAAGCGGCTGCGGCGTCGGCTTTGAAGCCGGATCGCAGATTATTCCGCAAGACGATGCGTTGTGATGCGCGATCGAGACGGTCGACGGCGAACGACTCGGCAACTTCGACAGATTGGAAACTTTTCTCGCGGTTGAGTTCCGTCAGCACGGCGTTCAACCGATCGGCATCGGCTTCCACATAGACGGCTTCATACCCGGCGTTGGCCTTGCGCTGCTTTTCGACATGCCGGGCGACTTCAATGTCGGATTCCGGTGGTGAGAGGGCGATGCGATTGCGGCTGAGCAGGGTTTGTAATGCATTCAGCCCTTCCCGCTGATTGTCGACGCTGAGCCGGACCACCGCGATGTGGTTGGCGGGTGTCTCGAGCG
>Ga0209403_10007193_pt1 | contig 11052 bp, 8 predicted proteins | sample ArcticOcean_MG_C_8_FD_187440 | JGI IMG/M metagenome (GOLD analysis project Ga0209403, IMG submission 187440) | Marine microbial communities from western Arctic Ocean - ArcticOcean_MG_CB11_86 (SPAdes) (version 2) | ecosystem: Environmental > Aquatic > Marine > Oceanic | place: Arctic Ocean...
TGCGACCAGGTTGGCCTGGCCTGTTTGGTCACCCTCGAAATGTGTGGCGCTGAAAAAGTTCTTGTTGTCCCGGCTGATCACTGTGGAGTCCAGGGCCAGGAGCAGGTCTGTCAGGAGCTTCCGCCAGTGCGTCACCGGTCTACGCGCCATGTCGTCAAAGTAGCGGTTGATCATGCCCGTTTTGTCCCGGCGGATGATCCGCTTCGGGACCGCAGCGGACGCTTCATACTCTTCGTTTTCGATGACCCACGTAACCGCCGTGGGGCGGCTTGGGTCAGACCCCGACTGTTTCGCCTTCATCGTCGGTGGTCGGTTCAGGTTGGCGAACTCCTCGGAGTCGCTGTCACTGCCCACCTTGGTAGAAATCGCGTCCACCCAACTCGCAGTCTCTGCGATTTCGAGGCGTTCGGCCAACATGCCTTTAAGGGCACGATCCGTCAGCTTGCCAGTTCCAGCGCGGGCGATTGATGCCATTGTTCCGAGTCCTCAAGAGTATCAGGAGCCGCTCTGCGGCTGTCAGGCTTCTTATCCGCTACGTTGTCAGATTTGCAGTCCGCCGCGACACAGCAGGCGCACCTCTGCGGTGAACGCAGTGATGTCTCCGAAGTCATCGCCTTCCGTCAGCGTGACCCGAATTGTGTCGTCGGCTGCAACATAGCTTGTGGCCAGTGTGGCTTTAGCCCCGAGCGTTGCGGCGGACTCTGCGTCAATCCCTGCCACGAAGGCGTCAGCATCACCGTCGACGCCGACATCCAGGGTTTTAGTGTCTCCCCCGGTTACTGTTTTGATTTCCACCTGGACGACGTCAACGACCGTTCCGCCCGGAATGCCTGCGTCCAAGTCGACGTAACCTGTGGCCCCGCCGGCATCGGTAAAGTCCGCAAGGGCGATGTCCTGAGTAATGACGAACTCCCCGCTTCCCTGGCCTGCACCCGCTTCGGTGTCAACCAGAATCAGCGATGTGCCGTCTTTGCGGTGCTGAATCAGGCTCCCGATATGGGTCCCGCCGTCGAGGGTCAGTGTCTCGTGATCCGTCGCGTAGACGGCCACTTTTCTCATGGCCGCATCAAGGGACGACCCTGAGACAGTCGCTGCGATGCGGAACCGGCCGCGGCGGGCTCGGATGAATTTGTCGCCGGCTGACCCGGTCGAGTTGTCGATCGACTCGACAGCGAAACCCGCGAACACGTCGCCCACGGTCAGGTGTCGAGCGTAGCCCGTCGCGTTGAGGCTCAGCAGCTTGGATTCATCGATGGCAACGGCCGCCAGTTCCAAGTCTGCGTCCGGGCCAATGTTCAGCTTCATGTCGTTGGCCATGTCTCTCGCCTCTACGGGTTTGTGTCAGGTGTGATTCGGTCGTGCCGCTGCGGGTGTTTGCTGCTACAGGGCTTCATCCGGCCAGCGTTTCCGCCAGGCCGCGAACGTATTGAACGACGGGAACTCTTCTTTGAGTTCCGGGTGTTTGTTCCACTCAGATTTTACGCTCGCGTCAACGGCATCCGCGTCGTCGGCGTCAACCGGCTCTGCGTCGTCATCTGATGCGAGGAATTCGGGCTGCTCCGTCGTGCCCTCCTTCGCAAGTTGGTCGATCCGCTTTTCAGCCTGCCCGAGACGATCGACAACGCTGTCAAATCGCTGCAGTTTGGCCCTTTCGACCGTCATTTCCGGGTCAAAAATAGCCGCCTGCAGGAACTCAGGATCGTCCGAAAACGCAGCCGTCAGGTCAGCGGCTCGCTGAAGTTGCGCCGCCACCTCGTCAATGGGCTTCGCGGCTTCAGGTTCCGGTGTTTCGGGCGTGTTTTCCGGCGTTTTTGCGGGTTTCGGCATGGATTCCTCGGGTTCATCGGCATCAGGCATAACCTGCGCCAGTAACTGGTTGATCTGTTGACTCGCCAGGTCCGTGCGGAACTCTCCCGAGGGCTCTGGTGCCGATATCCTGGACTTCGGCGGTACGTGCGGCTTTGTCTCTTTCACCGGGTCTATGGCATCGACGAATCCGGCTTCCAGAGCTTCCGCCGCCGTCATCCAGGTATCCTGCGCCATGTACTCCCGCAAATCTGCTTCCGGGATCCCCGTGCGGGCTGCGTACGTCAACAGGATCGACTGGTTTGCTCTGTCGAGCAGGTCCAGGTATTGGCGAATCTGCGGCGCCGTACCGAATGTCCCGCCCCGGGCCTCGTGGACCATGAAAAACGCGTTTTCACAGATGCGAATCTCATCGCCGGCCATCGCAATCAGTGTTGCTGCGCTGGCTGCGACGCCCTCAACCCGAGTTTCTACCTCGGCTGAAAGTCCCGCGAGCGTGTTGTAAATCGCAACGGCCTCGAATACCGATCCGCCGCCGCTGTTGATTCGGACGATCACCTTTTTCGCATCAGCGGCTACGCTCTGCAGCTCGCCGTGGAAGTCTTCCGCGTTTGTGCCTTCCCATCCGCCGATAAACCCGTAGAGCAGGATTTCCGCGACCCCGTCGGCGGCGGCAACAATCTCGTATCTGCCGGCACACTCGGGTGCGGCAGCAATCGGGTCTGTATTGAATTGACTGACTCGGATATCGCTCCGTGGCGGTTTTGGCGCATCGATTCGCAGTTTACGGGCCCTCCGTCGGGCCGCCTTTTTGCGTTTCAGAGTTTGCGATGCTGATCCACTCATGGCACAGTTTGTGAACCAAACCGTTTACAGCGGGCAACCCCGAAACGCCCGCTTCCGGGTGTTGTTATAAAAATATACGCCCACGGGCGCCCATATACGAAAAAAGCCCGACAGGTCTGTAAACCCGCCGGGCTCGATCGCTCGAGGTCTCAGGATTGCAGGATCAACGCGGCTTCTTGCTGGGCTCTCGCCAGGTCTGCGGGGTCGAATTCAATATCCGGGTCGTCGGCCAGGCGGCTCATGGCTTCGGCCGCCTGTATCGTCATCGCCTGGAGTTTCTTGCCGACCTGCACAGCAGTCGCCTCATCGACAGGCGGCGCGCTCACGCCCTCCGCGTCCAACTCGGCTTCAATCCGCTCCTGCGAAATGCCACGGGTGCGGTTGTAGTTTCGCCGTGACTCGAATCGCCCGGTGATACCGATCTCGGCGGCCTGTGCGTCCTGCAACGGATTCGGCGAAGACCATCCCGGGTAGCCCCAGCCGTGTTTCAACATCCGCTGCGGCGACACCCTCGAGGCCCAGCGGTCGTAGGCGCCGCGCTCGATTCTGCGGCGCCCCCACCATCGGTAGATCTGCGACGTCTTCCGCCCGAGCTTCACCTGTTTGCAACGCCACGCGCGGGCCGCGACATTCATCATCATGCGCGAAGTGGAAAAGCTCATTCCGCTGAAATCTTTGGTCACCATCTCGTAAGGGACGCCGAACGGCAGACCTATGTCCCGGTTGATCATCTTGACGAACGGCTCGAAATTATCGGACGGCCTGTTGCTCTGCAGACTGTGCGGCTTCGATCCTTTGGATAGCCAGTGAATTGCCCCCGGAACCACGTTTTCAACGCGGTCAATTCCACTACCGGTCTTAGTGGAATCCTGCAAAGCATCCGCGACAGCGACGGGGTTGTCTGTTTCGATGAAGTATCCTTGAGCCGCGACCAGCTTAGCGCCGATTCGCTCGAATAGGAACAGGTCATCAAGGTCGTCCATGCTCCTGATGATCGTCGTGTAGATTGGCAGGCCCCGCGTCTGAGTGGCCCGCCGCTTACTCGCTCCTACGGTCTTCCAGTGCCAGAACTCACCGTCTCGCAACCACTTGCCTTTCGAGGAGTCCACGCCGTAGGGGTGTTGGTGGTTGTCATCTGCAATCCAGCAACCGACGCTCCTCCCCCGCTGTTTTACGAATCCATTAACTACCGTGTAACTGTCGCGCACGTTCGCGCGTTTCGGACTGAAACACCGATCACCCTCCAGTAGTAGAAACCCGCCCTCACCGTCGTTGGCGCGTGGATCAATCTGCCAGATCATATCGCCGTCACGGTTCTCGGAGCGGTAGGCCAGCTCTATCAAGTCCCAGCCGTGTTCCTCGCCCGTAACGTCGCAGACTTCGAGAAACGCATTCCAGTCGTCCTCAATAAACCGGTTCAAATCATCGTCACCTGTATCGGGTTCCAGGTCGTAGCCCTCCGGTCCGATGATGTTCGCGCACGCGGTATCCAGGAGACTCACTGCCAGTCCGTTTTCTGTCTCCAGCTCCCGGCAAATCTCCCGCAGGTCCCACAGCGTGGCGCTGTCCAGGTGCCTGTCAGCACTGCCCCCGATCAGCGACCGTTCGCGGTTGTGCGGGTCCCCCTTGTCTGCGTGCGAGTAGCTGGCCAGAAGCTCGAACTGCGCCCGCTCATGCCACATCCGGCGAGCCGTCCCCGGCATGACCTTGGACAGGCCCCGCTCAAGCCACGTGGGCTGAGGCATCTTGCGATCTCGCATATCAGTCCCTCACAAAAGAGGCTTGAGACTTTGCAACACCGAGCGCCTGCTTCGCTGCTACGCCGCTCGGTTCTACTATCACGGACAACTGTAACTCCCGCACTTCAAGCCGCTTCAGGTACCCCGGATCGACAGGGAAATCCGCACCCATCCGGGTTTTGCGCCCGAGTGTTACCTGAGACACTTCGTTGATGTGCTGCCGGAGCATCTCCAGCGTCGCTGCATCAGTCGATTGCCTTCGCCAGTCCGAATACGTCCACGTGGCTGTTGCCATTTTAGCTAATCTCCCTGCCCACGGATTTCCCGCAGGTTGAGCATTTCAGGTATCGGATCCTCCGCCCCGCGCTGTCGCGTTGTACGCTGGCGGACTGAACAATGCCAGGGCAATCCTCGTGTGGCGAAGCGTGACCCCGCCGCGGCTGATACGGCTCCGCCGGTGTTTTCGGCTCCGGTTTCGGCTGCGGCTCGGCCGAAACCGCCGCGGCTAGAGCCCCATTCGGCTCTTTCGCGTCGCCAGGGGGTCCCAGAACCCGGTCGCGCTGCTGCTGTGATCTTCTTACGTGCTTTGCCGTGGCCATTTCCTGCCGCCTCCGTCAGTGATGGAAACTCCTGCCGGGACTCCCTGCCCCGGCTGCGCAACTTTCGGGGGTGCCACCGTCTGCCTCTGAGGCAACTGGTTCCACTCCCGGCCATTGTCCGTGATGAATTGTGCGAGTGTCTTGCCATAGCGGATATCGTCGCGGTGATCATTCGGCCGGTTCGCGTCGCGTCGCCGCCACGTCGTCACCGGGTGCCCGTGTCGGTCCCGCCCCTTGACTCCGACTTCATTGAGTAGCTCCGCAATCAGGTATTTATCCTGGGCGACTTCGACAGGGATTGTAAACCTCTTCGCATTGTCTTTCTCCAAGCCCTGGAGGTGCTTTTCCAGCCAGCCCTGCGTCATATCAGTATTAACGCCCAGCAGCATCGTCTCACCCCGGATCACCCGCTCTCGCAACGATCGGCCGGTATTGGTATTCGTCTGCCGGCCTTCCTCGTCGATTGGACTGAGCCTGTAACCCTCGTTCGGTGGGAGCTTCATCCCCTTGAGCGGCAGACAGAACGGAATCGATCGGGCGAAATCGTAGACGTCGCTCTGCGTCCCCCCGTCGCCGCTGTCAATCGCAGACCAGCGAGTAGCCAGCGTTCCGCCATCCGCGTGTTTGTACGATCGTCCCGGCGTCATCAGGGTGCGAATCTCCTCCCACCCGTACGCAAGTCCGTAATCCACTAAGGCCCCCCGGCCGTGATTCCCCCACGCGATAACCTGCCAGGGGAATTCATACCTGGCTGGCTGCGATTGCACGTCAGAAACCATTGTCAGGAATATACCCCACTCCGGGACAACTTGTATCGGAACATCCGATCGGAGCCTTTCCACGACCTTATTCGGCGATATCTCAGGACCTTTCGGGATGTGCCATATGCCCAGCCAGTTGTTTTCAAAATTCTGGAACTCCCCGGGGTCTTCAACGCTCCTCACATACTCCGCGGCGATTCGGCCGAACGTGACCGTCCGCCCCATCATACTACAGCCCTGAAACCCCGCCACTCGGCAAGACTTCTCTGGCTCGCCTGTCAGATTCCCTGCGGCGTCAAGAGCCTGACCCTTCGGAACCCACTGCCCCGTCCGGTTCATCTCAGACCGGCCGCTTTCCTCAACCCGGCAACCTTTCTCGCACAGGTAGTAAGCATCTCCGAGGGCCTTGTCAGGGGTTACATTGCTGCCATCCTCGGTTGTATACCCGGCGACCCCGCCGCAGCCTGTAAACTCGCCCTCGCCGTGGATGTAGAAACGTAGCTCCTGCCAGTGACCGCAGTCGGGACACTTAACATTCCACTTGCGTTGGTCGCTCTTCAGATAGGCCCGGTAGATGAAACTCCCTGAGTTGTCTTTCGTGGGGCCATTAGTCGGAGTCCCCTCGAAAACGTGTTTGAACCAGTAGTATGACTTAGTTCGCTCCCGGATGGCAGCCTGTGTCGCGCCCTCGTTGATAGACTGCCCCCACCGATCGCACTCGGTAGCCAGCGTCACCTGGCAGGCCTTGCCACTCAGCCGCTGGTGGTTGCCTGCCCACGCGAGGTACCAGGGAACCCCATTCAACTCCATAGCGTGCAGGTTCCGCTTGTGCTCCGGCGGCACTTTGGCCGCGACGTCCGGGGAGTTGTCCAGGAGTCGGTAGGCATCGTCCCGCATTTTCCGGACGATGTCCTGATCAGGTCCGGCCAGCATGCCAGTAGATTTTCCGAGGTACGACAAGACGCACATTGCCAGGATCAGGGCTGTCGTTTTGCCTATTTGTGTTCCCATACAGATTACGATTTCTTCGACGTCGGGGTTTTGTAGTAGCTCGAAAAACTCCAGCCAGAATTCAAACCCCCCAGAGAAACTGAGCGGTCCGGGTCGCGCGGTAATCGCCCGGGGCAGGTTCAGATTACTCTGCAGCCAGTCGGCGTAGTCGGTGCTGTCCAGGTCAGGGAATAATGACTCCGCTGTCAGACACGCTTCGACGCATCCGAGAAGATATCCGCGAGTCTCCTCATCGCAGTCCTCAAGGAACCCTGTACATGAGAGAACCTCTCCCGCAGAACTTGCTGTGTTGCTTGTCGGTCGCATCCGGGTACCAGTGAAGGAACTTCGAATAGTAACTGCGTTAGCTGGGAATACATCTCGGTGGAAACTTCTCCGAGCAAAGCGCTGCAGGCATCGACGGGCATAAGTTTACCACGCCGCTCCAAACGCTCGTCAACCAATTTCAGATGCCTTTCTTCATTGACCATTTTCACTGAGCCAGAGTCCTGCTGCCTCTTCCGCTCAAATATCCACAGAACCATCGGCACCACGTTGTAGCCTTTCTCGGGGTGCTTTTCTGCGGGTGCACCTTCCGCCCGCCAGGTGTCTACCTGGTTCACCGTGCCGTGACCCGTGAATTCTTTGAGGGCCATTGCGAATCGCGCTTTGGTGGGGACCCAGAGTTCCACGGTCAAAGGACCTTTCTACGTCGGGGTTTCAGCAACGAAGGGCGGAACTTGAAAGAGCCCGCATCCGCAACGCAGGCCCGCAGTTTCAGGTCTTCGATTGTATTAAGTGACCGCAGCACCGATCGCCACCAAAGTTCTTCGCGCCACAGATGCGAGGCTTTTACGCGTTTCTGCGTCATCCTGTTCTCCTGGTTTAATGCTACACACGATTTCTGGGTGGACGCCAATCATTAGTTGCGGGGCCCCGTTCTAGGGGGTACTGAGCCCCGAAACAGTCAGAAAAAAATTCGCTATCTACATGTTTTACGCGATTCCAAAACCGCGGCCCCGTTCAGACGCCCCCAGAGGACCCGTGAGGTTAGCCGATTCCCGGGGGTATCCGGGGCCGGGTTGGCCCCCGAACCCGTGCCCCGCCCAATCAGGCGGCGACTGGTAGCCGTGCTCATCTCCGACCCCCACTCAACCCACCCCGGGGCTTTCCCGTCTGCCGCGGCTCGCTCTCGCTGTGCTCATCTGGCATTGGCCCCGCCACCAAAGTTCTTCACGCGGTGCCGCAAGTCCTTGGCGATCTGCTTGGCCAAGGCATCGGCCGCGTCCTGCGTCAGCACGTCCCCCAGCGGGTCGACTTCGACGAATACCACGGGCCAGCCTGCCGGGTGTACGATCGAGACACCAGCCCCAATGGCCTTCAGTGACCACCCGTCGCGGAGTTTCTCTGCCAGTTGCTGTTCCAGTGTTTGCTCTCCCGGTGTTTGCTCTTTCATCCGATCGGCTTTCTACTCTGGCCCCCATTCTGTGGGGTGCTCTGTGTCAGTGATCAATTCCAGGAAAACGGTGGGACGCTCTTGAATCTGCTATACGATCGATCCCGGTACGACGGCGAACGGTCGGTCGGTCGGTACCCCCTAAAGGGGGGATGCGACCGACCGCCGTTTCACCGACCCTCTGACGGTGGGTTGCACCTACGCCCCACCGTCTGCCCCACCGCCCCACCGTTTTCCTGGGGGTCTACCGAAACAGGGTATCCCCCCGTTTCTGGGGGCAGCAGTGGCACGAGTTGAATTGCGACGATATGCGCATCAAAGTCCGTGAGGAGCACCTGCCCGCACACGTTCTCCGCCAGTTGCCAGGGCATCCGGCAAGCGTGGAACGTGGCATCCCGGCCGCGCACCATCTCCAGCGTGCCGCTGTCCCGGACGAACCCATCACCTGACCTCACAAGGTAGGCTCTTCTCACAGGTCTTCCTCCTGGCTGAGAGTCTGAAAATCGTCTTCCGGCGACCCAGGCTCTACCCAGGCCTCGTTCACCGCGAATCCGTCATATCGCTTGCCGCCGCCCTTAGGCATCACATCTGGCACGACGCGTAGCCGGCCCTCTGTCAGCATCCGGTCGAGCAACGCCTGAGCCTTGCGCTTACCGTGGCCTGTGTGCCGCTCTACGTAGGACGCGTTGATCGGTCGCCCGGCATCACGGATCAGTCTTACGATCGTTCTGACGGCCTCGTCGTAGTCCTGTAGAAGTTTTTGGGCCTTCGCCGCTTCTGCCCTGGCTAGAGCCTTCCCGAGCGGCTGAACCTCGGGCTTCCAATATCGTCCACCATCAGAGTAAAGCGTGCCCTCGTCCACGTCGCAGAGGTATTTGCCGCTGTGCCCGTGCGAGCCGCCGATGTTCAACAGTAAAGCGTGTTTGCCATCGGATTCGTATGGCTCCTGACGACTGATGAGAATGTGTTGCCGCATCCACTGATTAAACCCGGATCCCGCCAGGTCCTCCATTGTGATTTCCTGAGCTCCGAAACTGCGTTCCAACTTCCGTGTGTGGTGTACCACGATCAGGGTTAACCCGGCCTGCTCCGCCATAACCGAGATCCGGCGAAGATGTGGGCCGATGCTCATCATGTCGGCCGAATTGACCGACTTGCCAGCCCCCGCCAGGATGCACAGGTAAGCCGGGTCAATGACGAGAACTTCAGCCTTCGCGGCTCTGCAAAACTTCTGCAGTAAAGCGACCTCGTTTTCGTTTCCGAGTTGAGGTAGCTGGAAGCCCCACAGGAGCCGCTCTACGTCGCGGTCCGGGTCAAGGCCCTTCGCCTTGCAAATCCGCCGCTGCGTGTCCTGTAGCGACTCCTCACCGCTCTCGCCGCTCAGTAGTATAACCGTCGCCGGCTCTTTCACCTCGAATTCAGGATAACCGAGAAACGGCGTACCCGAGGCGAGGCTGATCGCCATGTCGACCAGGATCGACGTTTTGAGAGTTTTGGAAGGCGCTCCGACAATCAGCGGCTGACCTTGCTTAAGAACCCGTTCGACCAGGTAACGGCTCGGGTGTTTTTTCTGGTTGACAATGCTGTTCTTCTGGAATGGGTGCCCATTTTCTCCGATCGGCTCTTCCGGCTCCAAGGCAATGAAGTCCCTCTGAGCCGTCAACTGGTTGTGTTTCGTGAACGTCTCTTCCGGGTTAATCCCTCTGTCGCGAATCAGCATCAACAAAGTCGCCGCGGTAATGCCTCCGTCAGGTTTGCATGAGTCCCACCGTTTATGAATCGTGCCATCATTGAGGTAATGCCCGTCCCCGTAACACCAATTCACGAAAACGTCTTTGGCTACAGGACAACCCCCCGTGGCCGCGTGGCAAGCCATCATCAGGTCAACCCATTTTCCGCCACCCTCGCCACGGAACGTCACCGGGTCAACTGACTCCAGTAACACCTCCAGCTCTTCGGCTGTGTACTCTGCGTCGGAGTCTGAGGCCTTAACCGGCTGCGTCGTAATATCCGTTGACAGGGCCTCGGGTGCGTCCGGTGGAATGTGCCCGAGTAACTCCGACTTCGCGTCCAATGTGTACTCGCCGCCCTGCCAGTGGCTGCACCCGGCGATCACCACGTATAACCCTTCGCGCAGGAAATCGATGCCCGGATAAGCGTTGAGCTTTTTGGCAAAGTCCCTGCCTGCAGGTTTGCGGAAATAGTAGTGCCGGCCGCCACTCGGACTGCTGACCGCGGGCACGTCGGTTAAGTCGACCTGGTAATCGGCGCAGAGGCGTTCGAACGATTCCCGGCCGTCTACCTGATGGCCCGTGTCGGTTTTGGCTTCGACGTCGATAACCAGATCATTCGGACCCAGAGCCCAACCTATGCTATGCCCGTCCTCTGCGTAAGCTTCGATTTCTTCGAGTGAGTGGCGGGAGTTTTGCCAGTCCCTGTGTAGAGGGGTTTTCGATTTAGGCGAACCCGCCCGGTAACGCACCAGGGGGAACAGTCGCGCCCCGAGCGTTTGCGTGTACCATTTCAGGCTCGACATTGTGGTTTCCATGTCCGATTAACCTAATGCAAACTGCATTCGTGCGGCGTTCACTCGCGATTTCGCGATTTCGAAATATGTGTCGTCAAGCTCGATGCCGATGAAACTCCGTCCCAGATTCGCGCACGCCACGCCTGTTGTCCCGCTGCCCATCGCAAAGTCGAGAACTGTTTCGCCGGGATGCGAGTAGGTCTTGATCATGTACTCCATAAGGGCAACTGGCTTTTGTGTCGGGTGGAGCTTTCCAACTCCGTTGTTGTTGTTGTTGTTGAACGGGCCGATGAGGTCCTTCGGTCTGTACTGCGTGCCGTCGTTTTCG
>Ga0209403_10007196_pt1 | contig 11049 bp, 10 predicted proteins | sample ArcticOcean_MG_C_8_FD_187440 | JGI IMG/M metagenome (GOLD analysis project Ga0209403, IMG submission 187440) | Marine microbial communities from western Arctic Ocean - ArcticOcean_MG_CB11_86 (SPAdes) (version 2) | ecosystem: Environmental > Aquatic > Marine > Oceanic | place: Arctic Ocean...
GCCATCTCCTCAGAGGTGGTACAGCAACAGAGGCAGTCGGTCAGGTGTGTGTTAAGAAAAATCATTTCCCAATCAGACTAACTCCATATGACGTGTATGCGCAATTTTTTTTCGTATTCCGATTAATCCAATGATTAATAACCGTAGTAGTCGGCTTAAGCTTTGATCTAAAGTAATCGTTATGCACCAAGTTTTGGCGCTTCAGTCAGATGCTGAGTTATCCCTTTTTGGCATTAGATCTTGTACATGGCGTGCTCGTTGGATCGGATTTCTTACGCGCTGACCCTGACTTTGACGGCGGTATCACGCGAGTAATGAAGATTGCCCACGCCGGTGATGGCCTAGGTCTTGACGTAGAGATTCGCGCATCCAACGTAGCCAGAAGACACGCGATGGTTGCTATCAGAAACAGCAACTACTACGAGGTCGCTCTAGTGCATCCAGATGCCGGTACTCATGGCGCGCAGGTGGTACAAAACGGATTTGGAGACGATTTGGCGGTAATTGGAGCAGATGGGTGCGTTACTGTTCCTGAAGGACCCGGACTCGGAGTGGAGTACGACTGGGACTACATATTGAAAAACCAAACGAGCTTTGTCGAATACAAGTAGATAAATATCTCTGATAGCACAGATACAGAAATAGAAAGATTATCGATTCCATGGGTACAGGACTATCTACGGACCGGTTGCAGCGGATTGATCGGCATCTCACAGAGAATTACATCGATGCTGGTCGAATATCCGGAGCGCTGACACTGGTTGCCAGGCGCGGCGAGGTCGCACATTTATCAGCGTTGGGGATGATGGACGCTGAGCGAGGCAAGCCCACAGAACTGGACACGATTTATCGTATCTACTCGATGACCAAACCGATCACGGCAGTGGCCATGATGCTGCTTTACGAGGAGGGTAAGTTTCAACTGAGTGACTCGCTCTCAGACTATCTTCCTGAGTGGTCGGATACCGAGGTTTGGGTGAGTGGAGAGTATCCAAATTTCAAAACTCGACCGCTAGATCGTCCTATAACCATTCGGGATCTACTGTCGCATCAAGCTGGTCTCACACTTGGGTTTTTCGACAATGCAGTGGATAGGGCGTACCCGCCCATGCTTCGGGAACAACAACATCATCTTGGTCATTATGGGGAGACGGACCTTGAAGGCATGTTCGCCCAAGTAGCGAAAGTACCGCTACGTTACGCTCCGGGGACTGCGTGGCAATATTCGGTGGCTCTCGAACTATGCGGGTATCTGATTCAGGTGATAACAGGCAAACGGTTCGACGTCTTTTTGCAGGAACGGCTATTTGCACCGCTTGGAATGACGGATACGGCGTTCAACGTTCCGGACGAAAAACTCGACCGATTCTCGGCCAATTATGCACCGGTAGCCGCAGGCGGTATCGAGTTGGTTGATGATCCTGTGAAAAGTAAGTTTCGCGAGATACCTACGTTGTTCTCGGGTGGAGGAGGATTAGTAGGAACGGCGCTCGATTATTACCGGCTGTGTCAGATGTTGCTAAACGGCGGCGAATTGGACGGTGAGAGGATTCTTGGCCGGAAGACGATTGAGCTAATGACGACGAACCATTTGCCGAATGGGGAGTCCATAGCCGATAGAGCGTTGTCAGGCATGTTCAACACGATAAAGCACCAGTCGGTTGGGTACGGACTTGGGGTGTCAATCGGACTCGAACCTGCCGTGTCTCAGATAGCCGGGGCAGCCGGTCAATACGGATGGGGTGGTGCAGCGGCAACCACGTTCTGGGTAGACCCGGTTGAGGAACTCATAGTTGTTTTTATGACACAGCTAAAGCAGAGCCCTTACTCGATTCCCCGGGAGCTGCAAGTGCTCGTTAATGCTGCGATTGTGGACTAAAGGCAAATCATGGGTAATCTGTCGACAAAAAAACACCGACTCACAATTGAGTCGGTGTTTTTAAAAAGTTTCTGGTGGAGCTGGAGGGATTCGAACCCTCTACCTCCTCAATGCCATTGAGGCGCTCTACCAATTGAGCTACAGCCCCGTTTTTAATGCAGGGTGGACATTATATGATTCGTGTTTAAACGCTACCGTAAATGCCTAACTAAAAAATCGTAGCATAGAGGTGAGTTGTTATCGCCGGTAATTTTCTGTGCTAGAGGCCCTAGTAAGTCTCCGGATCGTCTTCGTGTTGCTTGAAGTCGGTGTCGTCACGTTGCGACAGTCCTTTTTCAAGATTTAGAACCTGGCCTGCGTTGTCCTGTGGTTCGTATCCGAGGACTTCTCTCGCCTTATCGAGGGCGAAAATGTTCCAGTGGTTGTCGCTCATAGCGAATACCAATGTGTACATCAGGGAGTCTGGCGCATCGACTGCTTTGACGTGTATTTGAGCGGTGTCACGGTGTGACAACCACATTGCTAATCCACCAGCGGCCACTGTCGGGTCATCATCTGAGATGGTCCAGCCGATTCGTATGTTTATCGAAGATATGCCATGAAATTCGCTGTAGAAGCTACCGAGTCCTTCGGCGTAACCCTTCGAGGCGCCGTAGTAGCCATCGGGCCGGAACGGAACAGTTTCGTCGATCTTCTTGAAATTTCCGTGCTCGATTCCATCGTAGTTTCCAGCGAGGATAGACTTATACGGCTCGTCTTGGTAGAAGCCACCAATTGCGTGCTGTGAGCTTCCGAATACGACTCGCTTCACGCCAGTCCGTTTTGCGGCTTCGTAGACGTTGTATACACCTACGAAGTTGTTACGAAGTGCTGATTCCCAGTTGGCGTTAGCGCTACGGTCGGCGGCGAGGTGAACGACGGTGTGTTGGCCTTCGAACGCGGGAATCATGGTGTCGATTTCGGCGATGTTGCCTTTGAAATTGTGGGCATCGTCGAGTCCTTCAGTTCCGTAACGGGAAAGTGATGAGAGTTCGTATTTCTCTTCAAAATCACTTCTCAAAGCGGATCCAACAAGTCCGCTTAGGCCAGTTACGAGCACTTTTTTCTTATCAGCCATACGAATGAACCTCTGCTTACGGCAATGTGGAGTCAGTGAATCAGGGAATGATCCCAATAACGATCAATGAGGCGACGATCTTAGCCGACTTTGATTCGTTCGGGTGGGCTATTCGCCAGACGAAGATGAGGTGGTCGTGGTCTTTTTCGCTTTTACGGCGTGCCATACGACGAACATAATTCCACCGAATAGCACGACACTGAGCCAACTGATTGTTCGGTCGACTGCGACGAGGCTTATTGCTTCGTTGTCGCTTAGACCGAACAGGATCAATAGTCCTGTTAGACCACCTTCAACGAACCCGAATCCGCCGGGGGTTGGGATTGTCGTGAGCATGGCGTTTGCCAAAGCAGCGAACATTACAATGCCGAACGAAATGTCGATATCCATAGCGTCGGCAACGAAGTAGAAACGAGCGATTTCGAGTATCCAACCGATGATGCCAAGTACAAGCTGGGGCGGTATGGCCCGACCCGAGAAGCTGCCTAGAGTTCCTCGTTGGAAGTTCAAATAAGCTGCCTCGAATCGTTCCGGTAATCGGTGTGATAACCGATCTCCAGCCAGTCGCATGATGAGCAAGCCCAGTACGAGCGCGGATACAAGAGCAAAAGCTGAGAATACAACCCATACGGGGACCTTCGAGTCCCCTTCAATTGTGAGCCAGATAGCTGCTCCAAGTACGAGGATAAGAACTGCCGCCATGTCTTGAACACGTTCAGCGAGAACTGTGCCAAGGCTCGACGGAAAGTCGCTTTTAGATTCTTTGGCTAGCGCCCAACCGCGGTAGGCGTCGCCAAGTCGTAAGAATGCGACTGAGTTGGCGAACCAGCCCATGAGGATGATTCCAGAAAGCGTTATGGTGCTAGGAACGTGTTTTCCGTTGTCGCCACCGATGTTTGCTGTTCTAGCGATAAGTTTCCACCGGAGCCCACGGAACCAGAAACTTAGGTAGTAGAGAACGACGGCGAGAATGTATTTACCTAGATGAACGCCTTTGATGTTGCTCCACACTTCGTCCCACTCAAAATCGAAGATGCGCCACATTGCGAATCCGAGCAGAACTGCTCCGATAACGATCGCAATAAGTGTTGGTAGCGACAGCACCCGCCCGCGCAGAGTTGATGCGCTTGGCATTCCCGATTGAGGGTTATTTGCTTGGTCGTTGGGCGTTTCTGACATTTATTCGAGAGCGGAGTCGGATATTCGAGATTGAAAATTGTTAGTCGTCTTCGTCTGGTTCGATCAGCGGTGATTGATGAGGAATTCCGACTCTACGTGGAAACTGTTCAGGTGTCGAAGAGATTTTCATCAAGTAAACCATATCGTCGGGGGGGGAACTGCCGGGTTTGTCGACGGGTATTACCAATGCTGGCGCCGAGCCGAGGACTTCCAATGCCGCACTCGCTTCTGCAACTTCATCTTGAACTCCCTGGCTTTTCGGAAGAATGACCGTTCCACCAATTTTAGCGAACGGGAGGGTCAGTTCAGATAGTTCTGCGAGACGAGCAACGCCTCTGGCGAAAACGACATCGTACTGCTCTCGTTGATCGATCTCTTGACCAATGTCTTCTGCTCGACCGGTGATTACTTCTAGGCCGGTTAGTTCGAGTTCGTTGGCTACTTCTGCAAGGAAATTTGTTCGTTTACCCATGGAGTCGAGCATCGTTACCTGTAGATCAGGAAGTGCGATCTTAAGGACCATTCCGGGTATGCCAGCACCTGTGCCAACATCGATCGCACGTTTACCAGCGAACCATTCGGGCGTTGGGACGTTTCCACCGGCGGGAGTTAGCACTCTCAGCGACCTTATGAACAGTTCTTCTCGGATCTTGTCCCATGTTTTGTGCCCGGTTAGATTGAACTGTTGACTTCGGAGTTCGATTAGCTCGCGATATCGCTGTAATTGTGCCTGCTGGCGATCATCGAGATCTACTCCAAGTAGCTGGGCTGCTGCGACTACGGATTCCAAAACTGGTGAATTGCCTTGTGGGACTTGTGGATCGAATCGATGAATTATCAAAACGAGGAAATGAGCGCAAAATATCGGGCCAAGAAAAAGCCCCACAATTGCAACTGAACGATTATGTTATAGACCGCTTTGCGGATTTCGACCGGCGTAGAGTATCGCTATTATCGTGTTTTGACCTTCTATCGGCGCACACGCACAATTTGTGCGTCGACCTTTAGTGGGAATTGGAATTACTGAATTGACCGTACGAATTGTGGTTCTTGCCAAGCAAGTTCCAGATCCTGAAACCCCGCCATCGCAGTTCAAGATCGATGAATTGACGAACACTGTCATTCCGCCGAATGGAGTGCCTCCGGTTGTCAATGGATTCGATCTGAACGCCGTTGAAGCTGCGCTACTGCTACGTGACTCTGGTGCCGATGTTGAGATTACCGTTATGTCGGTAGGCAGCGATTTCGCGATGGATGCCATGAAGAAACCGCTGGCTATGGGCGCCGATCGCCTAGTGCTGGTCGATGATTCGGGCCTGGACAATATTGATTCGGCGGCAACTGTAAGAGTTCTCGCTGCCGCTATCGAGAAAGATGGCCCCTACGATTTGATCCTTGGAGGACGCCAAGCTTCGGACTGGGATCAGGCGCATGTCACTCTCGGTCTCTCAGAGGTATTGGGTTTGCCGCTTGTTTCGCTTGTTCAGAAACTCGAACTGAACGGCGATTCGGTGTCGCTTCAGCGAGTGATTCCCGATGGATACCAGACGATCACCGCGCCCGTACCTTCGGTTCTGACGATCACCAATGAACTTGGAGAACCTCGATATCCAAACTTGCGAGGAATCATGCAGGCGAGCAGGAAAAAACCGGAGATATACTCCTTGGCTGTCTTGGGTATTTCTTCGGGTGACCTTGCTCCGAAGTTGGAGTTGAAAAAACTCTATATTCCAGAGTCGAATAAGCAGGTCGAACTTATCGAGGGTGAAGACGAGGGCGATTCCGGCAAGAAACTTGCGTTACGACTGCGCGAGGAGAAGTTGATTTAATGACATCTATATTGCTGGTCGCTGAACGCGACGAACAAGGCGAAATTAACCAGTCGACTCTCCAAGCGATCGGTGCTGCTCGCGGGCTTGTCGACGCTATTGTGACGATTTCTATTTCTGGTGAAGCACCTGCTTCTGCCAGTGCGTTGGCAGTCGAAAAAATCGTGACACTCTCACCGATTGGTGATGCTGACGACGGTATTTACGATCAGGCAACTGCCGAAATTTCCGCACTCGTTGAAGCTACTTCTCCTGAAGTCGTAATCTTCAGTAAATCTGACTTTGGATCTGTAGTTGGTGCTCGGTTGGCTTTTAGATCCGACTCGGCGTTTGCTGCTGACTGCATCGAAATTTCAAATGAGGACGGCGATGGCGTTAGTGTTACTCGACCCGTATACGGTGGAAGTGCACTCGCTGAGTTCGAGGTCGCATCGAAGCCGGCGATAATCACTCTGAGAGCCGGTGCTTACGAGGCCAATAGCGAAACCGGATCACCTTCGATAGAGGCATTCGATTCTGGCGTGGATGTCGAGCAGGCTGCATCGGTAACTGGAATTGTCGCTGAAGCTCGTGAGGGCGTTCGGTTGGAAGATGCAAACTTCGTAGTTAGCGGTGGACGTGGATTGGGCGGTCCTGAACCGTTCAGCGTTCTCACCGATCTAGCAAACGCTTTAGGCGGGGCAGTTGGAGCTTCTCGTGCTGCTTGTGATGCTGGATGGATCGATCACTCGCATCAAGTTGGGCTCACCGGCAAGTCGGTAAGTCCTGACGTCTACATAGCGGTCGGAATCTCAGGAGCGAGCCAACATATGGCGGGTTGTTCGAGTTCAACGGCGATAGTAGCTATCAATAAGGATGCCGATTCGAATATCTTCAAAGAGGCAAGATTCGGCATCGTTGGTGATTGGGAGAAGGTGCTCCCATCATTTCTTGCGACTGTTCGCGAGCTTAGGGCGTAATTTTCACAATACCGATGTAAGCTGATATCACTCGGGTGAAATACGGTCTCATGTAGAGGCCCACGCAACGAGAGGTAATACGTTGGATTTTGGTTACGGAAATGGTGTCGACGGTGTGTTCAAGTTCATCTCGAACGCCGAAGTATTGGCTGTCTTTTTTCCTAAGTTTGGCCAGTCTGTCGTAGTTGATATTCGTCCCAAAGACGGCGTTGCTCCTCTCGTGCGAGTCGTACCGATGACTCGATCCATCGCCGACCGTCTCCGCACGATCAAGCGTATGCGTCCCGATCTCCCTCGACCCCAGGACATCATCGCCATCCCTTGGGTTGGTTACGTCGAAGCAATGAAGACGTCTGGTCTTTGGGAAAAGGTTGTTGCACGCATTGAGGAAAGTGGCTTTCCTGACGCTGTTGCGGCTGCCGAAGTGGCGTTCAAAGAGCTAGTTCGATTGGAACGCCGTGAACTTGCTCAGCTAATAATGGGCGAGCAGTATGAAACCCTCTGGGCACGCCCGACTAGCTAGTTCGGCATCGCTGAACGACGATCACGCCACAACATTGCGGACATTGTGAATCCTGTTCGTCTCCCGCTGTTCGTATATCTTGGGTACGCGCTGATTGTGTTTAGATCACGATCAGTATGTTTTCAGCGCTGTACTAGCTCAAGATTGTCCGTTTGCCTACTTACCGATTAGCACTTCTGAATAGAACAATAATGTGGACCATTGGTTCGCTGCTGCTGGTCGCGTTCGTTGTTTCTGAATGGCTTGTTACGTTACCGCTCCGACGTCGATCTAAATGGGTGTTTAGAGCGTTACTGATCCTCGTGCTGTTAGTAGCTTGGGTAGTTCCGACTGGCGACAGACGCTTCGATACTCCGGCTTCTGCCGCTTCGCTTGATCACAGATATGGACTTGTTTCGTGGGAGTTAGAGAATTTCTCCGACAAGTGGACTCATCGTATTTGGACCGTTTTTCCTTGGACTCCAACGAGCGAGAGTGATCGTCGAGAGGCGCTTGATCGATACGTAGTGCTTGTCGATGAAATACGTGCTGCGAAAGACGAACTCAACCGAGTAACGACGGTAGCAATGCCCGATTTGAACGCAGTCGCCGCTGCTCAGAATGACGTGGATCGCTTGATTGGTGAACGGGATGCGATTCGACCTGCTGTAGAGGAATTTCTCGAGCAAATCATCGATGAAATCGTTCGGGCCGATGAAATCGGCCTAGTTTCTTCATTCGTTTGGCCACCTGTCGATTTTCGAATTGGCGATCCACCGAAATTACTCGTCACTTCGCCTCGGGACGAAATATCACGAATCGAAGATGTGCTTATCGATCCTGATATATCGATTGAAGACATGTCGAGGATCGAAGACGAGTTGGTTGCAGGCCAGAATATTTCAGCCGTGATTCTTCAGACTGGTGGACTCGCGAGTTATCCAAACGTTATTCCGACCACTCATCTGAAGAGATTAGTAGATGTGGCAGCCCACGAGTGGCTTCACGCTCACTTAGCTTTTTATCCGTTGGGACAAGCATATTTCTCGGGCGGAGATATTCGTTCAATGAACGAGACGTTGGCCGATATATTCGGTCGCGAGGTTGGACTTAGGGTCTATTCAGAAGTAACCGGAGAGCCGTTTGTTGCACCGATTCGACCTGAAATCGCGTCAGATAAGGTGCCGAGTGATGAGGGAACGACGGCTGTTGAGGGTCCTGAGGCGTTCAGCTTCAATCGGTTTATGGGTGAGACTCGAAGAGAAACTGACGAATTGCTTGCTGAAGACCTAATAGACGAAGCCGAAGCGTACATGGAGTCGCGTCGAGTGGAGCTACTGGATCACGGATACCAGATTCGTAAGATCAATCAGGCGTACTTTGCGTTTCACGGAACGTATGCCGAAAGTCCGTCGTCTACAAGCCCGATAGCGAGATACCTATGGGATCTACGTGAACAAGTCGCAACTGTTGGCGATTTAGTGAAACTGCTAAGGCCAATTCGTGCGTATGCAGAATTTGAGCAACTAGTTACTGACCGAAGAATCGAACTGGAACATGCCGAGTAGAGCAGCGAACATTGTTCTACATAGCGGTGTGGATGCTGTGAGTTTCAGTAAGAACTCGCCATACGTCGGTATACTTGCGTCACGTATGTAAATCTGACTAGTAATTTGGTCGGTAATATTAGACTGGCTTAGCGTGAATCACGAATGTGAATTACACGATGAGTAAATGAACACTACCCAGCGTATCGGTCGAATCAACGATCGACACGAGGAGAAGCGATGGCGGCGTCAAACGAAGACACGCAGGTCGTCGATAACAAGATGTATCGACCACCGCAACAAGAAGAAACCCAGATGACTATGGACGAGGTTATAGAGCGCTTAAAGGCGTCGTTACCAAACATTCCAGGGATCGGCGGAGCAGGGTCTATCGGACTCATCTTTGTCGCATTGATTGTCATAGCTGTCATCTGGGCTGGAACTGGTTTCTACACTGTAGGACCGGATCAAGAAGCAGTGCTGCGGACATTCGGTAAGTTCACTGGAACCACTACTGGTGGTCTTCACTGGCACTACCCAGGACCGATCGGCAAACGAAACGTTGTAGCCGTTACGACAACACGTCGTATGGAGCTTGGTTTCCGTTCTGGTGCTGATGGCTTTACGGTCGCACAGTCGGTTACTAGTGAATCGCTGATGATTACGGGTGACGAGAACATCGTCGACGTACAGGCGGTTGTTCAATATAGAATTGCCGATCTACAGTCGTTTCTATTTGAAGTAGACGACCCGGGAGATCCTGATAGAGGTATTCCAGCTGGTCGACCGGACGGTCGAACTCTTAGAGATATTGCTGAGACGGCCCTCAGACAGGCTGTTGGATCACGAAATATCGATGATGTTCTGACTACCGAGAAGGAACAGGTTCAGACTCAAGTTCTTCTCAAAATGCGACAGCTAGCTGCCGATTACAAAACTGGTATCGACGTAGTGCAGGTGTTGTTACAGAACGTAAACCCACCACTAGAAGTACAGTCGGCGTTTGAAGACGTTGTTCGTGCTCGTGAGGATAGGGAACGTTTGATCAACCTTGCACGGGCGTACGAAGCCTCTGAAATTCCAAAGGCTACTGGTGAAGCTGCAAAGATCACCGAAGCTGCTGAAGGTTTCAAACAGGGTCGTATCGCTAGAGCGCAGGGTGAGGCTGATGGTTTCGATGCGATATTAGAGGGTTACCTCTTATCGCCGGACATCACTCGCCAGCGTTTGTATTTAGAGGCTGTAGAAGAGATTTTACCTGGTGTTACCAAGTTTATTCTTTCTGATTCCGGAGTTCTGCCGTTCTTGCCGCTTGATGGCTCGACTTCAGGCTCTGGGGTTGTTGCTGGGACAGGAGGGGGACAGTAATGAGTAAGCTCACTATCCCACTGATCGTAATAATTCTTGCTTTTGTAATCGTCGTGCCACAAACATTGTTTGTAGTAGATGAAACAGAGGTAGCGATTGTTACTAGATTCGGTGAATTCAAACGTTCGCACCGTGCGCCCGGACTGCAGGTAAAAACACCGTTCGCAGAGCAGGTGACTCGGTTCGATAAGCGATTGCTTCGCGTTGACGTAGCACCAGCTTCATTGCTGACGGCCGACAAGCGAAACTTAGTAATAGACTCGTACGCTAGGTACAGAATTGTTGACCCTCTTGTGTTCTTCAAAAACCTGAGAAATGAAACTCAGGCCGCTTCACGTGTGGGTGATATTGTCAACGCTCAGCTTCGACAAGAAGTTGCTCTCGATGATCAGGAAGAAGTTATTTCTGAAACTCGAGAAGACATCATGAACCGGATCACTATCGCAAGTAACCGAATTGAGGTTTCTCGTGAGGATCTGTTCAGAGACTATGGTTCTCTGAAAGACACAGCCGTAACCGTGTTTATCGATGAAGACACATCTGACACTCTGCGTTCGCGTCGAGCTACATCAGAAGAGTTGGCGTTGCTTGAAGCTAGCGCTAACCCACCAGCGCTTGAAGGATTCTCGATCACGTACGCTGCCAGTGTCATCGAGGCACTTGGTATTG
>Ga0209403_10007199_pt1 | contig 11047 bp, 9 predicted proteins | sample ArcticOcean_MG_C_8_FD_187440 | JGI IMG/M metagenome (GOLD analysis project Ga0209403, IMG submission 187440) | Marine microbial communities from western Arctic Ocean - ArcticOcean_MG_CB11_86 (SPAdes) (version 2) | ecosystem: Environmental > Aquatic > Marine > Oceanic | place: Arctic Ocean...
TTCAATATTCCGAGTGTTTCTGGGTACGTAAACGCAACGGGTAAATAATACGACCCGAAACCATCCGATTCTAGAACGAATTCTTCGTTGAACTGGGTCGACATCATTCGATTGAAATCAGCAGTTTCGTCGGCCTCTACCTTTTTGATGAAACCGAGGGCGTTGACCGACCATTTCGCTCTCTAGAGTGCCGATGCGAACGTACGAAACTGTTCAGGAGTCACGTTCTCTGTCGCCTCGAGGAATCCTCGAATGGCTGCCAGTTCACTCAAACTTTTTTGAACTCGGCATATACTTCGAGCGAGATCGAGTCAACTAACTCCTCGAATCTCAGGTCACTCTGAGATTGGTTGATACTCCGAATAGAGATCGCCGTTGCGAGGGTCATTGCCAGCAACATAGCGAGTGTTGCCGCGGCAGCAAGCGAAGGGAGTCGCTTCTGTAGGTGTCCAGGGCGGCTTCCTTGCAGGGAACTGTCGCCTCTACGTGATTGAGTTGCTGCGTTACAGCGGGATTTGCCAAGTAGTGCGTTGCTCGAAAAGTGCAGTTGACGCAACGGCTGATGATGCCGTGCGGAACGAGATCGTCATCTCGCTACGAATATCATCGAGGATGAAGGTGTGATTAGCGTTGGAGTCGACACCCACCCGATGTGTGGACTGGCTCTGAACTTAGTACTTGTTACTAGGTGATTATTCGGACCAGCTGAGTTCTCGACTCAGATTGGCAGCCAGCTTCTCGGCAACAACATCTACGCAGTCACGCAGCGATATATCTCTTCCGGATTCGAGTGCTATCGAGGTGAACGGTAAATCTGGCATACCGCAGGGAATAATGTGTTCGAAGTACGCCAGATCGGTCGAGATATTCAACGCAAATCCGTGCATCGTAACTCCGCCAGAAATTCGAACACCTATCGCCGCTATTTTCCTGCCGTCAGGGTTGACGCCGGGGTTTCGCTTCTCATTGGGAACACCATCAACCCACACACCTGTTTCACCGTCGACCAGGTGTGCGTCGACCCCGAATTCCGCCAGGGTTTCGATAATCGATTTCTCAAGCATTCTCACGTAGGTGACGGGACCCAGTTTTGCGACCCTGACATCGATGATCGGGTACCCGACCAACTGACCCGGACCGTGATAAGTTGCCTCGCCTCCTCGATCGGTTTCGAAAATCTCCACACCGGCAGCTTCGAGCCCAGATCGATCGGTCACAAGGTGGGTATCGTCTGCCCTGCGTCCCAACGTAATCACATGAGGGTGTTCGAGAAGTAGCACAGTGTCGGGTATATCGCCCGATTTCCGCGCATCAAGTGTTGAACGCTGGAGATCAAGAGCGGGTCCGTAGTCGACAGTGCCCAGCCATCTGGTACGGAGCTCGCGAGTATCGTCACCGCTCGGCTCGATCATTTGAGATCTGAGGTAAGCGTGATCGCTTCGAGACCCGATTTCACGGACTGCAAGAACGCCGACGCTTCTGCGCCATCGACGATTCTGTGATCAAACGACAGGCAGATGTTCATCATCGAACGAATAGCAACGGAATCTACTCCATCAACGGAGATCACCGCCGGACGCTTCACGATCGCCTCGGTCGTGAGTATCGCAGCCTGAGGGTGGTTGATAATCGCCCCCCCCCACACAGAGCCCAGAGCCCCGGTGTTGTTGAGGGTAAACGTACCGCCCTGAACATCGTCGAGGGTCATCGAGCCCGATCGCGCTCGTTCCACCACGCCTCCAAGTTTTCCAGCAAGTTCGACAAGTGATGAGTCGGCAGCGCCGTGAACGACAGGTACTACCAGTCCGCCGTCTGCCGCAACGGCAACACCGACGTTTATCGCGCGCTTGAGAATGATATTTCCGTCCGACCAACTCGAATTAAGACGAGGGTTGGCTTTCAGCGCGTCTGCAACTACCGAAAGCGTTACCGGCAAATAGGTAAGCCGCACCCCGTGTTCACATTCAAAACTCTCTTTGGTCGCAGTTCGCCACTCGATCATCCCGGTCACATCGACCTCAATAGCCGACCATGCGTGCGGTATCTCCGACATCGATTTAACCATGTGATTCGCTATCATTTTGCGAATCGGTGAGGGTTCGATTACCTGGTCTTCGTTCAGTGCCGCCTGCGGAGTCTGAGGAGCGGAGATTGATCCGGCTCCTCCATTCTCAGCGGCAGTAAGTACATCTTTTTTCGTTACTCGTCCGCCCAGCCCTGTACCGACGAGGGAGCTCAGATCGATCCCGTGCTGGGCCGCCAGTCTTGTGACAACTGGAGAGAAGTCCTTTTGTCTGCTGCCTGAAACTGCCGTTTGACCAGATGCATTTTGGGGAGCGGACTCCGTGGGTTTCGTTGCCGTCAAACTGGTGTCGACAAACTCGCCACCGGTCGGGCCAACGTTCGCACCTTGAACCATTGTCCCGATACGACTCGCTAGAGGCGATTCAGGCGTCTGTGCAGGTTCGATCGCAGTCGGAGTGCCTCCGGTATCCGAAACTTCACCGTCCGCGGTTTCCATCTCTGCGATCACCGAACCCATCGCAACGGTTTCGCCTTCGGTCGCAATAATCTTCGTGAGTGTGCCTGAGGCCGGTGATGGCACATCCATGTTCACTTTATCGGTCACGACCTCCACCAGCGGATCGTACTTTTCGATCTGATCACCGGGGGATATTAGCCATTTTCCGATTACCGCTTCGGTTACTGATTCACCGACGTGAGGCAGTTCGATGTTGAAGGCCATTTGGCTAAATCTCCGCCAGCTTGGTGATGGCCGTGAGAATCTTCTCGGGAGACGGCATAAATTCTGCCTCCTGAATGGGTGAAAACGGCATTGGTGGAAGTTCGGGCGGGCCAATTCGCGTGATCGGAGCGTCGAGGTCAAAGAAACACCGTTCGCCGATAATTGCAGAGACTTCAGAACCGATGCTGACCGCCGGAGTGTCTTCCTGAACGATCAACGCCTTGCCGGTTCGAGAAGCCGATTCTGCTATTGCGTCTGCGTCTAACGGGCGAAGCGTGCGTAGATCGAGCACCTCTACGTCAATACCGTTGGCCACTGCCATTTCGGCCGCCTGAAGCGAATAGTGCAGCATCAGGCCGTAGGTGATGATTGTCATATCAGTGCCCGGCCGTTTGATTTCGGCTTTTCCGATAGGAATGGTGTATTCCCCGTCGGGGACCTCGCCTTTGACCAATCGATATGTTCGTTTGTGTTCAAGAACGATTACCGGGTCATCTGTTCTGATCGCTGTTGCGAGTAAACCCTTGGCGTCATACGGGGTTGCCGGAGCAACGACGGAGAGCCCCGGCGTGTGTGCGAATAGCACTTCGATGCTCTGAGAGTGGTACAAGCCGCCTCTGACGCCACCTCCGTAGGGCACACGAATGGTCATTGGTGCCGTTTTTACCCCGTTGGTTCCGTATCGCACCTTCGAAGCTTCACCGACCAGCTGGTTTATCGCTGGCCACACGAAATCTGCGAACTGAATCTCCGCCAGCGGTCGCATTCCATTTACAGCGGCTCCCAGTGCCACACCACAGATCGACGACTCCGCCAGTGGCGTGTCGATTACGCGATTCTCACCGAACTCGTCGATCAGCCCGTCGGTTGCGAGAAACACGCCACCCCGGTTGCCCACATCCTCACCTAGGATGATCATAGAGTCGTCGCGTCGCATTTCAATTTGCATGCTTTCGCGAACCGCTTCGATAACCGTTTTCTCGGGCATTACGCATCACCCCCCAAGAGATCACGGTGTTCCCGATTTTCATCGTGTTCAGAGTATTCAACGGTCAGATGGTCGAACATCGTTTCTATGCCCGGGTACTGCTCGGCATCGACGGTATCGGTAGCAACGTTAACTCGTCGTTTTGCCTCAGCGTGAATTTGTTCATTTTCTGCTTCGGTAATCAGACCGCGGCGAATCAACAAATCAGATTGAATACGAATCGGATCACGCTGCGACATCTGCTCGATGTCTTCGGCGGTGCGGTATCGAGTGTGATCATCATCGGTCGTGTGCGGCAGCAGTCTTTCAACCGACGCCTCGATCAGGGTTGGTCCATCCCCTGCCCTTGCTCTGGCAACCGCTGCCTTCGTGGCTTCGTTGACCGCAACCACATCGGTGCCGTCGACCTGCACTCCAGGGAATCCGTACCCGGCGGCACGACTGGCCAGACTCTCGATCCCCATCTGTTTTTCTATCGGTACCGAGATAGCGAATCGGTTGTTCTCGCAAAAGAAAATAACGGGCAGCTTGTGTACGCCCGCAAAGTTCATCGCTTCGTGAGTATCTCCCTGTGAAGATGCGCCGTCGCCGAAGAAGACGATAGTTACAGCGTCCGATCCCTTGAGCTTGTCGGCGAGGGCCACGCCAGCAGCCTGGGGTAACTGTGTGGCGATAACGTTCGAGAAATTGAACAGGTCCACTCGTGGGTGCGCCCCGTGAAGCGGGAACTGCCTCGCAGCACTCATGGGTTCCGCTTCTTTAGCAAGGAATCCACGGAGCATTTCTTCGGGTTCCGTGCCCAGAGCGAGCATTGCAGTGAACTGGCGGTAATAGATCAGGTAGTGGTCTTTGGTCGGATCGGTTGCTTCGGTACAGGCGACCTGGGTCGCTTCGTGTCCCTGTGCAGAGGCCGCTATCGCAGCTTTTCCCTGACGGTTTAGTAGCCACACGCGCTCGTCCAGGTACCGGCTCAGCACCATGGTTCGGTAGAGCTCTACAAGTCGCTCGCCTGATAGTTGATCGGTTGAATTTGAAGGTTTATTCGCAGTTGCTGACATGAACGAGCATTATAAGAGCGATAGACGCCAGATACAGCCTGAATAAGACTTATGCAGAAGGTTGTTGGTTATACTTTTTGGCTTGTGTAAATCATGCAAGACACAATTCTTAGCTGTGTCTAACTCTTCGTGGAGATCAGAATGAAACTGCTGCTGCCACTATTTGCTCTGCTGACCATCGCAATGCTTGCTATTGCAGCTTGCGGTGAAAGCGACCCCGAACCGATTGCTACCGCTTTAACTATCCCAGTATTGGGGGGTGGTTCCGGAGGCGTAATAGTACCGGGCGCGAAAATGCTTTCGCCCGGCGATGATCCTGCCCCACCAACGGGTGCTCTCGACACCTCGAAAACCTACACAGCCACGTTCAATACCGACGCTGGTGAGTTCAAAATCTTGTTGTTCCATGACGAAGCACCACTCACGGTCGAGAACTTCGTCAATCTCACTACTATCGGCTTCTATGATGGCCTGATGTTCCATCGTGTTATTCCCGATTTCATGGCACAAGGTGGTGATCCTGACGGCACGGGTGGTGGAGGTCCGGGCTACCGATTCCGTGACGAGTTCGATAGCACTCGCCGACACGACAAGCCAGGAATGCTTTCCATGGCAAATGCCGGTGCCAACACCAACGGCAGCCAGTTCTTCATTACGTTTGTGCCAACTCCCCACCTCGACGGCAAGCACACCGTTTTCGGTGAAGTTACTGAGGGTATGGACAATGTGATGAAAATTACTTTGCGAGATCCGGGTGACTCAACACCGGGCGACATTATTCAATCAATCACTATATCTGAAAGCTAAACAGCGAAATTCAAGTACGAAACAACTGAATTTCAATTAGGAGAAATCATGGCCGATCTTGCACCACCATCTGGTGAACTCGATAACTCGAAATCTTATACAGCCACGTTCAAGACTGAACGTGGCGAATTCGAAATCATGTTGTTCGCCAACGATGCGCCACTTACCGTTGAAAACTTCGTCAACCTCGCACGAGCTGAGTTCTACGATGGAACGACCTTCCATCGTGTTATTCCCGGGTTCATGGTTCAGGGTGGTGACCCGACTGGAACGGGTACAGGCGGTCCCGGTTACCGCTTTGGCGACGAGTTCAATTCGAAACTGCACCACGACAGCGAAGGCGTGCTCTCGATGGCGAACGCCGGTCCTGGAACCAATGGCAGTCAGTTCTTCATCACACTGGGACCCACGCCGCACCTCGATGGCAAGCACACGGTGTTCGGCAAGGTCACAGGCGGTATGGACATTGTGAAGGCGATCAGGGAGCGGGATCCAATGAGCGACTCGAACCCCGGTGACATGATTGAAACGATTGTTATCAACGAGAAATAGTTAGCACCCCCAAAAAAGGCGTTAACAACAAATGGACCACTCATTGCGAGTGGCCCATTTTAGTTTCGTTGAATTGTGAACTAGTCGCCGACTGGAGCAGAAGCGATGTTACTGATCACGGTGTCATCAAGCTCTCGACTTGACTCCGATTTCTCTTCTGAAGCTACTTCTGCTTCTTCGTTCTCGACTACTTGAGATTCAAGTTGAAAACTCAACAGACGACCACCGACTCCCAACCAGACGTTCTCATCAAGTTCGACTTCAGGTCCGACAGGTCGACTATCGACCCTCATTGACGGATCGCCAAGTGCCCGCTTGTAGATCAACTTGACCTTGTCGCCCTTGAACTTGAACGAACCGCCATCGAACGGCAGGTCGACAAGTTCGGAGGCATGTACGACGTTCCTTGCGAACATTCGTCGGACGAAGCTGCGATCCAGCTTAGAGAAGTCGACGACGAGTCGTCCGCCATCGTCAAGGATGAAACCGAACGGTGATGTCTTGCGCTGGAACCATATTGCGAATCCGGCCAGAAGCACCAGCAGGCTACCTGCTACCGCGACGATCCACGGAGCCACACCGAGAAGCAGTACCGGTTCTTCTACGATAACCGCCATCGAAGTAGCAATAGGCGCGTTTCGTACGTACTCTCTACCCTCAAAAATACTGTCGAGCCTTACGTCAACTTCCCACGCTCCCTCTTCCGGGATGATTGCAGTGATGTCGAACTCCCAAGCCATTCCTGGCTCCGGCTCGTCGACCGCCAAAACAACTGCAGATACCTTCCCTCCGGGACCCGTCAGAATGGCCTTGATGTCAGCAGGGCTGATCAGGAACGGGTAGTCGCCGACACGAACCTGAACCCTGGCAAGAGTGGCGTACTCGCCGGCAAGCGTCTCAACATCACTGATCTCGGTGAGGCTGATTGTTGGGAATGATTCGCTGCGAAAGGCGTTGTCACTTCTCAGTGTCGCCACGTAGTCGGTCCACGACAACTCAAGCGAAACGTCGTTTATTCCTTGAGATGTAGGTGCGCTTAGCTGTACTGAGTAGATTCCGTCGTTGGCAAATCGATCGCCAGCCTCACCACTATCGTTCAGTGCAACAACCTCGGTCGTACCACTTGCCTTTTTGATCGTCGCCTGAATTGTGGCACCCGAAAGAAGCTGGGCCGCATCGCCGTTGAACGCAGCGGCCTCCAACACAGCCGCTTCGCCAACGGGCAATGGTGGCTGTTCGATCAACCTGAGTTCCAACGGGTTATTGATATCAACACTGGCAACCAGCTTCGATGCTGGGCCAACCCCCTGCAGTGACCAGTTACCCGGCACCGGAGAGTAGATGCGAACTATTACAGCAGATGGAGTTTCTCGAATGTCGACATTCTCCATCACCGCGACCGCACGGGTTCCGTTCGGTGAAAATACACCTACATCGACCGAAGGGTTCTGGCGCACAAACACCGTTGTGAACTCACTAGTGTGTGGTGCGATATCGAGAGTAACGACAGAAGCCGAGTTGTCATGCATCTCAACATCCATGGCGTTCTTAAGCGAGAGCTGGGAGTAGGTTCCAAAGAGCGCGGCGATTCCTGATGCGGTACCGGTGTCGTAGAACACACCGCCAGAACTCGTGGCTAAACCAGTCATCAGGTCACGTAATACAGCCTCGGTGGAAGGGAGGACAACTACGTCGATCACCCATCCTTCCGATGAAAACAGGTCGGCGACACTCCGTAGCCGATCTCGAGTGCCCTCAGATTCGCCGAGGATCCGACCAGAGGTAATGAAAGTAGTGCGCGAGCCAGCGGCTGCGTCAATCCTTGAAAGAAATGCAAACGTATCGGTCAACGCAGCGAACTGATCGGAGCGTGCGGGCCCGATATCCATGGAGCGAACCATGGTGATGAGATCGTCAACCAACCGTATTCCGTTCGGCCCTGATTCAGCCGAAACGATTTCATTGGTTTTGACGCCATACGTCGCTGCGGCAAGTGTGCCGGCCCTCGTTCCTCTAGCAATCGTGAGGGCCGCGGTTTCGGCGGCATCAAGATCACTTTGTACTGGCGAGGCCCCCTCATCGAGGAGGATGACCATGACTCCATCTTCGCCGATCGGATCGGCGGCTCGGGCAGGTAAGGCTGCCCCTATGAATAAAACGGTGACTGCTATTAGAATTATCAGAGACGGGCGACGCATTTCGAACTCCGGAAAACTACTGCGATGTCCGGAGATTTGGCGAACCAATGCCCCGAGCTGCTTTTATCAGTAGATCAACGTTATTGATGCGCCTCGATTAGCGTCAGATTGGGAACGGTGCAGATTTCGAGTGATTTTCACAATGAATCTCGTTTTCAATCTCAACGCACAGATTTCACGTTCCCTGTCGAAGGTCAAACCAAACGGGGCGCACCGTTCTGGTACGCCCCGTTTTCAATTCCCAACAACCTGCCAGCTAGTCCATATCCTGCTTTGCGATTTTCAGTCCCGTAATAGCGAAAGCCAGACCCCAGATCACGGCAAAGGTACCGAAGATCATGATTCCCTCTTCAGTTTTGACAGGGAATACAAAGGTCAGAATCACCGTTGCCGCGCCAATTATCGAAATCACCCATCCGAATTCTTTTCGGACGATTCCGCTGAGTGCGATCCCGCCACCTATCGGAATCAGTGAAATGAAAGCCACTCAAGGTTGCAGCCTGATACACGCCGAAGAATCCTGCGTGTAGCGCCTTGGCGATTATCGTTGCACCAGCAGCAGCAGCCTCAGCAGCACCTGCCACACTGCGCACCGAGGGTAGCCGTTGCAAGCTTGTCAGCAACGCTCGCCTCTGCCAGACCGAGACCAATAACGACTGACCAAATTCCGAGGGCAGCAACAGATCCCATCTGCCCAATGCCGAGCCGGTACCTCGCAACACCCTTTGGAGCGATTTGCCAAAGGCCAATAATCCCTCTCGTGTACAGGATTAGCCCAACGAGAACAATGATTTGGTAAAGCTGGGCGATTCCTGCGTCTTTGCCAAGCGCCGCAATGAATTTATCTGAGTTCTCAGGATCAATCGGTTCAATGCCGTTTGTTGGCAACAAGAAGTTGAAAACAACAACCAGAATTGATCCTATAATAAGTGACAATTTTGCGATCGTGTCCAACTTTCCAGTTGGGCTTTCTGCAGTAGTCATTTCTGCCTCCCAGACCGGTCCAGTACGACGAATTAACATCATCCGTCCAAATTATTTAACGCTTTCTAGTCTAGAAGCGTGGTTAAGATTTCCCAGAAGTTCACGCACGAAGCCGAGCCGGGGGAATTTCGATCAGGACTTCGGAGCAGCCTGGTAAACACCCGTAGATCCCGTTAGCACTTCTTCCCTCAGCCTGATTGACGATTACGAAATCCATGCTTCCTCGACTTCTTTCGGGCCGCCATTCCGTAATCGTGCCCGTTACCGTGATCGTGTCGCCAATATAGGCAGGCTCTGGAAAGATCCAGTGCTACTCAGTGAGCACAGTTCCCGCTCCTGGCATGTCCATGGCTACAAGAGCATGAACGAGGCCGACAGCAATACCGCCCTGTGAAATAAGCCGTTCGAATCTCGTCTTGGAAGTGAAGCGGATTGAAGTCGCCGGTCAACTCCGCATAGCGATTCACTATGTAGCGCGTAACAGTCATCGATCTGCTTGCAGTCTGACCCACAGATACCGTCGTTATTGCTCCGATTTTCTATTTCTCATTGGGTGGGTAGTGCGGCAAAATCCTGCGAATGAGCTTCATTTTTTGGCTCTGGGCTTCGTCGCGAACAACCACACGGGCGTTACACTGCCGCCAATCGAGACAATTGGACGGTTAGCCGCAGAGTACAGGCATACGGATAAATGAAGGTAACTCAGATCAAAAGCTACTCGGTACGGGGCGAATCCGGCCGGGGATATTTCATCGTTCGAGTCGACACTGACGCGGGTCACTACGGGCTGGGTGAGATTGGTATCCGGGGTTGGGGAGTTGCGATCACTCACGCCATTGAACATCTTGCCGAGTTGGTGATCGGCGCTGATCCGTGGGAGACCGAGCGACTCTGGCAGGAGATGTTCCGCTCTGGATTCTTCCCCGCCGATACTGTTTACTCCAACGCTATTTCAGCTATCGACATCGCGCTCTGGGACATCAAGGGCAAATCGGTGAATAAGCCTGTGTACAAGTTGCTCGGTGGGCCTGTTCGCAGCAAGGTAGTATCCTACGCACACGTTCAGGGGATCGAAATCAGCGACGTTGTTGACAGCGCTAAAGAACTTCAAGATGACGGCTGGAAGTTTCTCAGGTGGCATCAGCTTGAGACGTCGAACTACGACGAAAACGGGGTTGGCATATTTGATCCACTAGCCTCGATGCGTAAAACCGTCGAGTCGTTTTCTGCGGTGCGCGAAGCGGTTGGCTGGGAGACCCAACTGTGTCTCGACGTTCACACACGTCTTGAACCCGCGCTGACAATTCAAATGTGCCGCGACTTGGAAGAGTTCAAGCCGTTCTTTATTGAAGATCCCGTCCGTTCTGAAAATCCGGGTGCGTATCGACATCTGCGGGAGAAAATCAAACTGCCAATAGCCGCTGGCGAGCAGTGGGGTTCCAAATGGCCGTTCAGGCAAGTCATCGAGGAAGATCTCATCGATTACGCCCGTATCGACCTTTGTATAGTCGGGGGGATCACCGAGGCTCTCAAGATAACTCACTGGGCAGAAACCCATTACATCGACATCGTCCCGCACAACCCTCTGGGTCCTGTATCGGCAGCGGCATGTGTGTCGCTTTGCATGGCTTCGACCAACGTTGGAGCCCAGGAGATGCCGCGTAGGCCCGGTTCGACGGATCAAAAGCTGTTCCCTCGCCAAATCGAATGGGAA
>Ga0209403_10007203_pt1 | contig 11042 bp, 7 predicted proteins | sample ArcticOcean_MG_C_8_FD_187440 | JGI IMG/M metagenome (GOLD analysis project Ga0209403, IMG submission 187440) | Marine microbial communities from western Arctic Ocean - ArcticOcean_MG_CB11_86 (SPAdes) (version 2) | ecosystem: Environmental > Aquatic > Marine > Oceanic | place: Arctic Ocean...
ATAGAGGTGCAAGGCTTGCATCATAAACGAGGAATTCATTCCATATTCTGTTAGGTCTTCTTGGAAAGCTAGAAAAATTTTTTCCGCGCTTCTAATAAAATCTGGGTTAGCAAGATAGGCTCCTAGTTTTAGGAATGCCAATGATGCATTACTGTTCCCGGAAGGCTCGACACCGTCGTATCCAGAAATTTGTCTGACAATTAGTTTTTCTGCATCAACAGCAGTTTCATAATAAGCAGCATCGGAAGAAAATTTCTCTTCTACCGTTTGCATTAGTTTCTGTGCTTCGATTATATATTTTGTGTTGTAGGTTGCTTCATAAAGGTCAAGACAAGCAACAGCAATTGATGAATAGTCAAAAAGGTATCCATCGTAGCGAGCTTCACCTTCCCTGAAACGCCTTAGAAGTTTCCCCTCGGATGTTTTTAAAGTGGATAGAATAAATTCCACTGCTTTTTCCGCTTTAGCTATTCTATTTAGATCTTCCAAGACACGACCTGTTTTGGCCATAGCTGAAATCATTAGCCCGTTCCATGAAGTTAGAATTTTATCATCTAATAAGGGGCGGATGCGTTTGTTTCGCTCTTGAATAAGTTTTTTTCGAGCAGAACTTAATTCGTTAATGACCGTATCTTCAGCTAGTCCTAGTTTTTTTGCTAGATCTTGATACGTATTAGTTTGGTTAAGAATATTTTTATGTTCAAAGTTCCCCTCTTTGGTGATATTGAAAAATGGAACAACAATAGACGATGCCTGTCGGCCTAATATCGACTCTATTTCCTCCTTTGACCAGACGTAGAATTTTCCTTCCACTCCTTCGCTATCAGCATCTTCAGCACTGAAAAAAGCTCCTTCCTTCGAGGTCATACCTTGATCAATGTAATAGAGAACATCATTGGCGTAATCAGAGAACTCCTGGTGTCCTGTTACTTGAAATGTCTCGATAAGTGCTGTGATAAATAATGAGTTATCGTAAAGCATTTTTTCAAAGTGTGGTACCAGCCATCGGTAGTCGGTGCTATAGCGGGAAAGTCCTCCTCCGATTTGATCGTAGATACCCCCCCACTTCATAGCTCGCAGAGTACTTTTGGTCATTTCCAGGCTTGAAGTGGTTCCTGTGCGGTGATGGTGACGCAATAACAATGACAAACCCATTGAGGGTGGGAACTTGTTTTGCGGCTGAAACCGAAATCCGTGGTTCAGGTTATCGTAATGGCTTTCATAAAGTTTAGCAGCTTTGTCTTCACCATCGAAGTCAAGTGATTCGGTTGTCTCTAAAGTTGGTTTGCGTTCCGAGCTTTCGCGAATTGCGATTGCGAGGGCCTCGCTTTGTTTTTTTACTTTTTCTGGTTCATTAATCCAAGTTTTAGTTAGGAATATCAAAACGTCAGTGAAAGACGGTATGTTGAAACGTTTTTCAGGAGGAAAGTAGGTGCCAGAGTAAAAAGGAACTCCTTCTGGAGTTATAAATACATTGAGAGGCCATCCACCCTGTTGCCCCATAGCTTGGATTGCCTTCATATAGATGCTATCAATGTCCGGTCTTTCCTCTCGATCAATCTTGATACTGATAAAATTGGCGTTAAGAAGTTTTGCCAAGTCGGGGTCTTCAAACGACTCTCGCTCCATAACATGGCACCAGTGACAAGTCGCATAACCGATGCTTACAAGAAGAGGAAAGTTCTTTTCTTGAGCTATCTTAAAGGGCTCTTCCCCCCAGGGAAACCAGTTGACAGGGTTGTGAGCATGCTGAAGAAGGTAAGGACTTTTTTCGTGGATTAATTGGTTGGTGTGGGATTTGTTCACAATATTCCTTCGAGTTGTTCGAAAAAGTCAGGAAAAGATTTTTCTACGCAGCTTGGATTTTTAATGCGAACTCCGGGGACCTTGAGTCCGACCAAGGCGAGACTCATAGCCATACGATGGTCATTATAGGTTTCAAAATCATTTGGGATGTAGGTTCCAGGGCGAATTTTTAAATAATCTTCCCCTGACTCAACGCCAGCTCCTAACCGAGAAAGCTCGTTTTCAAGTGCTTCTATTCGATCGGTTTCCTTAATTCTTAAATTGCCTATACCAGAGATACAGGTTTCACCTTCGGCAAATAGAGCTGTTACAGCAAGGGTTTGAACTACGTCGGGCATGTTGTTCATGTTGATGTTAATCCCACTCAAAGGATTTCCTTGTATAATAATTTTTTCAGAAGACCGTTCAACCTTGCAGCCCATTCTCTCTAGAACATTGAGAAATCCGGCATCTCCTTGCACACTTTTAGAATTAAGGCCAATTAAAGTAACTTCGCCTTGGGTAATGGCTGCTGCAGCAAGAAAGTAGGATGCACTCGACCAGTCCGCTTCTATCGTGTAGTCCATCGCATGGTAGCTTTGACCTGCTGAAATATGGAACCGGGTGTGATTTGTACACTCAACAGTTACCCCAAAAGTTTTCATGATGTCGATGGTTATATCTGCATAGGGTTTGGAAGTAAGTTCACCAATAATATTGATAGTGGTTTCATTTTTAAAATAAGGTGCAGAAAGCAGGATAGACGTCAAGTATTGGCTGCTATTGTTTCCTGCAAGATTAATTTCTCCTCCTAGAATGCCACCCCCTATGATTTCCAAAGGGGGACAGCCATTATTTTTTAACGAGCGAGTTGTTACACCTATTTGATTGAGTGCTTTCAGTAAATCTGTAATAGGTCGCTCTAGCATACGTTTCTCCCCTGTAAGCTGAGTTTTTCCTGGAGAGAGAGCTGCAAAAGTTGTTAGAAATCGCATGGTAGTTCCTGCTAGGCCGATAGAGATTTCCTTGCAGGGGCATTTTAAATCCCCGCCAGTTCCTGAAACCACGAAGGTACAATCTTCTTTTTTTACAGAAATACCAAATTGCTCCAAAGCCAGGTGCATATATTTGGTATCGTCACTAAATAGGGGGTTGCGTAAAGTCGAAATACCCTTAGCAAGAGCTGCAATCAAAAGCGCTCGATTGGTGTAACTTTTTGAGGCGGGACATTCCACTGTCGCTGTTATTTTTCCTGCAGGGGTAATTTCTTTCAACAAACAGTCTCCAAGGTTTAAAATTGAACTATAGCATAATCATGAAACTTCAAAGACTTTTGTAAGTGTATGGTTTAGGGATATAGGACTGGCTTGTTTCGATAGGTTGATTTTGCTATCATCGAAAAGATTTATTCTTCAAAGGTAAGTCTTTAAAGCTTTTTATATTCACTGTTTACCCAGTCTTTGTTATGGGTGGTAACGCATTTAAAAATCAAAAAAAAAATCTTTGGAAACGCCTATATCAATGGTGGCATAACAAAGAAGAGGCTGAACAAAAACGTCTCAAATCTTTTATCCCACTTACTCTGTATACCATTGCAGTTATTTACGGAGTAATCTATCTTTCTATTCTCAATACGGTTAATCGCGGTAAGGGAATGGATGTCATCAAAACTTGGTACGGTGGTGATCGGTCGCAGATAGTTAAAGCACTTAAGGATGAGCAAGAGTATCTAGGAAACAGTTTTAAAGAAATGATTCGAAAAAGAGTATCTGGGGGGCGCTAATTATAAGTTTATAAAGAGCGCAATTAATCTTCGGGAGAAAGTAGAATTACCTTTTTTTATGGTTTTTGGTTTTTTATCAGTTAAGCGAGGATAACTTTTTTATGACCTACAAAAACTATAAAGTTCTTAAGTATATTGTTTAAAACCAAAATATTTTTCAGTCATTTACCGGTGTCATGTTGATGAAACGTTTAGTTTATACATTCAATATGTTTTATCTCTTGGGACTTTCTTTGTGGGTTGGAGGGATGTTCTTGCTTGGTATTTTGGTCGAGATTATTGTGCGGATCAAGCTTAAAGAACAGCCATTACTGGCAAGTAAGGTGATGAATACCATCATGGATGTATTCAATATTGAAATTATTTATATTTGTATAGGTTTCATGGTTTCGGCCGAAATAATTAAGAGATTAGTCGACAAATTTAGCAAACTTGAATTTGAACAATTAGGAGTTACGAAACGCAGGTTCGTTAAGGAATGGATCCTTGGCATTATGATTGTACTGGCAATTTACATGGGAAGTTTTCTGCGGCCTGAAATGCACGAAGTAGATAAGTTAAAAAAAACCAACCCAACGGATCAGAAACTACAGATACGTTTTGATCGTTTTCATTCTAAATTTGTCAATATTTATTCAGTTAATATGATCCTAGGGTTATCGCTTCTCTACATTCATGGCAAGGAGATGACTCGGTTTCGAAAAAATCCTAATGAAACTGATGAGTGAAGATTCTTTCAACAGAAGTTAACTTCCAAATCTAAACCCATGTCTGTTCGTTTATTATCTTTTTCACTAGTTTGTTTTTTTTGTTTGGTTTATTTTTTTTCTACGACCTCAGCAGTGTTTGCTATACATGCCGAGGGAAAACATAAAGAAGAGTTACCTAATAATCTGCAGCAAGTGCCAGATGGGCCTCCCTCTGTTAAACCAGATAATTCAAGTATGACCCGTATTCCGGTTGGGACCTTTAAAATGGGTTCAAGTTTTGTGGAAAATAAAAAGCATCTGAAGCAGTGTCGCAAGTATGACAGGTCCTGCGAGCTATGGTGGTTTCGTGATGAGTACCCCGATAAACTTATTTTTCTTGATAGTTATTGGATCGATATTTATGAAGTAACAAATGAAAAATACCTTGATTTTGTTTTAGCAACTGGGCATCGTTTCGCCTTAGATGAAACTTGCGAGACAGATAAATGTCGCGAAGGTAATTTGTGGGAAGGAGCGTCGTTTTCTTCCAGAATTAAACGTCAACCCGTAACGCAAGTGAGTTGGTTTGATGCGGATGCTTATTGTCGATGGAGGGGGAAACGACTTCCCTCAGAAGCAGAATGGGAAAAGGCAGCTCGAGGCCCAAGCGGTAACTTATATCCTTGGGGGGCCAGACCACCTAAAAAAAGAGCTTCTTATGGAAGGAAATGGCGTGGTATTTTCACCATGACAGATGTGGGGGCTTATTCTCAAGGAGTATCCTTATACGGTGTGCATGATATGGCAGGTAATGTTTGGGAGTGGGTCGATGATTGGTACGACTTAAAGTATTACAATTGGAGGCGTAAAAAAAACCCAAGAGGCCCAGTAGAAGGTGAGTTTAAATCGGTGCGGGGTGGTTCTTGGGTTAATTATCCTGATACTCTGCGGAGTTCCTTTCGACGATGGAGCCAACCAGAAGTAAGGTTTAATGATACTGGATTCCGATGTGCCAAAGATGGCAACCTATGAAACCAAAAAGAGCAGATGAACTAACCAAACAAGAAAGAGAAAATCTTTCTTCATACGTTTCGGATGTTGATGCGGATGTGTTTGTGATCAGTAATCTTAATCCAGAGGTGGTCGGTGCTGCTCTTGCGCGTTATAGTCGAGCGCCAACTGGACTTAAAGAGACCGTGGTGCGTGAGTTTCTTAATCAGGACGGAACGCCTAATGAGGTTAAGGGGAGTGAACTCATTGACCGGGTAGTTAATAAGTATGGAGATGAGTCCGTTGCAGAACTTGCGGTTGCTCCTCTTTGTATTGAAAATGTTTCCAATTTAATGACTAAGATTATTGAGGATTGTAGAATTGGCGGCTCGCCGATTGAAGAGTCTACGCGTTACGTTTTATATGATGTGAAACGTGACGAGCAATGGAGGTATGTTCGTCCCGAATCTATTATGAAATCTGGATTAGCTCAAACATATGTTCAGACGATGGATTTTTTGTTTGAAACATATGCTGGGCTGGTCGAACCCATGCAGAACTTTTTTCGTAAAAAACTTCCAGCGTCAGCATTTAAGATCGAAGTTGAACGCGATAATGATGTTGTGCTTGTTGGAGCCGATGCATTAGAAAATGACAATGAACAAAGGGCGCACCGCTTGGCTTATGGTTTCACTATGCGAAGCGCAGCATGTGACATTATTCGTTGTATTCTACCTGCTTCGACCAAGGCTAATATGGGGCTTGTTGGTAATGGTAGGTTTTTTAGTGGGCTAATTACTAAGCTTCTATCTCAAGAGCTTGATGAAGGTTGGTTGCTTGCAAAGGATATTCGAAAAGCCTTAGAGACGCAGATACCGACTTTTATTAGGCGAGCATCAAAAAATGACTACCTTGCCGATAACCAAATCGCTATAAGAGACTTTTCCATAGATTTGTTTAAAGGTATTCCTATTCAAACGGTTCCAGAGGTTGTGCTAATTGAGGATCGAGTCGAAGATTATACAATTAACCTCTTAGCAAATATTATTTTTCCATATGTGCAACATTCGACTATGCAAATTCGAAACATTGTTCGCTCATTACCAGAGGAAAAAAGAAATGAGGTTCTCTCCACAGTTATCGGTAAAAGGAAGACTAAAAGAGATAGGCCTCCACGCGCCTTTGAATATGGTTACCCAATAAACTTTGATGTTGTTACGGGGTTTGCTGAATATAGAGATCTACAAAGACATCGTATGTTGACCCAACAACGGCAAGAAATAAATGTGTCACTTGGTTATTCGGTTCCAGAAGAAATTGAAGAAATAGGGCAAGGTAAGGTTGTTCAGGAATGCTTTGAGCGAGCAGAGTCGCTTCATAGTGATTTGATTAAGGCTGGATTGACCCGGGAAGCTCAATATGCTCCCCTGTTTAACCACTTTATTCGGTGGAATATGGGGATGAACCTAAGAGAGTTCGGACATCTTACAGAATTGCGGTCGCAAAAAGCGGGGCATCCAAAATACCGTCGCACGGTTCAGGTAATGGCAAAACTGTATATGGAACGGCACCCCGAAATGGAACCTGTATTACGATTTGTTGATTATAATGATTATGATCAGGGAATTACTCGTGCTGAGCAGGAAGCACGCACCGCACGAAAAAGCTTGGCTACAGGGGTGTTTGACGATATGGACTAAAATTATTAGACATGTTTTTTGCCGGACCCAATGTTTTTCATTGATATTCGGTTCGGTTTGTTTATTATTGCCCTTTGTTATTTTAAAATTAACCTTCATGAGAGTGTGAAGTTATGAAGATTGGCATTCCTAAAGAAATTCACGACGGTGAAAAAAGAGTTGCAACGACACCTGAAGTCGCTAAGCACCTAATCAAGTTGGGTTTTGAGGTGTTGGTTGAGTCTGGTGCTGGAGAAGGGTCTCATTTTTCTGATACTGCTTATACTGATGCTGGTGTGACAGTAGTGGAAGGTGCAAAAACAATTTGGCAAGGCAGTGACATTATATTTAAAGTGCGGCCACCGGAATTTAATTCGAAGCTTAATTCTGAAGAAGTCGATCTGCTGCACGAAAAACAGGTGCTCATCACTTTTCTTTGGCCGGCCCAGAATCCAGACTTACTTAAGAAGTTAGCGGAGAAAAAAGTTACTGCGCTCTCAATGGACAGTGTCCCACGTATTTCCCGTGCCCAAAAAATGGATGCGCTTAGCTCGATGGCGAATATTGCAGGATACCGAGCAGTGGTAGAGGCTGCGCAGCACTTCGGTAGATTTTTTACAGGTCAGATTACCGCCGCGGGTAAAATACCACCGGCTAAGGTTATGGTTATTGGTGCAGGAGTTGCTGGACTTGCTGCAATTGGTGCTGCGAAAAGTATGGGAGCTATTGTTCGAGCCTTTGATACCCGTCCCGAAGTTAAAGAGCAGGTTGAGAGTATGAATGCAGAGTTTTTAGAGCTCGACTTTGAGGAAGAAGGGTCAGGGACAGGTGGATATGCCAAGGTGATGAGTAAGGAATTTATTGAAGCTGAGATGGCATTGTTCGCGGAACAGGCAAAAGAGGTAGATATTATTATTACCACGGCATTGATCCCAGGAAAGCCTGCCCCAGAATTGATCAAAGAAGAAATGGTTATTTCAATGAAAGACGGTAGCGTAATTGTCGATCTCGCTGCAGAGCAGGGAGGTAATTGTAAGTTGTCGGAGGCGGGCATAGTAAAAAAGGCTCATGGTGTTTCAATTATTGGTTATACAGATTTACCCAGTCGCCTTGCTGCCCAGTCCAGTCAGTTGTATGGAACTAATTTACGCCATCTCATAACTGACATGTGTAAGGCTAAAGATGGGAATATTACCGTTGATATGGAAGATGAAGTAGTCAGAGGAGCCACAGTCGTCAAAGATGGAGAAGTCACTTGGCCTCCACCTGCTCCTAAGTTGTCTGCTGCCCCTCCTAAACCAGCGGAAAAACCAAAAGATGTGAAACCCGCTGAGTTGACTAAAGAAAAACCTTCTTGGTTAGGTCCCCTAATCACATTCATAGTTGGAGGGCTTGCTTTGTTAGGGTTAGGGTCTGTGGCTCCAGCATCATTTATGGCTCACTTTACTGTCTTTGTTTTATCCTGCTTTGTCGGTTACATGGTGATTTGGAATGTAAAAGCAGCTTTGCATACTCCGTTAATGAGTGTAACTAATGCTATAAGCAGTATTATCGTTATTGGTGCGATTTTACAGATAAGTTCTGGAGAACGTATGATCGTCTGGATTTCTGGTTTTGCTGTGATGATCACAGCAATTAATATAGTGGGCGGATTTGCGGTAACGCGTCGGATGCTCGAAATGTTTCGAAGATAGGAGTCGAGAAAATGAGTCAAGGTATTGTGACCGCTTCTTATGTTGGGGCGACTATTCTATTTATTTTAGCCCTAGGTGGTTTGAGCAATCAGGAGACATCGCGTCGAGGCAATTTATTTGGCATCATAGGGATTACAATTGCCCTTATAGTAACAATAGCCGGTGTTACTTCTAATGTAGAAGTTCTTATAGGCGGTTTGTTAATTGGTGGATCAATTGGATTGATTCTGGCAAAGCGTGTTCAAATGACGGAGATGCCGGAGTTAGTGGCAATTCTTCATAGCCTTGTTGGTTTGGCTGCAGTTTTAGTTGGCTTTGCTAACTTTATGGATCCTGGGCGGCTAGAGCACTATGCTGGCGTCGAATTGACTATCCATGATATTGAAACTTATTTAGGAATTTTAATTGGAGCAATTACTTTTTCTGGGTCTCTCATCGCGTTTGGAAAACTAAGCGGGAAGATCGGTGGGAACCCATTATTGTTACCGGCACGCCACTGGCTTAATCTCAGTTTGTTGATTACGTCAATCTGGCTTTGTTCTAGATTTGTCGATCAATCGGCAGCAGGTGCTGGGCTGGACCCATTATTGATCATGACTGGAATCGCATTGATTTTTGGTATCCATATGGTCATGGCAATTGGGGGTGCGGATATGCCAGTAGTTGTTTCTATGCTTAACAGCTACTCAGGTTGGGCTGCTTCTGCAACAGGGTTCATGCTTAATAATGACCTGCTTATAGTGACAGGTGCTTTAGTAGGTAGTAGCGGTGCAATTTTAAGTTACATCATGTGCCGAGCTATGAATAGAAAATTTTTCTCAGTCATTGCCGGTGGGTTTGGTACGACGACAGGTGGATCTTCTGCCGGTTCTGATGTCGAACAGGGTGAAGTAATAGCTTTGGAAGCACCAGAAGTCGCAAACTTATTGACCGAGTCTAAGGAAGTAATGATTATTCCCGGTTATGGTATGGCAGTAGCTCAAGCCCAGCACATCGTTTGTGAGATCACAAAAATACTTAAAAAGAAAAAAATTAACGTTCGTTTTGGTATTCACCCAGTTGCAGGCCGTATGCCAGGGCACATGAATGTTTTATTGGCGGAAGCCAATGTCCCTTACGATATTGTTTATGAAATGGACGAAATCAATGATGATTTCCCAAATATTGATGTCTCAATAGTTATCGGTGCCAATGATATTGTGAATCCATCTGCACTGACAGATCCAAATAGCCCGATCGCGGGAATGCCGGTCCTCGAATGCTGGAAGGGCAAAACCACTGTTGTTTTAAAACGGGGCATGGCAACAGGATATGCTGGCGTGCAAAACCCATTATTCTTTGAAGAGAATACTCGCATGTTGTTTGGCGACGCTAAAGCGAGCCTAGATGCTGTGTTCAAAAACCTCTAGAGCCCATTTTCACTAAAAAACTTGTCCATTTTTCGTCTATCCAAGTCTCTTTGTTTAGCGGCGGTATGAGGGTATTGTTGCGATTGAAATAGGGAATGAGACCGATTTTTTAGAAAAACATACTTAGAGTTAGCGGCCTACGAAGAATGAACTTAGAAACTGATCTATTTTCAATCTGCATAGGCCACTATTCAAATCTAACTTTGGTTTTAATCGACTACCGAGTGTTTTCGAAACTTATTTAGCTTTTAAATCTTTCGAGAAGCTTTTTAAAAAAACCTCGATCATCTCCCCCACCATCTCGATAAGCTACCCCATGCGTTTCTCCACCGGTATCTATCTTAGTAATGAGGCTAAGGTCTGCGGTTGAAACTATACCTAGTTTATTTTCATCTCGAATAGCCACAAAAAGAGTTTTTCCATCTGAACTAATCGCCATCATGTCCGGACGTTCACCTATTGGAGTAGATTTGACAATTTTACGGCTTGCAGTATCAATCATCGATATTTGGTTAAGACCTCGTTGTCCAACATAAACCGTTTTACCATCTGGACTGTGAACCAGACCATGTGGTTCTCCTGGAACATCGATAGAAGCTTCAATGGAGCCAGTCTGAGGGTCCATTAACAGTAATTTGTTGTCAGCAGGGGCGGTAAGCCAAAGTAGACTCCAGTCGCTATTAGGTTTGATTGCCATAGCTCCTTTTGCGCCTGGTATTGTCTTAGAAATTTTTTGAGTTTTAACATCAATTACTGAAATAGTTGCATCACCAGCATTGACAACATATAAGTCATTTCCATCTGGAGAAAATATAGCAGTAATCGCCTTTACTCCAGTTGGTATAGTGTGAGTAACTTTTTTAGACGCAACGTCAATAAAGGTGACATTTCCTGCACCAACGTTGCATGAGACTGCTGTTTTCCCATCTGGAGATACAGCTACATCGTGGGCCTTAGTATCTGCTAAGACATCAGCTAACTTCTTTTTTGTTACGGCATCTATGATGGTTATA
>Ga0209403_10007207_pt1 | contig 11036 bp, 14 predicted proteins | sample ArcticOcean_MG_C_8_FD_187440 | JGI IMG/M metagenome (GOLD analysis project Ga0209403, IMG submission 187440) | Marine microbial communities from western Arctic Ocean - ArcticOcean_MG_CB11_86 (SPAdes) (version 2) | ecosystem: Environmental > Aquatic > Marine > Oceanic | place: Arctic Ocean...
GCCGTCAAGTGACGCATCTCGCTCACGATTCTTCGTGCGTGGATCGATTAGCCTTGTAGAATAGCCGCCTTATGAGCCCCCCACTATCGGCAGAAAATTGAAAAACCTATCACCGTGGATCGCACCCTCAATTTTGGCGGCAGACTTTTCGCGTCTCGGCGACGAAGTGCGAAACGTTTTGGCTGCCGGAGCCGACCTCATTCATTTCGATGTCATGGACAACCACTACGTTCCCAACTTGAGTATTGGACCATTAGTCCTCGAGTCACTACGCCGCACCGACATCGAATGCCCGGTAGACGTGCACCTGATGGTCAAACCTGCCGATGGCTTGGTTGAGGATTTCATCAAAGCCGGTGCCAACATCATCTCGGTGCATCCGGAAGCCACCGAACACCTGCATCGAACCTTGTCGGTCATCCGCGAAGGCGGCGCCAAAGCCGGAGTGGTCTTCAATCCTTCAACGCCGTTGGACGTGTTACACGAGATAATCGAGTGCGTGGACCTCGTCCTCATTATGTCGGTTAATCCCGGTTTTGGCGGGCAGACATTCATTGAATCGAGCATTACCAAGCTTACGCGGGCAAGGAGCCTGATCGATCAGGCAGATCACGAAATTCGTCTCGAAATCGACGGCGGCATAAAAACCGACAACATTGCGCGCGCCGCCGCCGCGGGTGCGGATACATTCGTCGCCGGAACGGCAATCTTCGGCTCCAAAGACTACGCCGCGACTATATCCGCAATGAAAGAGGCAATCGCCGACGCTTCATGAATTCGGATTGGCGCAAGCCCTACAAAGCCTACTTATTCGATCTAGATGGTACGCTCATCGACACGGCGCCGGATCTAAACGTAGCGTTAAACCATTGCCTCGTCGCTGCAGGCCTTGCGCCCGTCAATGAGACTTTGACGCGCCATTGGGTCGGGCATGGGGCACGCGTGATGATCCAGCAAGCGCTTGATTTTCAAAGTGCGCAACATGCCACGCAACCACTGTTCGATGCTTTCATAGCGTATTACGAACAACACAGCGCCGTTCTGAGCGCGCCTTATCCATCCGTCGTTGCCACCCTCGACCAACTGCTTGCCGCAGGCTCTGTGCTCGGAGTTGTCACTAACAAACTCGAGCGCTTATCCGAACGATTGCTCACGGACATCGGATTGCGCGACTACTTCGACGTGGTCATTGGTGGCGACAGCACCGCCACCCCTAAACCGAACCCTGCACCGGTTTTCAAAGCTTTAAGGGCGCTGAATGTCGAAGCATGCGACGCTCTGTTTGTCGGTGACTCGCAGACCGATGTGCTGGCCGCGCAAGCCGCCAACTTGGCCGTGGTATGCATGCGCGATGGTTACAATCACGGCATCGACGTCACGACCTTACATGCAGATGCTGTGATCGACAGCTTTACCGAACTGTTGGATTGAATTCAGCCAGGCCAGAAATCTGGCTTAAGCAAGCGGACTGCCTGAGAACCACTGTTTCTGCGGACAAAGATCCTTTAGCGACACCCTTTCGTGGAACAACGCTTCACCACCTTGGTGATCCCAGCGATGTTCCACGCGCGATTGCGCGCGCCCGGGCTCTCTTTGCACGCTGAGGGCTCCGCACGCTGAGGGCTCTGAAGCGCTTTTCCCACTCCGCAGTCGCACATCCATGTGCTCATTTGGCCCACAACAGTGGGACGTTTGATCCTGGCTGCCAGGATCTCCCGCAGGAGTGACAGTATTTTCCAATTCTAAAATGAGTCTAAAGGGGCCGGATCTTTAGCCTTTTAGCCAGCCGCCTTGTTTTGTCCAAAGGTGGTCTTACAGAGTTGTTTTCTAGCGGCCTGTCACTGCGCCGCCGCTTCAGGGTCACTGACCCGCAGTGCGATTGCATCCAAGGTCAAAAAGGACACGCCTGCTGTCAGGTATTGCTCAGCACGGTCGAGCGACTTGTGCTTGTCATAGGGTGTCATCATGTTTCATAAAGGTATTTTTTTCGTGCCTTGCCTTTGTCGCGGATCGCAATGATCGGGAAGAAACAGCGTCGGTGATAGTTGATGTACGGTACAAAATGTAACCGGTAGGCCTCGTCCTTCGAAGCCGGCGGCAGCTCCGCCGATCCCACACTGATGAGGAAGCCCTCGACCTGACCGAGCGTCTTGATTTGCTTGATGTTCATGATGATGTTCATCCCACCATCATGGACAAAAAGTCAGACTTCAGTGGCTTTTCATATTGCAATCACGGCCCCTCCTTCAGACTCATTTCATATTGGAAAAGGCTGTGACTTTATTATGGTGACTGCTTTCTGCTACGCTTCGCGCCATGAAACCCATGTCTTTCAAGCGACGTATAATTTGCTACAGCGGTTGGTGGCGATAGCCATTGTTCGTGTGCGCCCATTGCGCACCACCTTCCGCTTGTACAACTTGGCTTGAGAACCGACATGAATCATCCTATCTATCAACGCATCCCGGTCGTGGTGGAAACGCTAGCAGACCTCGATACGCCGTTGTCCGTTTACTTAAAACTTGCAGATGGCCCCTACTCCTATCTCCTAGAATCGTCACAAGGCGGCGAAAAATGGGGGCGTTATTCGATCATCGGATTGCCTGCGCGAACGCTCATCACCGTTCGCGGAGAGTCAATCGAGGTCACCGTAGACGGGACCGTAACCGAGTCCGTAAGCTCGGACGATCCGCTGGCTTTCATCGAATCGTTCCAAGCCCGCTACCAGGTCAAGGACGTTGAAGGATTACCACGGTTTTACGGCGGTCTGGTCGGCTATTTCGGATATGACACTGTCCGCTACGTCGAAAAGCGTATCCGCGACAGCGCCCCGCCCGACCCGCTAGACACACCTGATATCTTGTTAATGGTGAGCGAGGAGGTGGTGGTCTTCGACAACATTAAAGGCCGCATGCAGCTTATTAGCCTTGTCGATCCAAACGAAGACAACATCGTGCAGCGAACACAAGACAAGCTCGAAGAGCGTATCCATGCGCTACAGTCCGCCGTACCGCCAGTGCCGGATAGCCAAGCAAACCAGCAAATCGAAGAAAGCGATTTTGAGTCCGAGTTCGGCGAAGAGGCATTCAAAAAAGCTGTCGAGGTGATTAAAGAATATACCCGCGCGGGTGATGTCATGCAGGTTGTACTTGCCCAGCGCATGTCGATTCCGTTTGCTTCACCCAGCATCAATCTTTATCGCGCTTTGCGATCGCTGAATCCTTCACCGTACATGTATTTCATGAATCTGGACGACTTCCAAATCGTCAGTTCATCTCCAGAGATTCTCGCGCGCCTCGAAGATGGCCGCATTACCAACCGACCCTTGGCAGGTACCCGTCGCCGTGGCCATACTGACGATGAAGATCTGGCGCTCGAAAAAGAACTCCTTGCCGACCCGAAAGAGATTGCCGAGCACTTGATGCTTATCGACCTTGGTCGCAATGACGTCGGCCGTGTGGCCGAGCCTGGTTCAGTTGAGGTGACCGAAAAGTTCGCCATCGAACGCTACTCGCACGTCATGCACATTTCTTCAAATGTGGAAGGTCGGCTACGAGAAGGCGCGACCGCAATGGATCTGCTGCGAGCGACACTCCCGGTTGGCACTCTGTCCGGCGCTCCGAAGGTGCGGGCGATGGAAATAATCGACGAGCTCGAACCGGTCAAACGAGGCATCTATGGCGGCGCAGTCGGTTATCTTGCGTGGAATGGCAACATGGATACCGCCATCGCCATTCGTACCGCAGTCATCAAGGACGGACACCTCTATATCGAGGCTGGCGGCGGCATCGTCGCCGACTCCGTCCCGCGTTTGGAATGGAAAGAAAGTTTGAACAAAGGCCGCGCAATCTTTCGCGCGGCCGCGATGGCCGAAAACCAATTCCGCAATCTTCACGAACTATAACGAGTATTTCCACTGGGAATCCAAGTGATGAGGCAAACTAGAGGATGAACATGGTAAGGGCAAATCATTGGCGTTGGCCCCGCCTACCACCGCAGCTTCCAAACCAGTCATTTGAGCTAACTAACATTTGGATGTAGTCATGATTTTGATGATCGACAACTACGACTCCTTTACCTACAACGTTGTGCAATATCTGCTTGAACTCGGCGCCGAAGTCGACGTGCACCGCAACGACGAGATTACCATTGCAGAAATCTCCGAATTGAATCCGGAAAAGATCGTGATATCGCCAGGACCCTGCACGCCAAACGAAGCTGGTGTATCACTCGAGGTAGTCAACCAATTCACGGGCAAGATCCCACTATTGGGTATCTGCCTTGGTCATCAAAGCATTGGGCAAGCCCTCGGTGGGACGGTAAAGCGGGCTGAAGACGTGATGCACGGCAAAACTTCGCCAATCCATCACTCGAGCCAGGGCGTCTTCGCGAAGCTGCCCAACCCGTTTGAAGCCACGCGCTATCACTCGCTCATCGTCGCTGACGCGGATCTACCAGAGTGTCTAGAAGTCACGGCGTGGACCGAGAAGGATGGAGAATTTCATGAAATTATGGGGCTGCGACACAAATCGTCGGCCGTGGAAGGGGTGCAATTCCACCCCGAGTCGATCATGACCGACGTCGGGCATGATTTGTTGAACAATTTTCTCAATGGATCCGCATGAGAGGCCGTTATGGATATTCAAGGCGCACTTGCGCAACTCGTCGATCACACTGATCTGACTCGAGAAGAAACCACCGAAGTTTTCGACATTGTGATGTCGGGCGATGCTACGCCGGCACAAATCGGCGCGTTACTGGCAGCACTTCGTGTCAAAGGTGAGACCGCAGAGGAGATCGCCGGAGCCGCGACCACCATGCGCGCACTTTCGCTCAAAGTTGATATCAGTCATCCGAATCTTGTCGATACGTGTGGTACTGGCGGTAGCGGAACTAAGCTATTCAATATATCCACCGCGGCAGCCTTTGTTGCTGCCGCAGCCGGGGCCAAAGTAGCCAAGCATGGTAACCGTAAGATGACGAGTTTCTGCGGCAGCGCTGACGTGCTCGAGGCGGCCGGCGTCAACCTGGCGATAACGCCCACCCAAATCGCAACCTGCATCGATGAAGTTGGCGTTGGCTTCATGTTCGCGCAAGCCCACCACAGTGCGATGCGCTTCGCAGGCCCTGTGCGTCAGGAGATTGGCATTCGCACGATGATGAACGTACTCGGGCCAATGACTAATCCCGCTGGCGCCAAACGCCAAGTGATTGGTGTATTCAGCCGTGACTGGCAGCTGAAGATGGCTGAAGTGTTGAGCCTGCTTGGTACCAGCCACGCCATGATTGTGCACAGCGAAGGGTTGGACGAAATTCGCCTCGATGCAGCGACTCACGTGGTGGAACTGAGAGACGGAACAATCAGCGAGTTCGAGCTCTCTCCAACCGATTTCGGCATTGACCTCCAATCCAGCGACGCCGTATCTCTATTGGCCGCAGACTCCACTGAATCGAGTCTGACCCTGGTAGAACAAGCCCTCGGTGACCCCGACTCGTTAGCGGCAGACATCGTCAGTTTGAATGCAGGGGCCGCTATTTACGTCGCAGGCGTTGCAACCAACCTCGCCAACGGTATTACGATGGCGCAAGATGTGATCGCCGCGGGATTGGCGCGCGAACGTTTTGACGAACTTGTACGGGTGACCAAGATGATGGGCGAAGAATGAAGCGGGCTCGGTTTTGAGCGACATCCTCGAACAAATCGTCGCGACCAAGCGCCAAGAAGTCGAAGAACGGCAACAAAAGGTCTCCATTGAGGATCTTCAAGCACACGCTGGCGACGTCGAGCCACCGCGCGGCTTCATCGCTGCGCTGACCGCTCGCAAGCCTGGCGTTATTGCCGAAATAAAAAAAGCATCGCCGAGCAAAGGTGTCATTAGAGAACCCTTTGATCCGGCTGCGATCGCGAGAACATACGCTGACAATCAAGCAGCGTGCCTTTCCATCTTGACCGACGAAGACTATTTTCAGGGGTCCGATCAGTACTTGATCGACGTACGCGATACCGTAGGCTTACCTGTTATTCGCAAGGATTTCACCGTTGATCCTTATCAAGTTTATGAAGCGCGCGCACTGGGGGCGGATTGCATATTACTGATCGTTGCGGCCCTACCTCGAAAAATCCTAGGAGAGCTTTATCACCTGGCCCGTGAGGTTGGTATGGATGTTCTCATCGAAGTTCACGATGCACCCGAACTTGAAACTGCCCTCGAACTCCATCCGAGGCTCATCGGGGTCAACAATCGCAACTTGAAAACCTTTGAGACCTCACTCAACACGACGATTGATTTGTTATCTGAGATACCCCAATGCGTCTCGGTCGTCACTGAAAGCGGAATACGCACGCGCGAGGATGTGGTCCTCATGCGCGAGCACAACGTTCATTGCTTTTTAGTCGGGGAGGCGTTCATGCGCGCCGCGGATCCCGGCGCGGAATTGAAGCATCTATTCTTCGAATAATGTGGTTGATTTTGTTCCGAAAGAGCACATGGACGTGCGAGTTCGGAGGGCAGCGGAGTGGGGAAAGTATTCCTTCGCGCAAAAGAAAGCGGGGACATGTCCCCGCTTTCTTAATCCACGATCCTTGTGAATATCAGCGTGTGCCGTAAACCACCATCGTCTTTCCTTTGACGGAGACCAATCCTTGATCTACTAGGGTTTTCAGTACACGTCCTACCATTTCCCTGGAACAACCAACAATGCGTCCAATCTCCTGACGAGTAATCTTAATTTGCATTCCATCAGGGTGGGTCATCGCATCGGGTTGCTTAGTGAGCTCCAGTAGCGTCCGTGCTACCCGGCCTGTGACATCCAAGAAGGCCAGATCGCTCACTTGCTGCGTAGTCCGGCTCAGGCGTTCCGCCATCTGCCGTCCTACTGCGTACAATAAATCTGTATGTCGATCAACAAGTTCCTTGAACTTGTTGTAGGAAAGCTCTGCAACCTCACATTCGGTCTTAGCTTTAACCCACGCCGATCTGGGGGTGTCGTCAACAAAGAGCGGCATTTCGCCAAAAAAGTCGCCTTTGTTTAGATAGGCGACGATGATTTCGCGGCCCGATTCATCTTCGACCAGCACCGTTACCGATCCCTTCAGGATGAAGTAGATCGAGTCGCTTTTGTCGCCGGCATAAATCAGCGTACTCTTTGCCGGGTATTTGCGGCGATGCGCCGCTGCCAGGAATGCATCTATATGCGTTTCATTGGCGTCTTGATTCAGATTCATTCGGAACCCGTTCGCTGTAAGCGGGCGGCCCATTTCGTTGCTGCTAGCATTTTGGTTGCGCTCCTTCGTAACATCTTGCTTGCGAAGAATACTAGGTGAGGACTGTTGGCTGTTTCGAGAACTGGTCGACAAACGGTACGTTTTCACATTCCAAACGGTCGCAGTTCCCCCTTTTATCTTCGACAATGTCTCGCACTTACAATTTCACATCATTTTTTTGCAAATCAATATATTAGGGGCGAGACAGTGAACACAGAAATACAGTGGATAGACAATGTGCACTTCACGGCTACGGCGGACTCTGGGCACTCAGTTTTGATTGACGGTCCGCCTGATTCGGGGGGTGAGAATCGAGGATCTCGGCCAATGGAGCTCATGTTGATGAGCGTTGGTAGTTGCACGTCGTTCGACGTCGTGAACATCTTGCGTAAATCACGCCAGCAAATAACAAATTGTGTGACCCACGTCACAGCCGAGCGAGTCAACGAAATCCCTCAAGTCTTCGAATCAATCAACATTCACTTTGCATTGGAAGGCCATGCCATTGACGAGCAAAGGGTCGAGCGCGCGATCCACCTGACTGCCGAGAAATACTGCTCGGCTTCGATCATGCTGCAGAAGGCCGGCGTGAAGATTACCCATACGTTTGAGATTGCTGAAGCCCAGTGAACCGCGCAGCCGGCCCCGTCACCGAGTCATACCCGGTAGGCAGTCTCGGTCATCACCTTTGCTACGATCGACATGCCATATTTTACGGCGGGTGGGAATTCAATACCGCCCATCGATCGGGCACGATTGCCATGGCGGGCTTCGTCATCGCGCATTTGCTCGATAATCAGGCGACTGCGATCGTCACCGCTCGGCAGTTCATCGAGATGTTTTTCGAGATGAAGAACGACCTGATCTTCGGTTGCTTCGACGAACCCTAGACTTACTTTGTCACCGAAAAGCCCAGTCACGGTACCCATCACGAACGACGCCCCAAAGAACAGTGGATCCAGGGCGCTCGTGCGGCCGCCCAATTCTTTAACTCTTGTTCGACACCATTCGAGATGATCGCGTTCTTCCTCGGCCGCTTGAGTGAGCGCTTGCCGTGCGGTCGGATTCCTTGCCGTGAGCGCTTGGCCTTCATACAAAGCTTGGGCACATACTTCGCCCGTGTGATTGACGCGCATGAGCCCCGCCGAATGCGTCCGCTCAACCTCGGAAAGATCGGGCTCCGCACGCGTTTCGGCTGGATTTGGTCGTGCAGCCTCATAACTACCGGTAAGCGTTTTGAGGCTGCGATCAAAGCCTTGAATTAGGGTATCGAATAAACTCATGACACGCTCAATACTATCACCTATCTAACCAATGACGATGCGGACTCATGGCTGAGACCAAAGATCTAAGCGTTCTGCTGGATGCCCAAATTCCCATCATCGGCATCGAAAGCCCTGATGAACAACGCGTGTTGGGAACCTTGTTAACTTGGATGGCCGAAAACAGCAATGCTGCATTCATCGTAGCCACATCGAACGATATCTCGGGGTTACCACTGGAGCTGATGCGCAAAGGCCGCTTGGACGAGATATTCTTTATCGACCTGCCAGAACAAAATACACGCAGGGCAATCTTCAAGATCCACCTCAAGAAACGCGATTTGGATCCGGCAAAATTCAATCTTGCTAGTCTCGCGGCCAACGCAGAAGAGTTTACCGGTGCGGAGATTGAAGAAGCCATCGTGTCGGCGCGTTATCTCGCCGATGCTCGAGACGGAACAGTCAAAGAGGCCGACATTCAAGCGGCCATTGACCGCACATACCCAATTTCAGTGCTGAAAGCGGAAAGCATCGACGCCTTGCGCGCTTGGGCAAAGAACCGAACGGTGCCTGCATGATCGAACAACCCGCCTCCGTTCGCATGCGTCGCCTACGCCAGGGGACACGCACGCAGACCGCGCTGGGTAAATAGGAACGCGCAAAGTGCGCGTTCACAACGTTTGCCCCCGGTAATGTAATAGTCCAACCGCGGATCAAAGCCAGCTAACTGTTCGCGCAAGCAATCGAGGGTAACCGGGACCGCTCCGGACATGGGTCGACTACCTATGTTCAGCAACGTGCCACGCGGATTAGCGCACCCTTGAACGAATTGAACCAGCTGGTTGAGCAGTAGCGTGTTGAAGGTCTTTTTACCGATACACTGCAACCGCACCGGCTCAAGGCTCGTGACATCAGCGTTGCGTCGGCCTTCCACTATCAAGGCATCCTCACCAAAGAAATCGCCGGGCCCCAGATGCGCCAACGTTGTTGAACCGCGGTGAACCACCGCGTGGCCTTGCTCCAGCACGCAACAGTACGTGGCCAGGTCGCCACTCTGCAAGACCGGTGTGGCGGCCGCATACTCGCGAACAACGAAGGCTTTCAGCACCTCCCGCCACTGATTGCGCGGCAGTTGGCTCATCATATCCGAGGTAAGAAATCGCTCGAGCCAACCCGCAATGCCGTCACTTCTCGCATCATCCGCATCATCCGCAGCACCGCGCGTCAGCAGGAATTCGTAGCGCTTGGTATCAATTCGCAACACCTGACTCGTTGAGGTCGTTCTCGCTCCGGCACAACCCGGATAAAAGTGGCATAAATCGGCCTTCTCGCTACTTTTTAGTTCGGCGTCGGGAACAAACGTCTGGACGCCTCCTTTGAGCAGAAAGAAATAGCCAGTCAACTCACGCCCGGGCTGGGCAAGCCAGCGGCGAGCAGGAATACAAAGGACCTGGGCATGCACAGCGAGCGCTCGCAGCTCGGCAGGCGACGTCGAACGAAACTCAGGAATCCGGTTGAATTGGTCGATCAGCGTGCACCAACCATGCCCGGCTTTTGACCGAGGACGAAGGCGTATTGTGCCCTGATTAGATTAAGCGATTTGCTCGCGGGTGATCGCACGATGCCCAATGTCACGACGGTAGTATCGATCGCGCCACCCAATCAACTCGACCCTTGCATAGGCTCGAGCTTGCGCAAGCTGTACATCATCACCGACGCCAACAACGCAGAGAACACGCCCACCATTCGTGACCACGCTATCGCCAACAAGCTTAGTCCCCGCATGAAACACTTTGCTGTCGACGAGTCCTTTATCTAAGCCCAATATAGCTTCACCTTTTGCATAACTTACCGGATAGCCGCCTGCAGCCATCACCACCCCCAACGCGGAACGCGGGTCAAACGCAAGCTCGAAATTCGCAAGCTCTCCGGCAACCGCCGCTTTGCAGGCGGCCAAGAGATCCGACTGCAGCCGCATCATCACCGGCTGTGCTTCTGGATCACCAAAACGACAGTTGAATTCAATGACCTTAGGCGCCCCATCCGCTCCGATTATCAGTCCAGCGTACAAGAACCCTGTATACGGTACGCCATCGGCGGCCATACCCTGCAGTGTCGGTTCGATGATCTGCTCCATCACCGCCTTATGCACCTTGTCCGTTACGATTGGCGCAGGCGAGTAGGCACCCATGCCACCAGTATTGGGACCGCGGTCGCCATCGTCCCTTGCTTTATGATCTTGCGACGAGGCAAATGGTTTGGCCGTTGTTCCGTCACATATGCAGATGAAGCTTGCTTCCTCGCCCTCGAGGAACTCCTCGATCACGACGCTGGAGCCGGCCTCGCCGAAAATACCGCCAAGCAGGGCGTCATCGACTGCCGCGTCGGCTTCATCGGTCGTCATCGCGACGGTGACGCCTTTGCCTGCCGCCAGGCCATCGGCCTTGATCACGATCGGTGCGCCCTGTTCGGCAACATAAGCGCGGGCGTCGGCGGCGTCGGTGAAACGG
>Ga0209403_10007210_pt1 | contig 11032 bp, 9 predicted proteins | sample ArcticOcean_MG_C_8_FD_187440 | JGI IMG/M metagenome (GOLD analysis project Ga0209403, IMG submission 187440) | Marine microbial communities from western Arctic Ocean - ArcticOcean_MG_CB11_86 (SPAdes) (version 2) | ecosystem: Environmental > Aquatic > Marine > Oceanic | place: Arctic Ocean...
TCCGAGCAGCAATCGTCGGCACATCCGCAAGACTTCTCGCAGTCGCCGCCGTCACCGCAGCAGTTGTCGCCACAGCAGCCGTCGGAGCAGCCACATGACTTTTCACAACAACATTGCCGCTCACAGCTGTCGCATCCGCAACCGCTTCCAAGCATAGTGTCTAATAGACCAAATCCGTAACTTTGGCCTGTCAGACAACATACGCTTACGATGAGCGCTCCAAACAATTTCGACTTCATCGAATTACGTCTCCTATTCCTTGGGGACAGTAACTTAAAACGACTTGACTGCGCCCGTAGGCGCGATTCATCTCACCCATACTGAGTTGGTCGAGACGACAATGGCAGGGCGTGGAGCCCGGCAGGAGTGGTAGGTAGGTGACCCAGTCGGGTCGGGGGGCGTCAAGCTAATCCGTTTCTTGTTGGTCCCCACAGTCAGGCGTCAACACCAGTCGAATCAATCCATGATTCGAAAAAGTACAGGCCGGTCGGTCAACGCGCCAAACAGTGGAGTGTCAAAAAAGACACTTCATTGCATTTTAGGCAACATCATAACTTATCGGCCCACTCAGTAAGCCCCCTTGAGCATACCGAAGTAATTTAGGGCAAGTGGTTTAGGACTATCATTAGGCAAAATTTGCGGCGCACAGAAGCTGGTATGCTCGTACCCGTTATGCCTTCAATATCCCACATGAGAGAGTGGTGAAAGGGCCGTGAATCTGCTATTCTAGAGGTCCCGCAGTGTGCAAGTCCTTACACGACCTACAGGTGACAAGGGCAACGCAAATCGCAATCACAGCCCAGTCGTTAAAGTCGACCAGCTGGATCTGCTATTTCGATCTGCTATTTCGATCTACTATTTCGATCTACTGGCGCAGCGCGGCTCACCAACCTTCCCTCCAGTCCTCCCGCCAATTCACCCTGCAATAAATTCCTAGTTTTTTCGTGGCATGCGCTTGAAGATGTCAGGCGCTGTTCTCTGACGGTGTTCCGAAATGAATCGAACCGCGATTTGCTTAGCCGTATTTGTGCTGTCGTTTCTCTGTTTGCCAGCGCACGCCGACGAGACACGTACTGCTGGCAGTGTGCCCGTAGGGACTACGGATTGGCCCAATTGGCGTGGCCCGCAACAGAATCGTGCCTCGACCGAAACCAACCTGGTAGACCGTTGGGATCCTAACGGCGGACCAGGCAGCAATCTGCTGTGGAAAAGCGCGGAGTTGGGCGGTCGTTCGACACCGATTGTGATGCAAGGTCGATTGTTCACAATCGTGCGTGATGCCGCGGGTACTGCCGACGAAGGCGCCAAAGTGGTCTGCATCGACGCGGCCACTGGCGAAAAGATTTGGCAGCATCAGTTTAACGTCTACCTGACAGATGTGCCCGACACACGTGTCGGCTGGTCTTCCTGTGCCGCCGATCCAGAGACCGGGCGCGTGTACGCACGGAGTGTTTCGGGGTACTTCTGCTGCCTGGAAGGCGATACGGGCAAAGTCGTCTGGGAGCGTAGTCTGCACGAAGAGTTCGGCCTATTGAGCACATTCGGTGGACGAACCGCTACTCCGCTGGTTTTTGAAGACATGGTGCTGGTGAGTGCTGTAATCATTGGCTGGGGCGACGCACCTGAGTGGGGTTTTTTGGCGAAGCCAGCTCATCGTTTCCTGGCTTTTGACAAGGCCACTGGCGATTTGCGCTGGCTCAGGGGGACGGGTATCTCGCCAACCGACACGACCTACAGCACGCCCACCATCACTCCCTTAGGAGGCCAGGCGGCGATGGTATTTGCGTCAGGCGATGGCGAGATCTGGGCCTTGCAGCCGCGAACTGGTGAACCAATTTGGCATTTTCCGTTTTCTCGCCGTGGCATAAATGTCTCGCCGCTTGTCGTCGGCAATACGGTCTACGCCTCGCATAGCGAAGAGAATGTTGTCGGCACCACGATGGGCGGACTCGTCGCGCTCGACGGCAGCATGAACGGCGATCTCACCGGCAAAGAACTGTGGCAACAATATGAAGTGATGGTCGGCAAGAGTTCGCCGATCATGGTCGATGGTCGCCTTTGGACCTTCGACGACGGTGCCAAGCTTAAAATTTTTGATCCCGCCACCGGTGAACTGATTGCTAAAAAGGCACTCGGCACCGCAATGCGAAGCACGCCCCTCTATGCGGACGGCAAAGTCTATTGCTGCACAGCGAACGGCCGCTGGTACATCCTGCGGCCGACTGAAAAGGGCGTGAAGGTCTTGCACAGGTTGCGGCTCGGCGGCGAAGCCTGTGATGGTTCGCCGATCGTCTCGAACGGGCGAATTTTTTTACCCACTTCGGAGGCGCTGTACTGCATAGGATTTCCTGATGCCAAGCCAACATCGCAAGCTTTGCCGATCGCTCCGACAGAAGCTCCAGTGAGCGAAGATCAAACCCCGGCGCAGGTTCAAATTGTACCGTACGACGTCATGCTAGCTCCGGGAGAACAAGCGGATTTTCGCGTTCGCATCTACAATGCACGAGGCCAATTCCTCTATGAAGGGACCAGCAAAGATACGGAAATAAGCGTCAAAGGACGAGGTGCATTGCAAAATGGGGTTTATACAGCACCTAAAGAATCGAATCACGAAACGGCTTTGATCGTTTGCATGTTTGGTGATCTCACCGGCACGGCCCGCGTGCGCATTGTGCCGCCGCTGCCTTGGAAGTTTGATTTCGAAACGGGCGAAAAAGTGCCTCTCACCTGGGTGGGTGGTCGCGTGCGGTATGTCATCCAAGATGTCGCCAACGAAAAAGTTGGCGTCAAGCGCAGCACCCTGCCTACTCCACGCGACCCGAATAATAAGCTCGGCGCCCGCAGTCGCATGTGGATGGGGCCCACGGACTTGGCGGATTATACGATTCAAGCCGACTTCGCTTTGCAGAAATCTGCCGAGAGCGGCAAGATGCCCGACTTGGGTTTGATCAACAGTCGGTATACCATGACCGTACGCAGTTCAAACAAGCAGCTGCGGATTTACAGTTGGAGTCCGCACGAGTACCGCACTTACGCCGAAGTCCCTTTTGATCCGTTACCGGAGAAGTGGTACACGATGAAGTTGAAGGTCGCTCCGGCCGGCTCGACGGCAACGGTGCGGGGTAAGCTGTGGGTGCGCGGTGAACCAGAACCCGGCGAGTGGACCATCGGAATGGTCGACGAGTCGCCCAACCTTTCAGGTAGCCCCGGCCTGTATGGCAACGCACAAGAAGCGGAAGTATTCGTTGACAACGTCAGTGTTGTCTCCAACCAATAGGAAAGAGCATGAACAAGACAAGTCGAATCATGGGTTTGTTGATTGCCACGGCACTCGGTTGGTGGGCTGGTGCGGGTCTCGACTACGTGGCGGGTGAAGCGACGTTGCAAAAGGCGCCGACCGAACTCACCATCGATTGGTCGCAATGGGGCGGTGACTCGGCTCATAACAACACACCCGTCGGGCATAATATTCCGACCGAATGGCACATCGGAGAATTCGACCGCCGCACCGGTGTCTGGGACCCGACTTCTGCCAAGAATATCAAATGGGTCGCACGGCTCGGGTCGCAAACCTACGGTAATGCTGTGGTCTCTGACCGAAAAATCTACGTCGGCACCAACAATAGCGGCGGTTGGCTCGAGCGTTATCCCTCGGAGGTCGATCTCGGTTGTCTCCTCTGCTTCGATCTGGAGACGGGCAAATTTCTTTGGCAGCACAGTAGTGAGAAACTGCCGTCCGGCCGAGTGCATGACTGGCCGTTGCAGGGTATCTGTTGCGCGCCGCTTGTCGAAGGCGATCGGCTGTGGTTCGTGACGAGCCGCGGCGAAGTGCGCTGCCTCGATACGGCCGGTTTTCATGACGGCGAAAACGACGGACCGTACAGCAGCGAAACCTACCCTGTGACCGAAGAAGCCGACGTAGTCTGGTCCTACGATATGATGAAAGAGCTGGGCATCTCTCAGCACAATATGTGCAGTTGCTCGGTCACTGCCGCAGGCGACATTCTGTTCGTCAACACCTCAAACGGTGTCGACGTCGAACACAACTACATCCCAGCGCCCGATGCCGCCAGCTTCTTTGCCATGAACAAAAACAGCGGCGAGGTGCTGTGGACGGACAAATCGCCCGGACTCAACATCCTGCATGGTCAATGGTCGTCGCCGGCCTACGCCGAACTCGCGGGTCAGCCTCAAGTCATCTTCGCCGGTGGTGACGGCTGGGTGTATAGTTTCGATCCGAAAGGCGCAGAAGACAGCCATGCCAAGCTGCTCTGGAAATTCGACGCCAACCCCAAACTGTCGGTCTGGGAACTGGGCGGTCGCGGCACCCGCAACAACATCATTGCCACGCCGGTGATTCACGAAGGCAACGTCTATGTCGCCGTAGGACAGGACCCCGAGCATGGCGAAGGGATAGGCCATCTCTGGTGTCTCGACCCTACCAAGCGAGGCGACGTCAGCCCAGAACTAGCTTTCAACTCGGCAGACCCCGACACGCCAATCGCCCACAAACGGGTCCAAGCCGTCGTGCCTGAGGACGGCGATCTCGCGCGCCCGAACCCCAACTCGGCAGTCCTCTGGCACTATAGCGAGTTCGATCAAAACGGCGACGACAAGATTGAGTTCGAAGAGACCATGCACCGTAGTTGTGGCACGGTGTCGATCCGCGACAATGTGCTCTACATCGCCGACTTTAGCGGGCTGTTTCATTGCCTCGACGCCAAGACGGGCAAAGTGAACTGGACGTACGACATGCTGGCCGCCGCCTGGGGTTCGCCACTCATCGTCGAAGACAAAGTTTATATTGGAGACGAGGACGGCGAGGTCGCCATCTTTCGCCACTCGTCCGAACGCGCGCAAGCGATGCGCGACGTCGAAGGAGAATGGGAACCCTTCTACGGCACGCGCGACATGGGCAACAGCGTTTATAGCACGCCAATCATCGCTGACAACGTGCTTTACATCAGCAACCGGACACATCTGTTTGCGATAGCAGCCGAATAATAAAGCTATTTCAGTTATCCGATGCCGAGCCGGCTCGGTTAGAACACTCTGCGAGAAAATCGAATGCCCAAACGCATACTAGATGTCGGCAATTGCGGCCCAGACTTCGCCTCGATCACCCATTTGTTTCATAGATTCGATTGCCAAGTAGAGCAAGCGCACGGCCCAGACGACGCCTTGGCCGCTTTACGCAGTGGTGAGTATGCGCTGGTCACAATCAACCGCAAGCTCGATCGGGACTATTCCGAAGGCCTCGAAATCATTAGAGCGATCAAAGTCGATCCCGAATTGGCGCAGGTGCCCGTGATGCTGATCACCAATTTCCCCGAGCACCAAGACGCCGCCGAAGCCCTCGGTGCGTTACGCGGTTTTGGCAAGCTTGAATTCGAAAACCCAGAAACCATCGCCCGCTTGAAAGTCCTACTTGACCCCAGCAACACAGCGCCTATCCCTCGATCGCTTCCTTAACAGGCTGTACAAAATGGGGCGACTTGCCGCCCTTGGTGAGGTCGGCAGCCTTTTTGTCAGCGACCTTGCGCTCGTGGAATTCGAACAGAGCGACCCGCTTAAGCGATTGGTTAAAGACTCCCCAGTAGGCCTTAAGGCGGATTTCCTTAACGGTGCGGGTCCGTTTCTTGGCGGGAGCTTTCTTGCCAGCGGGCTTTTTAGCGGGTGCTTTTTTAGCAGCCGCCTTTTCGGCAGGTGCTTTTTTAGCGGGGGCCTTTTTAGCCGGAGCCTTTTTAGCCGGAGCCTTCTTTTTTGCGGTCTTTTTGGCCATGGACTTTGTTTTGCCTAATGCTACCAGCTGGGGGAATAAAGATGGCCCAAAGTGTACCCGATGAGGGCTTCCCTGCCTAGCGCAGCAAAAACGACCAAAACCCTAATGACAGAAAGAAACGACGAATTTTCAAGCTCAAATGACTAGGGACAACAGCCAAAAAATTCGTCATTCATGCCTTAGGCGTTCTTCCGTCATTGGGCCATTTCTTAATGTTGCGGCGTCATTCGTCATTCACCCGTTAAAGTTTGATCCCGAACCGCTGAACTCGTTGCTGCAAGCCGGGCTGGAAATAGACGATTGGACGCAAACGCCGGGAATGAGAGTGCTGGGCGGCTCGCTGACGTGCCCAGTGGAACGTGCTGTCCACCACAGAACGCGGCAACTTGCCCTGCTCGACGAGGACAACCACTTTAGCGATGAACGCCGCGTCGCCCTTGGTGCGGGCTCTTAGACCCAGGGTCAATTGGTCACTCAAAGTAACCTGCCGGCCCTGTTGTGCCGTGGGCGTTTTCACCTGCTGGGCAGCGGTTGGCAAGCAGACAGGCCCCAGAGCAACGAGCAGTCCAACAACCAGTATTTTGGTCAGGTTCGAGGGGCAAAAGAGGGGCGCGATCAAGTGCATATCTTTGTCCTGCAGAAGAGAAAAGGGGGCCAATTTGTAGTCGCCGCAAGCCGACAGCACAAGGCCAGTAGGCCGTAGCTGCGATGGGAGATGGGATCGATGGGATGCATCGCCGGATAGAGGAATTTCTCGCGGCTGCTCCACGACCCCTCCAAAACCGGCACGTGGTTTGCTCTCAAAAAAACCGGCTGGGAACCCTCTTCCGCGAGGTACAATTACCTAGTAATGTTTGAGGCCGCGTCCGGTTTCCATTGAAGCGTCGAGCCGGCTAAGTCGATGAAACAATGGGGTCGATGAAACAACGGGGTCGATGAAAACCATAAGCTGGAACCAACCTCTGTTGCCCTGAGTTTTTCTCAGGTCTACCGAGAAACGAGTCAAACTTCACGGTCATAATTCCGGCGGGAGGACCAATTTTTTGGATAGGCCCGAGTCGATACCATGGCAGTGCGCAGCACTGTCCGACACGCGTCTTTCTTCCAGCGACTCCACACCGTCGCAATTCGATCGGAAGTTTGTTTTGAAGAGAAAAGGTCGTGGCCTATAAGGCTGCGGCCTTTTTTCGTTGCTTGCGAGAAGAGATGCCGACCAATAAGCCGAACAACAAGATCAGACTTGCACTACTCGGCTCCGGCACTGAGGCTGCAGCAGCTGCCAACGGTGGAGTTCCGCCGTATTGGATCTCCCAAACTGTCAGGTCTTTGCTATCGACATCCCCATCGTTCTCGGCGTCTCCTTGAGACGGCAAGGTTCCTGTGCCGAAGTTCCGTTGCCACGTCAGGAAGTCGGCCCCGTCGATGTCATTGTCGCCATCAAAATTGGCGTCGTCGAGTGTTGCGTCGGGGTTGATCAGCACTGTCATCGAGGAATTAGTGCCTTGGTTGTTGGTGAGTAGAATACTGCCCGGGTTATAGCCCACGAGATCGGAGATGTCGAAAATCCCCGTGGTTTCGGTCGCGCCGCTGACTCCTGCCGTGTCGGCAATCAAAATCGGGTTGCTGCCATCCGGTTCATCCATCCAGATTTCGCCATTGCTATTATCCTCGTTGATAAAGATCAGGCCGTCGGAAAAGACGGTGCCGTCCATCGCCGTGGGGGCTGTCCACTCGACGTTATCAGCATCGTTCACGGGAGCTACATCGTTATGGATTTGCGTAATCGAAAACCCCGATCCCGCAGCACTAAAGCTACCACCATTGAAATCTAGATCAAAGTCAAAGGTAAAAGTACCGAAGTTTTGGTTGCCTAGAAGTACTTGGGTGGGATCGCCAGGGCTGGTGTCAACGTCTTCAAACTTGCTGGCGGTCAGCGCTCCAGCGGTGGTAGTGTCAAACGTTCCATCGGTCGATGTACTAAGACCAGTTGGCAAAGTGTCGTTGAGGCAGTAATAGCTGCCGTAAGCCAAACCGTTGCGAGCAAGAAAATCGTTCGATACATTGCCGTTGGCGTCTGTGCCTTTTTCGCCGATGTAAATCTTCATTTGCGAAGTTCCACCGTCAGGTGAAAGCAAGAGGGCTACGTGATCGGTTTCGCCCGTATCAACCAAAGCAGCATTCTCCCAGGAATCACTTGGCATGCCGCCGATACCTCCGCTGGCGTTACCGGCAACGCCGCTCAGTTGATAGAAGTCCCGGTTATCGAGGTCCAAGGCGAATAGACGACCGGATGTGTTGAAAACTTCTTCGCCAGTGATGTAGACTTTGTCTACGAACCCTCGTCCTTGACCAAACGTGTTGGGAAGATACGACTGACCAGAACAAAACCGACTGAAGTTTGTAGTAGACACATCGGATGTACCTGTCCAGGTCGCTCCTCCGTCGTCACTCCAACGGTCGTAAGCCTGCCGAGCGGAATCTACGAAACTTACACCGCCAGTCGTGCCACCGCTGATCATATTGCCAATCGCGGTTTTGAAATTTGCCAGAATGAGATTCACTTCGCTGATGGGGGCATCGGAGATCTCGTGGTTGACCTGCACCCGCAAAGTCAAGGGATCCGAAATGCTGGCCCCCATGCCGTCGAAGGTTGCTGGCATCGACCAAGCGAAACCGTCTCCCGCGGGGTTGTCGCCCTTCGAGATCACCTCGAAGGCCTGCCATCCATTGGTTGCGTTAGGAGTCACGCGCAGCGTGCCGCCGTCCAAGGCTAGGGCGGATGATGGCAAAAGCATCGTAGCAATAAGAGCGACCCCAGAAAACGAAAACAGAAATTTCTGTGGGATCATTGTTTTTATTTCGGCCAAGAAGAGAATTAGGTGGCAAGTATTCGACGAAATTTGCCAAGCAGGCAACTCAATGAACCAATTCGATTTTAGCCAGTGATCGCTGCTTCAACAACCAAGATGCTTCTAACCACAGACAGCCGCGCAATGTTAAACAAACGCAAAAATCTGTTTTTGGCGATTCTAGCCTGCTTTGTCGTCATCGGCTGGTTGGCCTGCCGTTGGACGTCGCCCTCGTTTGTCCGCCCACCGCTGCCAGTTCTCAACGGCTACGACGACCTGCTCCAAGCCGCGGAAATGCTCGCGCCGCGCACGGGGTTTTATGATGAGATGCAGCCTGAGCAACTGGATAACGGCAGTTATTTAGTCTAGGGCTTGGCGGCCGATAGTGAACAGAACAGTGAGTTGACTCGCTAGCAGTGCTGGCCCAGTCGGGCTTGTCTCGGTCGGGGTGGTTTCGGTACAGTCCGGCATCTTGTGGCGGGGCTTGATGCTGGGCACCCCTCGACTCGGAGAGTCGGCGTCAAACGACCAACTCAACGAACCTTTCTAAACAAGGCTTTTACGCCATGGATGGCCTCGACCAAGCACAAGGCGTGATGCTTAACGATTCGGTGCAGCAGCTTATCAATGATGTGCTGGTCTGGATCGGTTTCGGTACCGTCGTCGGTCTCATGGCCAAGGGCATCATGCCCGGCCGCGATCCTGGCGGGGCGATTGCCACGGTGATCATGGGCATCGGCGGCACGGTGATGGGCTGCGGTGTTCTCAGCTACTTTCGCGAAGGGCAGAGGGTTATACCTGTAAGCCCCCTGGGCATGCTCGTCGGCATTGCCGGCACGCTAATGGTCCTGTTTTTTTACAAGTTGCTGACTGGCCAATATTTCGTCGAAGGCGATTACGTCACGCGCTCGCATCGCCAACGACGCGGAGGCGGACGGCGACGACGGCAAAGCACGGCGGTGTACGAAGATTGATTGGTCCGCGCATAAAAAACACACGCCGTCGCTCGAAAGCAACGGTGCGTGGTGGTAGCCGGCAGGCAGACAGCATGGCGCAGGACACCACTGCCACGCATCTACTCCACCGACTACCACGGGGGTATCGCAGAGTTGATCAACTTACGGAGTCGCCGTGAGTTCATAGACCAACTTGGCTGGCGGAACTTGTGAGGCGATGTTGCGGAACGCGTCAAGGAGCTGCGACTGCATCGTGGCTACCGTGGCCCCGCCGGGGACATCGATGTAGATGCCGCCGCCCGCAAAGGCAATGGCCTGCATCAAGCTACGGTCGGCGCCCTGGCCCACGGCCAAGGTGCGGAGCGTAATTCCCTTCTTCGCGGCCTCGGTGGCTTCCCAGAAGGAATATTGCTTTTTCCAGTCGCCCGTGGAGTAGTCGGCAACGCCGTCTCCGTCGTCATTCGGGTCACCGGAAGCTCCCACGGGCAATTCCTTCGCTTTCAAAACGCCGTCGCCCATACCCGTCCACCCATCGTAGTCTCCCGCCTGATGGCAACGCTGGATCGTGTCGATAGTGGCATAGTCGTTGGTGATCGGATCGCTCGTGACATCGATATCCACTTCGCCGTCGTAGTGCGTTGTTTCTTGCACCGCCCACGCCCCGTAGCTGACCAGGCCGACTTCATCTCCAAAATCCAGGTCGGTGAGGAAGCCGAGGAATAGCGAACTTCCTTCTTTGATAGCATGGAATGGATAGTGGGGCGAGCGCCAGAGATCTTCTGAGTGAACTCGCGAGTATCTCTGTTCTTGCATGTAGTCCATCAGCGTGCGGTAGTCGTACCGCTTTCTATATGTGCCGCTCTTGTTTTTCACGTAATTAATGTAGCCGTTCCAGCGTGAATTACTCGTGGAATTGCTCGGCTTATACTTTTCGTTGCCGCTGCTGTACCTTCCCGCTTGGGGAAACGGGAATTTGCGACTACCGTCAGAGTTATTCTCGTTCAGACCAATCGCGTTTCGTATGTCGCTTTGGCGATGTCGAGCAGGGGTGTGACTTCGCTTGAGCATAATGCGATTACATCCTGCGGAAACATCAACGAAAAAACACAATCGAATCCGTCAGTTCCAGGTAGCGGCTGGGCCGTACGTTGGGAGAAAATCTGGTGAAAAGGCTGGACTATCCGTAGCGGGAAAATATTTTTGTCGGCAACAAATGTTGCTGACAGAGTTCCGTCCATTTAAACGCTAGTTCAGATTCACTGAGCAGGTGCAGAAATTCTTCGGAAAACCGAAGTTGTGAAGAGATTCAACACGTTTGAGCGCACGTTGATGCCCACACGCCACGTATCGCAGCGGCTTGAAGCAGTTTCGAATCTTTTCGGTTGCATGCCAGCACACAGAGCACGAAGCACCGAGAACGCTTCGTAACAACCCGAAAAGTTTGG
>Ga0209403_10007214_pt1 | contig 11030 bp, 10 predicted proteins | sample ArcticOcean_MG_C_8_FD_187440 | JGI IMG/M metagenome (GOLD analysis project Ga0209403, IMG submission 187440) | Marine microbial communities from western Arctic Ocean - ArcticOcean_MG_CB11_86 (SPAdes) (version 2) | ecosystem: Environmental > Aquatic > Marine > Oceanic | place: Arctic Ocean...
ATGAGTAGCTTTTTTTGATGCGACATCAATGAAGGTAATATTGCCTGCTCCAACATTGCAAGAAACAGCGATTTTCCCATCGGGAGACACTGCAACATCATGAGCTTTGGTATCCGTTAATATATTAGCTAACTTTTTTTTTGTGGCAGTATCTATAATAGTTATGCTGTTGGTTCCCAAATTGGCGATATAAGCTAGCTTACCATCAGGGCTAAAGGTCACATTGTGCGCACCGGCACCAGTTGCAATTGTCTTTATGATTTTATTAGAACTAGTATCTATAACCTCTACATTTGCACCTTTCATATTAGCAACCCAGACTTCTCCAGCAGCACTTGTACTAACAAAACATATTAGGGAGAAGAAAAAAGCTGTAAAAATAGAACCTAAAAAAAGAGAGAATGGTTGCTGGTTTTTTTTGCAAAGATTATTAGACGTGTCTTTGGTAGATTGCATTGGTTGAGTTTTCTCGTGCCTCATAATTTACCCCCGTAGAAAATAGATGTCATAAATTTTTTAATTAAATAAACTATATGTCCTTTAATCATGAATAGCCAAACTTTTTTGTTTTTTTAAAATTTACTCTTTAAACGGTTAAAGTTAGAACATGAAATACTTAACTAGATTAAATATAAATGTTATATTCGTCAAATTGGCATAAATTAGTTTAAAAAACTGCAAACACGAACTATGAGTAAAATAAAAAAATTATTAGCAGACTTACATAGTCAAATACCTGAGCAACGACAATCAGCAACAATGGCGTTATGGAATTCTTGGTACCTAGAAGCAGGAGAATTAGGGGAGTTAGAGATACAAAAGGGCGTAGACTTAATGGGTCAAAAACATCCTGAACAGGCCCGAATCCACTTTGAGAGTATTATTGAAAAATATCCCAATTTTGCGGAGGCGCATAATAAATTAGCGACAGTTCTCTTTTTAATGGAAGATTACGAGGGGGCAATTAAAGAATGTAAATTCACTCTGGAGATGAACCCTAACCACTTTGGGGCTTGGCATGGAAAGGGGTTATGTCTATATAAGATTGCTCGTTACTCTGAAGCAATTGAGAGTTTTAAGTCAGCCTTGGAAATCCAACCCTATGCAGATATTAACCGGGTGTATATAGCTACATGCAAGGGCAACCTAAATTAAAAGTTAATTCATTCGTTTCAATAAATCTAATCTCAATTTTTAATTTGCTCTAGAAACTTTTTTGCTTCTACTCGTCCAGGGTGTTCTTGTCCTGCGTGTCGTAAAATTAGCATGAGTTGACCGTAATGTTCTTTCGCCTCTTTTATGTCACCGCTCATTTCGGCAGAGCGAGCTAAGCCGATTACAGAGCGGATTCTTTTGGGATGCCGTTTCAATGAGATTGTGAAATTTTCTTTTGCTTTTAAAGGTTCATTAGCTTTTAAATAGACCTCGCCCAATAATTCGTAAGTGGGTTTGAGAATACGCGGCGGACCTGACGGCGCTGGAAGATTAGCTTCGATTAAGGTGGCTTGTTTAGCTAGCTTAATAGCAGAAACATAATCTTTCTGATAAAGCTTGATCGCCGTTTTTATTTCCAACTCCCACACCTCAATATTTTCAGTTCTAGTGAAATAATTTTTTTTAAGTTGTGTATTTCTAAATGTACTCAGCTTTGCGATATATTCATTTGCTTGAGATTTGCCTTGCATGGCATCTGCGAATCCTCTCACAAAGTTATACCCTGCCTCTGAATATTGTTTTGGTTTCCAACTACCAGGTGGGTTAATTTGATCTACTTTTCTCCATTGTTCGGTTTCAATTATAGAGGCTGCGAGCATTCTGTAAAAATATTTCCCGGCTCTTAAGTTGGGCTTAGGTTTGAATTCTTCCGCAGCTTTTATTCCATCTAGCATATCCTTTAGTTGTATTTTAAAAATAGAATCTGCTTCTTTTTCTAGTCCTTGCTGAAGATAGACATAGTGAAGCCATTGTAGGCTGTGGTAATCGCGCATACTTTTAGGGAGGCCCTTTTTCTCGACCCAGTTGACAGAAGTTTTCCACCCGGCCTCATTAGACTTTCTCGCTTCATTCCACATCCCAAGTTGCACAAAGATATGTGCGGGCATATGTTGAGCATGATGGGATGCAGGTGCAATCTTTGAATAACGTCGAGCAGAAGGTAAGGCAAGCCTTGCAAGGTCAGGGCTATCAAATGCATGGATTGCATAGTGCGCTGCGCAGGGGTGATTAGGGTTTTTCTGATAAACTTCTAAAGCTATAGAGCCTGATTCAATCTGTAAATGTAATTTATCATTAAGGTTTCTTGCGACACCCAGAAGTGACAGACTATAAAAACATGCAGCTTCTATATCTTCTGGATAACTGCGGTAGATTTTTTTCATAGCACTTGAATATGCCTTGTCGCGCATTGATTTTTCGTTATCGCTATATAAAATTTGAGCAGCATTGATATAGTGTTGCTCACGAATAGTTAACGTTGATATATTTTTTATTTTTGAAAGCGCAGTCTTTGCAGACTTAATATCTTGTTCTTCCCAAAGGGGTCGATTATATGCAATAGCTTCACCCCAGTAGCCCATTGAAAAATCAGGATCAGCATTTGTTGACTTCTTAAACGAATCGATGGCTTCCGTATACCAGAAAGAATGAAGGGCGGCGACACCTCGAATAAAATGTTGCTGCGCTTTTTCTGATCCAGACGTTGGGAAATTTACTGTGCCGAGTTGAGTGGTTGGATCAGATGCTTGTGCATGATTATTCAAATTGGAAGTAATAAATAATACTGCAATTAATAACACTGGAATCATTTTAAACCTTTTTTAAAGTAGTATTTTTATTTTAACACAAATATATTATGACTCTACTAGAGTCTACGAGGTTACATTTAAAGCTAGAGAAAACTATTTTCATTACAAAAAAACCATAATAGGATGTTTTCCTATGCAGGTTTTTAAATTGCAGGATATTAAAAGAGAGCTAATGTTTTGTCTCAAGTAAAGTTAAATAATGATGTTGTTCTTGGTGGTTTGTTAATGGGTGTGACTGGCATATTAATTGGTGTTGTAATAAATAGTCCTTTGACTATGTTCATTGCCGGTACTTTTGGTCTGTTAATAGGAACTTTAGTTGGTTGGATTGGCGGGCGTTTTTATTTGCTTATAGTTTGTTTTGGTTCTTTGCTCGGTGCCTATTTTGGGTATCAAACTGGTGATCGAGATATTTTAATTATAGCATCTGGTACTGGTGCAGCCATTGCCGGGTTTATAGGAGCTCAAGCTTCTCTTTTTATTAAAAAATAATGAAAAAAATAAAATTATTATTATTTCTGCCGGTTTGTTTCTATTTTTTTAATACCATTCCATTCAATACCCTTACAGCAGAAAGTTCGACTCCCTCTGGGATGGTTCTAATTCCTGGAGGAGAATACACTTCAGGTTCTAATGGGTTTAATGATGAGCGACCTAAGAAAAATATATTTTTAAATCCTTTTTTTATTGATAAATATGAAGTAACCCAAAAAGATTTTTCAAAAATTTTTAAAAAACATTCGTCTGAGTTTCGAGGAGGAAGCTTGCCTGTCGATCACGTCAACTGGTATCAAGCAAGAGATTACTGCAATGAATCTGGAAAACGTTTGCCAACTGAAGCTGAGTGGGAAAAAGCGGCTAGAGCCACGACAAGTGAACTGTTTTACTGGGGTGCCGAACCAGATGATTCATTCGCTTGGCATTGGGATAACTCTAAATACAAAACTCATCCAGTTGGAGAAAAGAAACCCAATAAATATGGTCTTTATGATATGTCTGGAAATGTTTGGGAGTGGACCGCAGACTGGTACCAGGAAAATTATTATCAGGGTAGGTCATCAAGTAACCCGAAAAGCCCTTTCAATGGTAAGCACCGCGTACTTAGAGGGGGGTCTTTTATGGATAAGCCAGAAGGACTTCGTGTCACCCGCCGAAACTGGGATTTACCAGGAGCTCGGTTTAAAAATTTTGGGTTTCGTTGCGCAAAAAATAATAATACAACAACGAAAGACTAAAGTTATCCTTGTTGTTCATAGACTATGAAATAATAAAATCATACGTAAAGGTGCGCGACCTGTTTTTCATAACCATTGTATAGCTTAGTTTTGTGCACCTCACCAGTTCCTATCATTTTTTCGGTTGCCTGCAGCCAACGTGGGTGATTAACCTTAGGGTCAACATTTGCTTCAATGCTATATTCTAAAGGCATCACCGTATTCCAGAAAGTTGGAGGTTGGTGACTGAGTAATTCAATTTTCACGATGGACTTAATACTTTTATAACCATATTTCCAAGGCACTACCAATCTTATAGGAGCTCCATGTTGCTTTCTAAGAGGGTGGCCATACATGCCAAGAGCTATAAAGGTGAGTTCGTTTTTTGCCTCTTCTAAAGTCAGTGTTTCTGTATAGGGCCATGGACGCCAGAATGCCAATTGACCTTGAGCTGTAAAAGGTTTGTAAAAGGTAGTCATAGCAATATGGGTTGCTTTTGATTGAGGCTCAACTATGTCTAGTAAAGATTTCAGTGAAAATCCAGTCCACGGAACTGCCATCGCCCAAGCTTCCACGCACCTTAACCGATACAAACGTTCTTCAATAGGTAATAATCGATAGAAATCATCAATGTCAAAAGATCTTGGCTTATTAACAAGTCCAGTAATTTTCACCTCCCAGGGACGCGTAGATAAAGACTGTGCATGTAGTTTTGGATCGTTTTTAAATTCGCTAAACTCAAAAAAATTATTAAAACTTGATGCAATTGCTTCTTCCGATATATTTCGGTCAAGCACATATTTATTGTTACGCTTGACAGGATAGATTTTTTTTTCGTTTGTCGACCATTCTATGGGTGCATTAGGATTTGGAGTCGGGCCAATACCACAGCCGTATAGTGAAGCCGTGGCAGCTAGTGAAACTAGAGATGTTCCTTTTATGAAATCACGTCGATTCATATAGACCGACTCAGGGGTCGCTTCACCTTCGGCCATATTCCACGATTTCTGAAAAATAAGATTGCTCATAATTTGAGACTCCAATAGTGAGTATTAGTTAGTCTACCCAGTTATCAATACATTTCAGATAATCCGAAGAGCCTTGAGTGATAGGTGTGGCGATTATTTCAGGAACATTGTAGCTGTGATTTTCAAGTATCCATGCTTCTACAGCAGTAAATTTTTTTCCTTGGGTTTTTATTATAATAAGAAACTCTTCATCAATACAAAGTTTGTCTTCCCATATATAAGTTGATTGAACGGCAGGAATAGTATTCACGCAATAGGCTAGTTTTTTTTTAACCAGACCTTTGCTTAGCTTGCTTGCTTCTTTTTTAGAGCCGGCTGTGGTGAAGACAAGTATATGTTTATCCATGATAACGTTTTATAACTAAAGAATAACTTTTAATATAAAAAATCCAAAGACCAGTAAAAAAACAAAAATAATGGTAAAAAGATTAAAGTATTTTTCAATGAGGACCTTAAAAGGTGGTCCAAATTTATACAATAATGCGGCTACAAGAAAAAAACGAGCTGACCTACTTACAGCCGAAGCCAAAACAAATGTCGAGAAGTTAATTTTAAATGCTCCCGCTGACAGGGTAAAAACTTTATAGGGTAGAGGGGTGAAGCCAGCTGCTACAACTGCCCAAACGTCATATTTATCATAAAGCACACCAATTTTTTCCCACTTTTCTTGGAAATGGTAAAACTCTACGATACGGTTTCCAATTAGGTCCATAAACTGATATCCAATGAGGTATCCGAACATTCCTCCTAAGACAGATCCAATAGAGCAAATTAATGCCAGGCGAAACCATCCGGCAGGCGCTGCTATTACCATAGCAATCAATAATACGTCTGGGGGGATAGGGAAAAAAGAAGACTCGACAAACGAAACTAAAAATAGAACTGGGATAGCATAGCGTGTGGTAGCCCAATGCAAGACCCAGTCGTAAAGTTTTCTAATTAATGCCATTATTTATTGTGAACCTATATTTTCTGGTTACATAAGGTTAATAGGGTCGACATCTATAGTCAGTTTTATTTTGGGATTAGATAAGCTCTTGATTTCGGTGGTTTCGTATAGTTTTTGTAAAACTGAATGCAATTGCCGATAGTCATGCGACCTGAGAATTAAGTGGCGGCGAAAGCGATTATTTATTTGGTATAGAGCAGCGCGTGTAGGCCCGATAACTTCAACGCCTTTAGTCCCTTTTAAGATTCGAGTTATAACCCGCTGAATCTTATGCGCTAGTTCTTCCCCCACTCTTTCATGATCACTTTCAATTTCCATTGCGACCATGCGGGTGAAAGGAGGATATTTTAATTTTTCTCTTAATGCCAGTTCTTTTTCTGAAAAACCATTAAAGTCATGTTCCTTTACAAACTTAAAAACATAATGGTCAGGTAAAAACGACTGAATAATGACTAACCCTGGAACCTTTCCTCGTCCCGCTCGACCTGCCACTTGCGTTAACAATTGAAATGACCTTTCTGCAGAGCGGAAATCAGGAATATGAAGTGAAAGATCGGCATATATCACTCCAACTAAGGTTACATTGGGGAAGTCATGTCCTTTTGTAATCATTTGGGTACCGATGAGTATATCAATTTCTCCAGAACTCATCTTTTGATGCACGTTTTCGAATGTTTCCCGTCCTTTTACAGTATCACGATCAAGTCGGGCAATTTTCGCAGTTGGAAACATTTTTTTTGTTTCTTCTTCAAGCTTTTGTGTGCCAAAGCCACTAAATCTTATAACTTGACCACCACAATCGGCGCAGGATTGGGGTTTTCGTATAAAAAAATTGCAATAATGGCAGATGAGGGTATTTTTTTTTTCATGAAAGGTTAGTGTCACACTACAATGAGGGCATTCAAAGGTGAAGGAGCATTCCTTGCAAAAAACATAGTTTGCGGTGCCCCTTCGATTAAGAAATAAAAATGTTTGTTCTCCGCGTTTAATTCTTTCATTAAGGGCTTTTTTAAGAGAGGTAGAAAAAATAGAAAAGTTCTTTTTTAAATCCATTTCTTGTTTCATATCTACAACTTTGACCATAGGAAGTAGGCGGTTGTGAACACGTTTTTCAAGAGAAAGATACTTATATTTACCTCGTTCTACATTTTTAATAGATTCTAGAGATGGTGTCGCTGATCCAAGGAGTACCACAGCGTTCTGCTTCTGTGCCCTGACCATGGCGCTGTCTCTAGCATGATAGCGTGGAGAGGAATCCTGCTTGTAAGAGGTGTCATGCTCTTCGTCGATTACAATAATTCCTAAATTTTTAAAAGGGGCGAAAATAGCTGAGCGCGCTCCTATCGCAATAGAAACTTTTCCATCCTGAATTTTTTTCCATTCAAAAAAACGTTCTTTTTGTGTCAAACCACTATGGAGAATGGCTACTTGATCACCAAACCGTTTTTGGAATCGTTCAACTGTTTGCGGGGTTAGTGAAATTTCGGGAACAATCATCACAGCCGATTTATGTAAATCGAGTACCCGTTGTATAGAGCGAAGATAAATTTCTGTTTTACCACTTCCTGTAACACCCTTTAATAGATAAGGCTGAAAGATTGCCTCTTCGATTGAGGTTTTAATTTTTTGATAGCAAATTTTCTGCTCTTTATTTAACTGCAGTTGACTTTCAGCTTTCCATCCTGGATCTAACTTTGGTTGGATGGGTTCCTTTTCTTTTTTTACGGTAAGTATTTCGAGCAGTCCTTTCTTAATAAGGCTATTAAGGATTTGCCTAGACCCTGGTATTTCATTTGTTAATTGTGAAATAGTAGACTGACCTTTGCAGATAAATTCGTAGATAGAGCGTTGTCTTGGACTACGTTTTAATAATTGTTCGACGTTGTCTTTTTTGGGTAAATCTTGTCTGAGACGAACAGACTTTTCATAAGTATAATTTAAAAAACTCCGCTTAATTTGGCTTTCTACATTTATCAGGCCATCTTGTTTTAACTTCGCTAAAGTACTGGGGCTGTATTTTTTTTTCAAAGAACGTTCTAATTGTTTTTTGGTTAGGTATTTTTTCGGCCATAAAAGTTGTAGGATACCGGTAGCTCTTGTCGATTGAGAACCATCTGTAAGGGCTTGGATGCCTTTTTGAGCCAAAAAAAACTTATCTAGATTAGTGTCGTCTAACCCTGCTGGCAGTGCCGCTTTTATGGATTCACCCCAAGACGCATGGTAGTAGTCTGCTATCCACCGGGTAAGTGAAAGGAGTTCTTCCGAGATGACCGGTTCGTTATCGAGTACATCTTCAATTGGTTTTAAGGTAATACCTTTTATATTTTTATTTAATAAATCGACAACATATCCGGTGAGTCGACGTCGCCCAAATGAAACAAATACTCTGGTCCCTTTTTTAACCAGACCATTAAAATGAGGAGGGATTTCATAAGTGAAAGCTTCTTTTAGTGGTAAGTTGAAAACCACATCTGCGTAAGCCAGAGATGGTTTCGGCTCGGACAACAATATAGTAGATGGTGTTAGAGGGGTGTTCATAATCTTAATAACTGCAGTTTATATTGAATTGTACCAGAGAACCGATTTTAACAGAATTTGCATTCGAACTTGGTTTAAAGAAACCATTGACTCCCGGATAGTTTTAAATTATCCTTTCAGATCTCTTTGTAGTTGATTTTTGGTTGGGATGGGTCGGTTTGACCCTTGAATTACTGTTTATTATGGAGTGATATTATGAAAGTGGGAGAAACGATTAAAATTGATTTTGCGGGAAAGAAAAAGGATGCCTTGGTGTTTAAACTTTTCCCAAATTCGGTTTATTTAAAAGTTGATTTTGAGCGTGATAAAGGAAAAATTGTAAAACGAAAGCTTAGTCAGGTTGGTGATAAAAAGGCAGCTTCCGGCAAAGCAAAGAAAAAATAGTAGCAATCTGTATTGTTTCTTTGGGACTAGATAGTCATTACTTCACTACCAACTTATATTAGATTCATGCTGTTAGTGGGTAGTGAAAATTTTGGCTCCTTTTCTGAGGGGATATTAAAAATACATTTTTATATCGGCTTTTTTCTTGAGATTTTCGACATAACTACGCGTGGCACTTCCCACCTTGTTTTTTATTAGTACCTTTTCTATTTGAACTTTTGCCTTATCCAAAGATATAACTTGTCCGTTTTTTAAGGCAGTTAGTTTCAATATGTGAAATCCTAGCCCACTTTTAAACATTGGGCTAACAGCGTTTACCTTCATGTCAAAAGCTCTCGAACTAAAAGCTCCAAACATCTGATCTTTAGTGAAATAGCCTAGGTCACCCCCCTTTGGAGCCAGACTATCTTCGGAATGTTTAATTGCCATTTCTCTAAAACTGGCTCCATTTGAGATTTCTTTTAAAATTGAATTAATTTTTTTTCTTGCGGCGGCCTCAGACTTTATATCGGCGCGTTTCGCCTTGATAAGAATTACGCTAGCTCTAGCTCTTTGTCCCATGCGGAATTGGTTCTTATTTTTTTCATAAAACAATTTTGTGTCTTCATGAGTGATTTTGATTCCCGGTATAATTTCACGGTCAATTACTTCTTGCATCATGATATCCACTTTGAGTTCTTTTTTGTATTGTCCGATCGTTAATTTTCGGTTTTTCAATTCATGTTCAAAAACAGCATTGGATTTAAAGGATGCTTTAATTTTTTTAAGTTTTTTCTCAACCGTATTATCGGTAATTTTTGAACCAATTTCATTTCCCTTTTGCAATAACAGGACTCGCTTAATTTCATTGTCGATTAATTTTTTAGCCGTTATTTTTTCTTCTTCAATGGTAAGGGGCAAACCTCGATTTTTATATCGTTTTAGGGTTTTCTTAAGTTGGATGAGAATGTTTTCATTGGATATGTCTTCGCCGTTCACTTTTGCTACAACGCTGGGTAAAGATATTCTAATTTTTTCTTCGTGCGTATGTCCTGAATGTGCAAATGCAAAATTTCCTGTAAAAAATGAGGGGAATACCAAGAACAGACCAAAGTACAATAGTTTTTTATTCATGGAAAATTATGAGGTTAATTTTTTTAAGGCTACAGAATTGTTACAATATATTTACGTTATCTATACCTATTGTGCTTGTCAACTTGTTTGTTCTTACTAATGCCTTCGGTTGATACGATTTAGATCTATTCGGTAAGTTGTGGGTTAAAGCTTTTCTGCAATTTATTAAACAAGAATATTGCAATGAGGGTTATTAAAAAGAGAATTCCAACTGCAGCTCTATATTTTAAGGTTTGAGTGTCTTGAAGTGCCCAGACGATACCTCCCCATAGTAAAGGACCAATAATTGAAGCCATTTTCCCGGTCAGGCTATACAGTCCAAAAAATTCGCCTATTTTTTCAGGGGGAGATAGTTCTACAACGATGGTTCGACTAACGACCCATACTCCTCCAATTCCTAACCCAGCAAGAGAACCTGCTATCCAAAATAGAGTTTCTTCTGAACTTACCATGATAAGAAAAAGTGAAGTAAGCCAAAGGCATAAAACGGTCCAATAAGAAAAGATAGTTCCTTTATGTTTGACTAGCCAACCAATTAGTAATGAACCCACCATTGCAAATACTGTGGAAAAAATTAAAAAACTCGTTATTTGTTTGTCATCGAGTCCAATTACATTGTTTGCGTATATCGCCATGAAAGCTATAATTGTATTAACAACATCGAGAACAAGAAAGTGAACCACGAAAAAACTTAATAGAATTTGGTTGTCAGTCGTATTAGTAATTGTTTTCTTTAGGGTGCTAAAAGCCAGACTTATATTCACAGAAAAAATATTTTGTTTTGCGTCTTTGACAAAAAGAAAACAAGGTATAGCGAAGATTAAGAAGAGAATTCCAGTAGGAAGAAATGCAGCGGATCTGCCACCATTTGTTACAAAAGGCTCAACTACTAGAAGTCCTACTATGGACCCTAGATACCCGAATGACACCCCGTATCCTGAAACTATTCCAACACTAGACCGGCGAGCAACATTCGGTAACATCCCATTGTAAAATACAA
>Ga0209403_10007218_pt1 | contig 11023 bp, 8 predicted proteins | sample ArcticOcean_MG_C_8_FD_187440 | JGI IMG/M metagenome (GOLD analysis project Ga0209403, IMG submission 187440) | Marine microbial communities from western Arctic Ocean - ArcticOcean_MG_CB11_86 (SPAdes) (version 2) | ecosystem: Environmental > Aquatic > Marine > Oceanic | place: Arctic Ocean...
GCATCACCAAATAAACTTCCTTCTGCTTGATCTAAAAAATCTGATAAAGAGTCTTCGGTTCTATGATGTCCACTTACTTCATCTCTCCCCCAATCCATAGCTCTAATTCCAATTGCTTGCTGATAGCTAATATTTAAATAATCAGATAAACCAATAGTCATTGTTGGGGTCATAAGATGAGTGACTAAATTACCTTTGTGTTTAAAATTTTCTCCCAATATTTCGCTATGAGACCAATCCATGTATTGATAATTATAATTACCAGACAACATAACTTGTCCTGCCCAAAGTCCAATCCCATCATCTGCACTACCAACTGGTAGAGAAGGGTTAGCTCAGAGTGCTCATTGAGAGTATAAATTAAATGATAAAATTATTAGTAAATAAAGTAAGTATTTCATATCATAAAGTACAAAAAAAGAGGCAATTAATGGTATTAATTATTTTTATTAGTTTTTTATATGGTATCAATTTTAGTGAAGATATTTCACCTATTATATATAATAATTGTACTGTTTGTCATAGATCAGAAGAAATAGGTGCTTTTCTCCCTTTTCAAAACTATGATGATGTATATAATTCTAGGTCTGCGATATCTTATGTCATAGCTGGTGATAATGATACAAGGCATGGTGACCCTATTATGCCACCTTGGCCGCCTGATAGAGAGTATAGTACATTTCTAAATGAGAGATATTTAGAAGATGAAGAAATACAAATTATTTTAGATTGGGTCGAAGAAGGGGCAAGTCAAGGAAATCCAACTCTTGAATACCCAATACCTAATTATGGTGATGGTTCGATTATTGGAGACCCTGATATAGAATTTGAAATGGAGGAACCATTTTTAATTTCTGGAAATTTTCAAGATGATTATAGATGTTTTGTCTTTTCTCTAGATAATGAACAAGATATTGAAATGTCAGCAATTGAATTTGAGCCAGGAAATAGAGAAGCAGTGCATCATGCTATTATAACATATATCCCTCATGGCGCTGCAAATAATTTAGAGAACGAAGATAACCAATATGGTTATGATTGTTATGGTGGATTTGAATTAAATACAATCACTGATTTAATTGGTGGATATGCGCCTGGATTATCTGTGGTAGAATATCCAAGTACTATTGGTAGAACCATTCCAGCTAACTCTGATATTATTGTTCAAGTTCATTATGCACCTTTAATACATGATGCTGAAGATCTCTCCTCTATTAATATTTTCTTTAAAGAAACAGCTATAGAAAGAGAAATTAATCAAGTCATTTTTAGTGATTGGGAATTTTATTTACCTGCAGATCAAGAAACTACTATTATTAGAGACTTGTATATTCCTAATTCTGTTAGTTTGGTTAACATACTTCCTCATTGCCATCTTATTGGAAAGTCTTGGGAAATTTATGCAACAACAGGGCAAGGAGAAACTATTCCTATCATTAAAATTAATAATTGGGATTTTGATTGGCAGAGTTTTTATTACCCAGAATATTTATTAAAAATTCCTGCAGGTTCTACAATTACTGCTAAATGTGTCTATGACAATACAGTAAGTAATCCAAATAATCCAAACAGTCCTCCTCAAACGATATTTCCAGGACAAGGGACAAATGACGAAATGTTTTTTATCCCTATTGAGTTTATACCTTGGCAATCTGGAGATGAAGATATTTATTTGGGAGATTTAGAAAATTGTCTTTTACCTGGTGATATGAACCAAGATTCTACATTAAATATCTTAGATGTTATTTTATTGGTAGATATTATACTTAATAACTTAGAATCAGAGTGCTCTGATATTAATATGGATGAAATTATTAACATATTAGATATTGTATTATTAATTGAAATCATATTAGAATAAATGCGACATTTAAATTTTTATTATTTTTATTTAATATTATTTTCTTTTTTACTATCAAACAAAAGCATTATAAGCTCTGGTCCAATGGTTGGATACTCTGAAAAAATGGAGGTGGCTTTATGGATTCAGACAACAAAAAAAGCAGAAGTAATTTTTTTGTATTGGGATATTAATAATCCAGATAACATTCTTAGAACAAATAATGTAATAACAAATAAAGAATCAGGGTTCACAGCAACAATTATTGCAGATTTAGTTGAACCTGGTAAAATTTATAACTATAGTCCTGTTATTAATGGTTCTGAATTTAAATTTGATTATATTTTAGAGTTCCAAACTCAAGAACATTGGGAATATAGAAAAGATGCACCTAATTTTTCATTTGCTGTTGGAAGTTGTGCTTATACGAATGAAACAGAAAAAGATAGACCAGGTAAAAGTTATGGTGGTGATTATTTTATTTATTCAAATATCTTAAAAGAAAATCCAGATTTTATGATTTGGCTTGGTGATAACGTGTATTTAAGAGAAACTGATTGGTCTACAAAAACAGGTATTTATCATAGATATACACATGATCGTGCGCTTCCCGAATTACAAGCTTTATTAGCTTCTGTACATCATTATGCAATATGGGATGATCATGATTTTGGACCAAATAATTCTGATCGTAGTTTTAGAGGAAAAGATATATCATATCAAGCATTCCAAGACTTTTGGGCTAATCCTTCTTATGGGATAGATAATAATAAAGGAATTACTACTCAATTTAATTGGTCAGATTTAGATTTTTTTTTAATAGACAATAGATATTTTAGATCTCCTCAGAATAGAGAAACAACATATAAAGAAATATTAGGAGAAAAACAGCTTGATTGGCTAATTGATGCTCTTGTTTCAAGTAAAGCAACTTTTAAAATTGTGGCTATAGGGGGTCAATTTTTAAATTCAGAAAAGGTTTTTGAAAATCATGTTAATTGGGAAGATGAACACAAAGAATTTCTTTATTTAATTGAAAAAGAAAGAATTGAAGGTGTTATATTTATTTCTGGAGATAGACATTTCTCAGAATTAACAAAAATGGCTCGTTATAATTCTTACCCATTACATGATTTTACGGTATCTCCATTAACATCTGGTTATTGTGATATTTGTAAAGATGAAGACAATAAGTATAGAATAAAAGATAGTGCAGTTTTTGAAAGAAATTTTGCTATATTTAATATTAGTGGTTCGCGTAACAATAGGCTTTTAGAATACACTATTTTTAATAATAGTGGTGACCCACTTTGGAAGTATAAAATTAATGAAAATGAATTAAGATATTAATTGTGATTTTAATTACAACTTAATTCCTTAAGGTGTAATTAGATTATTCAATGAAATTAAATACTTGGTCAAAAGATTATCAATCAGCAAAAAAAGATTTACAGCATAGCTTAAAATTTCTGGATCAAAGAGGCATTGATGTAAAACATGAAAAATTAGATATATTAGAAGATGACCCTTTTGGTAATAAACTGTATATTGATGTAATTAAAGTTGGAAATACAAAAGCAAAAAAACTTTACTTATCAACATCTGGAATACATGGAGTTGAAGGTTTTGCTGGATCTGCAATACAATTATCTTTATTGAATAATCTTGAAACACTCCCCGATGATGTTTGTCTATTATTTTTTCATATATTAAATCCTTGGGGTATGGCCTGGATAAGAAGAGATAACGAATCAAATGTTGATTTAAATAGAAATTTTTTACCTGAAAATGAAGAATACTCTGGATGTCATGAACACTACTCAAAATTAGACCCATTAATTAATATTAAAAAAATACCTAAAGGGTTTGATTTTTTTAAAATAAAAATGATATATCATGCTTTGATGCATGGAAAAACTAGAACAAAACAAGCTTATGCAGAGGGTCAGTATACTTTTCCTAAAGGATTACATTTTGGAGGATTTAAACTTGAGAAAGGGCCTCATGCTTTCATAGAATATTTAAAAACTAATTTACATTCTGTAGAATCTTGTTGTTGGATTGATTTGCATACTGGTTTAGGTAAATCAGGAGAAGATTACTTACTTGTTGATTTACCCTTAGATGATAAAAAATATAAATATTTAAAAAAGCAAAATTTTGGTGATAGGATTATGAGTTTAGATCCAAAAGCAGGTGTTGCATATAAAATTAGAGGTGGTATGCAAAAAGGCGTTGAACTTTTATTTCAAGATATAAATTGGACATCCATTACTCAAGAATTTGGAACAATTCCATCCATTGATGTTATTCAAGCATTGAGAATAGAGAATTGTTGGACTCACTATGGTAATAAAAAAGGATCTGATATTTTAAATCACTGGAGTAAATGTAAACTTTTAGAGGCTTTTAGACCTGAAAATAAGATTTGGCAAGATAAAATAATATCTAGAGGTTCTATTTTATTTAATCAAACATTTAATTATTTAATAAAATAATCATTCAACTTAATATTTTTAATAAGGAAATAAAATGAAAAGTATAATATTAACAAAGTATGGTGCTCCTGAAGTCTTAGAAGTTAAAGAATTTGAAAATCCAGAACCTTTAGATAATCAAGTAAGAATAAAAGTGCATTATGTAGGAATTAATTTTGCAGAAATTATGGCCCGAATGAAATTATATCCTGGTGGTCCTAAGCCAGGTTCAGTTTTAGGTGGTGAAGTAAGTGGAATAATAGATAAAGTAGGTAAAGATGTAAAAGGATTGAATATTGGAGAAAAAGTAATGGGACTCTCACTTACCGGTAGTTATAGCTCTCATGTTTGTATCGATAAAAATTCTATTATACCATTACCTGATAATTTTCAGCTTGATGAAGCAGCAGCTTTCCCTGTTGCGTTTATTACAGCTTATATGATGATTTTTGACATGGGTAACCTTCAGAAAAGAGATACTTTTCTAATCCATGGAGCTGGAGGTGGAGTAGGGACTGCTGCGATTCAATTAGCTAAAACAAAAAATATTAAAATAATTGGAACTTCATCATCGTGGAAGCATGATAAAATTTCTAAAATGGGTGTTGATAAATGTATAGACTATAATACAGATGACACTGAGAAAGAAATTATGGATTTTACTAATGGAAAAGGTGTTGATTTAATTATTGATCCTATAGGTGCAAATAACTGGAAATTAAGTTATCGGGTTTTAGCTAAAATGGGAAAATTAATTATCTATGGAGATCAAAATCTTGTTAAAGGAGATAAGTTAAAACCACTAGTTGCAATAAAAGAAATGTATTCTATGCCTAAATATAGACCAATGGATTTAATGGCTAATAACAAAACAGTAATGGGATATCATCTAGGTAGATTCAAAGGTCACGAATGGAAAGTTCAAAGATCTATTGAGAATTTAATTAAACTTGTTAATGATAATGATATACATCCTATTATTGATAGTAAATTTTCATATAAAGAAGGACCAAAAGCACATAGGCATATTCAAAATAGAAAGAATTTAGGAAAAGTTTTACTTGATTTTACTTAAGCTATAAAATTAAATAATAATTATTTAATTTTATTTAAAATTGGGATTGAAAATAATCTTAAAATCATAGATATACCCATTGATATATGTATAGGTATTAAACTAAGAGAAGTAGCTAATTCATTTATATAGTTAGATTCAATTATTAGCCCAGCAGATAAACCTCCTAATAAAATAGCAATACCTCTAACAAAATTCATAACAGAAGAAAAATGAATAACATCTTTTTTATCAGAGATTTCATATAATAAATTAAAAGATGAGAGAGTAAAACCTGAAAAACAAAATCCAGCTATAATAGATAAAAAATACGTAGAAATAGCTTGATAATTTTTATCCAAATAGTAAGTCATTATCCATAAGATAGGAAGTATTATTATGATATAAGTAGTAATTCTGAGAACCTTAAAATCACCAAATTTTTGACATAATTTGCCAAAATAATTAGAACTAGTAAAATTAGATATTTGCCACAGAGTCATATTTATTGTATAAACAATCATATTTAATTCCATAGAGCGAAGAATATAAATTGAGAATAAGGGACCAAAAAACATAATTGAAAAATTAATATAGGCATTAAATATTATATAATTAATTGCCCTTTTTTTATTAAGAATTTTTTTAAAGGAATTCATATATTGAAAAAGGTTTGATTCTTCATTTGCACTAAAATCATATTTTTTATTCAAATAAAGAGCAGAAAAAAATCTACCAAATGATGCAGCTAAAAAAATTATTGCGAATCCATAAATAATATTTTCATTAAATAGATCTAATATAATTCCAGCAATAAATGTTGAAATAAATGATACAAAACCAATTATTCTATTTCTTTTACCAAAATATCGCGCTCTTAATCTTCTTGGCACAAAATATCCCATCCAAGCAGTCCACGCCGGGCCAATAATTGCATCAATTGAAAAGTACAGACAAGCCCAAATTAATATAATAGAATAATGAGGAATATATATAGAAGTCATAATTAATAATATCCACATTATCGATTGGATAAAGGCCATAATTACAGCAAAGCGCCTTATTGATTTAAAATAATTTTTTATAGTTGCAGTTAATAACTGAAAACAGGAACCAATAAATTGTGGAAAAGAACTTAAAAAGGATATCTGAAATCCTGAAAAACCTAAAGATACAGCTAATGCAGATAAATAGGTTTCACCGGCCCCATACATTATTGCCCAGAAAGTACCTTCAATTGTTGATAGCCTAAGATTTCGTCTAACTTTTATTATGTGACTCATTTATACCATAGGCCAAATAATATATGATATATAAAAACATATGAATCCTAAAAAAATTCCAAATAAAGCATCTGAAATAAAATGTACTCCAAGGATAACTCTAGACAATCCTGCTAGCGCTGGCCATATAATTAATAATTTCATTGTTGGAAAAAAAGTTAAGATTATTAAAGTAGATATTGTTGAAGCTGAAGAGTGTCCTGAAGGTAAGCTATATTTATCAGGAGGTTTTACTAAACATTTAATATTTATATTATTTACATAAGGTCTTTTTCGTTTAATAGTATTTTTAATTATATAGTATAGTGGATAATGAAAACTATAAGCAATAATACCCATTTTTATACATTCAATTGCTACTATTTTGTTTATTAAAAGTATTATTAATCCATAAAACAAGAACATCCACCATTCTGCCGTAAATGTTATGATTCTAAATAAATAGTATACAATTTTATTATTAGAGGCAAGTCTATTAGTTCTGTAACTAATTATTAATTCTAAGTTTTTTAAAAATCTTATAATTTTATTCATTCTAAATGTAATATAATGTAAAAATAATTGTGTATTTTATATATATATATTACCTTGAATTATATATAAGTAAAGAAATGTTTTATTATTATTTTAAAAGGGAACCATAAAATGAAAAAATATCTATTTTTAGTCTTAATTATGGCTACAATTTTTTCTTATGAGAAATATAAGGAAATAAAAATTGAAAAAATTAATCCAGATTTAATACAACAATTAAAATTTTTACATATTGATTTAGATCATGTTCACCAGGAAGCTGACCATTCTATTAAATTTGCTATATCAGAATCTGAATTAAGTAAACTAGATGTTCAGAATATAGAATATATTGTTATCCATGATAATTTAGAGAAATTCTATGCTTCAAGATTAGATAAAAATACTGAAACCAGAGATTTTGAATATGGTTCAATGGGTGGATATTACACTTTTGATGAGATTGAGCAAAATTTAGATGAATTATACCAAGATTATCCAAATTTAGTTGCTGAAAAAATATCAATTGGCACAACATTAGAAGGTCGAAATATATGGGCTTTAAAAATGAGTGATAATCCAAATATTGATGAAGATGAAGCAGAAGTACTATATACCGCTTTGCACCATGCTAGAGAACCAATGAGTTATATGAATTTATTTTATTATATGAATTGGCTAGTTGAAAATTATAATTCAGATCAAATGGCTACTGATATATTAGATAATAGAGAATTATGGTTTGTGCCAGCAATAAATGCAGACGGATTAGTTTACAATCAATCTATTGCACCTAATGGAGGAGGAATGCAAAGGAAGAATGGACGTGAAACATGTAATGGTACTCCTGATGGTATAGATTTGAACAGAAATTATTCTTTTATGTGGGGTTTAGATGATGAAGGCTCGAGTAGCAATGGCTGTGATGAAACCTATAGAGGATCTAGTCCATTTTCAGAACCTGAAACTCAAGCAATTGATAATTTTATATCTGCACATAATTTTCCTATTGCATTTAATTATCACAGTTATAGTAATATACTTATATATCCCTTTGGATATAGTTATACCAATCCAATGGCCCAAGAAAATATTGATATTTTTATCGAAATTGGAGAAGAGTTAGTTAGTGTTAATGGGTATGAATTAGGAACAGGTCCAGATTTATTATATCCAGTTAACGGTGAAGCTTGTGATTGGATGTTTGGTGAACATGGTATTTTTGCATATACACCAGAAGTTGGATCATCTAACGATGGGTTCTGGCCTGCTACAAACCGTATTATACCTTTATGCGAAGAAAATTTATATGCAAATCAGTATTTAGCTATTGCTGCTGGTTCTAGTTATAACTCAAATATATCACTTAATAATAATATCTTTGTACAAGGCAACTCATATCCTTTAAATATATCAATTTCTAATTCAGGATTAGGAGATTCAACTGGTGAAGTCCATATAGATATCATATCGTCTGATAATATTTATTTTGAATTATCTGAAATTTTATTGGAGGAATTAGAATCTAGAAGTACTTTAGATTTAGGGGATATCACTTATTTTGAAATTAGCAGCCCTGGTTTACAAGGCTCAATTGAAAATATTACAGTTAATGTTTATGATAATAATAATGTAGTATCATCTAATTCAATATCTATTTTAGTTGGAGAACCTACTTTACTAGTTGATGAAAATTTTGAGAATCAAGGTACATGGATAGCTGGGGAACAGGATGATTCAGCTAATGCGGGAATTTGGGAAAGAAGCATACCAAGCCCTACTTATGATGATAGCGGTGATATTGTTCAACCAGGTTCTGATCATACTGAAATAGGTGAATATTGTTATATTACAAGTAATTCAGTGTCTGATGACCAAACTGCATTTGGATATGGCGATGTTGATGGTGGAAAAACTACATTGTTATCACCAGTATATGATCTTTCAAGTTTTTCAACTATTGCAGTATCATATTGGAGATGGTATGTAAATACTGCTGTGGGAGCTGCTAATTCAGGAAATGATATTTGGAGAGTTGATGTAAGTAATAATGCAGGTGCTTCATGGCTTTCTTTAGAAGAAACTAATGATAATGCAAATTATTGGTTAAATCAACAATTTGTAATTAATGATAATATATTAGAACTATCTAATCAAATGCAATTTAGATTTATTGCAGAAGATATTTTTTATGAAGGTGATAATGGAAGTGGAGGATCAATTATAGAGGCAGCTGTTGATGATTTCCAGATTCTTGTTTTTAATAATCAATTATTAGGAGATAGTAATTATGATGGTCAATTAAATGTTCTTGATGTTGTTATTCTTGTTAATATGGTATTAGATATTCAAGAGCCAGATTTTATTGGAGATATAAATGGTGATGGTGGATTAAATATTCAAGATATAGTTCTTTTAATTAATATTATTCTTGAATAAATTTTAAAATGAAAAAATTACTAGTATTAATTTTATTTTTTGTTATTTCCAATTTGATATTTTCTCAAGAAAAAATTACATTTTCTAGCGCTAATCCTTTTTCATTTAGAGATATAATAAAAGATTTAGATAATCAAACAACTCAACAAGTATCAGGTATTTTAACATTGCCTAATAATAAAAATAATGAAAAATTTCCTTTAATTATTGGTGTTGCTGGGAGTTTAGATTGGGGAGAGCATCATCATAAATATTTAGATAAATATAGAGATATGGGTATTGCAACATTTCAATTAAATAGTTTTGAAAGTAGAGGGATAACATCTACAGTAGGGACACAAACTGAAGTTACTACAGCAATGATAATTTTAGATGTTTATAAAGCTTTTGAAGCTTTATCAAATCATCCTAATATTAATAAGGATAAAGTTGCTTTAACAGGTTGGAGTTTAGGCGGAGCAGTCACTTTATTTTCTGGGTGGGCACCAATTAAGAATGCGATAAATACTAATTTAAATTTTTCTGCAAAGTTAGCCTTTTACCCTCCTTGCTTTGCTATTCCTAATAATATTGATTTTGAATCTGTTCCAACTCATATATTAATTGGTGAGCTTGATAACTGGACACCCTCTCTTGCATGTGAAGAACTTGAAATTATAATGCAAGAAAATGGATATGATTTTAATGTAACTGTTTATAAGGACTCATACCACTCATTTGATAGAGATTCAGATATATCTATTATGAAAAATGCTTATTCATTTAGTGATTGTAGATTAAAAATAAGAGATGATGGAGCAGTGCTAATGAATTTTCTCAATATACCAATGACAACACCATTTTTACAAAAAATAGGTCTTTCATTTTGTGCCGAAAGAGGTCCAAAAATTGGTGGCAATAAAATTAGTAGAGAGGCCTCGTTTAGTTTTGCACAAGATTTTATGAGTAAATATTTATTAAATAAATGATAATCCTAATCTTTTTAAGCATAGCTTTAAGTCAAGTTCATTTTACAGAAATTCCAAATCCAACAGGTATAAGTCAAATGCTTATAATAGAGAATATTATTGGCCTAGAAGTTGGTGATGAAGTTGGTCTTTTTGATACTAATGGTTTATTAAATTCATATGATTGTTCTGATGAATATGGACAATTATTAGTAGGTGCAGGAATATATTTAGGGAATCAATTAGAAATCGTAAGTACAGGATCAATTGACTATTGTGATTTTGTTGATGGATACCAATTATCGGGCTACCTTAATAATCATACTATTACTATTAAAGTATGGGATGCATCTAATGATATTGAATATATACCTAGTTTTGAATTTAGTCAAGGAAATGGAAACTGGGGAGATTTTTTAAGTATTATTGATTTATTAACTGTAAATGAATTATCTCTTAGTGATTCAAAA
>Ga0209403_10007219_pt1 | contig 11022 bp, 10 predicted proteins | sample ArcticOcean_MG_C_8_FD_187440 | JGI IMG/M metagenome (GOLD analysis project Ga0209403, IMG submission 187440) | Marine microbial communities from western Arctic Ocean - ArcticOcean_MG_CB11_86 (SPAdes) (version 2) | ecosystem: Environmental > Aquatic > Marine > Oceanic | place: Arctic Ocean...
CGCATCGATGGACGACCCTCCCTGGCCAAAATCAAATGCCCGACTGTTGTGATTGGTGGCGCTGATGATCTGATCACGCCGCCTGAGGTGATGCGTGAAATTGCAGCTTTCGTCCCCAGAGCCTCTTGTCACCTATTGCCTGAATGCGGCCACCTGTCGACGATCGAGGAGCCTGAGGCCGTTACGGCACTGATGGCTGCCTGGCTTGCCAAATAGGGCTTAGAGTCCCCTCTTTGCCCAATATTGCGATTGCGCCGCTTTTAGATATCAAGTGCCGCAGCGCCAGCGGCGTTTTCTTGTATGAATGACAATCGATTTTCCGGTTTACGACCCATCAAACTCTCGACGAACTTGTCCGTTTTTCGACGCCCGTTTTCACCCACGACCACGCGAAGTAATGTGCGTTTCGTGACGCCCATTGTCGTGTCGCGCAGTTGGGCCGTTGGCATTTCTCCAAGCCCTTTGAACCGGCTGATCTCGATCTTACCGCGTGCCGAGAACACCGTCTCAAGTAGCGCTTCGCGGTGGGCGTCATCTCTCGCGTAGTGAACGGTACCACCCTGCGCAAGGCGATAGAGCGGCGGCTGGGCGAGATACACATGACCATCCTCAATCAATTGTGGCATCACCCGGAAGAAGAACGTTATCAGCAATGAGGCAATGTGCGCGCCGTCAACGTCGGCGTCGGTCATGATGATCACGCGGTCATACCGCAACGCCTTTTCGCTGTATTTGTCACTGATTCCACAGCCCAAGGCCTGGATGATGTTGGCGATCTCCTGGTTCTCTTGAATCTTGCCAACGCTGGCGCTAGCGACGTTCAATATCTTGCCGCGAAGCGGGAGCACGGCCTGCAGGCGCCGATCCCGCGCCTGCTTGGCAGAGCCGCCCGCAGAATCGCCTTCCACCAGGAATATCTCGGTCCCCTCGGCTTGGCCAGCCGAACAATCGGATAGCTTGCCGGGGAGGCGAAGCCTCCGTTTCGCGCTTTGGCGTGACACATCCTTCTCTTGCCGTCTTCGGAGGCGCTCGTCGGCACGCTCGCCAACATAATCGAGTAGTTCGTTTGCAGCCCTCGCATTACCGGTGAGCCAGTGATCGAAGTGATCCTTGATCGCGTTCTCGACTAGCTTTGTCGCTTCGACACTCACCAATTTTTCTTTGGTCTGGCCCTGGAATTGTGGTTCGGAAATAAACAGTGAAACGAACAATGCGGCACCACCGCTGATATCTTCTGTCGTGAACTGGGACGCGCCCTTTCGCTTCACCAGCGCGCCGTATGCCTTGAGGCCTCGAGCTAGGGCGCTGCGCATTCCAGTCTCGTGGGTGCCACCCTGCGGTGTTGGTATTGTGTTGCAGTAGGTGCTGACGAATGCCTGGGCATCGTCCGGCCAAGTAATCGCCCACTCGACACGGCCCGAGCCGTTGAACGAGGCTTCGCCGGTGAACGGCTTTGGCGTCACGGTTTCCCGATTGGCGGTCTCCTCCGCCAAGGCGTCAATTAACCCTCCGGGGAAGTGGAACGCGGCCTCGGTTGGGATATCAGCTTTCCCGATCATCGAAGCGTCACATTTCCAGCGGATCTCGACACCGCGAAACAAATAGGCTTTTGACCGTGCGAGCTGGTAAAGCCGTGCCGGTTTCAGGCCTGCTTCATCGCCGAATATCTCGGGGTCAGGATGGAACGTTATGGTTGACCCTCGTCGATTGGTCATCGGCTTCGAAGTAAGCTTACCCTTGGGCTTGCCGCGCACGTAATGCTGCGTCCAGAGTCTTTTGTCCCGAGCAACTTCGACATTCAGTTCGTCGGATAGGGCGTTGACCACGGAAACGCCAACACCGTGCAGGCCGCCCGACGTCTCGTAGGCGTTGTTGGAGAATTTACCACCAGAGTGCAGCGTCGTGAGGATTACCTCCAAGGCCGACTTGTTCTTGAATTTTGGATGTGGATCGACCGGAATGCCGCGCCCGTTATCGCGCACCGTAAGCGACCCATCTGACGAGAGCTTGACCTCGATCCGGGTGGCGGCCCCTGCCAGCACCTCGTCCATTGCGTTGTCGATCACTTCAGCGGCAAGGTGATGCAGACCGTCTTCACCGGTGCTTCCGATATACATCGCTGGCCGCCGACGCACAGGTTCAAGCCCCTCAAGGACTTCGATGTCCTTGGCGGAATAAGACTTTCCGCGGCCCTTGCCGCCAGATTCAAAAAGGTCGGCCATCGCCGCTACACCGAATTACCACATGGACTCGCCAACACGGGCGCACTATAGGGTATACCTCAAAACGTGAACAACAATATGTAGACGAGAGCTAACATGGAGGCTCAAAGGCCAAGCAGCGAACCCGCCATCCGCGCGATGGCCATGCCGGGAGACGCGAACGCCAATGGCGACATTTTTGGTGGCTGGGTCTTGTCCCAAATGGACCTCGCCGGTGGCGCTGTCACCGCCCAAGTTGTTCAGGGAAGGACAGCAACGGTCGCAATTGAGGCGATGACGTTTCACAAGCCAGTATTCATTGGCGACTTGGTCAGCTGCTATGTTGAGGTCGTCAAAACCGGCCGCACATCGGTGACAGTCAAAATTGACACCTTTGCTACGCGGCGCATCGGCGGCGCGGAAGCCAAAGTGACCGAAGGCACATTCATCTACGTCGCCATCGATGCTGAGGGGCGCCCGCGGCCAGTCGACCAGCGCTAAATCCGGGTTGCTCAGAGTTATATGGCGCATCTGCGCCTCCGTATTTAGGACTAATCACGCTCATTACGTGCAGCAAAGCATAAGCGAAGAGATCAAAACTACTTTTCAAACGGCGCCGACCATGCTGAACTTGAAGTTAAAGCGCGGCTACTTTGGCCGCGCGACAGGAGATAGTCGTGATTCAGATTTCAGCGACGTACGCTGGCCTTCTTTTGCTAACGATGCTGGGGCTTGGCGCCCGTGTTTCGATTCTCCGCGTGAAACATGGTGTCTCGATGGGCAGTGGCGATCAGCCCGATTTGGCGCGGGCCTTACGCGTATTTGGCAACTTCACAGAGTGGGTGCCGATGATCATTATCGGTCTCGTTCTTAGCGAATTGGTTGGGGCGCCCGCATTGCTGCTTCATCTTATTGGGATCGCTGTCATCCTGAGTCGGCTACTGCACGTCGCGGGACTTCGAGCCGACCGTGCCACCGCGGCGCGATCGTTGGGGGCCCTACTCATCATGGCGAGCGGCCTTACCACCGGTGGCTACCTGGTCTACGCGAGCGTCGTGTAGGGTTTCTGTCACGCTCAGCATAGATCGCAACGTTTGTTCTAGTTTTAGGAGAAACGTATTAATACGAGAGCTAGGTCGGACTTGAGCATTTAGAGGCAGTATTAGGGGATTGTTTCCGAAAGGTTGCATCTCAGTTCTGCACATAAAAAAGGGGCCGCGCCCCTTTTGGCGGCAGCCCCTAATGCCAACAAACTACTTTAGGTACACACCCTTATACACTGTAATACATGGAGAATTCGATCGGATGTGGCGTGTGCTCGAACGCGAATACTTCATCCCACTTCAATTTTAGATAGCCATCAATAAGGTCGTCGGAAAATACGTCGCCCTTCTTGAGGAAATCCCGGTCGGCGTCGAGCGATTCTAGGGCCTCTCTTAAGGACCCGCACACCGTCGGCACGGAACTCAGCTCTTCCGGAGGCAGGTCGTAGAGGTTTTTATCCATCGGATCGCCGGGGTGGATCTTATTTTCGATCCCGTCGAGGCCAGCCATCATCATCGCCGAAAATGCGAGGTATGGATTGGCGCCGGGATCCGGAAAGCGAACTTCAACCCGCTTTCCCTTTGGACTGGTCGCGAACGGAATACGGCATGACGCAGAACGGTTGCGCGCCGAGTAGGCGAGCAACACAGGTGCCTCAAAACCGGGGATCAACCGCTTGTAGCTGTTGGTAAGTGGGTTGGTGAATGCGTTCAGCGCCTTGGCATGCTTGATGATGCCGCCGATGTAATAAAGCGCCATCTCCGAAAGGTCCGCGTAACCTGATCCGGAAAACAACGGCGTGTCACCCTTCCAAATTGACTGATGGCAGTGCATCCCTGAGCCGTTGTCATCTTTGACCGGTTTCGGCATGAAGGTCGCCGTCTTGCCGTAGGCATGCGCAGTGTTGTGTACGACATACTTGTAAATCTGCATGTTGTCGGCGGTGCGGACCAAAGTATCGAAGCTGATCCCCAACTCGTTTTGGCTTGGTGCCACCTCATGGTGGTGCTTTTCTACCGGCAGGTTCATGTCTTCCATGATCGACAACATCTCGGCGCGCAGATCGCCGTGCGAATCGATTGGCGGCACCGGGAAATAACCACCTTTAGCGGGAGGACGGTGGCCGGTGTTGCCACCGTCGAAATCGCGACCGGAGTTGTAGGGGCCTTCCGACTCGTCGATTTGATAGAAGGTCTTGTTCATCGAGACGTCAAATTTGACGTCGTCGAAAATGAAGAACTCAGCCTCAGGCCCAAAATAAGCCGTGTCACCGATACCAGTATACGCGAGGTATGCCTCGGCGCGGCGCGCCACCGAGCGCGGGTCACGTTTGTAGGGCTCGCCCGTTGATGGCTCATGCACATCGCAAAATAGGATCAGCGAAGACTGGGCGGCGTAGGGGTCCATGACGGCGGAGGTCGGGTCAGGGATCAGCGCCATGTCTGATTCGTTGATGGCTTTCCATCCCGCGATCGAGGACCCATCGAACATCACGCCTTCAGAGAACGCATCCTCGTCCATCATCCGAGGGTGCATCGCGAGATGCTGCCATTTGCCGCGTGGGTCGGTGAATCGCAGATCGACGTACTTGATGTCGTTGTCCTTGATCATTTTCAGGACGCTAGCGGCATCGGACATTGTGGAAACTCCCTTTGGGTCGTGTTTACGGTTTAGCTTGCTCAGCAGGTCGTAAAGTTAAACGGCGTCGCCGCCGGTCTCGCCCGTCCTAATTCGGATCGCTTGCTCGACGGTGGAAACGAATATCTTTCCGTCGCCAATGCGTCCGGTGCGCGCAGCCTGCGTAATCGCTTCAATAGCGCGCTCGACCAGATTGTCGTCGAGGACGATCTCAATCTTTATCTTGGGTAGAAAGTCGACGACGTATTCCGCACCGCGGTATAGCTCGGTATGTCCCTTTTGGCGGCCGAAGCCCTTAGCCTCGGTTACGGTGATCCCCTGGAGGCCCACCTCATGGAGGGCTTCTTTGACCTCGTCCAGCTTGAACGGTTTGATAACGGCTTCGATTTTCTTCATGTGCACACTCCGGGGTCGATGCGGCGACGCTTAGTAGTATTGCAGGGTGTATGCCAACAGAGAACGGACAACAAGCCTAGAAAAACGGCCATTCCATAGGCGCGAGCGACTTGAAATATGCCCTTCGAACAAGCAGTTGCACAGGGGCTAGGCAGGCGGTTCCAGCGGGGTGCGAAGCGATTGCGCAGGGTCGTGGTAATGCTGCCGTACTCGTGGCTAGATCACAGAGCAGCACGGGAGTTTGGATCCGGTGTCGACGTTTTCCTATCTCGGTCGTCCAATGGCAGCGTGCCGGTGTTGCACCAACGCAAATCGAAGGCGCGTCGCTACGAGGCTACGCCCACTGGACGTTTTGGCGCGGCTTTGCGGTGTCCGGGTTGAATCCCAAGAGTCTATTGCTCTTCGCAGCGATTTTGCCGCAATTCTTGGACCCCACGCGGCTGCCTGCGGGACAGCTCCTCGTGATGGAATTGATACTGGTTGCAGTAGCATTGGTCACAACGACGCTTTGGGCTCTCTCCGTCTATTGCGCACGCATCATGCTTCGGGCTCCGAATGACTAGTTGTGGTGCGACCGAGTGAGCGCCGCCATCATGATCATCGCGGGCGTCGCGCTCGCAGTGGCCAAGCGGTAGCCGAACGACCGTGGCTAGAGGATGTTTGCGATCCGGGTCATTGCCTCTTCGATCTGCGCCGCTGAGGCAGCATACGAAAAGCGAACGTAGCCCTCTCCAAGTGCGCCAAAACTCGTCCCGGCCACCGTGGCGACGCCCGCCTCGTTGAGCATTGCGTCCTGGAGTTCACCGGCGGTCCTTCCGGTGCCGGTAATATTGGGGAAAGCGTAAAACGCACCCAGAGGCGTGACGCAAGACACGCCCGGCAGAGCGTTGAGGCTGCCGACAATCAACTGTCGGCGCTCATCGAATGCCCGCACCATATTGTCAACGGTATCCTGTGGTCCCTGGAGGGCGGCGATTCCAGCCCATTGGGTTGCTGCGTTGACACACGAGTGGTCGTTTACCGCAAGTTTTGCGGCGAGTGGCGCCAATTCATCCGGCCACAGACTCCACCCAAGCCGCCAGCCAGTCATGGCGTAGGTTTTGGACCACCCGTCCAGCACGATCAAGCGATCGCGCAAAGCAGCGTAAGCTAGGAGGGACTTGTGAATGTTCCCGTCATAGAGCATCCGCGAATAGATCTCATCTGAGAGAACTGTTACATGAGGAAAGCGTTCTAACCCTTTTGCAAATTTATCTAATTCCTCGACAGAGACGATCCCCCCCGTGGGGTTTGCAGGCGTATTGACGATGATTAGTCGGGTCCGGTCCGTAATCCGTCCAAGCACCTCATCGGCCGAAAATGAAAACCCTGAAGACTCGTGCAATTCGATTGGCACGGGCGTCGCGCCCGAAAACCGGATGACCGATTCGTAGATCGGAAACCCGGGGTTGGGATACATAATCTCCGCGCCGGGCTCGCCGAACATCAGAATGGAAAAGAACATGGTCGGCTTGCCACCCGGCATGATGACCAGATTGTCGGGGTTAATCTCGACCTGCCGGTACTTCAGGACGTCGGCCGCGACGGCCTCGCGAAGGGGCAGGATGCCGTTGGCCGGTGTATATCCGTGATGACCGTCTTTGAGGGCTTTGGCTCCCGCTTCAACGATGTGCGGCGGTGTAGGGAAGTCAGGTTGCCCGATCCCAAGGTTGATGACGTCTTTGCCTAGCGCGCGCAGCGCTTCGGCGCGCGCCAAGACCTCAAACGCGGTCTCGGTGCCTAGTTGTGACATGCGTTGCGCGAGTTGCATTTGTCTGTTTCCCTCGTTCGGCGGTCGCCTCGTATACCCTATTTCTGCGCGTTCAGGACAGCGTGTAATCACGGGGACTAACTCCGTAATTGGTACGCGTGCGACGTCACCACAATTTGAAATACAGCTGCTCCAGGAAAACTGCGGGTGTTGGCTTTGTTTTGGCGTAATCATTTCGACCCTAGCCGCATCCCGAAATCGCGCGGTGCCTGTAGGGGATTTGTCCGCCACAATGCGTTATAGGATCTCGCCATGATTTTTCGCCGCAAACGCCCGCGCTGGGACAGCGAGTTCTCAAGTGCCCATCCACTTGATGACGAAGAAATCGGCGAGCTCAAGCTGCCGAAATTTGTCGCGCAACCGCCCGGGGTCTACTTGGTCGCCGTCCTTGGCGGTACAACGATCGAGCAGTTTGTCTGGCCGCTGTCGTTCGGCCTCGGCTGGGTTGGCGGCATCTTAGGTTTATTGGTCGCCATTGGTGGTCTGAGCTTGACGATGACGGCCATGCAGGCATTCCGCAAAGCCGCCAGCTCGCCCGACCCTAACCACATGCCGTCGGTGTTAGTGGAAATAGGTCCGTTTTCCCGAACCCGAAATCCGCTCTATCTCGGGACATTGCTGATGCTGCTAGGGCTCGCAATCGGCGCCAACCTGCCGTGGGTCGTTGCTGCAGCAGTGCCAGCGATGCTGGTGATCCACTACGGCGTTGTGGTGCGCGAAGAGGCGTACATGGAAGATTTGTTTGGTGACGCCTATCGGACCTACCGGCAGCGGGTCCGCCGCTGGGTCTGACCGAACCTGCAGGAGTAGAAATGAAGCCAACAAACAGCGTCCTGTCGTCATTCGGAACGACGATCTTTGAAGTGATGTCTCGGCTAGCGATCGAACACAAGTCGGTCAATCTGGGGCAGGGCTTTCCTGACGGAAACGGACCCGACGATGTACGGGCTGCGGCGCATGATGCCCTGGACAACAGCCCCAATCAGTACCCGCCAATGATGGGTGTGCCGGAACTTCGCCAGGCGATCGCGGATCACAACAAACGGTTCTACGACATTGATGTTGACTGGCAGCGCGAGACCATTGTGGCCTCGGGCGCAACTGAGGTCCTGGCCGCTGCGCTGTTTGGTCTCTTGGATCAAGGCGACGAGGTCATCATGTTCGAGCCGCTTTACGATTCGTACATCCCTATCGCTCGGTTGGCGGGTGCGACCGTCAAACTGGTACGCCTCGAGCCCCCGCATTGGCGTGTCCCGCTCGACAAGCTCGAGGCCGCATTCGGACCGAAGACCAAAGCAATACTTATCAATTCACCGCTCAATCCGGCCGGCAAGGTATTTACCCGCGCCGAACTTGATGCCGTCGCCGCGCTTGTCAAAGAGCACGATTGCTACGCCATTTGCGATGAGGTGTACGAGCACATCATTTTTGATAACACGCCGCACATCCCCCTCATGACTCTCTCAGGGATGCGCGACCGCTGTATTCGGATCGGCTCGGCGGGGAAAACGTTTTCCGTCACCGGTTGGAAAGTCGGCTACGGCACAGCGCCTCCAGATATCATGGCACCCGTTGCCAAGGCGCACCAATTTCTAACCTTCACTACGCCGCCAAATCTCCAACATGCCGTGGCCTACGGCCTCAAGAAAGATGATGCGTACTTCGACGCGCTAAGCGGCGACATGCAGGCGAGCCGCGACCGTCTGGCGCAGGGCCTTACCGAAATCGGCTTTGCAGTGGCGCCGTGCAAAGGCACGTATTTCTTGAACGCAGACTTCAGACCCCTTGGGTTCAAAGGAACGGACGAAGAATTCTGCCGCCACATTACCGTTAATGCGGGCGTTACCGGCGTGCCCGTCAGCGCATTCTATATGGGCGACGACGGGCCGGCCCACTTCGCTCGGTTCTGCTTTTGCAAAGAGGATGCAACGCTTGACGTGGCGTTACGTCGCCTCAAGGCGCACTTCAGCTAGGAAGTGACTATCTCAACAAGGCTGGGTTCGACGGCGCGAGGAAGGCAACGCTGACAAAGCCATGTTAGCCATCGTCTGCATTTTCCTTAAGAGTTCGTTGAAGGCAAAGATTGCGGTTCGGGCTAGGGTCAATCCATCAAGCGTACCCTGGTTGGAGGTCTGTAAGGTCTGAGTACGACCGTCGGCGAATCCAACACTGACCAGGGCGGGATCGATGTCGTAGTCACTGAAGACAAGGTTGAATAAAATTTCAACGCCCTGCAGTTCGTAAAACCCAAATTCTTCCAATTCGGATGTATTAGAACGCCTCTGCGGCCATCGCCAGACCGATAAGAGTAGGAATAGCGGCTAAGGCAATGGCGGCAATTATTACAAGGGCTCGGGTCCATCGGTTGATTAATTTCGGTCCGCATTAGGTACATGGAGTTTCCTAAGAAACGGCGATTTTAAACGGGACGCTGAATAGGGACCGGCTCGTCGCCTCGGCTTCACGTTTGCTTCAGCGTTAGCTCGGGTAACATTCCGTCGCTGTTTCTTGACGGATTCCCGCCGGTGCTTCAAAACAGGCGTACCGGGGGCGACCCGGCAGAGTTGTGGTGGGCGTAGCTCAGTTGGTTAGAGCGCCGGGTTGTGGTCTCGGAGGTCGGGGGTTCGAAACCCCTCGCTCACCCCAATTCCTCGTGCGGGTCGCCGGGTAGTCAAAGTGAGACCATCTCCTTTATCCGCCCTTCAACTGATCTTACGAACTGCAGGACCGCCGGGTGAATGAGCCTTACATCGACTTCCATGGGTCGGTCACATGAAGCAAAATGCGGATCCACTGGGAGAGTGTCATGACTACGTCCATTCGTCATGAGGTCATGATCTTCCTCACGGGTGCTGCCGTTCTGGCGCTGGAGGTGATGGCTTCACGCATCCTGACTCCTTACTTCGGTGTTAGCCTGTTCATATGGGCGGCGATTCTATCGATTACCTTGACGTTTTTGGCCGTTGGCTATTACGGCGGCAGCATACTCAGCAAGCAGCTTGACCGGGCTCAGTTAGAATTTGCCTATCTCGCCGCGCCGGCGACGTCGGCGCTGACCATCGTTCTCGGTGCGATCGCCTATCCAATCTTGTTTCCGCTCTTGACCGGCACAAACCTCGTTCTGTCGAGTTTCGTCGGCAGTGCGATCCTTCTTGCCTTTCCGCTCGTCGCGTTGTCCGCGATGAACCCACTCCTAGTTGCGCTACAACGCAAACATGATGACAAAGGTGATGGCGGGGCGGGGCGGGTCTTTTTTGTCAGCACAATTGGGTCGGTCGCCGGCGTTCTCATGACCGCATTCGTCTTCATCCCCCTGATGCGGAACTACACGGGAATCCTGCTGGTATCGCTCGCACTATGCGCCTTGGTGTTGGTCTACGTTGCCGCCTCGCGTGCGTTGACGAAGCGCCAACGTTTGATCCTGGCAGTCGGTACCGGTCTCACCGCAATTCTCGCTGGTGCGCTTGCCCTCGGGCAGCACCGATACCTTGATGCGGTTGCGGGCGACCCGGGGTTCGTGTTCGAGATCAAAGCCGAATACACGTCCGTTTTTGGTAATATCAAAGTCGTGGAGTTAACGCCAAGTTCTGTGGGGCCACAGGCGACAATTGCCTTCTTGCAAGATGGATTGGTCCAGAATCGCGTGCTTGGCGACGGAAAGTCATTGTCGCTCTACACCTATTTTTTGGAATCTATTCCCTTCGCATTCCGAACTGAACCGGCTAACGCACTTGTGCTGGGATTGGGTGCAGGAATTGTGCCTCGAAATCTTCAAGTTGATGGCCTTGAGGTCACAGTTGTCGAGATTAACCGTGATGCGCTTCACGCAGCGCAGCAGTTTTTTGGTTTTGATCCGAGTGTTGTTGATGTCCAGATCGAGGACGCTCGGACATTCGTAAGGCGTTGTGGAACAATCTACGATATTGCGATTGT
>Ga0209403_10007222_pt1 | contig 11020 bp, 10 predicted proteins | sample ArcticOcean_MG_C_8_FD_187440 | JGI IMG/M metagenome (GOLD analysis project Ga0209403, IMG submission 187440) | Marine microbial communities from western Arctic Ocean - ArcticOcean_MG_CB11_86 (SPAdes) (version 2) | ecosystem: Environmental > Aquatic > Marine > Oceanic | place: Arctic Ocean...
TGAAATTATATCAAAAGTAAAAGCATCAATGAAAATTTCAAAAAATCTAGGTCATATGGAAGTTCTTGATTCAGGTGCAAGTGGTGCTGCTAACTTTGTACTTGGATTTTCAGGAAAAGATGTTGCCATTACCTACAAAGAACGTGTTGATAAGGGAATATACGCAATATCAGTACGCGGTTCACCAACATGTAAAACCCATCTAGGAAAATTAGTATCTATTGTTTCTTCTGAATTGGGTGGTGGTGGTGGCGGGCATGATAAAGCATGTGGAGCTGTTATCCCAAAAGATAAAATCAAAAAATTTGTGCGCGAAATGAATTCGCGTCTTGGTAAGAAATAGCCAAAACTAAATTTTTATCATAATTTTTAGATTTGCATAGTTTGTGATTGCATTATTGTTTTACTCAATTTTGGGCAGAAATTGAGGCTAGTGTAAATAATTTCACTAGATTTTGTACAGATATTTACAACCATGACTACCTTACGAAATCTAAACTGTATTACAGGTAATTTAGATGAATATGGCTCCACAAGAACTAGAAAAGTCAGCTAGCAAATATGCTTCTGCCGCAATAAAATACGATTCACAAGGCGGACGTGGTATGGCTATAACTAATTATCAAAAGGCGATAGAATCATTATTAAAATTACAGCGACTTTATCCAGATAGTCAACTGAACAAAATCTATGCAGAACGTATGAAGTCATATCAAAATAGAATAATGTCATTGCAAAGTATGTCACAAAATGATGTTGAACCAGTAATTGATCCAACAGCATCACCAGCAGAACAGAGGTCAAATCTTGCAAATAATGCAAAAAATAGTTTTGAGGAGATGGTAATGAAAGAGAAGCCAAATGTTAGATGGGATGATGTAGTTGGTGTAGATGATGCAAAAAATGCATTACGCGAATCAATAGTTTATCCAACTAAAAGACCAGATTTATTCCCACTTGGCTGGCCAAGAGGAATTTTATTATATGGTCCACCTGGCTGTGGCAAAACAATTCTTGCAGCTGCAACTGCAAATGAACTTGATGGTTATTTCATTAATGTCGATGCATCATCTATGATGAGTAAATGGTTGGGTGAGGCAGAAAAAAATGTTGCAAAATTATTTAAAATGGCTCGTGGATATGCTGAGAGGGAAGGTAAGCCTGTAATTTTATTCATCGATGAACTTGACTCACTTTTAGGTGAGCGTGCAAATGAAATTGGTGGAGAGGTAAGATCCAGAAATCAATTTTTGACAGAAATAGATGGAATTAACGGCAAAGGGAAAAATATGCAATTGTACATAATTGGTGCAACTAACAAACCTTGGAGTCTCGATCATCCATTTTTACGTAGATTTCAAAAAAGGATCTACGTTTCATTACCAACACTTGAAGCTAGAGAAAAACTTTTTGAACTTTATACAAATATGCTAAAACTTGACGGTAGAGTGCGTTCTCATACCTTGGCATCGATTTTTGATGGGTATAGTGCAAGCGACATCAAGGATATTTGTCAGTCTGTTCAGCTAAAAGTTGTAAATGAAATGTTTACCACAACTGTATACAAGGAACCAATAGAGGGTGAAAATCAATCTGTACCACGTGATATATCAGTGAAGGATTTTAGAGAGACAATGGCAAGAAGAAAACCAAGTGTTTCTATGGATATGATAAGAGCGTATTACAAGTGGAGTGAACAATTTAAAGCATTATAACCGTAATATTCGTCAAAGTTTCCCAACAACCATTTTTACAAAAACTTAAATTCCTTTTCTGGATCACTTTTCGAGGGTCACAATAACAATAAAAGAATCCAAACACGCAAACAAGTTTGGAAAGCTGATCTTAAGTGATGGTTCTGTTTTTGATGGAATGGGATTTGGCTATTCTGGATCAACTTTTGGCGAAGTTGTATTTAACACGGGAATGGTTGGGTACACTGAAACACTAACTGATCCTTCCTATTCTGGTCAAATTATCACCTTGACATATCCATTGGTGGGAAATTATGGTGTTCCAGATCCTACGATCAAAAGAGATGGATTACCTATGTTTTTTGAATCAGATAAAATTCAGGCTCGTGGTTTAGTGGTTCATGAACTATCACTAGTCGCCAGTCATTGGAATCTTACTATGACCCTTGACGAGTGGTTGTATAATGAAAAAATTCAAGGAATATCAGGCATTGATACTCGGGAATTAACTAAAAAACTAAGGGAATCAGGAGTCATGATGAGTGCCCTGACTGTTTCTGATAATGAAATAGATGAAAATGATGTTAAAAACAAGTTAAAATCTGCACCAAATTACAATAATGAAAAATTTATGGATTCAGTCTCAACTAAAAAAGTAGAGAAATTTGGTAATGAATCAGAAAATATTGTTCTCATTGATGCCGGTACAAAGAACGCTATCATACGAAATATCCATGATATAGGGTATAACACTGTGAAAGTTCCATGGGATACAAGCATTGAAGAAATTTTAAAACATAAACCAAAAGGTGTTGTGATAAGTAATGGTCCAGGTGACCCTGAGAATTGCCCGGAGACTATTTCTACCGCTAAATCATTAATCCAAAAAAATATTCCAACATTAGGAATTTGTCTTGGTGCACAAATTTTGGCAGCAGCAGGTGGTGCTCAAACATACAAACTGAAATATGGACATAGGGGACAAAACAAACCCTGTGTAAATCTAGACAATAATCAAGTTTATGTTACTAGTCAAAACCATGGCTACTGCATAAATCCAGATTCCTTGGGCGACACTGAATTTGACTTATGGTTTTCTAATGTTGATGATAAAACTGTGGAAGGTATTAAACACCAAAACAAAAAATGCATTGCGGTTCAATTTCATCCAGAGGCATCACCAGGACCTTATGATTGTAAATTCATTTTTGATGAGCTGAAGAATATCATGGAGGAGGTAAAAGCTGGTAAAACATGAGAGGTTAGAAAAAATTCTTGTTCTAGGTAGTGGGGCTATTAAAATCGGAGAAGCGGGCGAAAGTCGATAAATCGACCGTCAATTCGACTACTCCGGAAGTCAATGCCTCAAAGCAATCCACGAGGATGGACTCAAGAGTATTCTAATCAATCCAAATATTGCAACAATTCAAACCGATACTAGGTTTGCTGATCAAGTATACCTTTTGCCAATTACTCCGCAATATGTAGAATCAATTATTGAAAAAGAAAGACCAGATGGTATCATGCTAAGCTATGGTGGTCAGACTGCACTAAATTGTGGTATAAAAATAGATGAATCTGGGATTTTAAAAAAATACGGCATTTCAGTTTTGGGCACACAAATTCCAGGAATTGTGGCAACAGAGGATAGGCAGAAGTTCAAAGACTCGATGGTTAAATGTAATGTACCAGTTTTAAAAAGTAAAACAGTTAACACATTTGACGAAGCGAAAAAAGTTGCAAAAGATTTGGGGTATCCTGTAATAGTTAGAGTTGCATATACACTTGGAGGAAAGGGCGGTGGTGTTGCACATAATGAGATAGAATTGCATGAAATTGCTGGTCGTGGTATAGCGGCAAGCCTTGTTGGGCAAATATTAATTGAAGAATATGTTGGTGATTGGAAGCAAATCGAGTATGAAGTTATGCAAGATTACTCAAAAAATAACGTGATAGTATGTAATATGGAAAATGTACTTTCTATGAGGGTTCATACTGGTGATAACATAGTTGTTGCACCATCTCAAACAATAGATAACCATGAATATCACATGTTAAGATCTGCAGCACAACGAGCAACAAAACATGTAGGAATTGTAGGAGAATGTAATATTCAATTTGCATTAGACCAGTCTTCCGACACATATGCGGCTATTGAGATTAATCCTCGACTTTCACGTTCTTCTGCACTAGCAAGTAAGGCTACTGGATATCCATTAGCATACATGTCTGCAAAGATAGGACTTGGTTATTCATTACCAGAATTAGTTAACACTGTTACGAAAAAGACTACTGCGTGTTTTGAACCAGCATTGGATTACATAGTATGCAAGCACCCAAGATGGGATTTTACAAAATTTGAACTTGCTAATAGAAATCTAGGACCTACTATGAAATCTGTGGGCGAAGTAATGGCAATAGGCATAAAATTCGAAGAGGTTATACAAAAATCAATTAGGATGCTTGACATCGGAAAGGATGGGCTTGTCTTAAACCGCCAAAACGGTGAATCATTTGATGATGAACAAATTGAGGAACGTCTTCAAACACCTGATGATAATATATTATACTATGTTGTAGCCGCACTTCATAAGGGCGTATCGATTGAAAAAATTTATCAGTTATCAGCAATTGATCCGTGGTTCTTAAAGAAAATTAATAATATTGTTGAAGTAGAGAGGAGACTAAAATCGTCAACACTAGATCATAAACTATTATCTGATGCAAAGAAATTTGGATTCTCCGATAATCAGATTGGTAGAGCTGTTAAGAAAGAGGGATTAGAAATAAGAAAAATTAGAAAAGATCTTGGTATTATACCTGCAGTTAAACAGATTGATACATTAGCAGCGGAATGGCCAGCTGAAACTAACTATCTTTATCTAACATATGGCGGAACAGAAAATGATATCTCAATTACGAAAAACGATAGAGGGATTATTGTTCTTGGTGCTGGACCTTACCGAATAGGTAGCAGTGTAGAATTTGATTGGGGAACTGTGAATATGGTTTGGGGTCTTCAAGATGGTGGGCAAAAAAATCTTGTCGTGGTAAATTGTAACCCTGAAACTGTATCAACTGATTATGATATATGCAACAGACTTTATTTTGAAGAGCTCACACTTGAGCGGATTTTGGATATATCAGAATTTGAACGACCAAATGGAATTGTTACATCTGTTGGTGGTCAAACAGCAAACAATCTAACACCCAAATTAGCTGACAGTGGAATTACACTTATTGGAACAAGTGCTGAAGATGTGGATAGGGCTGAAAACCGCTCAAAGTTTAGCCAAGTTTTGGATAGGCTCCATATAGGACAGCCATCTTGGCGGGCATTCACGAGTATTCTTGATGCCAAGAACTTTGCATTGGAAGTTGGTTATCCCGTATTGGTAAGACCGTCATACGTACTTAGTGGCGCAGCAATGAAAGTAGTTTGGTCACAAACTGAACTTAAAAAATTTGTTAATGAAGCAACAATAGTATCACCTGATCATCCAGTTGTAATTACAAAGTTCATGCTTGATGCATTAGAAGTTGATGTGGATGGAGTTTGCGATGGAGAGAACGTAGCAATTGGTGCAATAGTCGAACACATAGATAGTGCAGGTGTTCATTCTGGAGATGCGATGATGTGTATACCGCCTTGGAGATTAAGCAATAAGATCATTGAAAATATTACTGATTCCACAAACAAAATTGCGAGAGAGTTCCACATTAAGGGACCATTTAACTTGCAATTTTTAGTAAAAAATGAGCGGGCATATGTTATAGAACTAAATATACGCGCGTCACGTTCTATGCCATTTGTTTCTAAATTTGTTAAGATAAACATGATTAATTTAGCTGCACAAGCAATTCTGGGCAAAAAGATTTCCAGCATACCACAGGATATGTGGGCGAACACTGGTGTACATGGAATAAAAGTTCCACAATTTTCTTTCATGCAGCTTGAAGGTGCAGATATTGTATTAGGGGTTGAAATGCAGTCAACAGGTGAAGCAGCATGTTTTGGAAATAGTTTCTATGATGCATTATCAAAAGGATTGACATCAGTAGGTTATAATCTCCCAAAAACTGGGTCAGCATTAGTTACAATAGGAGGTGTGGAAAATCGAGAAAAATTACTTCAGACATCTGCACTGCTAAAAAATTTAGGCTACAAAATTTTGGCAACTGAAACAACGGCAGAATTTTTTGCGGAAAAACTTGGAGAGGTTACAGTTGTTCATAAAATAAGCGAACCAGAAAGGAAACCAAATATTGCTGATTTGTTATATGAGAAAAAAATTGATTTTATTATAAACGTTCCAAGCACATCAACTTTGGAAAAATATGTTGGAATGCTTTATGATGAATATCAAATACGAAGAAAGTCATTAGAGTTAGGCATTCCTGTTCTTTCAACTATTGAATTAGCGGAATCATTTGTTAAAACCTTAGAATGGTTACAAAAAAATGAAACTTCAAAAGAACCATTAGGATCGTATAAAGACATTAGTTAGATCACAGAAGATAATTGCTGTTCATTACCAATTATTGTACCATCAAGTGTTACAATTTTTGCTTGTATTACATCCATTTTTTCTATTATGGGAGAAATTGATTTTTTATAGAATTTTTTTTGTGTTGCGTAAAAATACCTGTTAAATGATGGTAAAATTATTACTTCTAATTCTCCTGATTTTGAATGAAATATCTTCTGCTTCTTACACTTGATTGATACCCATACTCGTTCACCATTAATGAGTGACTCTTTCTGGAAAAAAACAGGGTGAACATGACCCATCACAATTGTATTTACCTGAGAAAAATTTTCTGATGGCACTGTATGCCCATGTGTTAAAAGAATATCATCAATAATAATTCCCTTTGAACTAGCAAGTGTTATTCCATTTGGGATCAGTTTATCTATATTTGCATCATGATTTCCTGGAACCAGAATTGTGTCAATTAATTTACTAATACTTTCAAAAAAAATAGGCACCGTTTCCCATTCTGTTTTTGTTATAGATCTGATTCCGGATTTTATATCACCGAGTAGAACTAATGAATCAGGTTTTGTTTTATTTATGATCTTTTCAATTTCCTTGGTGATTTCAGCAACAGTTTTGTTTTTTCCTAAGAATACATTGTTTAATGATAAATTACTTTCAAAGCCTAAATGCAAATCCGTAATAACTAAACTTTTTTCAGTCCCTTCAATCATTAGTGCAGGATATTTGGGGATAATTTTAGTTTGAACCATTAAAAATATAATTATCTGATTTAATTAAATTCTTATGGATTCACAATTTAAAAAAATAGATTCACTCCTATCTGAAAAACGTATCAAACTGCATCTTTTTGAACCAAGTAATAGGAAAGTTTGGACAGTTGTGGGAATGGATAAAGAGTATTGGTTTGATCCAGATTTGGATTTTTGTTCATGCCCTGGATATTATTTTAACAATGAATGCTACCATTTAGACTTCTTTCCGCTGGCTAGGTCTAAGAATCAGATAGAAGTAACTACGTTTTCAGATGATGAGTATGAGTCTTTTATCGGTAGTTTGCTTTCTGAACTATAATGCCATAGAAGAGTTATTTCATTAACAGTTTTTTATACAAACAAAACCTCTTTCTTGAGATTCTTGAAGACCAAATCTATCTGGAAGAATCCCAACAGTGTATTTCATTTCTTCATCATACGGAATATCAAATTGTGTTGTAACAGTAACAGAACTGCCCGGTAAAAGATCTACCCTTGATAATTCTTCTATTATGTCCGAACCAACATATCCAATAAAAATCGCATCGTATTTTTCTTGGTTAATGTCAAATAGGTAAAACTGTCCACCACTAAACCTTACAGTTTCAGCACCAATATTATGTGCGGTAATTTGAATTTGAAAATAAACTCCTTCTGCTATTTCGCTTGTTGCTAGTCCCTTTATCGCCTGTGTTTTTTCTAATTCCTTATACTCTTCCGTTTTTTCTAAGCTTTCATAGTTTCCAATATGTCTTATATTAAATTCCACATTGTTTACTGTTACCGAGTCGCCCGATTCTTCAGTTATATCAACCAGTCGTTCATCCAAAAACAAAGACAATGAAATACAAATGGAACCTACAACTATTCCAAGCATGATAAATGTACCAATTCCTGCCATTTTCTACATTTTGCTTAATTTGTAATTCCTTAAAGTTGTTTGCGGGTTTTGATAAAGGCTATTTCTTGAAAAGTATGTACATTCTTATTCCCTATTACAGATACTATTACACCAACTAGACACGCTACTAGCAATACCATGCCAATAGGATCACCATTTGTATCAAACATTGTTAATTAGATCCAGATTTTCTTCTTTTGCGAAGAAGTGGAATGATAACAGCTAATGCGATGACCACAGCAATTCCTAAACCGTAAGGCCAGAATGATGGTTCTGCCATATTGATGTAGAAACATACTATCTTTTGAATCTAACTTGATAGATTTTCTAGTATACAAATGCCATACTTTACATAGAATTATTGATGAAATATGCCAATGAAAGCAGCAGTGGTAAAAAGTAATTCTAACATTGAAATTAAAAATATAGAAAAACCACCAGTAGGTCCGGGTGACATGCTTGTTAAAATGCGTGCTTGTGGAATTTGTGGTTCTGATGTTGAAAAGGTATTCGGAAAATATGGACAGCCATCAATGAGACTTGGGCACGAGCCGGCTGGAATAATAACACAGGTGGGTTCAGAAATTTCAAATTTCAGTGTTGGTGATCGTGTGTTTACACATCATCATGTTGCATGTTATTCAGATGACTGCCATGAATGTAATCATGGCAATGAAACAATGTGTAAAAAATACTATGAATCAAATCTTGAACCCTGTGGACTTGCAGACGAATACGTTGTCCCAGAATGGAATGTAAAGCATGGTGGTGTATTAAAAATCCCTGATAGTATGTCATTTGAAGAGGCTGCAATGATTGAACCACTTGCATGTTGTATTAGAGCTTGGAGTAAATTTACACATAAAAAGAATGATAGCGTTGCCATACTTGGTGTTGGTCCTACTGGGATAATGCATGCATTACTTGCAAAATTATATGGTCTTGGGAAAGTATTTTGTTTAGATTTGAATGAATTTAGGTTAGATTTTGCAAAAAAATTTGATACCATAACAATCAATTCTGGAAATACTAATGCTTTGGAGCAAATAAAATCTGAAACTACAAATCAAGGCGTTGATGTTGTTATTGTAGCTACCAGTAGCTTGAATGCATTAAAAGATGCAATTAATTTTGTTAGAAAGGGTGGCATAATTGTTATGTTTGGTGTGCCAAGTAAGGGAGCAAAGGTTGACCTTGATATGAGTGAAGTATACTCAAAGGGCATTACAATTGTTAATTCTTATGCTGCATCTGATTTTGACACCAAAGAAGCACTTGAAAAAATCTCGAGTAAACAAATTGATGTGTCACAGCTAATTACTCATAAATACAATTTGCAAGAGTGCCAGCAGGCCTTTGTACATGCGAAATCAGGCGATAATGCTATGAAAATAATCATAAGTAATTAAGAAAGGCTTAAGAAGGTAAATTGTTTTTTGTGAAATCGAAGTAAAATGGATTGGGGATTACAAAATAGAATATCTCGTATCATTAAACCAAATGATAATCGTGCATTAATGTTAGCTGTTGATCATGGATATTTTTTAGGTCCTACTGAAAAATTAGAGGTTCCTAGAAAAACAACTGCACCATTACTCAAGTATTGTGATTCGATAATGCTTACAAGAGGAGTACAACGAACATCAATCGATCCAAAATCTTCTGTACCAATTGTCTTAAGAGTATCTGGCGGTTCTAGTATTATTGGCGAAGATTTATCAAATGAGCAAATCACTGTGAGTATTAAAGATGCTATTAGACTTAATGCTTCTGCATTAGCTATGTCAATTTTTGTCGGCTCGAAGTATGAACAACAAACGATTGTTAACCTCGGTAGATTAGTTAATGAAGCAGAGGAGTATGGTATTCCAGTTCTTGCTGTTACAGCCGTGGGAAAAGAAATTGGGCAAAAGGATGCGCGTTATCTATCTTTAGCATGCAGAATTGCTGCTGAGCAAGGCGCACATATTGTCAAGACATATTATTGTGAAGATTTTGACAAAGTTACAGAATCTTGTCCTGTGCCAATAATTGTGGCAGGTGGCAAAAAAATCGTAGAGCGTGATGCTCTTGAATTAACATACAACTCAATTGAACATGGTGCAGCAGGAGTTGATATGGGACGAAATATTTGGCAATCTGAAAACCCTGTACCCATGATCCGTGCAGTTCGTGCTATTATACATGGAAATGCAAATGTTGACGAAGCCGATGAACTATACAAAAAGTTTTGCCAACCTAAACCGAAATTACCTAAAGCAGAAAAATAATACATAAAAAATTAGTTGGAAATTTTATCAAGATGGTAATGCAAAATTTTCCAAGTATCTTTCTTAATTAAAACAAATGTTGCCCTACCGTTAATTGTAATATGCTGACCAGTGAAAGCCTTATTGTCTACTAGTATGCCTTTTTGCATTAATTCAAATGTGACAATTCCTGTAGTTCCAAAAACACTGATTTTAGCATTTTTTATTTCATAATCATAATCTGAAATGCTTGAGAATCTTAATTCCTCAAGAGCAATTGATTCAGAATAACCCTTCAAACCATATGGCGGAACATCACTAAAACTAGAAAATTCTGGTGAATTAAGTTGAATATTTCCTAACACTGAGAAGTCCTTTGTTTTACCCGTTTCAAAAAAAGTTTGAATTACCTCAACAATTTCTTTTTGATCCTGCAAAATTACTCTTTTTTGCACTTTAGTCGGTTTAAGTGTTAACAGAAATTCAAGCAAGCATTTCCAGACATGTATTCCAGAAACATTAAGCTCTTGTACATTTTTGTTGAGTTAATGACGATTGGTTTATTCCTGAATATCCACAATTCTTAAGATGAGGTCATATCTTTGGATGTTTTGTGGCAACAAAAAGAGTAGAAACCAAGGTAGGAGCAAGATCCAAAAAAATTAGCAGAAAAAGGCAGAGAATGTTAAACTTGGAAAGACAAAACAAACTTGCACGTAAGAGCAGATAATTAAAAACGAGTTTTCAGCAACTTTTTGATAGTTAATGGAACATATTTGTCAACAATACATTAATTAATTCAGCATGATTTGCATACGTTGCTGTATGAATAAAATCAGTAAGACTAGCATTGTAAGTATCCTGTTGCTAGTTGACCTGAAGCTGTAAATCTGCAGCCAGTTTTTAATACGATTAAAATTAT
>Ga0209403_10007224_pt1 | contig 11017 bp, 10 predicted proteins | sample ArcticOcean_MG_C_8_FD_187440 | JGI IMG/M metagenome (GOLD analysis project Ga0209403, IMG submission 187440) | Marine microbial communities from western Arctic Ocean - ArcticOcean_MG_CB11_86 (SPAdes) (version 2) | ecosystem: Environmental > Aquatic > Marine > Oceanic | place: Arctic Ocean...
GCTTATCCACGTCCCTGGCGTAACCTTCGTCGGGGCGATCCCGGCCGAGCTGCAGCCTGGATCTACCTTCACGGGAGCGGTCACCAGCGATGCCCAACAGCCAGACGTCGCTCTCGAACTGCTCCGATTTCTCGCATCACCCGAGTGGGACTCGACGCTCGTGGAAGCTGGGCTGTCGCCACCGGAACGGCGGTAGCGCGAAAGAAGGCGACAACTCTCGTGGGTTTCGGGGACCTCAAAGTGTCTCAACTGTCAAGTTGACAGGACAGGGAGCGATCTCTCGATGACTCGGTTTCCACCATCGTTCATCAGGCACACGAAACCGCACCCCGGACACAGAACAATCGCGTTCTCAGGAGGCGGTGGTGCGCTGCTCTGATCCGCCGGAGAGCGGGTATCATTCTGAGGAATACAAGGAGGGACTATGAATGTGAACTCGAAGGTAAGTCTGGTTGTCCTCGTGGGTCTCCTGGGTACGGTGACGGCGTTCGGCCAGGGGCAAGGCGAGCCTCCCCTCCCGCCGCCGGCAACCGACACGACGGCGCCAGACATCCCTGGCGTGGTTGCGGGCGGAACAAAGGTTCAAGTCATCGTGGACGGGTTGAAGCACACAGATGGCCCGGTCGCAATGGCCGACGGGACTCTCCTTTATTGGGACTTCATGGAGCGCCGCATTGGCCAGATCGACCCTCAGGGTAGGCCTTCCACATTTCTAAGCGATACGGACGGATCGAGCGGAATGGGCTTCGATTCGAAGGGGCGCCTCATCACGATACTGAAGGGAAGGGAACCCGCGAAGATCGGTGCGATCTGGCCCAACGGTAGTGAAGCGATTCTTGCCGACAGCTTCGAAGGCAGACCATTTGAGGGCCCCAACGACATCGCGGTCGACAGCAAGGATGGCGTGTATTTCACGCTCTCGGCGTCGGGCACTGTCCTCTACGCGCGTCCAGACGCGACGCTTGTCAATGTCTTTTCGGACCCTGTAGAACGGATCAACGGCGTTACGCTCAGTCCCGACGAGGATACCCTCTACGTCTCCACGCAGAGTCGAGTGGCGAAGACGACGCTCTCGGTCACCGACCTCCCGAACGAAGGTGGCGAGTATCTGTTGGCCTTTGACGTCCAGCCGGACGGGGCCCTGGAGAACCAGCGTAACTTCGCCAGGTACGAAATCGTAACCGACAGGCCGAACGGCCTGCCGGACGTCAGATTTGGAGGGGACGGCCTCACGGTTGACGCCCAGGGCCGCGTGTATGCGGCGACGGCAGCCGGCATTCAAGTCTTCACCTCAGAAGGCGGGCACCTCGGCACCATTCCGGTTTCAAGAAATCCCAACAACCTGGCCTTTGCGGGTCCCGACAAAAAGACCCTGTACATCGTCGCCCGCGGCGCAGTCTACAAAGTCCCGATGCTCGCGGAGGGATACAAGGGTCGAGCCAAGTAACGCCTGGTGATGACGAACTGACCTGGACCTGACCGGGATCGAACCGGTGACCTACTTGTCGATTGCCGTCTGGAGTATCTCGGCGACCTCGTCGGAGGGCCGATTGTCTGCGCTGCCGGCGCGCCCCAAAGCCGCGTCGAGCGGCGACACGCCGAGATCGTCCACGATGTCCACTTCCGCACCGTGATCGATTAGATACTGGACGACGCGGGGCCAGGCCCATTGCACCGCGCCGAACAACGCGCGCTGCCCGCCCCGCTCCGGCAGCGTGGTGGAACGCCCGATGCGCGCGGTTCTGCCCTTGACGTCGGTGACCCGCGCATTCACGTCGGCGCCGGCCGCCAACAGCATGTCGAGCGTTGCGATCGCTGGGCGTCTGCAGCCTGCCCAGACAATAAGCGCTGTCGACGGGGGGCCAGGGTCGCACAATGGGCATCCGTTAACTTCGGACCCCCGCTAAATTTTCTTATAGGCCGGGCGGGATCGAATCGGCGCGGGCCCGTGGCATAACGCGCAGGGCGTCCTGGTGGGTCAGGACGTCAAAGAGATGCACGGCTTGGGATATAGGTTCAACGCCATGAGAATGCTCGACGAGGAGAGCAGAATGATTCCGGGTGGTGGCTTCGCGCCCAATCGGCACGAGGTCCTGACGGGATCGCAACCGGACGGTACGGCGTTTCCGGCTGGCGACGACATGACGTGCGGCAACTGGTCGAGCCGCCGCACCGGCGAGGCCAGGACCGGCCACCATGACCGCGCGGCGTGGAATTCCGCCCACGATAGCCGCGGGTGCAGTCAGGATCAGCTGCGGGCGTCTGGTGGCGACGGACTGTTTTATTGATTCGCTTCTGATTAACAGCCCTAGGAGCGCGCTTCTGATGCGTGAGCCGACGGCGGTGCTGTCTTGTCGACAGCGCCGCCATCGGTGCGACACACAGCCTACTCCTTCACGTATTTCGTCACGCCCCGCACGGTGGCTTCCGCCGTGTACAGGTTGCCGGCGGCGTCGATCGCGATGCCTTCACCGGCGGCTCCATCGGGGGAGTCTGTTTCGTGGCCTGGAATGAACATCGTCACTTTGCCGTCGCTCAGATTCCCGATCCGGATTCCCTTACGCCAGCCTGGATGTCGGGTCGCGTTCGATTCTGAGTCGCTCGTATATATCGTGTCGTCGGTATCGATGGTCAGCCCGCTGACGCGGCTGAACTCTCTGTATTCACCGAGGTAGTTGCCATCCGCGTCCAGGATCTGGATGCGGTGATTGTGGCGATCGGCGACGATCAGTCGGCCCTGTGAATCGAACACCAGCGCGTGTGGGGTTCTGAACTCGCCCGGTCCGGTTCCCGTGGTGCCGATGGTCTTGATGAACTGGCCGCCCTTGTCGAACACGGAGATGCGTCCGACGAGGTTCGGGTCCTCGACATTCGTATGACTCTCGGCCACGTACACGTCGCCGTTGGGCGCGGTCACGATGTTCGTCGGGTCGGTGAGCGCGTCGGGGGGATTTCCAGCCACGCCGTATTGCCCCAGCGTCATGAGTACCTCGCCGTCCGGGCTAAATTTGACAACGACGCTCCCTTTGTCCTTCTCTCCGGGAAACATCGCGAGTTCGTCGGGCGTCGGGCGCCGGGCGTCCGCCACCCACACATTGCCATCCTGGTCGACGTGGACAGCATGCGGCCACACGAACATGCCCCCGCCAAAACTCGTCAGTCGGTTGCCTGAGGTGTCGAATTTTTGAATCGGGTCCACGGTCGATCCGACGCAGGTCGAGCCCCCGCATCGGTCCGCTACCCAGACGGACGAGCCGTCGAGGTCAATGGCGACGCCGTTTGTGCCGCCCCATGTCCGGCCCTCCGGCAACGTCCCCCAGTTGCGAATCGTGCGATACGGATTAGCGCCGCTGTTGACCGGCTGCACGTCCTCGGTCTGGGCTAAGCCTCCATGCGGTACGGCACAGACCAGGACCAGCGCAGCCAGCCAGAACCTTGCGAAACCTGAAACACACATCGCATCACTCCTCTCCGAGACGCCACGTTCTCGCGGGTATCCACGGGTTGCCACGCCCTGCGCAGCGTTTCACCAGAATCAAACGCCCCTAGTGTCCCACAGCTCCCTGCGCCGCCATAGCACCCATGCGCTTCGGATTCCTCTCACGCAAGGGCAGGCACGTTTCGGCGACACACCACTCGAGTAGAAGACGGCTGTCAACGGGGGGCCAGGGTCGCATAATGCGACTTCCGTTAGTTTCGGACCCCCGCTAATGTTTTTTATAAGCTCGTGTTCTCGTTCGAGCCGCGCTGCCAGGGGCTCCGGGGACCCCAGAAGTACGCCCGGACATTGGTGGCGATCGGAAAGGTCTTGTGCGCGGCCAACTCCATCCCGCGATCCCAGGTGAGGGAGGCCATCAACCCCTGGGGGGGCGTCCGGACACGTCGCGAGAGCGCCACGATACTCGCGATGTCCTCGCCAGAGAGGCGCACGAGCAGGACGAAGCGTGACTGGCGCTCGACGAGCGTCGCTACGTGCGAATTCGACGCGCCGGAGAACAGGTCGCCCTCCCAGTGACCGGGCACGGCGCGATTCTCGATGCTCGCCCGGCGCTCGCGAATCGACACGCCATCCACAATCTGCCCCCGCGGCCCCTTCGTAGTCGCGTGCGTCCAGCGACGCATGGTTCGCCGCCGCCGAAGGTGTCGGCGCCTAAGAACCGGTGTTGGTTTATGCCGGCCAACCGGCTAACATCAACTCTCTTCGGCGGGTCGCCGAGCTCCTGATGACCGTCGCGATTGGGGTGCTCGCATCGTCCTGGACTGGGTGCGCCTGGGCGGTGGCAGAGGCGGGAGGCACGATGGCGACGGACAAGCAAGGAGGAGCTGGGGCCCGCGGCATCAGCTCATCGGAGATGCGTTTCGATGTATGGCGGCGGCGGGTTGGCCTGTATGCCGGGCCGGCGCTGTTGGCGCTTCTCTGGGTGGCACCGCTCCCGCTTGAAACAGACGCGCATCGGTTGGCCGCCATCATGGGCTTGGTCTCCCTATGGTGGATCACAGAAGCCGTTCCGCTACCGGTGACAGCCCTGTTCGGGACGGCCCTCACCGTGCTTACGGGTGTCTCGGCAGCAAATGCCGCGTTTGCTCCCTTCGCGAACCCGATCATCTTTCTGTTCGTCGGCAGCTTCATCATCGGCCGGGCCGTGGCCGTGCATGGCCTCGATCTGCGCATCGCGCAATCGCTGCTGACGTCCAAGTTCGTCGACGGCAGGGTGACGCGCGTACCGCTGGTGCTTGGACTCTTGTGTGTCGGTGTGTCCGGCTGGGTGAGCGGCACGGCCACGACGGCCATGATGATGCCCCTCGCTTTGGGCGTGTTGTCGGCCATGCGCGCGCAGGGCCTTGAGCCAGGGCCCACGTTCGGAAATCGTACGATGCTGACCATTGCTTTTGCCGCCTCCATTGGCAGCAAGGTCACGCCGGTCGGCGCCGCCAGCAACATGGTGGCGCTTGGTTTTCTCGAGAGTCTGGGTGGCGTCCGGATCGAGTTCGTCACGTGGATGATCATGGGGATTCCGCTGACGATCGTCATGGCGATCATCTTGATGGCGATGATGCGCTGGCTGATGCCCCACAGCCAGGCCGACCTGGCGGCCAGGGTATCGCGCGAGGCGGCGGCGAGTCATGACGGTCGAGAGGCACCGAACCTTGGACCCCTTACCGTCGCGCAACGCAATTGCCTGTTGGTGTTCGTCGGCACGGCCATCTTCTGGCTGATGCCGGGAGTCCTCCGCCTGCTCAGCGACTCCCCGGCAGTCGAGACGCTGGCGCAGCGGCTCAACCTCGGAGTCGTAGCGCTGACGGGTGCGTCGTTGCTCTTCATCCTTCCCGCGGGTGCGCCTGACCGGCGATTCACGTTGACCTGGAAAGAGGCGGTGCAGATTGATTGGGGCACAATTCTGCTCTTTGGAGGAGGCCTTTCCCTTGGTCAGATGATGTTTGCCACTGGGCTCGCGGAAGCCATCGGCCGTGGACTGATCGTCGTCAGCGGAGCGGAAACGCTCTGGGGTGTGACCGCGATGGCTCTTGCGGCGGCGATCGCGCTGACGAACTTGACGTCGAATACCGCGACGGCTGCCATGCTGACACCGGTTGTCCTGTCAATCGCGGCCGCCAGCGGGTTGAATCCCATCCCACCGGCGCTTGCTGTGGCGTTCGGCTGCGGAGTGCCATATATGCTTCCCATATCGACGCCCCCGAACGCCATCGTCTACGGCAGCGGTATGGTGCCAATTGTCTCCATGATCAAGCTCGGTTTCGTGATGTCCATAGCAGGCTTCATTTGTATGTTCGGCCTCCTTCGCGTGATGTTGCCCCTTCTGGGCTTTGCGTGATCGGGTTGAGTGATCGGTCATCTTTAGCGGAGGAGCGGCAGGTGGAAGTAACGGAGACTCTGGCGAAATTCGTCGTGCAGCACCGGGTCGCAGACCTCCCCGGGCCGGTGCGGCACGAAGCGGCACGCTCGCTGCTCAACTGGGTGGGCTGCGCAGTGGGCGGCTCTCGACACGAGACGGTGGAGCGGGCTCTCGCGGCGCTGAGCGAGTTCTCGGGCCCCCGTGTGGCCACTGTGCTCGGCCGTGCGGATCGACTGGACATCATGCTTGCCGCTCTTATGAACGGCATCACGTCTCACACATTCGACTTTGACGACACTCATCTTCGGACGGTCATTCATCCCAGTGGCCCGGTTGCCTCTGCGATTCTCGCCCTGGCAGAACGGCAGCCTGTCTCCGGGGAGGATTTCCTGCACGCGTTCGTCCTGGGCGTGGAAGTCGAGTGCAGAATTGGCAATGCGGTCTACCCGTCCCACTACGACGTGGGGTGGCATATCACCGGCACCACCGGTGTGTTCGGTGCCGCCGCGGCGGTCGGCAAGCTGCTGCATCTCAACGAGGAGCAGATGACGTGGGCCCTGGGCATTGGCGCGACACAGGCTTCAGGTCTTCGCGAGATGTTCGGCACGATGTGCAAGCCTTTCCATCCCGGCAACGCCGGGCGAAACGGCCTGCTTGCCGCGTTGCTGGCGAGCAAAGGCTTCACCAGTTCGAACCGGTCGATCGAGGCCCCGCGTGGATTTGCCAACGTGCTGGCGACAGATCGTCGATACGAGGAGATCACCGAGCGCCTGGGCGACACATGGGAGATCTTGTTGAACACCTACAAGCCATTTGCCTGCGGCATCGTCATTCACCCGACCATCGATGGTTGTATCCAGCTGAGAAACGAGCACGGCATAGGACCGGATGACATCCGCAGCGTGTCGCTCGAGGTACACCCCCTGGTGCTGGAATTGACCGGGAAGAAGACGCCTCAGACAGGGCTCGAGGGCAAGTTCAGCGTGTATCACTCGGCGGCGGTCGCCCTCATCCACGGAGCGGCCGGCGAGGCACAGTACGGTGACAACGTGGTGTCAGATCCAGTCGTCGTGGGGCTCCGCGATCGGGTTGACGCGGCCGTGAGCGAGAGCCTCCATGAGGATCAGGCGCGCGTCGCCATTCATCTACGGGACGGCCGCACGCTCGAGCGATTCGTAGAACACGCGGTGGGCAGCATCGACATGCCGATGAGTGATGCTGATCTTGAGGCGAAATTCCGTGGGCTGACCCATGGCATCCTGTCGCCGCCGGAGACCGATGCGCTCGTCCAGAACTGCTGGAGAGTGGCCACGCTGCCGGACGCGAGTGTGCTGGCAAGGATGGCTGTGCCGGGTGCGAATAGCCCGGCCGTGTAGTTGGCGCATTTCGTCTGGCGGCTGCGAATCCCTTATGCGTCCCGTCGCATCGATTCCAGGAAGTCGGCGAGCTGTGTCGCAGTGGGAATCACTGAGGGACGCCCTCGTCGGCCTCGGCTCGGCCGCCAGCCGGAGGAAGATCGCGCCTACCGAGCGGCCGTGAGCTGTTGCTCGATGTGTGGCCACGCGTCGAGCACCACGTCGCCCACCACTTGCAGGCTACGAGCGCTGACCTGCGCGAGATCGTCCTGCGCCGTGTGCCAAGCAGGGTAGTCGAGGTCGATGATATCGACTGATGGGATGCCGGCTCGCAAGAACGGGACGTGGTCGTCCTCGATGGTGACGGGCTGTTCGAGGAAGTACCCCTGGTGGCCGAGTGTGGCCGCCGAGGCCCAGATCGTGTCAGTCAGCCAGGGCGTCGAGTTAGTGTCCCGGCGGATCGTCAGGTTCCGATCGCCGATCATGTCCAGCAGCACGAGAGCCTTCAGGCCGTCCAGCGAGCCCGCGTCCTGTGCCGCCTGGACGTAGCGCCGGCTGCCGTACGTGTTGTCGTTGTCGCGGAACCAGTCCACCGCGGCTTCCTCGCCGTCGAAGAACAGCAGCTCGATCGTGAATTCGTTCTGGCGGGACGCCAGGACGCGAGCCACTTCAAGGACAGCCGCCGTCGACGAGGCACCATCGCTGGCCCCCACGAAGCGGAACTCGCGGAACAGCTTCGTGTCGTAGTGCGTTGCCAGGGCGATCCGCTCCGCGCGGCGCCCCGGAATTGTCGCGATCACGTTGACCATCTGGACCGCCCCCAGGGGGGTTGTGGCCTCGAAGGCGTCTTCACGCGCGTCAATGCCGATAGCTGCCAACTCGGTCAGGATGTACTCGCGGCAGCGTGCCAACGCAGCCGAGCCAGCCGGTCTGGGTCCGAACCCCACCTGGCGGCGCAGATGTTCGTATGCGCGGGAACTATCGAAGGTCGGGGACACAGCGCCTTGGGCACTGGTTTGGGCGCTGGTTTGGGCAAGGGCAGATGGTGCCGGACGACTTTCTACGGACGGAAGCGAGACCGGGTCCGTCTGTTGCTGAGCGGGTACCGCCACCGGTATGGCTGCCATCTGATTATTCGCGTCGCCCGAACACGCCAGCAGCAGACAGGCCAGCGCCGTCGCGCCAACCCCCCTCCGAACCGTGGCTCCCCTGTGGGCCAGTGCCGCGGGGTCAGGGGCGTTTGGCGACGGGGACGTAGTCTCTCCGGGCCGATCCCGTGTAGATCTGCCTCGGGCGGGAGATCTTTTGCTCGGAATCGAGAATCATTTCTTCCCACTGCGCGATCCAGCCAGCCGTACGCGGGATTGCAAACAGCACCGGGAACATCGTGACGGGAAATTTCATCGCCTGATAGATCAAGCCGGAGTAAAAGTCGACGTTCGGGTAGAGCTTCCTCGACACGAAGTAATCATCCTGCAGCGCGATCCGCTCGAGTTCCAGTGCAATGTCAAGTAGCGGATTTTTACCGGTGACCTCGAACACTTCGTCCGCCGTGCGCTTGATGATCTTGGCCCTCGGATCGTAGGACTTGTAGATACGGTGACCGAAACCCATCAACCGGCCTTCGCCCGCCTTCACACGCTTGATGTAGGCGGGCACGTGGTCAACGTGGCCAATCTCGTTGAGCATCCGGAGGACCGCCTCGTTGGCCCCCCCGTGTAGCGGTCCATAGAGAGCCGCGGCCGCCCCGGCCATGGCCGAGTAGGGGTCGACATGTGAGCTGCCGATGCCGCGCATCGCGCTGGTGCTGCAGTTCTGTTCGTGGTCGACATGCAGAATGAAAAGCACATCGAGCGCACGCTCGAGCACAGGATCGGGCTTGTATTTCAGCTCCGTCATCCGGAACAGCATGTTGAGGAAATTTCCGGTAAAACTCAGGTCGTTGTCGGGCTGGTTGTAGGGCCACCCGGTGCTGTGGCGGAAGGCGTAGGCGGCGATCGTGGGCACTTTGGCGATCAGGCGCCGGACCTGTCTCTTGCGCGCCGGCTCATCGAAAATCTGCTTGGCCTCTGGGTAGAACGTCGAGAATGCCCCCACCGTACTCAGAAACACGCCCATGGGATGCGCGTCGTACCGGAACCCCTCCATGAGCTTCTTGACGTACTCGTGCAGCATGGTGTGCTGCGTGGTCTCGGTCGTCCACGACGTCAGCTGGGGTTCTGTGGGGAGCTCGCCGTTGAGGATCAGGTACGCCGTTTCAAGGTAGTTGGAATGCTCGGCCAACTGTTCGATTGGGTACCCTCGATATTCCAGGATGCCCTTGTCGCCGTCGATGAAGGTGATGGCGCTGCGACAGGAGGCGGTGTTCATGAACGCCGGGTCGTAGGTCATCAGGCCAGAGTCCTCAGGTCCAGACTTAATCTGGCGGAGGTCCGTGGCGCGGATGACGCCGTCCTGAATGGGGACGTCGTACTGCTTGCCGGTGCGGTTGTCGGTAATCGTAAGCGTGTCGGCCATAAGTGAATTCGGTCGAAAAATCTGTCTGGGTTTCAGCTAGAAATCGCTGTCGGCTTCGTTGTCCGCCACGGGCACCGGCTCGCCGGCTATGCTGTAGCGCCCATCGGCCCAACGCGCCAGGTCTTCGTTTCGGCAGCGCTTGCTACAGAACGGCCGCCAGCGGTCGTCCACTGGATCACGACGGCACATGACGCACAACCGTGTGTCGCCCATTCGCCTATTGTAATCAATAAACCGCTGACAGCGTGCGACCGTCGGTTGTGCGGCAACGTGCCTGCACTGGTCGGGCGCGAAAACGTGCCCGAAAACACGACGGCATATAGTAGGCGTCAGGCGCCGGTCGTGATGTGCACCCTGGCGTCCCCATATCGTGGTCCCCACCGTCGCCCCCACCGTCGCCGTCATCGTCGACCCCGTTGTCCGCTCCCACTACATCCAGCGGCTCGCCCGCCTCGGCGGCATTGATGAGCGCATGGCCCTCCAGCTCGTCACCCGCGGCGGCACCAACCGACCCCGCGCCGTCGCCACACCCGCCGAGGTCCGCCGTGCCCGAGTCGAACGCCCAGTCGCGCCCGATGGCGAAACACAGATCCTCCGCCTCCTCATCCAACGCACCGAATGCCGCGCCACCGGCATCCAGATCGACGCAGATCTCTTCGAGGCCCCCCTCAACCGCGCCATCTTCGAACATTGGCGCGACGAACGCCCGATCGAGGACGGCGACACCGCCGATGAACTTGACGACGTGCTACGCGCCCGACACGACGAACTCGAAGCCGCCCCACTCCCCGACTTCGAACCACGTCACATCGAACAGATGGTCGCCACCATCGCCACCCAGCTCCGCCTCCGTCGCGCCAACGTCCGCCTGCAGGCGGCCGCCCTCGAACAGGCCGAGCAGCTCAAGGCCACCCGCACCGGCATCCCCATCCCCGGGTCCGAAGACGCCGATGTCCCACCCGATCTCGACGACCTTAACGGGCAACTCCACGAAACCACCCAGCGCCAACGAGCCCTTAACCGCGAATACCAGATCGCCAGCGGCGCACGCACGCCAGAAGCCGCCGAGCAGCCCGTCGAAGCAACCGAGCCGCCCGTCGAAGCAACCGAGCCGCCCGTCGAACCGGTCGAAGCCTCGCCATGACCCAAACCTTCGAGGCCTCCGCTGACGAGTTCGACTCGGGCATGTAAATTCTGCTGGCCCTACGCTGCCGCAGCGGCTCAATCACCGCGGAGGACCTACTCGAAGCAATCCCTGAAGCCAATCGTGATCGAGATCAGCTCTCCACC
>Ga0209403_10007236_pt1 | contig 11005 bp, 14 predicted proteins | sample ArcticOcean_MG_C_8_FD_187440 | JGI IMG/M metagenome (GOLD analysis project Ga0209403, IMG submission 187440) | Marine microbial communities from western Arctic Ocean - ArcticOcean_MG_CB11_86 (SPAdes) (version 2) | ecosystem: Environmental > Aquatic > Marine > Oceanic | place: Arctic Ocean...
TCGAGAGGCGTAAAAGTGTGGCGGCGACGCCGCCGGGTGCGCCGATTTAGGTTGAGGACGACGGAGGCATATGCAGTGCGCGTTCCCGAGCGTAATGCCCCAAATCGTGCGGGTCCGGTATTCTCGGCATCCTTGCATGCAACTAAAGCAATACGCTGGGGAAAGTTTCCTGCGCGACAGCGCGGTAATCCGGCACCGTGAAACGCTGTTAGCGTCGAGCATCGACCAGTAACGAAAGTGGAGCACACCATTACCGACCACACCATTACCGACCACACCATTACCGCGGCCGACGGCAGAACCGTCAGTTATGCCGACTTCGGTGAACCCGCAGACGTGCCCGTTATCTGGTGTCACGGTGGACCCGGTTCGCGGCATGTGCCAGAAGCCATTGTTGCACGCGCCAGGGATGCTGGAATTCGACCAATCGGCATCGACCGACCCGGTTACGGCGAGTCGTCGCCGCAGCCCGGCCGCAGCATTGGCGGTTGGGTGGCCGATGCGATCCTGGTTGCCGATGCCCGGGGGCTCACTCGATTTTTCCTGGTCGGTGTGTCGACGGGCGGTGCCTACGCGCTTGCGACCGCCGCGCTCGAGTCCCAGCGCGTCAGTGGCGTCCTCGTTTGCTGCGGCATGACCGATATGGCCTGGGCGGTTGACCACGCGATGATGGAAGGTAACGTCGCCGTCTCGAGTACGCGCGACCGGGAGGCGGTAAAAGCGATTGTGATCGAAAGCTTCGGTGAGGACGGCGAGAAGATGCTGGCAACTGATGATGGTGATCTTGTGTTATCCGCGCCTGGCCTCGCCTTCCTCGCGGCCGCAGCGGAGCAGGGGGGTGTCATGAATGACGCGCCGTTCAAGCAGGGTGTCTATGGCTACGTCGATGATCGTATGGCGGATGCGCATTACAACGGCTGGTCCAGCTTTGATATCGCAGACGTCACGTGTCCGGTGATCGTGATTCACGGTGAGCAAGACACCGTCGTGCCGGTTGCCCATGCGCGCCACACGGCAGAGATTGTGACGCAGGCAGAGCTGCGGACACTTCCCGAGCACGGGCATTTCAGCGTCACGGGAGAGGTGCTCGAGCCGTTGTTGGACCTCATTCGTAGCGGGCAAAGCGCAGGATAAAGTGGCATGCCATCGATTTAGACTTCGTCTCGGGCGTTACGAGAAAAAAGGGGAGTGATTTGAGCGAACGAGTGATTAACGCCAACGGAGTGAAGGTCTGCGCGTAGGCCTTTGGTGATCGGAGGGACCCGGCGCCGCTGCTCATTATCGGCGCCGGTGCTTTGATGTTGCTGGGATGACGAATTGGTGGACCGCCTCGTTGCGGGCGGACACTAGGCCGTTCGCTTCGACAACCGCGACGCTGGCGGCACGACGACCTATCCGGTCGGTGAGCCCACTTATACGTTGTCCGATATGGCCGCCGACGCGGTGGCGGTGCTGGCGCATACGGCGCAATGATTGGGCGTGGCTCGGGAATTCGCCTCTCCGCAGATTCTGGTCCGGCGTTCGCGAGAACTCACTCTAGCCATCGTAGAAGCCGCGAGGGTGCAGACCGATCAGGGTGCGTTGCCGATCGGTGGTTGCGTGCTCGAGCGCCTGGTCAGAAACGTGATTGACCGCTTTGGTCGGACGCACGCGTTGAGCGATGTCGCGACGTCCGTAGTGGGCCTGGATGAAAAAGCGACCGGGATCGCCCGGTCCGGTCGGTAGTCGTCGGTGCCAGATATCGGAGACGAACATGCCGAGGTCGCCCGCCTTCGCGACGAGAGGCCGCGAGCCCTCGCCGTAGCAGGCGAGGTCAGTACGATCACGCGCGTCCGGCGGTGGCGGGGCGCCACATTTGTGGCTGCCGGGGATGACGCCGGTTGGGCCAGCCTCGATGGGGCAGTCTTGCAGGTACAGGTGGACACCGATCGCGAACACGGGGTACGGAATCCGGTCGTCCCAGCGGATTATGGGGTCGTGCGGCACGTGGGGGCCGGCGTCGATGTGCCAGCCGCCGCCCTGCTCGCTTTTCTCGCGCGGTGGATTGCGCCAGCAGGTGTTGGCAATGATATGACAATCCTCGCCAAGCAAGGGTTCGATAACGTCGAGGATCGCGCGATGACCAATCGTGTTCTGGATGAGAACGCTGCGATTGAACATCTCGTAGCGAAAGTCTGCGAGTTCGTCCGGTGGCAGGTTGGTGTTGCGTGGGTCGGCTTCGTAGACGTCGTAGATGGCGGTTGCCGCCTCGTGCAGTTCTGCGATTTCTGCGGCTGTGAACGCACCGGACACTCGAGTGAATCCAGACTGCTCCAGTTCGTTCGAGTAGGTTGACGCCGGTTCCTGCCGCAACCGCAGGTACCCTCTCTTCGTCAGCATTTTGCATGCCTTGGGATCGAAGGCGCAATCATGTCGCGGGAGCGTGCTGCGCTGCAAGATGTTCGGCCAGCCCTTGTTTGAGCATTGCGTTGCGCAAAATGATGGACGAAGCGTGATTTCGTTTGCCAATTCTTGTCCCAAAATTGCCATCCTGACAATTCTTGGGAGTCGGTTTGCAAACAACCCCGCATTTTCTTCATGAAACAGGGGCTACCCCTGTCCCCGGCGACCCGTGTAAAGTTGCGTCTATCTCCGACTTCTGACATGGGTTGATGACCGAGGCTCTTCACTTTCTCGCCCAGTACGGTTACCTGATCCTCTTCGTCTGGATCCTGCTCGATCAGGTGGGGTTGCCCATCCCGTCGATTCCGTTGTTGCTCGGTGCAGGTGCACTTGCAGGCACGGGCCGCCTCGATCTTGCGGGTATTGCGATCGTTGCGCTCGCGGCCTCGTTGCCGATGGACCTAATTTGGTTCTACCTTGGCCGAAAACGTGGCGGACGGGTCCTGAATCTGCTCTGTGCGATTTCATTCGAACCGGACTACTGCGTCCGCAACACCGAGGCGACCTTCAGGCGTTACGGTCTTCTGGCGATCGTTGTTGCCAAGTTCGTGCCGGGACTACAGACCATCGCGCCGCCGATGGCGGGCATGACGGGCGTGCCGGTGCTGCGTTTTGTCGTACTCGATGCCATTGCGGTGCTCCTCTTTGTGTTTGTCTTTGCGCTGCCCGCTGCCTACTTCCATCAGGAGGTCGAGGTGCTGGCGGCCAGGGTGGCGGAATTGGGGCACTGGGCCGGCGTGGGTGTAGGCGCAATTGTCACGAGCTATGTCGGCGGCAAGTTCCTGCAGCGTCGGTTGTTCCTGCGGTCGCTGCGGATGCGACGCCTTCTGCCGGATGAACTGAACGCGATGATCTCCGAGGACCGGGACGTGCATGTCATCGATCTCAGGCATCAATATGACGTTGATGTTGTGCCGCACCAGATTCCGGGCGCGCGGCATATACCGATGGAGTTCATCGACGAATTTGAAGCGAGCATCCCGCGCGACAGGGACATCATCCTTTACTGTTCGTGACCGGATGAAGCGTCCAGCGCCCGTGTGGCCCTGAAGTTAAAGCGCCGCGGCATTCGCCGGGTGTATCCACTCGTAGGCGGGATGGATGCCTGGATGGCGCATGGGTACCGGACTGTGCGGATTCCCGGCAGCGCGGCGATTGAACCGATCAGCACCGTGTACGACCGGTCTTGATAGTGCTTGTCCCAAAATTGTCATCCTGACAATTCTTTAGAGTCGGTTTGCAAGCAAACCTCGCCTGCTCTTGAAGAAAAGAGGCTCACAGATAAAGAGGCTTGCAGAAAATGGCGGTGCATCCCTGCACCGTTCGACGCTGAAGGCACGGACATCGAGAGCTGGCGGGAGAACATCGCCGTGCTACTCGCAGGGTCAGGTACCGTCTGACGGGGGGCCTCGATGCGCCCTGTCGGCGTGCCCCCGGTCTGGATGTCGACGCCCTGAATGTCGATATCCTGTCTATCGAGGTCAAGGTGCTTCGACATGAAAGTGCCGATCTTGCTCCACATCCTGACCCGTCCCCTGGTGCCGGCGAAGCCGTGACCCTGGCGACCGTCGGCATACCACTGCGCCTCGTTGCCGGCGCGCTTGAGAGCCTTGGGCATGACATTGGCGTGGTGCTGGGGTGCGCGGCGATCCCGTCCGTCGTGAATCAACTAAACGTCCGCTTTGATTTCTCCGGCGCGATGCGCAGGGGAGCGTTGCCTAATTAGTTCCTGTGCCAGAACGCTGTTCTGAGGTAGGCACTGGCGTGCGGTGCAGGGATACGCCACCATTTTCCAGGCCACTTTATCTGTAAGAGAATGCTAGGTTGTTTCGCAAACCGACTCCCAAGAATTGTCAGGATGACAATTTTGGGACAAGAACTAAGTAGCGGAGGATCGTTACCGACGACAAGCGACAGATAGGCTTTGCCGGAACGGCGTCCCTGACGTCGCCGGTTCGATCCAGCAGCGTGAGGTCGTATATCCCGGCGAGGCCCACGGCGCGCTGATACAACTCCGGTTCGACCACCGTCGCCATGAGCGACGCATAGGCGCCGTAGGCACAGATCTGCGCGGGATCGGCGATCCGGTTGTCGATGGTCCAGTGGGTGGCGTCAGTGACATCATCCTGCATCGGCGCTCCCCGCAGTCGGGCGGGCGATCGCCTCCTGCCAGGGTGTGACTAGCACGACCATCATGGCGGACGCCATAATGGTCGATGCTGCCCATGATAGGGTGCGTTGGGATTGGCGCTTTGCCTCAGTTGGAATCACGCGTGCCCCCACAGGACCCTCCAAGCGAACGGATACCTTGCAGAATCGTGCCACAAGATCATCGGCAAAGGTATTGACACATTTTGGAAACGCAAACAGACAGGTGCAAAAATGCAAATCTCTGAATTCATACACGGCAATCTGTCAGCCAACGGCATTGACATCCATTATGTTGAAGCCGGCGAAGGGCCACTCGTCATTTTCTGCCACGGCTTTCCCGAATCCTGGTACTCCTGGCGACATCAGCTACCCGCTGTGGCGGCCGCTGGGTTCAGGGCTGTCGCTCTCGACATGCGCGGCTATGGACAAACCTCACAGCCACAGGCGATTAGCGCCTATTCGCTGTCGCACCTGGTGGGCGATGTTGTCGGTGCGGTGGCGGCGCTGGGGCACAAAGAAGCAGTCGTGGTCGGTCACGATTGGGGCGGGCCCGTCGCGTGGAACTCAGCACTCATGCGACCGGACGTGTTTCGAGCAGTTGCGGTGCTGAGTGTGCCGTACGGACGGGCCAACGGCACATTGCCGGAAGGCACCACCGTTAACGATGTCATGGCGCTGGCGGCCGGGGACCGCGAGTATTATCGCCTCTACTTTCAGGAACCGGGCGTCGCCGAAGCGGACCTTGAAGCGGATGTGCGGCACAGTGTGCTTGGCTTCCTGTATACGATCTCGGGCGACATTGTTACCGACGGTATCCATGAGATTGGCTGGGACGGACACTTCCCAAGGGGACAGCCCATCTCTGAACAGTTGGTGATACCGGCGCGATTGCCCGCCTGGCTGACGGAAGATGATGTTGCGTTTTACGTGAGTGAACTGACCCGCGCCGGCTTCCGGGGAGGGGTCAACTGGTATCGGAATATCAATGCAATTCCGGCAATTTTGTCGCCGTTTGCGGGTGCTAAGATCAGACAGCCGTCACTTTATCTCTACGGCGAATATGATCTGATCGCAGGCAACTCGGATGCGGCCATCGCTGCTTTGCCTTCCGCCCTGGGGGATCTTCGCGGACTGCACAAGTTCGACGGTGCCGGTCATTGGTTGCAGCAGGAGAGGCCTGATGGGGTCAACGCGGCGCTGACGCAGTTTCTACAAGACCTTTGATGCCGATCTCGATTCAGAATTTGAATTCCAAACCAAGGGACACGGCCTGATCGTCGAAGCCGGACTCATCGTAGTCCCAATAGTATGCAAACACCCTGGTGGAACTCGCGACCTTCCAGTCGACACCGAGCAGCAGGCTGCCCGCGCGCTGGGCGACGATATCAGAGGCACCGTACTGACCCTTGAGCGTGAAGGGTCCGGCCCTGTAGGAGGCGCTCAGGTTGAATCCCGTCTCGCTGTCTGTGCCCACAGCGTTGACGTGCTCTGATCGCTGGATGGCGGCGCCGATTGACCAGTTGCCCGGCGTGTACTGTGCGGTGCCACGAACGGAGTCGTAAACGCGGGTGCGTGACACGGATCGCTCGTTCTTGCGCATCTCTGAATCGATGGCGACGGCAAGGTACAAGTCACCTTGTTCGAACGCGACCGACAGCGAGTTGCTGGCACCGAAGTTGCTGTCGCTCGGCACGTGCATGTACTGAACTTTGAGCGCGCCGAGTGCAGGTGAGTGATAGCCAAACGAGTCCCGCGCCCGCACGTCGCCGACCAGAATCTCCCTGATGTCACCCAGCGTGTCGTTGAAGAGGTCGATCTTGCCCTGGCTCTTTTTGAACGGCGTGTCGTGCGCGCCAAAGAAAAAGGTACCTGCTGCGCCTTTGACGCCAACATAGGTGTTGCGAGTGCTGAGCAGTGTATCGATGTGCGTGCCGCCATGGACGGGGTCGACGCCGCGCTCGACCTGGTAGACAACGCTGATGCCACCACTTGTCTGGTACTCGCCCTTGAGGCCGATTCGTGAGTCATTGTTGACCCAATCGCTCGCGCCGGTGTCTGCCTCGTCCCGACTGACGTTCAGTTTGCCGTAAAGCTCAACCGGCAGATCAACCGCGGCAGCGCTCACCGTGCAGCAAGCCGTCGCGCAGATTAACGTTGTGCTCCGCAGCCACCGGAGTGCAGTTGGCTGTTGTGCGGGGATTTCTCGTTGGCTGATCATGCGACTCCTATTGGGTTCTGCGGACGTCTTCGGTCGATTCTGGAAGTGCGCCAGATGACTTTTCGTCGGTCATATCCGGGGTCGATGCGGGTATGAATGGGCGTATGGATGCGGGTATGGGTGCAGGTGTCGACGTTGCCGAAGGCTTTGGCTGGGAGTCTACGACTGACCTTGCCCTGTTGTGGGCGACCATCGCCTCAACGGAGTTGTCCTTACATTCCGAGCGCTTGCTCTGTGCGGCGTCATAGTAGCTGTCCGTCGCCCGCGCAAACGACTTATAGACATCGGTATAGTTGAGGTCCTTGTTGGTGTCGCGGATGTACACTAGGAATTCATGCGGTTGCGTAACGCGGGGCACGTTAATCTCGGCGGCATCAGGGTCTTCCAACTGGCAAATCAACGAGACAACGTGCAATCCCTGTTCGTAGCCGGACGTGCCGATAGCGAAGTGTCCCCCATCTTCGACCATGAATCCTCCCAGTCCGACGGCCGGTCAGGCCGTGGACCGTTTCCAGAATTTTGCAGGCGGGCACCCGACATTCAGGACAGTCGACCGCCCGGTAGACGCGCTGGTAATTAAAGATAACAAAGAGGTCTGCCCAGTCTTTTTCTGCGGTCACGGTGTCGGCCCAGTCTTTCAGCAATCCTGAGCGCAGTGGCGGCAGAATCTCCCAGCCGAACTCATCCCCGCGCTCGATGTCTGACTTGACCGAGGCGGACTCGTCACCCGGAAATTGTACCCGCAGCGGCCGGTTCAGGTCGCCCAGCGACTTGCCCTTGAACGAGACTTGCCGGATGGTTGAGGCGAGCGCCGCGACCGGTTTGGTCTCGACGATGCCGCGTGCGTCGCCATGCAGGTAGGGACTGGCCTTCTCGATGTCGTTGATGCCGGCGAAGAGAATGTACTCAAGGTTGCACAACTGGCCTTGCCGTTCACAACGCTTCACGTAAGTACGGATCACCCGTCGGTGCGCGTCATCGTCGATGCCTATGATGTAGTTGGGGTTGAAGCCCTCCAGATGATCGATCGCCGCGGAGGTGACGGTGGAGTTGATATCGCGCTGCTTGGCGTCCATGTAGTAGGTGCGCAATGCATAGCGTTCGGTCCCTGAATCGAGCGCGAGTCGGATGCCCGCGTCGATGTCCCGTGCCCGGGTGTAGCTCGGGTCGTAGCTGTGCAGGATGAAGACCCGGTTTTGATCAAGTTTGTAGTCGAGCAGTATCCAGCCGTTGCAGAGCAGGAAACAAACGAAGGCGATGTTACGTGGACTCCGCAGGGATCTGACCCCGGCCTGCGTGACCTTGTCCGCGACAAAGCGGATGGCATTAGCACTCACGCGTCGTCACCGGGGGGCATAGTCTTCCCGGTGTGGCCGGAAGCTGACGTCACAATGATCTTCAAAACCCATCTGTCCGGGAACGAGGTCATTCTTGCCGCCCCACCAGACGAAGTAACCGTTGTCTTTCAGCACTTGCAGCAGGTTCGGCTGTCCGCGGTTGTTGTGCAGCATGTGGTGCATGGTGCGGTGGTCAAAGACGTGGGGTACCAGCCGGTCATGAAGCTGCATCGGCTCGGCGTACAGACGGTTGCCTGCACAAAAGCGTTGGCAAAACTCACGCAGTCGTCCTCGACCGCACGATCGAGATTGGGTGTCATCGCAGCCGGATTGCCGAGGTGCCCCATAACATCGCCGCGCCATTGATCCGGATTGAAGATGATAATGTTCGGGGGACGGGTCACGTATCTCTCCTCATCTTTGTTTTTTGGTGGGGTTTTTTGGTGGGGGTTTCTTCACTGATGATGCCCGCAATTGGCAACGGTTAAAACGTGTCGCGAGGTCGGCAAGCACTCGTTCACCTTGCGCGCTGAGCAGACCGGACTATGCTTGGGTAGTTCCTGTCCCAGAACTCTGTCCTGGGGCGGGCACTGGCGTGCCGTGCAGGGATGTACCGCCATTTCCCGCGGGTCTCCTTTCTACAAGATCATGCGAGGTTTGTTTGCAAGCCGACTCCCAAGAATTGTCAGGATGACAATTCTTGGGACAAGAACTAGCGCTGGGCTGGCATGTCTGCACGCGTCGTGCGAGAATCGACGCCCGCGAGTCCGGCAATTCTGCCGCCGCGACGTTTCTTTCCCTGTGCGACCCGTCCAAAGCGACCGCGTCGTCACTATGCTGGCTACCCTCTTAGATCCGCCGGCACCCTCCTTTTCAGTGGTATACACACTTATGAATTTTGACGAGCTTGGCTTAAGCCAGCCCATTTTGCGCGCCGTTTCGGCGTGCGGTTACGATACACCCACAGCCATCCAGGAGGCCTCCATCCAGAGCGTCCTTGACGGCCTCGACGTTATGGCGACGGCACAGACAGGGACCGGCAAAACGGCTGCCTTTGTTCTGCCATTACTCCACCACTGCGCTGCGGAAGCGCGTTCGGGTCCGCGCTCACCGCGGGTCCTTATCATTACGCCGACGCGCGAACTCGCGGCACAGATCAAGGCCAGCATCGATGACTACGGCCAGTTTCTTGATGTGAGTTCGGCGGTCGTCTTTGGTGGCGTGAAGATCAATCCCCAAATCGACAAACTCCGGCGTGGCATTGACATCCTGGTTGCGACACCGGGGCGCTTGATGGACCTTCATCAGCAACGTGCGGTGAAGCTTGATGGCGTCGCCCACCTGGTGCTGGACGAAGCGGATCGAATGCTCGACATGGGCTTCATCCGGGACATCCAGCGCATATCCAAACTCTTGCCGGCGGCGCGCCAGACATTGCTGTACTCGGCGACGTTCTCTACCGAAATCCGCGGGCTCGCCAAGAGCATGCTGAACGACCCGGTCGAGGTCGATGTGGCACCCCGCAACAGTACAGTCGAGCAGGTTGAACAGCGCATCATCACGGTCGACAAGTCCGTCAAGGCGAGGTTGCTATGCCACCTGATTGGGACCAATGGCTGGACCCAGGTGCTGGTCTTTAGCCGCACCAAGCATGGCGCAAACAAGCTCGTGAAGCTGCTGTTGAAAGAGGGCATCGATGCCGTCGCGATCCATGGCAACAAGAGCCAGAACCATCGCACGCGCGCCCTTGCTGACTTCAAGGCCGGTAAAGTCGAAGTGATGGTCGCGACTGATATCGCTGCGCGCGGTATCGATATCATCGAATTGCCGCAGGTCATCAACTTTGACCTGCCAAATGTGCCTGAAGACTACGTACACCGAATCGGTCGGACCGGACGCGCTGGCCGCGGCGGTGTTGCGATCTCCCTGGTCTCGGCGGACGAGAGCAAGTTGCTGCACGACATCGAGCGTGTGATTAATCGTACGATTGAGCGCGAGACAGTCGAAGGGTTTGAACCCATCGAACAGGTGTCGGGCCCACGTCCACAAAGGTCCGGAGGCAATGCGCCCAGTCGTCGATCGGGTGCGCCCCGATCAGGTGGCAACAGTGGCGGACAGGGCCGCGCAAGCGGTGCGTCCTCATCCGGAGGGCGCGGGCGGCGGTCCGGGTCGAGCAGGCCAGATTCGGCGAGACAGGCCCAGGGCCAGTCCTCATCCCGTGCCGGTCAGCGCACCCAGGCTCGATAAAACCGTTAGACCTGCGGGTGCCTGTCCCGGAACTCAGTACCGGCAGTTGCTGGCACAGAAGTGAACGATTGCCGGGTCACGTGGTGGCTCGGCTAATCGGGGTGTGCGCGCACAGCAGACCCTCTGCACGGTAGACCCGCTGCACAGTAGGCAGTCCGCACGGTAGACGCCTGCACGGTAGACAGTCCGACCAATTCGTCCTAGCCTCCCAAGAGTCAATCAAGGGAGGCATCCGATGACGATTACTGTTGACCATGCGTATTTCGATACCGAAACCGAAGTGTTCGACGAGATCGATGAGGCGGGCTATCATGGCTCGAAGTTCGACGCGCCCGCGAGCGGCGGCACACCCATTCACTGGCATGATGTGTCCTTGCAGGTCTACATCCTGGACGGTGTCTTCCGCTTTCAGGATCCGGCCGATGATGCGGTTCACGAGTGCGTTAAAGGCACCCGTTTTATCATTCCCGAGCGCACGCTCCACATCGAAGAAGAACATCACGGCTATACCGCAATCGTTGGTATGTCGAAGACCGAGGTGCCTGCACCGTTTGTGCGCCCGCCGTCTGAACTGACCGCAGACTAGCCAGCGCTTGTCTCAGAACTCTTT